>Ga0068714_10007812_pt1 | contig 10209 bp, 8 predicted proteins | sample MTBNYHSulfiMetaG_FD_62988 | JGI IMG/M metagenome (GOLD analysis project Ga0068714, IMG submission 62988) | Enrichment culture microbial communities from rom New York Harbor, USA that are MTBE-degrading - MTBE-NYH (New York Harbor Sulfidogenic)... | ecosystem: Environmental > Aquatic > Marine >...
CAAATCATTTTTTTTTAAGACTTTGCTCCCGATATCAATCGGGATAGCGTTGTATTTTTGGCCCCGCTATAGCGGGATTTAGATTTTTTACTTTTTTGGACACCCCCCTCTTAGTGAGGTTCTTTACCCCCAGATTCACTGGGGGTTATTTTTGTTTTTTATTTATGATCTGCATGACGCCACCAGATTATTGTACCAATCAATCCTAAAATACAGGTCAGGAATAGGATCAGAATACTTATTGTTCCTAACTGTATATCTGAAGGGACGCTATATATACCTGGAATGGCCCATGGAAAATATGGCCCTAATCCTACTAAACCGGTAAAATTAGCTATTATGAGGGTAAGAATAACAAATCCTATCGGTAGAAGATATCCACGGCCAAAACTGGCAAAAAATGCTACAGGCGTACAGAGTGATACTGTTAGAAGTGTTATTAACAAATATTTATATCCACTGCGGAAAACCAATTCGATCGACCAATCAGAGAGATCAATTACTCTTCCGAAAATGATCCCGAAAGCAAATAAAATGAATGAGAGCAGTAAACACCATACAATCACCAGTATAAATTTGGCAATTACAATATACGATCGTGAGACAGGAAGGGCAAGGATGTCTTTTATGGTATAGTCGGCATATTCACGTCCAAAGACCCAACTGGTTATGAATCCGAATCCAATTAATCCAATGGCGGCAGAAGTTTGAAAGAGCAATCCAAAATAATTCGGCCAATTTGCCTCACCCAATCTCAGCAGTGTAGCTTTTGTTCCGATCATGCCTAATTTACTCGATAATTCAGGATATTTTTGAACGAACATCAGTAATGCCATCATAAAAGGGATGAATATAAAAAACAGTAACATGATCCAAAATATTCTGGACTTTCGAATTTTCATGTATTCAGCCCATATAGCAGCTAGCATATTTCTCATATGTTAAATCCTTTCATACTAATGGTTCTTAAAAAATAAGATTCCAAATCTTCTTCTTCGACTTTTAAAAGGGTAGGAGGTAAACCGGCATTAACTAATAATGTTGCTACATCTTCAGGATTCTTGCATGCTGACTCGCTTTTGATTTCGAGTATTCCATCTTCATTAAATTTGACTGAATAATTATTCTTAATAAGTAATGCGATAGCTGATTTATTATTTATGGAATTCAATAGAAGTCTTTTTTCAAAAAGATTGCCCAATTTTTCAGTATCTATTTCCTGAATTAACCGTCCTTCATGAATAATTCCAATTTTTGATGCGAACTTTGAAATTTCATCCAAAATATGACTTGATATAAAAATGGTTACCCCTTTATTATAAGCCAGATCGTGCAGAAGCTCCCTTATTTCAACAATTCCGGCAGGATCTAATCCATTGGCCGGTTCATCCAGTATTAATAGTTCAGGATTATGTATAAAAGCTTTTGCCAGTCCTAGGCGTTGCGCATTGCCTTGTGAAAGATTTTTTACCAATTTGTCAGAATGTTCACCGAGTTTTAGTTTGGTAATTATTGAATCAACAACATCCTTCTCATTTATTGAACGAAGTCTGCGAATAATTTCAAGGTTTTCTCTAACAGTCAGATCAGGGTAAGAGTATGGAATCTCTACAAGGTATCCTGTTTTGTTCCATATATCATTAATTCCCGGCTTAACCTGTTTCCCGAAAATAAAAGAAACTCCGGAAGAGGGACGTATTATTCCCAGTAGCAAACGAATTGTTGTTGTTTTACCTGCGCCATTGAGTCCTAAGAATCCGTAAATTTCACCTTTTCTGACCTTTATTGAAAGATCTGAAACCGCTCTTACTTTGCCAAAATACTTGGTCAGGTTTTCCGTTTTTATGATATCGGTCATAAATAATATTCATTTATTGTTGCCTAAGGCAGAGCTTCCGCTACAATGAATGTACTGCCGCCAATAAAGATAAGGTCTTCTTTTTTTGCACAGGACCTGGCTGATTCTATTGCTTCCCTGACCGAGGCGTATATGTCCCCGTTCAGCTTATACTTTTTAGCATGCTTTTTCAGTACAGATGGATCAAGAGCTCTTGGAATATCAGCCCTGGTGAATAAATATTCTGCCTCAGAAGGTAAAAGGGGGAGAATGCTGTCCGGATTTTTATCATCTACCATACCCAGGATAATATACAGGTTTTTGTGTGGGATTTGTTTGATTTGTGTCATAACTTCATTTATTCCGGAGGCGTTATGTCCCGTATCACAAATAATAAGCGGATCATATCCGATCTCATCCCATCTTCCCCTCAATCCGGTCAGGGTCTTTACCTGGGTCAGTGTGTCATATATGACCTGACGGGAAATTGAAAATTCAAGGCTTCTCAGAACGTCCAGGATCTGCAAAACTGTCACAACATTCTTCCTTTGATACTGACCCAGTAAGTCCAGTGTTAAATTCTTATAGGCTAATTCATTACCCTGGTAAACATTCATCACCTGCATCCTGTCGGGGCTCATCCAGCTGTATTTCACCTGGTAAATTCCGGATGCATATATCAGTACGGATTCGGCTCTTTTCGAAAATTCGGAATAAACTTTTTCAGTTTCATCCTGCCATTCTCCTATAACAACAGGGACCTGTTTCTTTATTATACCGGCTTTTTCAACAGCAATTTCCCGGATACTATTCCCGAGAAATTGTGTGTGATCCAGACCGATATTGGTAATAACACTGACAAGGGGATGGATAATATTCGTAGAATCCAGCCGGCCTCCCATCCCTGTTTCAATAATTGCTATATCCGTTTTCTTATCTGCGAAATACTGGAATGCAAGTTCAACGCACATTTCAAAAAATGAGGGCTTCAGTTCCTTTATGAATTGAAGGTTACCGGAAATAAAATCAATGATATATTTTTTACTTATCATTTTTCCGTTAACCCTTATTCTTTCCCTGAAATCTTTCAGATGAGGGCTTGTATACAACCCTGTCTTGTATCCTGAACGCTGCAATATGGCAGCAAGCATATGGGATACGGATCCTTTACCGTTTGTTCCGGCGACATGAATGCTTTTGAATTTTTTATGCGGATTTCCAATATGGTTATCCAATGCGACAGTATTTTCGAGGTTTGCCTTATAAGCAGCCTGTCCCACACGATGATACATCGGGAGACTGGAGAAAAGAAAATCAAGGGTTTTTTTGTAGTCCATAAACTAATAAGGATTGTTCCACCGGTTTCGATAGATCCTTTCAGGTTTGAATCGTTCTGGTTTTCCCTTTATCTGATCCGGATAACCAATGGCAACCAGTGCGAAGACCTGGACATTATCGGGAAGTCCAAATAATTCCTTAAATGCAGTCATCCTGTTTTCCCTGGGATAGGAACCAACCCAGCAGCTGCCCAGTCCAAGTGCTTCTGCAGCCAATAAAATATTCTGGGTGGCAGCACCGCAATCAGCTATCCAATACCCGGGACCATGATGTAATTTCTCATCCCCGCAAACTACAATCACATGACTTGCAGTTTCAAGCATCCTGGAACTGGTATGAATTTCCATGATTTTTTTCATGATCATCCGGTCATCAATGACAATAAAATGCCAGGGCTGACAATTAACCGCAGAGGGAGCATACATGGCCGATTTGAGAAGGATTAATATTTTTTCTTCTTCAACCCGGTTATTTTTATACTTCCGTATACTCCGGCGATTCATTATAATTTCAATTAAATCCATGTATATTATCGAAGATTCTATGTTATCAACAAGTTATTAACGTAATGAAGGTAAGGAATTTTAGTATTTTTACCCTCGCCAAAATTAGTTAAAATAAATTAGGTTGACCTTCATTTTTGAGGGAAAGAAGATTAAAGGAGATAAGGATAAAAAATTTGATCATTAAATCAAACCCATTCCATCAACTTCAGGCTGGTACCTTAAATTATATTTTAGAGGTAACTGAAAGGGTGGTATTTGTTTGATTTAATGTTGTTTATTACTTGTCAAATAATCTGAAATGAATAATGTGAAAAATTTAAAAAAGTATTCATGTGAAAAAAGTAAGAAAGAAAATATTTATAATTGACACCAACGTACTCCTTCATGATTATAAGTGTATTTATAATTTTCAGGAAAATGATATCATCATTCCAATTATAGTCCTTGAAGAACTTGATAAATTCAAAAAAGGGAATGACCTTATCAATTATCATGCAAGGGAATTTACACGTGAACTGGATAAAATTTCAGGGGACCTGCTTTTTAATGGAGGTTTACCTCTTGGAAAGGGGATGGGGAAATTATCGATTGAAACAGGAAAACCTTTTTCAGAAAAACTGATGAATTCTTTTCCTGAGAATACGCCTGATCACAGGATCCTGGCCATTTGTGAGCATGTATTTACGAAAAACAAGGACCGGCCGGTTATCCTCATTACCAAGGATATTAACTTAAGGATGAAAGCAAAATCCCTTGGTATTGTCGCACAGGATTACCAGAATGACAAAGTACAGAATATTGATGATATTTACCGTGGTGTTGATGTGATCGAAGATATATCAAAGGAAGCAATAAATTTACTTTATCAGCAGTATGAGGGTGTGCCGATCAAGGAATTAGGTTTTAAAAATGATCCGGTTGCAAATCAGTATTTTATTTTTAAGAGGGACAGTATCAGTGCCCTGGCTCATTTCGATCCGTTCAATAAAGTAATAAACAGGGTTGAGAAGCAGAAAACCTTTGGGATTGAACCCAGAAATGCAGAACAGACTTTTGCACTGGATGCACTGATAAGACCGGAGATTCAGCTGGTTGCTCTTACCGGTAAGGCAGGTACCGGAAAGACCTTGCTGGCCCTTGCGGCGGCACTCCATCAGCGTAAGATGTATACACAAATTTTCTTGGCACGTCCTATTATTCCGTTATCAAACAGGGATTTAGGATATTTACCTGGAAATGTGGATGAGAAAATAGGTCCGTACATGCAGCCATTATTTGATAACCTGGCTGTCATTAAACAAAAATATGCCCCACAGAGCAAGGAAAATACGAAGATTGACGAGATGCTGACTACCGAAAAGCTTGTAATAACGCCACTTGCTTTTATCCGGGGCAGAAGTTTGTCCAGAATTTTTTTTATTGTCGATGAGGCCCAGAATCTGACTCCACATGAAGTAAAAACAATTATCACACGTGCCGGTGAAGGGACAAAATTAGTTTTTACCGGTGATATACATCAGATCGATTCTCCTTATCTTGATACTAAATCAAATGGATTATCGTATCTTGCAGATAGAATGAGAGGACAGGATGTTTTTGCGCATGTCAACCTGGTGAAAGGCGAAAGAAGCTATCTTGCAGATCTGGCCAGTAATTTATTGTGAGCGGATCATCTCTTTTCTGCCCTTCAGTTAGAGTGGCTTATATTGAAATTCAAATAAGTATATTTAAGTGTTAAAAATCAACACTTAATGATATTGGCAATATTCATTATTGGCAGTAAATTTATACTTTGCTTTGTGAGATCATCCTTCATTTCTCAATCCTAATTTTTAACATAGCACAATGCCGGGTATTAAGGTTCTATATATAGTACGACATGGTAAGTCATCCTGGGATAATGAAACGCTTGCTGACATAGATCGTCCATTAAAAGAGAGGGGGATAAGGGACGCACAGAATATGGCCGGCCGTTTTAAAAATAATGAACCAGTTCCGCAGAGGATCATCACGAGTCCTGCCATAAGGGCTATGCATACTGCAATGATTTTTTGCAGGATACTGGAAATACCTGAGGAGAGGATCATTATTTCTGAAGATCTCTTTCATGCCAAACCTTCAGAAATCATTGAAATTACTGGAAAGACCCCGGATAATGTTGAATCACTGATGATTTTCGGGCATAACCCGGGATTTACACATCTTGCCAATATACTGTCAAACCTGGCTGTTAATAATATACCTACCTGCGGATTGGTAAAACTTGTTTTCGAGACTGACAGCTGGAAACAAATTGATAGGCAATACCTGGTGGATGCAAAATTTGATTATCCAAATAAAGCTTAGAAATCTTATCTTTAACATATCATGAGAAAAACAAAGATCATCAACCGGGAAATAAGCTGGCTTTCTTTCAACGAGAGAGTACTTCAGGAAGCCGCTGATGCAAATGTTCCGATCATTGAAAGGATTCGATTTCTCGGTATATTTTCCAATAACCTGGATGAATTCTTTAAAGTGAGGGTGGCGACAATTAAAAGAATGATTGATATTGAGGACAAGACAGGGAAGCTTTATGATGAAAAACCCAGGGAGGTTCTTAACCAGATCCAGCAAACAGTCATCTATCAGCAAAAGAAGTTCCAGAATATTTACCATGACCTTAAAAATGAACTTCAAAGAGAAAAAATCATTATTATTAATGAGAATGAACTGACACGTAAAAAAGCCGAATTTGTTCTGAAATATTTTCTCGAATATGTTCAGCCTGTATTATCACCGATAATGCTGAACTATGTGAAAGAATTTCCGCGACTTGTTGATAAATCTATTTACCTGGCTGTTAAGATGTCGGGTAAAGCTCAGTCACAGAATGCTGAATATGCACTTATTGAAGTTCCTACGGAACGATTGGGGCGGTTTCTTGTTTTTCCTATCCGCAGCCGAAAATATGTTATCCTTCTTGATGATGTGATCAGGTTTGGATTAAGTCATCTGTTCTCCCAGTTTCACTTTACACATTTTGAAGCCTATACCATTAAATTAACAAGGGATGCAGAACTGGATATCGACAATGACCTTTCTAAAAGTTTTCTTGAAAAAATTGATGAAAGTGTCCACGGACGAAGAAAAGGACAACCTGTAAGATTTGTTTATGATGATCAGATGCCGGTTGATTTACTTTCTTATCTTAAAAAAAGGCTTGAACTGGATGTAAATGATAATCTTATCCCGGGCGGCAGATATCATAATTTCAGGGATTTTATGAAATTTCCGAATTTGGGTAACAGACATATCCAATATGAGGATCTGCCACCTGTAAATCACCCGGATATTAAACCTGGTGAAAGTCTTTTCGAGATCATCAGGAAAAAAGACCTTCTTCTTCATTTTCCCTATCAGAAGTTCAATCATTATATCAACTGGCTCCGTGAAGCGTCCATGGATCCAAATGTTACTTCAATAAAAACATCACTTTACAGGGTTGCTAATGATTCAGCTGTCATCAATGCCCTTATTAATGCAGCTCTGAATGGTAAGAACGTTGTGGTAAATATCGAATTACAGGCAAGATTTGATGAAAAGGTAAATATTTATTTCTCCAAACAGCTTGAGGAAGCTGGAGTGAGGGTAACCTTCGGGATCAGGGGATTGAAAGTGCATTCAAAACTTACACTAATTACCCGGCTTGAAAATGGCCGGCATGTTAAATATGCTGCCGTGGGAACAGGCAACTTTCACGAGGGAACAGCTTTGGTATATTCTGATCTTCTCCTCATTACAAGTGATAAAAGAATTTGCTCAGAGGTCTGGAAAGTGTTTGATTTTTTTGAAAATACATTTAAGAATTATAACTATAAGTCTTTATTGGTATCCCCGAATTATCAGCGTAAAAGATTATGTGCACTTATCGATAATGAAATAGCAAATGCCAGGAAGGGGAAAGATGCTTATATTATACTCAAAGTCAACAGTCTTGTCGATACGGATATGATAAGGAAACTTTACCAGGCAAATAATGCAGGAGTGAAAATCAAACTTATTGTCCGTGGAATTTGTTCCCTTATCCCCGGTATTAAAGGACAGAGTGAAAATATTGAAGCCATCAGTATTGTGGATAGATTTCTTGAGCACAGCAGGATTTTCGTTTTCTGTAACAATAACGATGAAATCTATTATATTTCTTCGGCCGACTGGATGACAAGGAATATTGATACCCGTATTGAAGTATCTGCACCTATATACAGTGAGGAAATAAAAGCGGAATTACGTCATATTATCGATATCCAGCTCAAGGATAATGTAAAAGCACGTATCATTGATCTGAGACAGACAAATCCTTATAAAAAAGCAGAAGGAGAAAAACACATTCGCTCCCAGATCGAATTATATAATTATTATAAAAAGCTTGCTGAGGGGAAATCCTGACAATATATGTCTGGGATTCTGTGTTATATTTGTTCATGGTTTTATAGCAGATTAATATTCTCAGTATTGACAATCCGAATTTCTTCATGATCATGATCTGCAGGAGTAAAAGGAAATACCCTTGGGACTTATAAAGTTTAAAACGGATTAATTTAAAATACTATCAGTAGTAACCGATTAATTTTTGAAAATAATAATGAGATTCTTCGCTTCACTTCGTTTCGCTCTGAATGACAGGCATTTATTTTGTTGAAGAAGGGGGAGGCTGGAGGCGTCGCCTCCAGCCTCCCCCTTCCTCTCCCAGGCACTATAAACACTTGTCATTCTGAGCGAAGCGAAGAATCTCATTATTTAACCGGACAGTACTTAAATACTATAATGATTTATGAATCTCGAGAATATTTGTCATAAAGTCATCGACCTTACTGAAATCACCGGTAATTATATAGTTTCCGAACTTGAAGAAAGGGAGGATATCAGTATCGAGTCGAAAGGTTTGCATAATTATGTAACCCATGTGGATAAAACTTCAGAGAGAATGCTGATAGATGGATTACATGAGATTATTCCTTCATCAGGTTTTATTGCTGAAGAGAAAACCAATACTACAAAGGGAAAAATATATAATTGGGTTATCGATCCGCTCGACGGCACCACGAATTACATTCATGGATTGCCACCATATGCCATAAGTATCGCACTTTTAAAGGGAAAGGAGATTGTGTTGGGAGTAATTTACGAGATGGGGTTGAAAGAATGTTTTTATGCCTGGAAAGGAGGAAAGTCGTACCTTAACGGGAAAGAGATAAGGGTAAGTAAGGTGCGGAAAGTCAATAATTCACTTATTGCAACGGGATTTCCATATTATAATTATTTATACCTGGATAACTTCATGAAAACTATAAAATTTTTCATGGAGAGTTCACATGGATTACGCAGACTGGGTTCAGCAGCAACAGATATTGCTTATGTTGCATGCGGGAGGTTTGAAGGTTTTTACGAGTATGGGCTCAATCCGTGGGATGTTGCTGCAGGGGTTATCATTCTTAAACAGGCCGGTGGAAAAGTTTCTGATTTTAAAGGCGGTATGGATTACTTATTCGGAGGTGAAATCATTGCAACAAATGATGGTATTTTTGATGAATTCCGTGACATAATAAATCATTTAATGGTGAACAAATGATTAAAATAGCCATTGTGATATTGAACTGGAACGGGAAGAAGTTCCTTGAGGAATTTTTACCATCAGTAGTACAAAACAGTGATGTGGAAGGCACAAAGCTGATCATCGCTGATAATGCATCCTCTGATGATTCTGTCATGTTTGTCAGGAAAGCTTTTCCATCTGTCGGGATTATTCAGTTTAACACAAATTATGGATTTGCCGAAGGATATAATCGTGCCCTGAAACAGATTGAATCAGAATATTTCATTATCCTCAATTCTGATGTAAAAGTCACTGAAGGCTGGATAACTCCGATGTTGGAAGTAATGGAGGCAGATTCACTTGTAGGGGCATGTATGCCTAAAATAAGAGCTTATCATCAACCTTATTTCTTTGAATATGCCGGTGCAGCAGGGGGCTTTATAGATAAATTTGGCTATCCCTTTTGCCAGGGCAGGATATTCGATAGTGTCGAAAGTGATTTCGGACAATACGATAATATCAGGGAAATCTTCTGGGCATCCGGAGCCTGTCTTATGATAAGAAGTACGCTCTTTAAAATCAGTGGAGGATTTGACTCCAGATTTTATGCTCACATGGAGGAAGTGGATCTATGCTGGAGACTGAAAAACAGAGGATATAAAATCCTGATAGTGCCAAAAAGTATGATTTACCATGTCGGAGGAGGAACTCTTCCCAGGGAGGATCCTCGTAAAACATACCTCAATTTCAGGAATAGCCTCTTTACACTCAACAAAAATCTGCCCCCCGGCCGGATATGTAAAGTGTTAATTGTTAGACTGATCATGGATATTTTTTCCGAATTACGTTTTTTGTTTAAAGGTTCCCCGAAAGATACTTTCGCAGTTATAAAAGCACATTTCAGCTTTTTTATGAACAGGAAATATTGTTATGTATTTCGGAAAAATGAGAAG
>Ga0068714_10007813_pt1 | contig 10209 bp, 5 predicted proteins | sample MTBNYHSulfiMetaG_FD_62988 | JGI IMG/M metagenome (GOLD analysis project Ga0068714, IMG submission 62988) | Enrichment culture microbial communities from rom New York Harbor, USA that are MTBE-degrading - MTBE-NYH (New York Harbor Sulfidogenic)... | ecosystem: Environmental > Aquatic > Marine >...
CAAAAGCTCGGAGGATTTGAGGCATTAAGAGAGCGATTCAAGTCCATTTATCAGGAACTGTTCAGGGAGACCTCGCCACATAGTGAATTGGAGAAACTTGATCTAAGGGCAGATGGTTTAAACAATAGGGCAGTATCATATTTGGAAATTGGCAGGAAAGAGGATGCGAAGCGGTGCTGGAATGACGCCCTATCAATCGATCCTAAGCACTTCGAGGCTACGTTCAACCTTGGCTATTTCCGCTGGCATGATGGAGAACCTTACTGGGATACCATCGAGAATCCTATGGCTAACCTGAAGACAACTTACGAGGGCAATCCCAGCTATTGGCTATCCCTTGCATGGGTTCACCTCGACCGTGGGGAAGTCGAAGCAATCGAGGCCATCCAGGCTTCCAGCCACCGTGTAGAGGATGGTGCTTTCCTGAGGGCATGGGAAGACCCTAAGAAGCCGGTGGTAAGGCTAGTGAAGACATTCGAAGGGCATGCAGATCAAATTTGTTCTGTTGTCTTCTCTCCGGATGGCAGGTACGCTCTTTCGAGTGGCTGCGACAAGACGGTACGACTCTGGGAGATTGAAACGGGCAGGACAGTGCGACAGTTTGATGGGCATACGAACCCCGTCAGTTCTATCGCTTTTTCTCCGGACGGGCGGTATATCCTATCGGGCGCTGATCGTCTCATACTATGGGAGGTGGCAACGGGACGACAGTTGCGAGAGTGGGAAGGAACGAAGATCGGAATGCTTCATGTAGTTTCCGCTACCTTCTCTCCCGATGGGCGCCATATTCTCTCGTGCTGGGGGAACTATACAGACTGCACCCCTAATCTTTATCTTTGGGACGTGGAAACCGGTGAGGAGGTGGCGCGGGTTAATGGCCCGGAAAGTGGAGAGCATTTGGCCTTTTCTGATGAAGGTAAATATGTTTTCACGGGAGGCAATGCTCGTAGGATACAAAGATGGCTTGTTGAAACTGGTGAGGAGGTAACGAGCTTTGTCTTTGACATCTACTTCGTATCAACTTTTGCGCTCTCTCGCTCCGGGGTATACCTACTTACAGCCCACCACCGTTTGGGGGGAGAGGGACTCCACCTTCGGGATGTCAAATCAGGCATGAATTTAAAAACCTTCTATGGGCACACTGATACTGTCAGTACTGTTGCGTTTTCTCCCGATGGCAGGTTCGTGGTTTCGGGAAGCTCAGACAACACGCTGAGGCTGTGGGAGACCAAAACAGGTAGAGAGATAAGAAAGTTCACGCATGCTAACAGTATCTATTCTGTCGCCTTTTCACCGGATGGCAAATACATTTTGTCATGTAGCGGCAAGAGCCTCCATCTTTACCAAGTGTTTCTCCCCCACTCCGATGGCCAAAAAAAGATTTACGAGCGCCTTTTCCTTTGTACTGTCAAGCCTACTATTCAGGTCACTTCTGAACAAAAGAGAGTCAGGATGTTGATTGAGTCTGCGAGGGACCTAGCCCAGAGGTCCTTATTTCCGCAAGCATACCGGTGCCTCAGAGAAGCTCAGATGGTACCGGGATTTGAACGAGATGGGGAACTCTTAGAGAATCTAGTCCGGTGCGGAATTAAAGGATCTGCAAAGCGTTCCGGTTTGAGGGGGTACTGGCATCGCGGCATATTGAAACGCTATAAGTGGCTTTCGTGTGTCGCTTTTTCTCCGGATAGTCGTTTTGTCCTGACCGGAGGGGGAGAACAAAAACTAGTTCTCTGGGATGTTGAGACTGGGAAAACTAAAGAATTTGATGACTACATCGGCTATGTAAACTCTGTCGCGTTCTCCCCAGATGGTTATTATGCGCTCTCCGGAAGCGACTCCCTTCGCCTTAGACTCTGGGGCGTTGAGACGGGCAAGGAGGTGCGGCATTTCCAATGCGTTAATGGTTCTCCGCGTCCCGTTGCGTTTTCCCCGGACGGCTGTAGGGTATACTGTATCGATGGTTCCCGTTTTTCTGATTCCAAGGAATATGTGGTGATAGTATTGGATGTTACTTCAGGGCAAGAGTTGCAGCGCTTAGGTGTTGGGATGATTCTCTGTGGGGCATTTTCATACGATGCTCGCACCGTTGCGCTAGGCTATCATGATGGGATCACGCTACTGGATCTCGATAGTGGTGGAAGCGAACTCGACAGGTTGACTTGGAAAGATGGCGAACTGAGCTGCATAGCGATGAGTGCAGACGGTCACCATGTGGCGTTTGGCAGCTATGGGAAAACCGCTGTAATCTGGAATGTCAAGACTGGGAACATAACGAATTTTGAAGGTGTTGAGGGTTCGGTTCACTCCGTCGCTTTCTCTCCGGATGGGAATTACCTCCTCGTGAGTTCTGGCCGTGAGGTCATATTGTTGAATATCATGACCGGCTTGGAATGGGCGCGGTTCCGTGGGCACACTGCCGAAGTCAACTCGGCCATTTTTTCTCCTAATGGCCGGTATATGGTCTCTGCTAGTTCTGACGAAAATCTCAGGCTTCATGAACTCGACTGGGAATGGGAGTTTCCAGAGATCAAACAGGAGGATGTAACACAACCTAAAGAGAATAATTTCTTAAGAGATACCGCCGTAGATTCAAATAAAGAAATCAAATCACCTGAAAGCGACACTCACATAATTGAAGCTGAGATTATTGACGCTTCTAAAACTATGGATTCATCTAAATTCTGCTGGTCTCCAAATGATAATAGGATGGCGTATTTGTTAGAGAATTACCGGGATTATCATGTAGAGCCACCTACTTATATGGGTATGGGTTATGAACGAGTTGGTATAGCGGTGATTAGAGATGGACAACCTTTTGAGGATGAGAAAGTAGGAGCATCAAGGGGCATACTTGCCCGCATAACTGAAGACTCTAAATCCTTGAGATGGTCTCCTGATGGAAGATATATCTCGGTAATCAGCCATTCTGGAAAAAATTTCTGGGTTGTGGATGTGGAGGGTCGTGAAACGCGGGTTGTTCATGCGGGCGATGAGATTTTTGCCGATTATTTCTGGTCACCGACTTCAGAGTTTATCGCTGTTGTAGGTTACAGGGAAGAAGGTGAAAATAATCACGATTTCGTTAGGATTCTTAGGGCTTCGGAACTGACATCAGAGGTGCATCAAGCTATTTATAATTATAATCAGAAATTTCACTGGCCGGGTTGGGTTGGTGTTTATTCCGGTTTCGCTTGGTCGCTGTCGGGGCAGCAATATGCAGTCGGAGACAATTTTGGCTTCAGGATCTTCAATATTGATGGAAGCCTGTTTGATGAGTTTATAGATTCAGAATCAATACAAGGAACAATGGTCCTATCATGGATAAGGGAGGACATGTTGCTGACATGTTCTTACGATACAGGTATAACTTGCGTGCATAAGAACTCCACGTCTTTCTATGTGGCTACGAGTAAGAATGGGGGCAAGATCAATGTATTTCATTACGATGGCTTTTTAGATTCCTTCGCCGTATCCCCTGATAGAAAAAGAGGTGTTTACCTAAATGCCCCTCGCCGTTTTGCCAGAAATGGATTTCAGGTTTGGTATCGCCTAATTGTTCTTGCTGTTGTTGATGAAAGACGGGAATATTCTTTGGGAAATTTGGCAGTCTTATGTACGGATTATCCAAAGATAAGCCTAGCCATCAAATGGTCACCAGATGCTTCTCACATCCTATTTAGCTCTGACGGCGTTGCAAAGATTTCTATTGATAAAGATACCAATAAGGTAAATATACACGATGAAATAATAGAGCCACATAGCATATGGGTGATGAGGACGGATGGCTCTTATGCGGGGAAGTTGGCTAATGGATATGATGCATCATGGTCATACGATGGTTCCATGATTGCCTTAGTAAAAGAGCTTGAAAGTGGTGAAAGGAAGCTTCATGTGTTAGATTTTAAAAGTTGGTTGCAAGATAAAGAATGAGCCTTTTTGAATCTATTTTAAGATCATAGCGCCATAGTTATTAAATGAATTGTTATGGTTGGGTAAGGCCCGAAGGGATAAGAAGAGAATTAGAAAAAGGAGCTAAGGTTATGGGAATTTTTAAAATGCCCTATGTCGTAGAACAAACGCCCCAGGGGCAGAGGCAGGTTGATATCTATTCAAGGCTATTAACGGACAGGGTGATTTTTTTGACCGGTGAGGTTAATGATGACGTGGCTGACATCATTATTGCTCAGCTTTTCTATCTTGAGTCGATTGATGGGGAGAAAGACATTTATTTCTATATCAACAGTCCAGGTGGAGTAGTAACAGCCGGATTGGCCATTTATGATACGATGCAGTATATTTCATGCGATGTGGCAACAATATGTCTTGGTCAGGCTGCATCTATGGGAGCGGTTCTTTTGGCTGCGGGTGCGAAGGGGAAAAGGATGGCACTTCCTAATGCACGGGTTATGATACACCAGCCACTTGGCGGCGCTCAGGGGCAGGCATCAGATATGGAGATTCAGGTAAAAGAGATGCTGCGGATAAAAAACAGACTAAACGAAATATTAGTCTATCACACGGGCCAGCAGATGGAAATAATCAAGAAGGATACGGACAGGGACTTTTTCCTGACTGGTGAGGATGCCGTAGAATATGGTTTGATAGATAAAGTGATTAGGAAAAGGAGCGTATGAGGAGTAGGGCCCGTTCGTACGTAGGTGGTGGCCCCGAAATTTCCTACCTTGATTTTTGCCCGTTCTTTTTGGCTAATTGGCACGTATCAGAATTGGCCTGTATCACAAAGCATTATTCCACAGTCGCCAAGGGCACAAATCATCCGGTGTTATAGACAGGCAAGATTGTCTCTCGCGGAAAGACACTTTGTGCTTGATTTATCTTTCAAGTAAAGATACATCTCCAACGTGGTGACCATGAATGACGAAGAGAAACTGGAAACCGAAGCCGGAGAGATTCGCATCCTCCCTGCCTGGTTGTGGGCACTAAAGCTGACATAATACTGAGACAAAAAGAGAAACTATTTCGGTATGATAAAAGAGCTTTCGGCGCGCCGAACATGGAGAACCGCGGTCAACACGTCGAACCCGATAAAAAGTTCAAGGGAAGCCTCTAGCCGTGAAGATACCCGTGTTTTGGTCTGCGAGCGCCGCAAGAATGCGCCAAGGCTTTCGGTCGAAATATGTCGGAAGTGCCGCTACGTAGCCAAGTGCAGGAGTTACGCTTCCTGGGCGCAGTTGAGTCTATTTCCGTTAACTCAGAAATTAAAGTTCTCAAAACCAATGTCCGATAATAAAAATTGAGACGTACCTTTTGGATAATGGGGTCACTGTCGTGGGTTCCGGCGGTGGCCCCAAAGTTTTTTGTCTTGATTTTTCCCCGGTTGTTTCTTATGCTCTTTTCTCAAAGGACGCAATCTCTATGGAATGTAGTGTATGTGGGTCTAAAATGAAATCTATGGTCACGGATCTCCCTTTCAAGGTGAGTGAGACAACCATCGTTATTCTGAAGGCCCTGCCGGTGTTTCAGTGCGATAATTGTAAAGAATACTTGTTAGATGACCCGGTGCTCAGGCGTGTGGAGGAAATCCTTGAGAAGGTCGATACTTCTAAAGAGTTAGAAATCATCAAGTACGCTGCGTAAGGATGTTTGCCCCGGCCATGGAAACCGTAATAAGCATTCTTGTTCATTTGATAAAAGTCACCGGCGTTGCCGTTGTGGTAATTTTGCTTGTGAAACTTGCCTTATTCTGGGTCGGACGGAGAATGTCCCGGGAAAAACAGGGATTCCTTGCCATAGACGAAGCCCTGAAAAGGGACCAAGAGAAATTGGCGGCAAGAGGAAAATAAAAGATACATCAATACCATACGCAAAACCTCGGCGCGCCGAAGTTCGAGGTCTGGGCTGAACATCAATTAGTCAGTGTCTGTAAAAGGAGATAGACCTCTTATGTCAGATATAATGCTCTGGGATATATTATGGAAAATGGTGAGTATTTTGGCCCTTGTCTTGGTGTGCTATAGGCCTCTCTGCCATGGTTACAGGAGGCTCAGTCACCGTCTGGCTTACGGGGTATGGCCTCCGAAAACGAGAGAAGAGTTGGAAAACGAGGAGGAGAGCAGGCGGGTTTTACATAAAATTAAGGAGGATTACGACTATCATCCTGGCTCAGCAATTTACCTCAGTGACAGGGACAAGGAACGTAGTGAACGTATGTTAGAAGCTGGGAAAAGCTTTGACGACTCTTAGCGTTTCCTTCGCTCCTCGGCTTCTTGTGCTGTACCAGCATTTGTGCCTAGGCTTCTCGTAATTCCGTTAAATCCAGGTTCTATTGCTTCTTCTCTGAGCTCCGGGCTTATACTTTCCATCCGCCCCTTTGCCATATCCACCGCATCTTCAGCTTGTTGTATCGCTTGTTCATTCCCCTGCAGTGAGGCCCGTATATATCGCTCTCCGGTGTGAACGTCGTGTCTTGCGGACCCGTATCCGGCAGGCGTTGTCGGTATCGGTGCGGCGTTGGCTTTGGCCGTTTCGTTCACGGTTGGAATGGCGGTAACGCCGGTATGATCGACTGGTTTTTCGATTACCGGAGCTTCGAACCTGGCTGCGTCTCCAAGCGCCTTTTGTAGTTCCGACGCGTGTTCTTGTGCCCATGAGGCTCCTCCGGCAACAAGGGCCAGATCGTCGCCCTTCGCGTAGGCAGCCTTGGTTTCAGGATCGACGGCTTTGAGATACATGTGTTCGATCTGAGCGGCCGTGCCGTAATCCATCCTTTCCGCCTTGTCCGCGGTCTGGCTATAGTTTTCTGCCTCTCTGAAGTGTTTCGATGCCTGTTCCAGATGTCCCGCGGTTTCGGTTTGGCCAGCCCGTATTTCCTTGGCTGTCCGGCTTAATTCGTTGTCCCGAGTATCGGCAGCATAGCTGTCAACGACTTTCTGCCCGCGGCTAATCCGTTCGGCGATCCTGTTGTCTTGGGACCACCGTTCGAGATGGCTGGCAGCGTCTGTTGTTCTTCCAATTTCCCTGTGATCCCTTCCGATACTTGCCGTTGCTATCTTATAGTTTCCTCCCAGACCAATTGTATTCGCATACTGCGTCATCGCCTCCCTGGAAAATCCCAAGTCTATCCCTTTCTGAATCATTGCCTGCCTTGCTTCCTGGGTATCTTTGACATATCCGAGTTCTTCCGCCGCCTGGCTTGACCTGGTGTGCCCGTGGGAGTGCTCAAGGGCGCCGGCGAAAGACCTCGTTCTCTGGAAAGTCGCATCCGCGCTTTTTGAAGCCTGGGCAAGATGCGTGTTCCCCGCTTCCATGCTGGTTGTGGCCGCCTCTCGCAATCCCGTGCTCACTACATAGCCCATGCTCTGGCTGAAGCCGTCCACCGTCGCCCTCCTGAAGCTGAACCCGTGTGGTCCCCAAGTTCCGCCCGAAGCCACGCTCATGCTTGCACCAAGGTTGGTCCGGTAGCTTGTGTCGTGGCCGTGCGCGCTTACATTGTCCCAGTTCACGGACCCCATTCCGACATTGCCGAGGCCGATATTGCCTGTTGCGGCGGCATGCGCCGGGGCGGATCCGGCCCTCTGGCTCATCGAGGTGAATGACCCTATGGCATGGGTAAGGGCGTACTCGCCGCCTCTTACCAAGCTGTAGGCAAGCACAGGGATGATGATTTCGAATGCCCATGCCGCCGCGAGCATCTCCTGGGTAAGCTGGTAAATGTAGGGGAACCCCGAGAGGGTATCCAGCGCCAAAGCGCCGTAGGCGTTTGTCTGTCCGGCGGCAACCAGCATCTCCTTCATCTTGATGCTGGTAAAGAGGTTGACGATGGCTTCCAGTGGAAACCAGAGCTGCAGGCTGAAAAGGACGGTGAGGTAACCCTGGAACACCTTGCTCATGAGGGGAGTCAGCATGAGAATAAAAATAAAGGGGAACGCGCCATAGAAAACGCCCTCGAGGATGGCCCTGAACACAGGAATGGTCTTCTGGGCCAGGTCCCCGACCACGTACCATTGCGCTTTCTGTTCCTGTACGGCCTGAGCCAGGGCCAGGGAAAGGAGCTTTGCATCCCCGCCAGTGGCGATGGCGAAATTTTTGGTCGATTCCACGACCTGGTTGGCCAGCATGTTCTGGGTGACCACTTCCTGGGCGGTACGCGATACGTTCATGAAATAGTCATAAGTGTTGACCAGTTTTCCGTCAAAATCCACCGGAAGGTTGGCAAATATGATCTGTTTCAACTGGGTGGAGAGGGTCGGATATACCGCTGCAAGCCTGGCCTGCAGAATGGACCCGACGTTCACACAGGTGTCCACTACCGTGGTCGTGGATTCTTCCGGGTTATGGTAGGTCGTAAACCTGGTCTGTAGAGAGCCGAAGATGAGGCTTGAGAGATTCGTGGATTTCAGGAGTTGCTCGTTCGATATCGATCCGTCGAAGACGTCGTAAAAGGTACAATTCTGGATGAACTTGTCGATGTCGTCCTTGAGGTTCGTGGGCGGCAGGGAAATTTCCGTGGTACGCTTCAGGAATCCGACTCCGCCCGACATACCGTTTCCACGATATGTCACGTCGTCAGGAAGAGTGAAGGCGGTTTCCGCCATCTCCGTCAGCTTATCCCCTATGGAGGAAGTGAAGTGCGCGAAATACCCGAGGCCCGCCGGTACGTTACTTATCACCTGGTTGTTCGCGGGATTGAGGTAGTCCACTATGCCTATGTTCACCTGGGGACAGAAAAAGAGCATGTAGAGCCCGATGTAGCCCGCGATCCACTTGACGGAGAGCTCTCTCAGGAAAAGCATCTGCACCGAGAAAACCAGTGTGCCGATGATTCCGGCAAGCCTGATGAGCGTCATGTAGTCGCTGGCGCCCACGAGCAGGGAGACCCCCTCGAAGACCTTCCCCAGAAAATCTCCTGTGCCGTGGCAATATACTTCTAACGTCGCTCCGGTGTTAAATGGCAGCAAAGTCTGTTTCCTTTATGCAAATTATCACGTTCTTCCGAACATTACGTTTCTTCTCAGCATTTCCGGCAGCCTGTCGTTCAGCATCTGTTCGTAGGCCTGTACGTAGGAAATCATGGTATAGACCTTTTCCAACGTCGCCAGGGCGCTTTCGGTGCGGTCATTGCCTATGTCGTAGATGTCCCTGGTTATGGCGTCCAGTTCTTCAGGTCTGGCATGGAAATTTTTGGGCAGGTTTCTTATTCCTTTCTTGGCCTCTTTGATGATGCCGTTCAAATAATCCCTGGCCGTAAGGACTGCGATGAACTCCGAGCCGTTTTCGATTATCTGCTCGGAGAGTCCCGGGTACGTCGTGGCTACATTCAGCATTTTGAGGACCGGGAGGGGAACCGACTGGACGAACTGGATCTCTGTCAGGGTGAGAGGGGTCTTTGTCCGGATTTTATCGGCTATGCCCGTAAGCATTTCGTGGGTCAGAGTTACGAAGGGTTTGAACTGAACTCCGGCCTGTTCTGTGACCTGCAGACATTGGGCGTCCAGACAGGTAAGAATCGTGCTGGTGGAAAGGCCCGTCGTGGGATCTACGTCTTTTCCTATGAGATGCTCGAAATCGAGGGTCGGAGCCCAGTAGAGGGGCTCAATGGGAGTGCCGGCGGCATCCAGGTTATGCACCCAGGTTCCGAGCAGGGACATGGCCAGGATGCGCGAGTCGTTGTCCCAGTTGAATCTTCCCGTGGCGTCCCAGACCACGTTCCCCAAGTATTTTTCGCCCTCCTTGCCCTGGGCTGTAGCCGCGTCATCCCCGCTTTTCGCATTGTTGGTACAGGCAAGACGGGCATCGACCGGGTCGAGGACCGAACCTGTAGCCACGCTGGAGGACACGCAGCCGGAAAGGGTTCCTTCCCGGAAAAGGCTGTATGCCGAGTTTACCAGGGTCTTGGCGGCGTAGCAGGAGTTCGAAGACATCTGATTGATCTGGTTCATGAAGTTTTGGAGTTCCTTGAGCTTCGCTGCGATTGTAGGACTGATGACCTCGAGGGCCAGGGAAAACGCATAGCCGGTGGCGTTCTGGCCGACAGCCCGCAGGGTGTTGATGAACTGGTCGAGGTTGATGAACGAAAAAGCCCCGGTGTGGAAGTCGATGCCGCCGCAGCCGGCGTTGATGGATGGCGGGGCGAAACTGACCAGATTTACGTTCTTGACCGGGGTCCTGGCGACCACGCTGCCGCCGGTATAGTAGCCCCGGGTCTGTCCTTCGTAGGCCCCGCCTGCCGTGCTGGTGGTGTCGAAACCC
>Ga0068714_10007815_pt1 | contig 10208 bp, 2 predicted proteins | sample MTBNYHSulfiMetaG_FD_62988 | JGI IMG/M metagenome (GOLD analysis project Ga0068714, IMG submission 62988) | Enrichment culture microbial communities from rom New York Harbor, USA that are MTBE-degrading - MTBE-NYH (New York Harbor Sulfidogenic)... | ecosystem: Environmental > Aquatic > Marine >...
CCCGCGGCCGAGAACGTGACGAAAGTCGAAGGCTAGGGAAGAACCGCACACCGGGCGGCGGGGCTCCCCCGCCCCGGGTGAGCCGGACACGGGAGCAGGCCCCCCAGGGCCGCTCCCAGCGCAGAAGCTGGTTTCGCTGCGTGGGGTCAGGTCCACGGGCCTGGCCCCTCCCCTTCTCACGCTGACTCCTGCGGCTCGGTCGCTGCCGATCCGCTGGCTGTTTTGTGTTGTCCCTCAATCCCTTCTAAGAAACCTCAGGTCCCACACCCGGCTCTGGCTCAGGCTCATCCCAGCGACGCGACCGGAGGCATCCCTCCGAAACACGTACGTGCTCCCACCCCCGCTGAAGGCATCGGGGTAGAGGGGGCGAAGGGCCGTCCCCTGACCCCAGCGGTCCCTCAGGACGAGCGTCATCTCCTCTCCCACCTCCACCGTGAACGTGGCCTCCGCCTCGTCGCTCCGGTACGTCCCCTCGTACTGGGCCAGCTCGGAGGCGGTGGGCTCGAAAGCGGGCACGGGCTCCAGTCGAACGTTGTCGGCGCCGGGGGAGTCGAGGAACGCCGCCGGGCGGCCCTCAGCGAAGGGCGTTGACTCCAGCCGGAGCACGGTGCCGGTCCCGCTCTCGAAGCGGGTTTCGCCCACCGGAACCAGCTGGGTCCCGCCCAGACGAAGACGGTCCTGGGTCGCCATGAGCTGGACCAGGGCTCCCGTCCGGGTGTCCCGGTATGGACCCGCCAGGGCCGCGAGCCGCGCCGGAGGCAGGCGCACCGCGCCGGGAACCACGGGTGGCCCCTCGTCGGCCAGGGCGCCCTTCAGGTACAGGTCCGCCACCTGGTGCAGGAGCCCACCGGCATTGGCGCTGGAGGCGTTGCAGATGACGGCCAGGGCCAGCCCCTGGTCCGGGAACCGGGACAGGTGGCCCCGATAGCCCGCCGTGGATCCGCTGTGCTGCACCTCGCGGAGTCCCCTGTACTCCCCTACCTGGAGCCCGCTGGCGTAATGGATCACCTGGCCCGAGTTGAGGACCCCCTGGCGGTGCATCTCCTCCAGGAAGCGAGGGCCTCCCAGCTCGCCGGTCTCCAGGTTGTGCGTGAAGCGAAGGAGGTCCTCCACCGTGGTGAGGAGGCCCCCGTTTCCGAAGACGTCCTCGAAGGGCATGAGCATGGCCCACCCGTCCCGGGTTGTGCGATAGGCCACGGACCGGTCCTGGACGATGCGGGTGAAGTCGTCTCGCCACTGCGTCTTCGTCATCCCCAGCGGCTCGAAGATGCGCTCCCGGGTGAACTCGGCGAAGCTCATGCCACTGACCCGCTCCACCAGGATGGCCTGGAGGTTGTATCCGGTGTTGGTGTACGAGTAGTACTCTCCAGGGGGGTAGTTCAGGGCCTCCTGGCGGCTCGCGATGTCCAGCACGTGGGTATGGGTGTGGGCCCGCCTGGTGCGCGGCCACCCCTCGATTCCCGCCACCGAGCCCCAGTCCCGGAGCCCGCTGGTATGGTTGAGGAGGTGCCGGATCGTCACGGGCTCCCCGTAGTCCGGAAGCTCCGGGATGTACTTCCGGACGTCGTCCTCCAGGGAGATCTTCCCGTCCAGGGCCAGAAGGACCGTCGCGGCGGCCGTGAACTGCTTCGCCACCGACCCCGGCTCGAAGATGGTCCCGGCCGTGTTCGGAACCCCATGCTCCAGGTCCGCCATCCCGTACGCCCTGAGAAGCACCGTCTCCCCGTCCTGGCTCACGCCCAGGGCGCACCCGGGGCTCCGGGTATTGTCGAACGCCCGGAAGACGGCGTCTACGGCCGCGAGATCGAAGGTGGATCCATCCCGGGCGGTTCCGGCCGTGGCCCCGGGGGGCCGGGTCTGGGCGGACGCCAGGCCGTTCACTGCGGACAGGAGAGACAGGACCACGACCAACACGGCGGGGCGACCTCTCATGATTCTCACCTCGGTACGACGATCCAAGAGGGAGGCCGGACCCTCCGGCCGCTGACGGAGGAGAAGGTAGCAGCCCCGGAAGCCTCCGGCGATGGAAAGCGGAGGGGCGGGACTTCCGCGTCCGGGCTCCCGGTGCCCGGAGGGGAGCACAGAGTCGAGCCTCGAGCCCGGAGGAGCCGGTCTTCCGCCCTGTCCCACCACATCACCCCGGTCCATATTGGAAGCAAGATGCAGTGGCGGCTCGGGACCCTCGCAGGCTCACCCCCGGGGATCCTGGCTTCCTGCGGTGTTTGCGCTTTACGGTGACCCTGATGCGCTCATGACGGAACCATCGACCTGTCCCAGCTGCGGCGCGGACCTCCACGAGGACGACGTCCAGTGTCCCGCCTGCGGCTTGAGGCGATCCGAGGAGTCTCCGGCATCCACTTCCCTTACGGGCGCAACCCGGGCGTTCGCCGATCCCGCCCCCCCCGGGAAGGGGGACGACCAGCCCTACGTCCGGCAGCGGCAGCGGGAAGGCGAGGAGGCTGACGGTTGGCTGGAGGTGCGTCGGCAGCTGGAGGAAGCGACCCGGGACGAGTTCGAGATTCTTGGGGAGCTGGGCCGGGGCGGCATGGCCACCGTGTACCTGGCCCGGGACCTGGCCCTGGGGCGGAAGGTGGCCATCAAGGTCATGGCCCCCGGGCTCCTATCGGGACCGGGCATGGTGGAGCGGTTCCGGCAGGAAGCCGTCACCGTCGCCAACCTGCACCACCCCAACGTCGTCACCATCCACACGGTCCGGGTGGTGCGGGGTCTCCATTTCTTCGTCATGCAGATGGTGGACGGCGGCTCCCTGGAGGACGTGCTCCAGCGGCCCGATCCCCTTCCCGTGGCCCTCGTCCAGGCCATCCTCTACCAGGTGGGCACCGGCCTTGCCCACGCCCACCGGAACGGGATCATCCATCGGGACATCAAGCCGGCCAACGTGCTCCTGGACGGCGAGGGTAACGCCATCCTCACCGATTTCGGGATCGCCAAGGTCACCGTGGCCACCAACCTCACCCAGACGGGGCTCACCATCGGCACCCCCAGGTACATGAGCCCCGAGCAGTGTCTCGCCCGGGAGGTCTCCGGCGCGTCGGACCAGTACTCCCTGGGGGTGGTGGCCTACGAGATGCTCGTGGGCCACACCCCCTTCTCCGGCTCGTCCTTCGAGATCATGCAGGCCCACACTTCCGCCCCCGTCCCGGGGATCCGGGCCCAGCGGCCGGAGTGCCCGCCCCATCTGGAGGCGGCGGTGCTTCGCATGCTCGCGAAGGACCCGTCGGACCGGTTCCCCACGGTGGCCGAGGCCATCGAAGCCATCGGTGGGTACCTCCCGGGCCCCCGGGACCCCCTCCGCCTGGAGCTGGTCCGCCTCGTCAGGCCGGACACCGCGGCGCCCACGGTGGTGGCGGCACCCCTGGGGCCCATGCCCCCCCGGTCCCCGAGCCCCCCGCCGGCCACTCCCTCCAGGGGTCCGCGTCGCCGCCGCCTGCCCCTCCCCTACCTCCTGGGCGGAGCGATCGGCCTGGGGGTTCTGGTCGTCCTCGCCGTCTTCCTGGCTCAAGGGTGGCCTGGCGGCGAGCCTTCGCCGGTTCCCGCAGAGCTCCCTGGAGTAGCCGCCATCTCTTTTCCCAACCCGGCGGAGTCCCTGGTGGTGGGCGCCACCGCCCGTGTGCGGGCCCGACTCCAGGACGCCCAGGGCCAGGGCGTGGCAGGGTTGGACGTGGCGTGGTCGTCGGACGACGAGAGCGTGGTGGCGGTGGAGGGATTCGACGACGAGGCGGTCGTGCGGGGGCTCACGCCCGGCACCGCCGCCGTGTACGCCAGCGCCGGCGGGATGCGGGAGAGCTTCCAGGTGGTGGTGTCGGCGCCCGCCACAGCGGTGAGGCCGGAGCCGGAAGCCTCCGCCCGCGAGGACGTCGAGCCCGTGCGGCTGGTGCGGGCCGTCTCGGTGGGCCAGCCCACGGAACCCCTCATGGTGGGCGGCTCCGTGGTCCTTCGGGGGACCATCACCGCCGAGCCCCCCGGCTACATGGGAGCCGGCGGGATCACCTGGAGCTCGTCCAACCCTTCGGTGGCGTCCCTTTCCGCCTTCGGGGGGGACTCGGCGGTGGTGGCCCTCCTGGGGGAGGGCGAGGCCACGGTCTCGGCCCGGGCCGACGAGATCCAGGGGGCCGTCAACCTCCGGGTGCGACCCGCTCCCCCATCGGTCACGGTCTCTCTCTCGCGGACCTCCGTGACCTTCCAGGCGGTGCTGGAGGGCGCCGCCCCTCCCGAGCAGACCGTCCGGGTCACGGTCACGGGGGGGGCGAACCCGTTCCTCGGGATGGTGCTGTACGAGGGAAGCGCCCGGGATTGGCTGCGCTCCGGCCTCGGCGGGGGGCCGGGGCAGGAGGCGGTGCTGACGCTTCGGGCGGAGGCGAGCGGGTTGGCCCCGGGCTCCTACCGGGCCCGCCTTCCCGTGGAGGCGGGGGGCCAGACCCGGGAGGTGGAGGTCCGCCTGGAGATCGCTCCCAAGCCCGTCTCCACCGCGGTAGAACCCACCCCGGCCGCGGAGCGGGAAGTCGGGGACCTGCTTAGCGCCTATGCCTCGGCCATCAACACGCGGAACGAGGGCCGAGCCAGGGAGCTCTACCCTTCCATCCCCCCGGACGGCATCCGTGACCTCATGCGCATCCAGGAATCCGACATCTTCCAGGTGATCCCCCTGACGGGCACCCTCCGGGCCGGCTCCCGGGAGGGGACCCTGGACATCGACGTCTCGGCAGGGATCGTGCCCCAGACCGGGGCGGGACAGACGCGGCGGATGACCTACACCGTCGGGCGCGGCGACCGGGGATGGTACATCGTGTCCGTACGGGCGGGGGGATAGGATTCGCCGCATCGGGCCCCGCAGCCGGACTCCGGGAACGAGCCTCCGGCGGGCCGGCGGCCCATCTCACTGCACCACCAGCACCACCCTCAGCGTCCTGGGGGCCACCTGCTCCAACCCCACGGCGTCCGAGCTGATGACGAGCCTCCCCTCGTAACGTCCCCCGGCCAGCCCGGCGGGCTCCACCACCACGAACAGCTCCGCGGGACTGGAGAAGGTGGCGCTGGTCCGGTCCAGGAAGGCCCCCGTGATCCACCCTGCCCCCAGACCCTGGACGTAGGTGGGCGTGCTCACCCGAAGGCCCGACAGCGTCACCCGGGTCTCCGACGCGTTCCTCACCCCCAGACGCACCCCGACCTGGGCCGTGCCCCCCGCGGGCACCACGACGACGAGGCTGTCGCCTGGAAGGGGAACGGCCACGGTGCTCCCCCCCACCAGCGTGTCCCGCACCAGCTCGATGGTGGGCAGATCAAAGGAGCGGTCGGGACGCCGGGCCGTGAAGGTCACCGTGACGGTGTCCGTCCCACCCCATCGGCTCTCCACCGGGACGAGGGCCACCGACGTGCCCTCCGGGACCTGGCCGGCCAGGCCATCCAGGGCCACGACAAATCCCTCCACCGTCGCGCCCGTCTCCGGGACGGTCCTGAGCCACCCGGCCCCTCCCGTGGGGTAGATCACCGTGCCCAGCTGGAGGGGGCCGAGATCCGACGAGGTGCCTCCCCCGACGTTGGACACGAACACCTGGGACCGGAGGGTGTCCGGGCTTCCCACGGTGTCGCTGAAGGAGACGGACCGGCTGGAGAGGCTCAGGATGGGCTGGGCGAGATCCAGCACCGCCTCCAGCGGGAGATCTCCCCCGTTTTCGCTGCCCACGGTCACCGTGGCGCGGTGGCTCCCGGCCGGGAGTCCGGCGATGCGCGGACGGAGGCTGAGGGTCGTCCCGGACACGGAGGTCTCGAGCCAGCTCCGGGCGTCTCCTGCGTAGGCGACACCCCTGACCTCCAGGGCGCCCAGGATCCCACCTCCGGCGTTGAACCCTGCCACCGTCTGGGGCGTCGGATCCTCTCCTCCCAGGATGCCTGCGAAGGCCAAGGAATCCGTCGAGAGGGAGAGGCGTGCCGGGCTGGCTCCCGAAGCGACGGTGAAAGCCACCACCACCGTGTCCGCCCCGCCGTGGGCGCTGGTCAACGGCACGGTGGCTTCGTAGGGCGTCGACCGGGACGCAATCCCCCCGGTCTGGGCCGACAGGACGACGTCCCCCCCGCTCAAGACCGCCGACAGCCAACCCGAGGCGCCCTCTCCGTACCGGACCGGCTCCACGGCGATGATCCCCAGGCTGGAGAAGGTCCCCCCCCCGGTGTTGGCCAGCGACACCGTCAGCGGCTCCGGCCCCAGCCCCGCCACCGTGTCCCCGAAGCTCACCGTCCTGGGAGCCAGGGTGAGGCGGGGAGATCCCACCACGAAGGTGATGGCGACGGACGCGCTTCCGCCCTGGGCGCTGGCCACCGGGAGGGAAGCCTCGTAGGTCCCCTTGGCCAACGCCCCCGTCCGGGCCCGGACCGCCAGGGAATCCCCCTCGAGGACGGTCTCGAGCCATCCGGCTGCCCCCGGTCCGTAGGCCGGCGGCCCGGCCCGAACCTCACCCAGGGACCCCCCGCCACCGTTGGACAGGAGCACGGACTGGGGCTCCGGGTCGCCGCCTCCCACCAGGGCGCTGAACCGCTGTGTGACGGCGGAGAGCACCAGACGGGGCGGGTCCGTGTCCCGGACCAGCGACAGCGTGACACCGATGGTCTGGGCGCCGCCCCGCTCGCTCGCCACCACCACGCTGGCCGTGTAGACCCCCGTCGCCAATCCAGCCGTGGCGACGGCGAACCCGAGGGAGGGGTCCGACACCGAACGGCCCGCCTGCGGCGCCGTCACCCAGCTCGCGGCTCCCTGGCCGTAGCTCACCGACTGCACCGTGATCGTTCCCAGGTCAGCGAAGGACCCCGCACCGGTGTTGGAGAGGGCCACCGACTGGGCCGGGGGAGGTGTCCCCCCTACGATCCCCGTGAAGGACAGGCCCAGCGTGGAAGCGGTGAGGACGGGATCCAGGACCCTCACCGTCACCGCCACCGACCGGTTTCCCCCGAGCTCGCTGGTGACCTGCACCGTGGCGGTGTGGGTGCCGGGGGGAAGGGCCGGTGTGGCGGGGGAGAGCGCGAGGTTGGGGCCATCGGGCTGCGGGTCGCCCAGCCAGCCGGAGGGGGCGCCACCGTAGCTGATGATGCCGGTGCCCAGGGCGCCCAGATCCTGCAAGGTGCCCCCCCCGCTGTTGGAGAGGGTGATGGTCTTCACGGCCGGGGACGGCCCTCCGGTGACGGCGACGAACTCCACGGCGGGAGCCGACAGCCCCAGGACCGGGGCGTCGGCAGGGCGAGCCACGGAGAAGGTCACGGCGACCGCCCCATTCCCCCCGGTCGTGCTGGAGACCGGGACGGTGGCCGTGTACGTCCCGGCGGCGAGGCCGCCCGTAACGGGCTGCAGGGATAGCTCGCTCCCGGACAGGGTGGCCCCCAGCCACCCGCTGGCCCCGGACCCGTACGAGACGGCACCCCGGGTCACCGTCCCCAGGTCGGCGAAGGACCCGGCTCCGGAGTTCAGGAGGGTCACCACCTGGCCGGAGGGGCTGGCGCCGCCCTGCGTCGCGGAGAAGCTGGTGGACGTCGTGGAAAGGCTCAGGCGGGCCGCCGACACCGTGAACGTCACCTCGATCGTTCCGTTCCCGCCGTTCTGGCTGGAGACCTCCACCGTGGCCGAGTACGTGCCCGCGCTCAAGCCACCCGTCCCGGGGACCAGGGTCACGTCAGCGTTGCTGTTGGAGGATCGGGCCAGCCATCCGGTGGCGCCGCCGCCATAGGTTATGGACGCCAGGTCCACGTTCCCCAGGGCCCCCGACCCGGTGTTGAACACGGGAATCACGCGGGGAGAAGGATCGGGCCCGCCGGCCACGGCCGTGAAGCCGACCCCGTTGGTGCCCAGGCCCAGGGCCGTGGGGGCCCCTGCGGCGGACACGCTGAAGATCACCGTGACCGTCTCGGATCCTCCTGCCGAGCTGGACACCGGGAACGACGCGGAGTAGGACCCGGCCGCCAGAGAGCCCGTCGTCACGGCCATGGTGACCCGATCCCCCGTCCGTGACGGCGCCGCCAACCATCCGGACGCGCCGGCGCCGTAGGTGACGGCCCCCAGGCTCAGCGTACCCAGGTCGTCGAACCCTCCCCCCCCTCCGTTCGAGAGGATGATAGCCTGCGCGTCAGGATTCCCCCCGCCCTCCAGGGCTGCGAAGGAAGCGGTTGAGGAGGAGAGGACCAGGCGCGGTGCGGCGGGTTGGGGAACCACGCTCAGCGTCACGGTGATGGCTGCATTCCCCCCGGTTCCACTGTTCACCGGCACCGTGGCCGTGTAGGTGCCGACCCCCAGCCCACCCGGCACAGCCGCGAGTCCCACCGTGCTCCCCCCCCCGGAAAGGGTCGCCGAGAGCCAACCTCCCGGGCCGCTGTAGGAGGTGGCGCCGAGGCTCACTACGCCCAGGCTCCAGAAGTCTCCCGCGCCGCCGTTGGAGACCGTGACCGAGGCCAGGGCCGGCACGGCCGATCCACCCTGGATCGCCGCGAAGCTCGCGCTGGAGGAGGAAAGGGTGAGGCGGGGCGCGGCCACCACGAGGGTGACCTCCACCGACTCGCCTCCGCCGCCCGTGCTGGTCATGGTGACGGTGGCGCTGTGGATGCCGGCGGCCAGAGCCCCGGTCTCGGCTCGCAGCGTTACCACCGAGCCGTCGACGGTGACCGAGAGCCAGGGCGAGGTGGTCACGGCGCCCAGGGTCCCCAGGGAGCCTCCGCCCCCGTTGGAGAGGAGGACCGCCTGGCTGGGGGGATTGGGGCCACCCAGGAGCGCATCCATCCGGACCGTGGACGGGGAGGCCACGAGATCGGGGGCATCGGGGGCCGGGGATACGGTGAGGTCGACCCTGATGGCGACGGAGCCGCCTTCGGCGCTGGCGATGGGCACGGTGGCGGAGTAGACGCCGACGGCGACGGGAACCGAAGCCAAGGTGAGGGTCAGGACCGGCCCGGACAGGGACGCCGTGAGCCAGCCCGAGGCGCCTCCGTAGCTCACGGTTCCCAGGGTGACGGCCCCCAGACTCGCGAAGGAGCCCGGCCCCGTGTTGGAGAGGACGATGGCCCGGGATGCGCCCGCCGCCCCTCCCACCACCGTGCTGAAGCTGGCGGACACCGCCGAGGCGGTGAGGACCGGCGAGGCCACCGTGAGCGCGACCTCCACCGAGGCGCTTCCACCCCTGAGGCTGTTCACCGGAACGGTGGCCACGTGCGTTCCCGCGGGCACGGACCCCGTGGCCGCCGAGAGCGTCAGGACCGTATCGGCCAGGGAGGTCGAGAGCCATCCTCCCGCCCCGGTGTAGGAGACGGTGCCCAGCGTCACGCCCCCCAAATCGCCTCCACCCGCGTTGGAAACCCGTACCGCGTGGGGCGGGGGAGAAGGATCGCCCCTCACTCCCCGGAAGGTGACTTCCGTGGCGGACAGGACCAGGACCGCCTCGTCGGTACCGGGAGACACGGCCAGGGTCACGGTGACGGTGTCGCTGCCTCCGAAGGCGCTGTGGATGGGCAGCCTGGTGACGTGGCTACCTACCTGGAGCGCCGCGGCCGCTTCCGTGGGGGAGAGGGTGACCTCTTCGTCCTGGACGGAGGCCGCGACCCAGGCCGCCGCCGGGAAGAAGGACCCCAGGGTGACGGTCCCCAGGGACGAGGCGGTCCCGCTCCCGGTGTTGGAGATCCGTATCACCTGGGGGGGAGGAGGCCCGCCCTCCCCCTTCACCATGCCGAACGACAAGGCCCTGCTGCTGGGCGTCAGGATGGGAGCCTCCACCGAGAGGGCCACCTGGACGGCACGGACGCCCCCGTTGTCGCTCTGAACCGGGAGTGTCGCCGTGTAGCCCCCCGCCTGGAGGCCTGCGGGGTCAGCCTCGAACTCCACCTGACCCTCCCGCAGGGTAGTCTCCAGCCAGCCCGTGGCTCCCGGCCCGTAGCTCGGTGCTCCAGTCCGCAGCGCTCCAAGGGCGGCGAACGACCCAGCCCCCGCGTTGGTGAGACGGATGCTCTGGGCCGGGGGAGGGGCTTCGCCCCGAACCACCGAAAAGGCGAGGGTGCCCGTGGACAGCCCGAGGCGCGGTTGGCCGACATCCAGCTGGACCTCCACGGAGGCTGGCTTCGCCCGTGTCACCTCGCCAGGCTGGGACTCGAAGACGAGCTGGGCCTTGTAGAGCCCGCCAGGCAGGCTCCCCGGATCGGCCCGGACCTGGAAGGTGGGGGCC
>Ga0068714_10007817_pt1 | contig 10206 bp, 7 predicted proteins | sample MTBNYHSulfiMetaG_FD_62988 | JGI IMG/M metagenome (GOLD analysis project Ga0068714, IMG submission 62988) | Enrichment culture microbial communities from rom New York Harbor, USA that are MTBE-degrading - MTBE-NYH (New York Harbor Sulfidogenic)... | ecosystem: Environmental > Aquatic > Marine >...
GTGAACACGGTCGTGTGAGCGCGGCCACACGACGAGCCTGAGCTGCCGCGTTCGCCGCGCAGACGGCGCGGGCCACCGCTCCCGCTAGCGTGAGCCGATGACCGAGCGGTAGAGCGCTACGAGGTCGTGGGCGTAGTCGTCCCACGAGCGCACGCCGCAGGTGGCGGCGATCGTGGCGTAGTCCCAGCCGGTTGCGCCGGCCCGCAGGAGCGCGTCGGCGAGCGCGGCCTCATCGCCGGGCGGCACGAGGATGCCGAACGCCTCAGAGCGCACCTGCTGCTCGATCCCGGGGAGACGCGAGGCGACAACAGGCGTCCCCGAGGCGAGCGCTTCGTTTACTACCATCGGCATGCCCTCGCTCGAGCTGGGCAGGACGAGTGCGGCGGCATCGGCGAGATAGGCGTCGAGAGCGGCGTGCGGGCGCTGGCCTTCGAAGCGCACGCGATCCGCGATGCCGAGGTCCGCGGCGAGCGCCTCGAGCGCCGGGCGGAGCGGGCCGTCGCCGACGAAGATGAGGTTGAGCGCCGTGAGGTCCGCAACGGAGGCGAATGCCCGGAGGAGCACATCGGGGTTCTTGAGCGCAATGAGCGACCCGACGAAGAGGAAGTGCCGGCGTGTACGGCTGAGATGCGGGGTGATCTCGGCGCTGTTGTAGCCGTTGGCGAGGTGATGCACACGTGAGGCGGCTTCCGGGTACCGTGCCCGCATGCCTGCAGCAATCGCCTCGCTCACTGCGATCACGGCATCGGCGGTGGTGATCCGGTGGCCGAACCAGCGGCCGATGCCGGGGCGCGCGAGCTGCCGATTGAAATCGGACCCGTGCAGGGTGATCGCGAGGGGCAGGGAGAGGCGCTTCGCAATCAGGGTCCCCACGTAGCCGTCGGGTAGGCCGAAGTGCGCGTGGACGACGTCAAACGCCGTGGGAGCGGAGCGCGACACCGCTAGCGCGCGCCGGAAGTACGCGGGAATCCAGGCAAGCACGCGAAAGGGGCCGGGGACGAAGCCGAGCGCGGGGAGCGGGACTTCGATGACGCGAAGGCCCGGATGGTCCTGGGGAAGCTCACACACGGCTGCGGACCCGGGTCGTGGCACCACGCAGGTCACATCGGCGATGGCCGAGAGTGACTCGAGCTGTTCGCGAACGAAGATCCCCCCAAGGCTCGAGCCGTCGCGCGCCGGATAGAGGTGGCTGAGGACGAGCACGCGCGCACGGCCGCCTGCGGCGCCCTGCGAGGAAAGCCCCTCCTCTGGTCGTGCCATACTGTGCCCTCCACGGAGCGAAGACAGATTCCGGCCCTCGGGCTCCGGGGCAACAGAGCGCTGCGCCAGGTGCGAGGGGTGCACTTGGAAACGATACCGCAGCCAGGGAGTCTTGTCGTGCATCGGTCCTTTCGCCCCGCTCTTCCGCCAACCGGCACCCAATATCTCGCGTCCGGATGCTAGTATGGGTACATCACCTTGCGTAGTCATACCCCCGGATAGGGAGCCCCCGCTCATGTCGTCTGACCGCTTGCGCACACCCGAGGTGGAAGCGCTTCTTGACGCCCTCGGCGCGCTTGAGACCGCCGACGAGCGCTACGCGTTCCTGCAAGACGTAGCAACGATCCGCGAGATCAAAGACCTCGCGCAGCGTCTCGCGGTTGCGCGGATGCTGCACGCGGGCGAGCACTACACCAACATCCAGGCCGCCACCGGCGCGTCGTCAACCACGATCAGCCGGGTGAGCCGCTGCCTCAACTACGGCGCGGAAGGCTACAACACGGTGATCGATCGCATTGGAAACCTCCCGTCCACCTCGTCCGCCCCCTCTGCCAACGGTGATGCCTGATCATGTCCGGGTTTGTCCATCTGCATACGCATTCCGAGTATTCGCTCCTCGACGGTCACGCGCGCCTCTCGCGCCTCGTTGACCGGGCCAAGGCGCTCGGGCAGGAGTCGCTCGCTCTCACCGACCACGGCGCCATGTACGGCGCCGTTGAGTTCTATCGCACCGCCACCAAGGGTGGCATCAAGCCGATCATCGGCTGCGAGGTGTACTTCACGCCCACGTCGCGGCTTGCGCGCGACAGCAAGTCGCTCTACCACCTGCTGCTGCTCGCCAAGAACGACACCGGCTACCGCAACCTCATGACGATCGTGAGCGAGGCCGCCACCCACGGCTTCTACTATAAGCCTCGAGTAGACATCGAGCTTCTCACCGAGAACAGCGACGGCCTGATCTGCACGTCGGCGTGCATGAGCGGCATCGTGAGCAAGTCCATCGAACACGACGACCTTGCCGAGGCGCGCCGATGGGCCGAAACGTACGCGGAGATCTTTGGCGAGGACTTCTTCCTCGAGATTCAGCACCAGAACATCACCGCCGACAACGGCGTCACGCAAAAGCAGCTCAACGCCGAGATCGCGCGCATGGCCGCGGAGATGGGTGTGGGTCTTGTCGGTACGAACGATATCCACTACGTCATGGCTGAGGATGCCGTGGCCCAGGACCTGCTCCTGTGCGTGGGCACCGGCTCCACGGTTGACGACACCAACCGGATGCGGTTCTCGTCGGACCAGTTCTACATGAAGAGCACGGACGAGATGGCCGCCGCGCTTGCCGAGTACCCTGAGGCGCTCAGCAACACGCTGGAGATCGCGAGCCGCTGCGAGCTCAACCTCGAGTTCGGGAAGATCATCCTCCCCAGGTTTGAGACGCCCGATGCCAGCACCGAGGCCGACCATCTGCGCGCGCAGTGCATGGAAGGGCTCGCGCGCCGCTACGGCTCGCCGATCCCACAGGAGGCGCTGGACCGGCTCGAGACCGAACTCGAAGTGATCACGGGCAAGGGTCTCTCGGCGTACTTCCTGATCGTTTCGGACTTCGTGCACTGGGCCAAGGCGAACGGCATCGGTGTCGGGCCGGGGCGAGGGTCGGCGGCCGGCTCGATCGTCTCGTATGCGCTTGCGATCACGAACCTGGATCCGATCGAGAATGGCCTGCTGTTTGAGCGGTTCCTCAACCCCGAGCGCACGGAGATGCCCGATATCGATATCGACTTCGACGACGAACGTCGTCTCGAGGTCATCGACTACGTGCGCCAGAAGTACGGCGAGGACAAGGTTGCGCAGATCATCACGTACTCGACGATGAAGGCGCGCGCGGCCATCCGTGACGCCGGGCGCGTGCTCGGCTATCCGTTTGGCATTCCGGACAAGATCGCGAAGATGGTGCCGGAGCGTATCGACCGCGTGAGTGAGGCGGACAAGAAGCTCTCGGACCTCGAGATCGCGCTCCGGGACGCGTCTGACCTGAAGGACGCCTACAAGGGCGATCCGGACACGAAGCGCGTGCTGGACGCCGCGCTCTCGCTCGAGAACGTGGTGCGTGGCGAGGGCATTCACGCGGCGGCGGTCGTTATCTGCCGGGACCCGCTCCACTACCACACGCCGGTGAAGCTCGATACCAAGGGCGGCTCGGTCATCACGCAGTACGAGGGGACGGTCATCGCGGACCTCGGCCTGCTCAAGATGGACTTCCTGGGACTGCGCACGCTCACCGTGCTCGCCAAGGCCGTCCAGGCTATCAGGGAGAATCACGGCGAGGCGATTGACCTCGATACGATTCCCGTGGATGACACCCCCACGTGGGAGATGCTGCAGCGCGCGGACACGGACGGTGTCTTCCAGGTTGAGTCGCCGGGGATGAAGCGCGTGCTGCGCGAGCTGAAGCCAACGTGCTTTGCGGACCTGGTGGCCGTGGTTGCGCTCTACCGTCCGGGCCCGATGGACTCGATCCCTGACTTCATCGCGCGCAAGCACGGCAAGAAGGAGATCACGTACTACGACGATCGCATCAAGAACATCCTGGAGGAGACGTACGGCGCCATCGTCTACCAGGAGCAGGCGATGCGCATCACCATGCAGATGGGCGGCTTCACGGCGGCCAAGGCCGACAAGCTCCGCAAGGGCATGGGCAAGAAGAACATGGACATCGTTGACGGCCTCGAGCCCGAGTTCATGGCCGGCGCCGCCGAGCGGGGTTTCAACCGCAAGGTTGCCGAGCGCGTCTGGACCGACATGCGCAAGTTCGGCGAGTACGCGTTCAACAAGAGCCACGCCGCGGCCTATGGGCTCGTCTCGTACCAGACGGCGTACCTCAAGGCGCACTATCCGCTGGAGTATATGGCGGCCGTCCTCACGAGCTACACCGGCAAGAGCGAGACGATCGTCAAGTACATCGCCGCCTGCAACTCGGCGGGCATGACGGTTCTGCCGCCGGACGTGAACTCGTCGGGGCGCGACTTCACGGCCGTTGACGGTGCGATCCGCTTTGGGCTCGCCGGTATCCGGAATGTGGGCGAGGGTGTCGTTGAGACGATCGTGGCCGAGCGCCGCGCCGCTGGCCCGTTCACGTCGCTCCATGACTTCTGCGCGCGGATTGATATGCGCCAGGCGAACAAGAAGACCCTTGAAGCGCTCATCAAAGCGGGCGCGTTTGACTCCACCGGCTACACGCGCAAGCACCTGCTTGAGGTCATGGACGCCGCAGTTGAGGCGGCGATCAAGAAGCGCCGAGATGTCGAGAGCGGCCAGACGTCGCTCTTTGACATGTTTGAAGTGGAGGACCACGGCTTTGAGGACCCGATTCCCGCGCCCAACGGCGACGAGTGGGACAAGGGCATCAAGCTCGCCTACGAGAAGGAGATGCTCGGCATCTACGTTTCGGATCACCCGCTGCGCGAGATCGCGCCGCTAATCGAGGCCAGCCGGACGATCTCACTCGGCGCGACTGATGAACTGCGTGACGGGCAGAGCGGCTGGTTTGCGGGTATCGTCTCCGCGTTTGACCGGATTGCCACGAAGGCCGGGAAGCTGATGGCAACGTTCACGCTCGAGGATCTGGAAGGGTCGCTTGAAGGTGTGCTCTTCCCGCAGACGTACGACAAGTTCCGCGACATCATGGCCGTGGACCGCGTTGTGCGGGTGCGGGCCAAGATCGAGCGCTCTGACCGGGGGCTCAAGCTGATCGCCCATGAGGTGGAGCAGCTCTCCCACGACGGGCGCTTTGTGCGTCCGCCCGGCACCCTCGTGGTTCGCACCGAACTCGAGCGGCTGGATAATGGCGGTGGCGTGCGGTTCAAGTCCATCCTTGGCCGGTATCCGGGAGCGGACGGCGTCCGGGTGGAACTGGTGACGCCGGACGGTGTAAAGCGGCTCCAGATGGGGGAGGACGTGAAGGTGGACGCTGCGGCATCGGGCCTCCACGCCGAGATGAAGGAGTTCCTCGGCTGCGACGCGGTGTGGGAGGCCTAGGGCGGCGCGAGAGGCCTAAAGCGGCGCGAGGCCGGATTTGACGCGGCCGGGGTGCTCTGCGATACTGAAGCGCTATAGTACTCTACTGCGATAAAGTAACTGGAGGTGACACGCCATGCGACCAATGACCCCGCGCGGCTTCCGTGATGTGCTCTTTGCCGAGGCCCGCGAGCGCGAGATCGTCGCCGGTGCCGTGAGCGAGGTGTTTGCCTCCTGGGGCTACGACCCGGTGGACACGCCGGTTGTGGAAGAAGACAGCACGCTCGCGCGCGGCGCGGGCGGAGAGCTCGAGCGCGCGGCGTTCCGCTTCTTCGACCTCGACGGCTCGCTCCTCGCGCTCCGTCCCGAGATGACCGTGCCGATTGCGCGCGTGGCGGCCTCCCGTCTCGCTGACGGGCCGGGCCCTCACCGCATCCGCTACGTGGCGCCCGTCTTCCGGGAGCACGCGTCGCTGCGCGGGCAGGCCCGGCAGTTCACGCAGGTGGGTGTGGAGTTCATCGGTGCATCCGGTCCGGCGGCAGACGCCGAGATCGTGCTCATGCTGCTCGGCGCGCTTGCAGCCACCGGGCTGTCCTCGTACCTGGTTGGTATCGGCACGGGCGAGGTCCTGCGGGCGGTCCTCGATCGCGCCGAGGGCCCGGCCGATTGGCAGGACGCCGTGATCGCCGCCGCCCAGGGCCGCAACCTCGTGGAACTCGACGTGCTTGCCGATCGCGCTGGTCTGGACCCGGAATTCGCGCTCGCGCTCAGGGAGGTGCCGCGCCTCGGCGGCGGTGCCGAGGCGCTCGAGCGCTGCCGGGAACTTGCGGCGGCATGCGGCTGCGAGCACTCGCTGGACGGTCTCTCGGCCACGTGGCGCCTGCTCGATGCGCTCGGCGAGACCGATCGCGTCCGGATAGACTTTGGCATCATGCGCTCGTTTGCGTACTACACCGGCATGCAGCTGGAGGCGTACGCCCCCGGCCTTGGCCTGCCGCTCGCCGGCGGCGGCCGCTACGACCGGCTGCTCGGCGCGTTTGGCGCACCGGCGCCGGCGGCGGGCTTTGCGCTCGGCCTCGAGCGCGTCATGATCGCGCTTGCCGAGGAGGGCAGAACGCCGCACCTTGAGCCCCTCGATGCGGTGCTCGGCGGTCACGATGCCGCAGCGGTGCTCGCCGCCGCCGCGCGCTTGCGCGCCGCTGGCTGGCGGGTGCGGGTGGCCCCGGGCGTAGCGGGCATCGCGCTTGTCCGCGAGGCCGATGAGGCCGCCGCAGCCGAGGCGCTCCTTGCCGAGGCCGGAACGGTCGTGCGCGTTGACCGCGCCGGAGAGGTAGCGGTGCCACTCGGCGATCCGCTGCCGGTGCCGCCGAGACGCACGTGGGCCGGAAGGGGTGAGGCGCGATGATCGCGCGCCGGGGAGGGACCGACCGCGGTTCCGATCGCGCGTTGGCCGGACGTCCGCTGCGCGTCGCGCTGCCCAAGGGCTCGCTTTACGCGGACTCGGTGGCGCTCTTTGCCGCAGCCGGATGCGACGTGACGGGCCTTGCCGATCCGGGCAGACAGCTCACGGTGCGCGCGGGCGACATCGAGTACATCATCGGCAAGCCGACCGACATCCCGATCTACGTGGCGTACGGGGCGGTTGACGCCGCCATCGCGGGCAAGGACGTGCTGCTGGAATCCGCGCTCGACGTGGTGGAGCTCGTGGATCTCGGCTTTGGCGCATGCCGCTTCGTGGTGGCCGAGCCAGAAGACGCCGAGCGCCCGGTGGCGGGCATCTACCGGCACCTCGGCGTGATCCGGGTGGCCACCAAATATCCCCGCATCACCGAGGCGCACTACGCCGAGCGGGGCCTGCAGGTGGAGATCGTGAAGCTCTCCGGCAACATCGAGCTCGCGCCGCTCATCGGACTGGCCGATCAGGTCGTTGACATCACGGCTACCGGCCGCACGCTTTCCGAGAACCGGCTGCGCATAGTTGACGAGGTGCTTGCATCAACCGCGCGCTTCGTTGCAAACCCCGTAAGCTTGAAGACAGATGCCCTACGCGTGACCGGCCTTGCCTCGGCGCTTGCCGCGGCGGCCGCTCGATAACCAAGGAAGGACGAGCCATCATGATGCGGAGAATCGATCTCGCCCGGGGTAAGCGCCTGACACGCGAAGACGTGCCGCGAACCGGCGGCATTGACGCCGAGGTACTCGGTGTAGCACAGCGCATCATCGATGACGTGCGCGCCCGCGGCGACGAAGCGCTTCGCGACTATACGCTGCAGTTTGACAAGGCCGCGCTCGAGGACTTCCGCGTGACGGAGGCCGAGATCGAGGCCGCGTGCGCCCTGGTTGGCGAGGAGTTCAGCGCGGCGATCGCCAACGCGGCGCTCGCGATCGAGGACTTCCACCAGCGCCAGGTGACGCAGTCGTGGTACACGATGACGGAAGACGGCGTGTTCCTCGGCCAGAAGGTGACGCCGATCGGCCGCGTGGGCATCTACGTGCCCGGCGGGCGCGCCTGCTACCCGTCGTCCGTGCTCATGAACGCGATCCCGGCGATCGTGGCGGGCGTGAGCGAGATCGCCATGGTCGTGCCGCCGGACGCCGATGGCAGCGTGAATCCCTATACGCTCGCCGCCGCCGCCGAGGTTGGCCTGACCGAGATCTACAAGGTAGGCGGCGCGCAGGCGATCGCCGCGCTCGCGTACGGCACGGCAACCATCCCGGCCGTGGACAAGATCACCGGCCCGGGCAACGCGTACGTGACCGCCGCCAAGAAGCTCGTCATGGGCGAGGTTGGCATCGACATGCTCGCCGGCCCGAGCGAGGTCCTCATCCTCGCCGACGAAACCGCCGAGCCCGCCTTTGTGGCGATCGACCTCATGGCGCAGGCCGAGCACGATCCGCGCGCCGCGTCCTACCTCGTCACCACCGACGAAACCCTGCCCGCCCACGTGGAGATCGCGCTCCGCGAGCTGCTCACGAGTTCCCCGCGTGCCGACGTCATCAAGCGCTCGCTCACCGATCACGGCGTGGTCGTCGTCTGCCCGGACATCGATGTGGCGCTCGACGCGGCAAACCTGATCGCCGCCGAGCACCTCGAGATCATGATGCAGGACCCGATGGAACTCCTTGGCGCGATCACGAACGCGGGTGCGATCTTCCTCGGACCGTGGACGCCGGTCAGCATGGGGGACTACGCGGCCGGGCCCAACCACGTGCTGCCCACGGCTGGAACATCGCGTTTCTCGAGCCCGCTTTCCGTGGACGACTTCATCAAGAAGTCGTCCGTGCTCAGCTACTCGCTCGCCGGCCTTGAGGCCGACGGCATGACGGCCATGACGATCGCCGAGGCCGAGGGTCTCGAGGCGCATGCGGCAGCGGTGGCGCTCAGGCTCGCGCTCGCCTTTGGCCTAGAAGGTGAGGAGGAGTGAACCGGGTACGCGCTCCCCGCGCCGAGCTTGAGTACCTCTCGCCGTACGACACCAAGGACATCCGCGCCGACGTCATCCTCTCGGCAAATGAGTGCCCGCGCAATCTGCCCGCCGATATCCTGGACCGGCTGGCGGACCGCGTGCGCAACTGTATGGAATTCAACCGCTATCCGGATCCGATGTGCACGCGCCTGCGGACGCTGATCGCCGAGGCAAACGGCCTGGAGCCGGCAAACATCCTTGTGGGCAACGGCGGCGACGAAATCATCCTGCAGGTCATGCTCGCCTGGGGCGGTCCCGGCCGCACGCTCATCGACCTGCCGCCCACGTTTGCGATGTACGGGCTGGATGCCCGCGCATGCGGGACGAACGTCATCGAAGTGCCTCGCTGCGCGGACTTCTCCGTTGACGGCGATGCGCTGCTGGCCACCATCGCCGAGAACGACCCGGACATCATCGTGCTCACAAACCCAAACAACCCGACCGGCACGATGACTCCCGAGACGCTGGTTCTGGAGGTTCTGCACGCAACCGACGCGCTCGTGCTCGTTGACGAGGCGTACTTTGAGTTCAGCCGTCAGACGATGCGTCCACATATGGGGCGCCACGCGAATCTCGCGATCCTGCGGACGTTCTCCAAAGCGTTCTCGCTCGCGGGGCTGCGTGCCGGATACCTGCTCGCGCACCCGGACGTTGTGAGCGAACTTACGAAGATCCGCCAGCCGTACTCGGTGAACACGTTCACGCAGGTGGCGGCCGCCTTCGCGTTTCGCGAGCGGATGGTCTTTGAGGAAGGAATCAGCGAGACGCTGCGCAATCGCGACCGCATCATGCACGGTCTCGAGCAGATGACGGGTGTGGAGGTCTTTCCATCGGAGGCGAACTTCGTGCTCTTCAGGGTGGATCAGGCCTCCGCGGTCTGGCGCGATCTGCTGCACAGCTACTCGATCCTGGTGCGTGACTGCTCACGCTCGCCGGGTCTGCATAACTGCCTTCGCGTGACGGTGGGCACGGCCGAGGAAGGCGAGCAGTTCCTGGCCGCGATGGACGAGATACTCGCGTCCAAGCGCGCGGCGCAGTGTTTTGGCGTGAATGCGACGGCATCGCGGCACATGACTGAAGGGGCATGAGATGACGAGGAGGGCGACGATCGCACGCAAGACGTCCGAGACCGATATCAACGTCAGGCTCGGGCTTGACGGTGGCGGCAGCACGGCCATTGCGACCGGCGTGCCGTTCTTCGATCACATGCTGGACGCATTCGGGCGTCACGGGCTTTTCGCGCTCGAGGTGGCGGCGGTGGGGGATCTCGCGGTTGACGCGCACCACACCGTTGAGGACGTGGGCATCTGCATCGGAACTGCGATTGCCGAGGCGCTCGGCGACAAGCGCGGCATCAGGCGCTTTGGATCGGCCACGGTGCCGATGGACGAGGCGCTCGTGCTCGCCTCGGTGGACATCTCAGGACGCGGGCAGTGCCACTACTCGGTGGAGTTGCCGATTGAGA
>Ga0068714_10007818_pt1 | contig 10205 bp, 10 predicted proteins | sample MTBNYHSulfiMetaG_FD_62988 | JGI IMG/M metagenome (GOLD analysis project Ga0068714, IMG submission 62988) | Enrichment culture microbial communities from rom New York Harbor, USA that are MTBE-degrading - MTBE-NYH (New York Harbor Sulfidogenic)... | ecosystem: Environmental > Aquatic > Marine >...
TTTACGCTGATAATATTATTTATATTTATGAAACATTTTTTGTTAAAAAGTAATAAAAAATATATTATTATTAACATATCGTTAACTTTATTTATTGCAATTTATATTGGGCATTTCTTGTCTTTCTTAATCGATATTAGAGGTTTGACAAATGGCAAAGTCTTTATAATCTTTGCTTTATTTACAACCTGGATGAGTGACACAGCTGCTTATATTGTTGGTATTAATTTCGGGAAAAATCATATATTCCCAAGGATTAGTCCTAACAAAACACTGGAAGGCTCCATTGGTGGCATTTTGGGCGGGGCAATCTGCGGGATAGCTTTTTATTTCTTGCTCCCCATAAATCCATCCCTATTATTCGCTCTTGGTTTACTCGCTGCTATATGCGGTCAAACTGGAGATTTATTTGAATCAATGATTAAAAGAAATTTTGATGTAAAAGATTCCGGTAAATTATTACCCGGAATTGGTGGAATACTGGATTGTATGGATAGTATTTTATTCTCAGTTCCGGTTCTATATTTTTGTTTATCTTATCTGATTTGATTTAATGGTATTAATCTCAAAAAAATTAATGGAGAGAAAATAATTTTTATGAATAAACATATAACAATATTGGGTTCAACCGGTTCTATAGGCAGGCAAACTTTAGAAGTGATACGCGATGAACCGGAAAGTTTTGAAGTTATCGCATTGTCTGCCTGGAAAAATATTGAATTATTACGAACGCAAATTGCTCAATTTAAACCCAGATATGTTGTAGTAAAAGATGACAGGTTAGCTAAGGAATTAAAAAATAAGTTAACAAGTAAAGATGATTGTCACATATTGTATGGTGAGTACGGACTGAGTAAGATAGCGACCATCAAAGAAAGCGAACTGGTAGTGGTAGCGATTACTGGCATGACAGCACTGAAACCTGCAATCGAGGCAATTAATGCCAAAAAAGAGATTGGATTGGCCAATAAAGAAATTGTGGTATCTGCAGGAGAAATATTAATAAAAGAAGCAAAGGAAAATAATGTAGAGATAATCCCCATTGATAGTGAACATAGCGGCCTATTCCAGTGCATTCAACCACAATTCTATGATAACATTGAGAAGATTATTATTACTGCATCAGGTGGACCTTTTTATCATTTAAAAGAAACCGCTCTGGATAGTGTTTCGGTAGAAGAAGCACTGAATCATCCCAATTGGCAAATGGGAAACAAAGTATCTATTGATTCTGCAACTTTAATGAATAAAGGTCTGGAGGTCATCGAAGCTTATTGGCTTTTTAATATTCCTGTCAACAAGATTGAAATATTAGTTCATCCTCAGAGCTACATTCATGCCTTGGTTCAGTATGATGATGGTAGTATGATTGCACAATTAAGCAATCATGACATGCGTATCCCCATTCACTTTGCCTTGCATTATCCTAAAAGGGTTCATAACAATTTATCCAGAATCAATTTAGCAAAGATTGGGCAGTTGACTTTTAAAAAACTTGATTCTAAGAGATTCCCCAGTGTTGACCTTTGTTATGAGGCAATTAGGCAAGGAGGCACTTTTCCGGTTACATTAAATGCGGCAAATGAAGTGGCGGTTAATGCTTTTTTGAGTCAGGGATTAAAGTTTAAGGACATTATTAAAATCGTATCTACAGTAATGAGTAGACATCAAAACAAAATAAATCCAAGTATTCATGATATTATTTATCAGGATAGGGAAACAAGAAAGTTAACAGCAAGCATTTGTAATGAAATTAAAAATTAACAATCAATACACAAATCCATTTTTAAGAGGAGATCATTTAAATTGCTGACATTATTAGCCTTTATTTTTGTTCTGGGAATTGCTATTCTTTTTCATGAATTTGGTCATTTTATAACCGCAAAATTATCGGGGATAAAGGTCTTCCGATTCTCTTTAGGTTTTGGACCAAGAATTGCCGGCATATTCTGGAAAGGAACGGAATATGTAATATGCCTGTTTCCTTTTGGGGGATATGTCAAAATGGCCGGTGAAACACCACAGACAGAAAAAACTATCAACAATGAACTATCGCAACAGGAAGAAGATGTACCTGATAGTCAGAGGTATGATAGAAAATCTATTTTGACCAGAATCCGGGTTATCGTTAATGGCCCTATCATGAACATTATATTAGCAATATTGTTACTTGTGATTGTTTTTTACTTTTCCGGGACAGCACGTGTAACCAATACCATTAGTGAGGTTGCTGAAAATACTCCGGCAGCTGAAGCGGGAATCAAAAGTGGTGATCGGATTATTGCAATTAATGCGGTGGATATAGACAATGCTGAAGAGATATCAGAAATGATTAACCAAAATAGAGATCAAGTGATTTCCTTAAGCCTCATGCGGGATAATGAGGTCATCGAAACCCGTCTTGTTCCGGAGTATAATGATGAATACGAGAGAGCTATGATAGGTATTACCCTTGAGGTTAACATAGAAAAACTAACATTTTTCCAGTCAGTGAATAAATCCATCGGGATGACCGGTGAAATATTGCTTTTGATTGCAAAAGGTTTTTTAGAAATGTTCACCGGAAATATGCCTGTAGAATTAGCCGGCCCATTAGGAATTGCCCAAATGGCAGGGGAAGCAGCCCAAATCGGATTTCTTAATCTTTTATTTTTCACTGCAGTAATCAATATCTTTCTAGGCGTTATTAATCTTTTCCCTATACCTATCCTGGATGGCGGTCAGATTGTTCTGTTAGCCATTGAAAAAATAAGAGGGAAGCCACTTGAACCAGAACATGTTAATTTTCTTTATATTATTGGCATTGCATTGGTTGTTATGATTTTTTTAATTGCAACCTATCAGGATATTTTAAGATTCTTTACGAAATAATCGGAATTGATATATGGTTAATTATATTAAAAGAAGGAAAAGTAGAACTGCAGAAATCGGCACACTAAAAATCGGTGGTGATCATCCTATTTCCGTTCAGTCAATGACCACTTGTGATGTTAAGGATACTAAAACAACTATTAAACAGATTAAACAGTTAGAAGCAGTGGGATGTGATGTAGCACGAATTGCTTTTACTGATGTAGAATCTTGCCATTTAATAACAGTGATTAAAAAAAACACTCATATTCCCATTATGGCAGATATCCACTTTAACCATGCTATCGCTTTAGAGGTAATGAAATATAATATTGATGGTATAAGAATCAATCCTGGTAATATAAAAAAAGAATTACAAATTACCCATATTATTGAAGAAGCTAAGAAGAAAAATATCATGATTCGTTTCGGTATTAATGCAGGTTCACTTGATAAAAATATTTTAGTGAAATATCATGAACCAAATTATGAGGCAATGGTTGAAGAAACAATCCGATTGATTAACTATTTAGAGAAAATTAACTATCATAATATTGTTCTTTCTATTAAATCAAGTAATGTTACGGATACCATTAAAGCCAACGAAATTATTGCTGAAAGATGTGATTTTCCGCTGCATATTGGCATTACAGAAGCCGGCTTTGACCGAAAGGGTACCATCAAATCAGCAATAGGAATAGGTATATTACTATATAAGGGAATTGGGGATACTATAAGAGTATCATTATCCGGTAATCCCGAGAAGGAAGTATTGGTGGGACATGATATTTTGAGTTCACTGGGAATCAGAAAAAGGGGGATTAACATCATTGCTTGTCCCACCTGCGGAAGATGTCAGGTCGATATTCATAGGATTGGGCAGGAAATAGAAAGTAGCTTAAAAGATATCCAGCATCCCTTTTCCGTTGCTATCATGGGATGTGTGGTAAACGGTCCAGGTGAAGCGAAAGTTGCCGATATTGGCATCGCATTTAACAAGAAAGAAGCTATGTTTTATAAAAAGGGTCAATTGGTTGGCCGCTGCAGTATGGAAGAATCTGTACAAAAAATAATTAAAGAAATCAGGTCTATGTCTGAAAAAGTTAAATAACTGAAAGTCATTATTATTTCATCGCTTCATATTATTATTATTCTAACAAGAAATATAGTAAGGAATATAAAATGAATATATCTGCTATTATTCCAGCTTATAATGAAGAAAGTACCATTGCAGATGTTATCAAAACAGTAAAAAAAATTCCCGAAATCAATTCAGTTATTGTAGTCAGTGATGGCTCCACTGATCGCACGGTAGCAATTGCACGTGCTCAAAAAGCAAAAGTTTATCAGTTGAAGAAAAATATAGGTAAGGGAGGAGCCATTAAAAGGGGATTTGAAAAAACTGATTCAGATATATTATTATTTTTAGATGCAGATTTAATCGGCTTAAGAACTGAACATATCTATTCTTTGATCAATCCAATCAGGGAAAATTTAGCTGATATGACCATTGGTGTCTTTAGCCAGGGTCGACTGTTAACTGATTTACCTCAGTTTTTAACACCCTACCTCTCCGGTCAGAGAGCAATAAAAAGAGAAATCATTGATATGATTCCTCATCTTGATTTGTTAAAATATGGCTTGGAGGTCACTATTACCCAAGTAGTTAAAAAACATGACTATAAAGTCAGTCAGGTAAAACTTAATAATTTGACTCAAAGAATAAAAGAAGAGAAGTACGGATTGGTGGAAGGCGTCAAAAAAAGGTTACAGATGTACCTGGATATTATAAAACAGATAAAATCTGAATAACCCAACAATGCTTAATTGACTTTAAAAATAATTTATGGTAAATTTTTACAACATGTGAGTTAGCATTATCAGATACTTAAAGCCTCTTAACGCGGAGGAATGGCTTAAAATTTAAAAATTTAGATAAAAAAATTATTTAAGAATTTGGTAAATAAAAATGCTAAAAAATTTCTAAAAAATAATAATCAAGAACTCATTATTATCAATTAATACTATTAGGCCTGTAGCCTATACTCATATAATACAATTCATACTTTTGGAGTAGAAGACTATGTTAAAGAAAATGATTAAAGAATTAGAAGATACTGAGCATGAAGCTGAAAAGATAATAGAGGATGCTAAAAAAGAGGCACAGAAAATGCTTCGGGATGAAAAAAATAAGCAGGAAAAATCGAAAATAAATATAATAGATGAATGGAACCAAAAGGGACAGGAATTGGTGGAAGAACGAATAAAAAAAGCCCAGCAAAATGCCAGGGAAACGTATGAAAATAGCAGAAATGAAAAAGAGAGAATAAGAAACGATTTAAAAAAGAAATATAATAGAGCAGTTGAAATGATTTTAGATAATCTGGTGGAGAAAAATGGCAATATCGAAAGTAAATAAATTTCATATTTTTGCACATTTATCAATAAAAGAATCCTTATTAAAAGAATTGCAAAAGTTAGGGTTTGTAGAGATCATACATATCGGTAAAAAAACTGCATTTCACGATTGGAAGAATATTGAGGAAAATAGTGAGAGTGATGTTTCTGTAGAATTAAATAAGGTTAAATTTTGTATTGATTTGCTATTTGATTATCAGAATGAAGATAAAAAGGCCAGACAATCTCTTTTTTCATCAAAAAAAACAATGGATTATAACAAGATAGCTGAACTATTCCGACAGTTAGATCATGACAGACTATATCAACAATGCAAAGAATTGGATAATGATCTTAATCATATTAAATTACAGGAGAACAGATTAAAAGCTATTGAACAGGAACTTCAGGACTGGAAAGAGTTGGATCTTAACTTAAGTAAAATGAATCAAACAAAATATGTTAGATACCTTTTAGGTTCAATCGCCACAAGTGACCTGGAAACTTTTATGAATGATGTGAACGGTAAGAGTAAAACAACTCTGGTCCTGTCAATCAAAGAGGATAAAAACAAATCAAAAATTGTTGTTATTGGTTTAGAAGAAAATATAGAGGAAATAAAGAATATTTCTCAGCAATATCACTTTGAAACTTACCAATATAATTATTCTTTTGCAGGAAACCCTAAAGAGATCATCGAAGAAATCTCAGAACAATTAACAGAGATAACCAAGAGAAGAAAAGAAATTGAAAAAAAGTTAAAAGAAATATATAAAAATAATCAATCTATTTATCCCATATACGACTTTTTATCTATTAACAAGGAGAAGGAAGACACTAAAAGACATCTAAAGAAAAGTGAAAATACTTTTGTAATTAAGGGATGGATACAAAAGAAAGATATTTCAAGACTAAAGGATAACTTAAAAGATCATTTTAAAACATATGAAGTTCATTTTACTGCACCAAAAGAAGATGATCAGGTACCAGTTGCATTGGAAAATCATAAGCTGGTAAAACCATTTGAAGTCATCACAGAACTCTATAGTCTCCCAAATTATTATGAAATTGACCCTACACCTATTCTTTCAATCTTTTATTTCATCTTTTTCGGATTCTGTCTTTCTGATGTCGGGTACGGAGCTGTTTTGGCTTTTTTAAGTTATCTGGCCATGACAAAATTAGCATTAGGTGATGGCGCCAAAAAATTTTTAAAATTACTTTATTATTGTGGCATTGCCGGAATATTTGGAGGAATAATTATAGGAAGTTGGTTTGGTGATATTTTAGATTATTTACCCTCCACATTCAGCGGCGTAAGAAATTTCCTGATTCAAAAGCTTGCTATATTTAATCCAACGGATAATCCTATTCCACTACTGATTCTCAGCCTCTCCCTTGGTGTGATACAGGTATATACTGGAATTATTTTAAAATTTTATGATAACGTAAAAAAAGGTAAATTAGTTGACGGATTAATGGATCAGGTATCATGGTTATTCCTTTTGACGGGTCTTATTCTGGTTTTAGTGCAGGGAATGATGCCTCCTGTCCTTGGCAAGTTTGCCTGGTTCCTATTACTGATTGGTGTCCTGACTATTATTTTAACTAGGGGGAGAGCAAACAGAAATTATTTAATAAAGATTGGCAGCGGCATATTATCTCTCTATGATATTACAGGATATTTCAGTGATGTGCTTTCTTATTCCAGATTATTTGCCCTCGGCTTAGCTACCGGCATTATTGCCAAGATGTTTAATATGCTTGCCACAATGGCTAATGTACCTTATATTGGTATTTTTCTGACTTTAATGATATTGTTTATAGGGCATGTATTTAACCTGTTAATTAGCGGGTTAAGCGCTTTCATACATGATGCCAGACTGCAGTATGTCGAATTTTTTACCAAATTTTATCAGGCCGGCGGCGTTGCCTTCAAACCATTCAGCTTTAAAACAAGATATGTTAAAATTGAGGAAACTCAAAATAAATAGATATAATATAATTTTATGGTCAATATGTGAATTAGAAAAATGTTAGATAGAAAAAAGGGGGATTTGATTCATGACAGATGGAATAGTTCTTGCCTATTTAGGAGCAGCTTTAGCAATCGGATTGGCTGGGTCCGGTTCAGCAATAGGCGTTGGAATTGCTGGAACAGCCGGCACGGGAATTATGACTGAAGATCCGAGTAAGTTTGGTTTGGTGCTTTTATTGCAGGCATTACCAGGCACACAAGGTATTTATGGTTTGCTCGTAGGTTTTTTAGTTTTAACTAATATTGGTATTTTTTCCGGGGAACCTGTTGTGCTGACCATTGATCAGGGATTACAAATATTAAATGCCTGTCTTCCTATTGCTATTACCGGATTTTTTTCCGGAATTTATCAAGGCAAAACTTCAGCTGGTGCAATTGGTCTTATTGCCCGCCGGCCGGAAGAAACAGGAAAGGCAGTTGTTATGCCGGCGATGGTTGAAACCTATGCGGTGTTAGCCTTGTTGGGTTCAATTTTGTTACTAAATGGTGTTGTTATTTAATATAATAGGAGTTTTTCCAATGCCGATAAAAGATATAAAAGAAAAAATTATTGAAGATGCTCTGCATGAAAAAGAAAAAATTATTGAAGAAGCCAAAGAAAATATTAAAAACATGAAAAATCATGCTCAAAAGGAAATTATTTCAATAAAAAATGAGATTATGGAACGTTATGAACAGGAAGCAGATCTGAAAGAAAAGAAAATCATTACAGAAGCCAGACTGGAGGCAAATAAAGATATTCTTTCTGAAAAACAAGCCTTTGTTGATGAAATTTTTCAAGAGGCAGCGAACAGAATCGAAAAATTAAATGATAAAGAATATTCAAAATTGATGGAAAAACTCATTCTTGAAAATGTAGAACATGGTGATGAAAATATCTATATTGGAAATCAGGAACGTAAGCATATAAACCAGAACTTCCTTAATGAAATCAATAAAAAATTAAAACATCAAGGGCAAAAGGGAGAACTAAAGCTTTCTACAAAGCATCTGCCTATAAAAGGTGGAGTTATCATCGGAACAGATGAAATCAGGAAAAATGCCTCTATTGAAGTCATCCTTGAAAAAATTAAAGAAGAACTTGAAACAGAATTGAATCAATTTTTATTTCAAAAAAAATGAGGAATTGAATGCTTAAATACATCAACGAGAGTACGAATACACAGGAAGATTATGGTTATGCCTGTGCCCGAATCAGGGAATTAGAAAAAACCTTGTTGGATCAGGAGTTATTGGAGAAAATGATAGATTCGTCCGATCTGGAAAATGCTTTGAAAGTTTTAGCTGAAAGTGATCTCAGGGAATATATTTTTGATAATTCCGATTCTATGACTATCGATAAATCTTTAGTTAATGTTTTGAAAAAGACAATTCATACCATTAATGAAATTTCACCATATCCCTATTTGTTTCAGCTATTTAATTGGAAATATGATTTTCATAACCTTAAAGTGCTATTAAAGGCAAAATGTCTTGCAAAAAAAGAACCGTACCCTGTCTATGATATTGGGAATATTCACCAAGATACCTTAAAAGCTGCAATCTTTGACGCTAAATACCAATCAGTGCCCGTTAAGATTGAAAGATTCATCAAGCAATCGGAAAATGAGTATATGAAATCTGAAGATTTACAGTTAATGGAGATCCTGTTGGATCAGGGATATTATGAAATTTTGTTTGATCAATTAGCAAATATTAATCAGCCTTTTTTGTTTTATTATTACAAAACTGAAATCGATTTATTAAATATTGTCATTGCCTGCCGATGCAAAATCAGACATATTAAGAAGTCAAAATTATCCGATATATTAATAAAATATGGTAACTTATCGACTCAAAAGATGACTGACATTTATGAAAACTCAGTTCATTCCTGGCCAAACCATTTTCAGAAAACAGATTATGCCTCACTTGTTGAGAATGGAATTAAATATTGGCAGGAAAAAAACTCTTTACTGGAACTTGAACGGCTTAGTGATAATTTTCTTTTAAATTTGTTAAAAATTGGCAAATATACTACTTTTGGATTGGAAAGCGTTATTTCCTATTATTATGCAAAAGAAAATGATATAAAAAATATTCGAATAATACTAAATGGCAAAAGATATTTATTACCTCAAAAAATGATTAGAGAAAGATTAAGGGATACTTATGTCTAATATTGCACTAATCGGAGAAAGAGAAATCGCTATTGGCTTTAATCTTGTCGGATTAAAAATATTTCCCGTAGCTCAGTCTGAAGAAGCAATAAAAGCATTAAAAGATTGTGCTCAGGGTAATTATGCAATTGTTTTTATCACTAACGAAATTGCTCAGACAATGATAGAAGAAATTGAAGAACATCAGAAAAAATCATCCATGACTATTTGTATCCTTCCAAATCGTACGAAAGAAACTGCACTTAGTATAAACATATTAAGAAAAAATGTTGAAAAAGCTGTGGGTACCGATATTTTGTTTAGAAAAGAGGGATAAGAATGCAACAAAACGCGGGCAAGATTGTCAAAGTTTCAGGACCGGTGGTAATTGCAGGTGGCTTAAAGGGGGCCAAGATGTATGATGTGGTAAAAGTCAGCGAAGGTAAACTAATTGGTGAAATCATTGAATTAAATGAAGATAAGGCTACGATTCAAGTTTATGAAGAAACCTCCGGCATTGGACCGGGAGAGCCAGTATATACTACCGGTTTACCGTTAAGCGTTGAATTAGGCCCCGGCCTGATAAAATCAATCTATGACGGAATCCAAAGACCTTTAGATATTATATATGAAAACGAAGGGGCTTTTATTGCCAGGGGAGTAGAGGCTGACAGTTTGAACAGGACAAAAAAATGGGATTTTAAGCCATCTAAAAAGAAGGGTGAAGAGGTTAGTGCCGGTGATCGATTGGGAGTCGTTCAGGAAACTTCGATTGTTACACA
>Ga0068714_10007819_pt1 | contig 10204 bp, 8 predicted proteins | sample MTBNYHSulfiMetaG_FD_62988 | JGI IMG/M metagenome (GOLD analysis project Ga0068714, IMG submission 62988) | Enrichment culture microbial communities from rom New York Harbor, USA that are MTBE-degrading - MTBE-NYH (New York Harbor Sulfidogenic)... | ecosystem: Environmental > Aquatic > Marine >...
CAAGGATCTGGAGCCTTTTCCATCGGCGACTCTCGTATGCGATCACAGCGGCGGTGGCGGCCAGAATCAAGAGCGAAGCCAGCGAGGCGAAGCGATCTTCCCGCCCCCCCGGCGCGCTGAGAGCGGAACCCAAGACCAGGATGAGCATCAGGGCATTCAGGTAAATCCACCGGAAACGGCTCCGCTCGAGAGGCTCAAAGGTCCGCATGATCAAAACCAGCCTAGCAAGACCCGCTCGCCCTGTCAACGATAGCGACTCGCAGCAGCCGCGCGGGGAGACGCCTCGACGGCGGGAAGGTTGAGATCGAGCTGCTCAAACAGCTCTTGGAGGATTTGCCGCGCTCGATCCCGGTGGGCTTGCGCTTCCTCCCTGCGGCCCAGCGCGTCAAGAACAGCGGCCAGCCGGTGGTGGTAATCCGCCTTGTTCGGATTGGCCTGGATCGCCCCTTCCAGGTTCACGCGAGCCTGGTTCCAGTAGAGAGTGGCTTGTTCGTGATCCCCGGCCTCCTCGTGCAGGCGGGCCAGCTCGGCGAGATACCGGTCATCGGTCGGGTGCAGCCGGTGGGCGCTCTGCAATTCCTGTAGAGCTTCTTCGAGCCGGCCCAACTCGCGGTAGGCGTGATAAAGGTCGAAGTGGTTGCGAGGCTTGAGGGGATTGAGCCGGGTGGATTTTTCGAGCGCCTGGGCCGCCTGGCGCGGCTGGCCGATGCGCAGATAATGGTTGCCGAGCGAATTGTGGTATTCGGCATCAAAAGGGTTGAGTGTCGTCGCCTGCTTCAAGTAAGGCATCGCCTCCAACGGCTGGGCGTCCGGGGACATCGCCAGAGCCAGGCCCAGCGCGTGGTTACTCTCGGCTTGAAAGGGAAGCGCCACTGCGAAGACCCAGTAAAGAAGCAAGCCGGCCCCCGCGATTGCCCGAAGGCTTCGCCGGCTCCACAACCCAGGGCGCAGATCGGCTTGCGCCCGCGCCGCTGCGGTGATTCCGGCCAGACAGCCCAGAAAGAAACAGAGATAGAGGTAAATGGCGGCGACATCAGCGTTGAAGTCGAACAGAGACTGTAGCAGAATGACGCTTGTGCCGCTCATCAGCGCCAGCAAGGCGCGCTCCTCGTGCGGATCCTGCGCATCATTCAAGCGCTGGTTGAACAGCCGATAGATGGACAGGATCAGCCAGATGAACACCGCCAGCCCCACCAGCCCCATCTCGACCCAGACCTCGAGCGGCCAGTTGTGGACATATTGCGCTTCGCCGTGGCCGAGCCGATGGAACCCTGGATAGTAGAGGGCGAAGCTGTCCAGACCGTGGCCGAGCAGGGGCGCTTGGCGAATCAGCTCCAGGGCGACCTTGGAGTACTCGATGCGCGTCTTGATCGTGCCGACCCGCGACAGGACTACCCACGACTCGCCGAATGCAAATGCCAGGAGGATCAACAGCAGCAGAAGAGCGACCACCTTGAGCGGGGAAAGCTTCCAATGGAAAATATTTTTGCGCAGCTCGGAAAACGACCCGATGCCAAGGATGAGCAGGGCGAGGATCAAGGTTAGAAAGCCGCTGCGGGATTGCGCCCGCCAGAGAACCCACGCGATAGGAAGGAAGCCGAGCAGGGCAAGGATTCGCCTCTTCCACTTTTCGCCGCGAAGAATCTCCAGCAGGAGCGGCGCGGAGCAGGCCACCAGAAAGCCGGCCAAGTGATTGGGGTTGCCGAACGGCCCCCGGATGCGCTGTGTGCTGAGAGTGTAGAGAAGGTCCTCCCGGCCCTCGCCGCTGTATGCTTGGCTGGCCGCCACTTGCCGGGCCAGCTCGGAGCTCGGCAGCCTCCATTCCCGCCACAAGGAGACCAAGGCCACCAGGATAGCGACGGCGGCCACCCACCAAAGGAGCGTGCGCAACAGGCGCAGGTCGCGCACCGTGCGCCAGCTGAAGTAGAACATCAGCAGGCCGCCGGCGGTCCAGCTGAACTTGATCCAGCTGCGCATCCAATAGGGCGAATACAGGGTGGCGAGGCCGCATAACAACGTATAGGCGCCCAGCTGCCAGCCCAGCGGCATCGCTCCGCCGGGCGTGTACTGGAGCAGCAAAACGCCCACCGCCACGACCAGGAGGCTGCCGGCGAAGAATCCAGCCGCGGTATGGGTTCCCTGGGGGAAAAACCCCAGCGCCACGAGGGTGAGAACAATCAGCAACGAGGCGACCGTGCGGCTCAAGCCGGCCTCTCCTTGGGCGTTATCACAGCTCAGTGTTCACGCTTCAGCGTGTTCTTTCCCGCACAGCTCAGAGTTCACGCTTCAGCGTGTTCTTTCCCGCAACCTGAAGGTTGAACTCTGAACAGCCGGTCATCTGCTGGGGCGAAGTTATTCCCGATCGGGGTCGTTCCGCGTCTGGGCCGCTCGTTCAAGCAGGAAAATGACTCCAAGAACGACCGCAACCTGGATCAGAACAATCACCCCGCCGAAGAAATTGAGCTGGTGCAACAACAAAGCCCCGATGCCGGTGCACAGCGTCACGAGGTAGATCAACAGCACGGCGTTGCGATGCGACATCCCCAAGGCGACCAGCCGGTGGGAAAAATGGTTCTTATCCGCCTGGTAAATGGGCAGCCCGCGCTTGATTCGGATGGCGATCACCGTCAGCGTGTCGAACAGCGGCACCGCCAGGATAATCGGGGGCATCGCAATCGCCAGGATGGTCGTCTCGCTTTGCGACGTGTAGAAGGTGCTGAAGACGATCAGGCAGGCGAGGGTGAAACCGATGAACATCGAGCCGGCGTCCCCCATGAAGATCCGCGCGGGGTTGAAGTTGTGCCAGAGGAACCCCAGCACTGCCCCCAGCAGCGCCAGCATAGACAGGATCATAAAGGTTTGCTGCCCCAGCTGGTAAGTGACCAGGCTGAAGAAAAAAAGCGAAATGGCCGACACGCCCGCGCACAGGCCGTCCATGTTGTCCATAAGGTTGATCGAATTGGTCACGCCGACGATCCACAACACCAGCAGGAACGCAATGGCAAAAGGATTCCGAATGAAGAAGAACATCCGGTCGCCCGAGTAATAGTAGAAGCCGACGAAAACGAGTGCAGCCGCGATCTGCCCCAGCAGCTTGACCTTCGGACGAATCGAAACGCGATCGTCATACAGCCCGACGGCGAACACCATCGTGCCGCCGAGGAGCAGACCAGCCAGTTCGCCCGCCCGGGTGACGATGCCCGAGCGGTGGGCCGCCGCATGCGCGATGGCTCGCGCGACAAAGCCCCCTTCGAGATCGCCATAGGGTGCCAGAAGCCAGACCGACGCCAGGTTGCCCAGGATGGTCAGGACGAATGCCAGGTAGATCGCCGCCCCGCCGAGCAGCGGCGTCGGTGTCGCATGAACTTTACGCGGGTCGGGATGATCGAGGAAATCGAGCCGGTGCGCCAGCCGCTTGGCCAAGGGCGTCAGGACCAGCGTGAGCACGAAGGCTTCCAGCAGGACGATGACGTAAAAGAGGGGTTCCATCGGTTTGGTTGTTCTACTCTTTCATCTTGATTCATCCGCCGGGACGGTTATCGCCGCCCGCCCTTCCGACGCACAGGGAAGAAAGTCTAGCATTCCGATTCGCAGGCTTCAAGGCAAAGGCGCGGTGTTTCGCTATGTTGCGAAGATGGACTACACCTCCAAGGTGTGGTCCATCTCAACTCCCGGTGTCGCCCGGGCGCCCTCGCCTGGAGGGACTCGGTTCATTCGCCCCATCAGTCCCCTTCGTCCCATCCAAGCACCGGATCGGTTAACACCGCTTCAGGAAATTAGCCAGGAGGGTCTTGCCCGGAGCGGTCAGGATCGACTCGGGATGGAACTGCACGCCGAAGGTGAGATACTCCTTGTGCTGAAGACCCATAATCTCCCCCTCCTCGGTCTCGGCGGTGATCTCCAGGCACCCGGGCAAGCTTTCCCGCTCAACGAGCAGCGAGTGGTAGCGGGTCGCCTCGAAAGGATTGCCCACTCCCTCGAACAGCCCCTCTCCCCGGTGTAGAATCGGAGAGGTTTTGCCGTGCATAATTCGGCCCGCGCCGATCACCTTTCCGCCGAAAACCTGGCCGATGCATTGGTGACCGAGGCACACGCCCAGCAACGGCAGTCGAGGCGCAAAGTGTTTGATGACCTCCATCGAAATGCCGCCGTCTTCCGGCCGTCCCGGCCCGGGGGAAATAACAATCGCCGCGGGGGCTTCCTTTTCGATCTGCCGCAACGTGACCTGGTCGTTGCGGTACACCCGCAGCTCGGCTCCCAGCTCGCCCAGGTATTGGAACAGGTTGTAGGTGAAGGAATCGTAGTTATCAATGACCAGCAGCATCGCTCCGCCCTCTATCCGATCCGGCCCCGCTCGGCCAGCTCGATGGCTTTGATCAACCCCTGGGCTTTGTTGAGACACTCGTTGTATTCATACTCAGGCTGGGAGTCATAAACGACGCCCGCGCCGGATTGGACATAAGCCTGGTCGCCTTTGAAGAGAATGGTGCGCAGGATAATGCCGCTGTCCAGACTGCCGGAAAAGCCGAAGTAGCCGACCGCGCCGCCGTAAGGTCCCCGGCGTGTCGGCTCCAGCTCGTCAATGATCTGCATCGCCCGCACTTTGGGCGCTCCGGAAACCGTGCCCGCGGGGAAAACCGCCCGCATGACGTCGTAAGGGCTGTACTTTGCGTCCAGCTCGCCTTCGATGTTCGACACAATGTGCATCACATGGCTGTAGCGCTCGACGGCCATCAGCTCGGTCACCTTCACCGAGTGGTAGCGGCAAACCCGGCCGATGTCATTGCGCCCGAGGTCCACCAGCATCACGTGCTCGGCGCGCTCCTTCGGATCCTCCAGCAAAGCCCGGGCGATCGCCTGGTCCTCCTCTTCGGTTTTGCCCCGCCACCGCGTGCCCGCCAGGGGGCGATACTGCACCCGCCCGGCGTCCAGCTTGACCAGGATCTCGGGCGACGAGCCGGCGATGCGCAGTTTGCCGTGCCGGAGGAAGAACATATAAGGCGAGGGATTGACCGTTCGCAGCGCCCGGTATACGTCGAAGGCCGAGGAGTGTACCTGCATCTGCTGCCGCAGGGAGACAATCGCCTGAAAGATGTCCCCGGCAATGATATGCCGGCGGCACTTTTCGACCGCCTGAAAGAAATCCTCGCGGTCCCGGTTGAACCGGATCGTCAGCGGCTCCTTCTGCCCGGCGCCGAAGCCCCGCCGCTTCAAGGGCGCGTTCAGCTTTCGGATCAGCGCTTCGATCTGCCCGATCGCCTGCCGGTAGGCCTCCTCGGCGTCGCCCTGCACGTGAGCGTTGGCGACAACCTTCATGGTGTGATTGACGTGGTCGAAGACAACAATCGAATCGGTAATCAGAAACAGACAGTCGGGAAGGTCCAGGTCATCCCGGCCGCTGAGGGGGATGTTCTCGAAAAACTGAACCATGTCATAGCCCAGATAGCCGACCGCGCCGCCGAAGAAGGGGGGCAGATCCGGCGCGGGGGCGGCCTTGTAGCGCGCCATTCGTCTTTCCAGTTCGTGCAGCGGGTCGCCCTCCTTCAGGGGGATCGTGCGTTCGTGAAGCCCTTCGCGGATTCGAATCTCTCGCCCTTTGGATTGGAAGACAATGGAGGGGTTCGCCCCGATGAATGAGTAGCGGCCCAGCTGGCCTCCCTCGACACTCTCCAGAAGAAAGGCGCTGGTGCCCTCGTCAATCTTGAGCAGCGCGGAGACCGGCGTCTCCAGGTCGGCCAGGATCTCGCGGTACACCGGGATCAGATTGGCCGAGCGGGCCTTCTCCTTGAACTCCTCCAGGCTGGGATGGTACACCGGTCTTTTCATCATTCAGCCTTTATGCCGCTTTTTGTTACCAACTTACGTCTCGTTGCCAAGTCAAAGCAGCGCTCCCCGTGGGGCCTCGTTGCCAAGTCGGACTCGTCCTCCTCCTGTTACCTCGTTGCCAAGTTGAACTTGGCAACGAGAGCGACGAGAGCCGTACACAAAAGCCCTTAATAGACCTTCTCAGGATCAAACACCTTCTTGCCGATAACTTTCCAGGTTTTGCCGTCCGGCTCCAGCCGGCGATAGAAACAGGAATAGTATCCTGTGTGGCAAGCGCCCCCCTTTTGTTCAACCCGCAGGAGCAGCGTGTCGCTGTCGCAATCCACGAGGATCTGCTTCACTTCCTGGGTGTGCCCGGAGGATTCTCCTTTGCACCAGAGTTTGTCCCGGGAGCGACTGTAAAAGTGGCTCTTGCCGGTCGCGATGGTTTTCTCCAGAGCCTCCTCGTTCATATAGGCCATCATCAGAACCTCGCCGCTCTGGTCATCCTGGACGATAGCCGGCACCAGGCCTTGCGGGTCTTTCTTCAGTTCCTCAAATAGTGACATTAGAAACTCCAAGTGATAGTGAACAGAGAGGGGCGAAGTGGCAAAGGCGCAGAGGGGCAAAGTCAAAACTTTGTGCCTTTGTCACTCTGCCACTTTGCCCCCCGACGAGACTGAAGTCGCTACTCCGCCGCTCTGCGATCCCGCTTCTACTCTCTTACCGGAACACCGCGTTGCCGCAGGAACTCCCGCGCCTCGCGAATCGTATGCTGGCGAAAGTGAAAAATCGAGGCGGCCAGCACCGCGTCCGCCTTGCCTTCCTCGAGCGCCTCGTACAGGTGCTCCAGGGTTCCCGCGCCGCCGGAAGCGATGACCGGGATGGAAACCGCCTCGCTGATCGTTCGAGTCAGCTCGATGTCATAGCCATCCTTCGTGCCGTCCCGATCCATACTCGTCAGGAGAATCTCCCCCGCGCCCAGCGATTCAGCCCGCTTGGCCCACTCGACCGCGTCCAGCCCGGTCGGGGTTCGCCCGCCGTGAGTATAGACTTCCCAAGAGCCATTGCCGGCGCGCCGCTTGGCATCAATGGCGACCACGATGCACTGGCGGCCGAAGCGCTCCGCCCCCTGCCGGATCAGCTCCGGGTTCTGCACCGCCGAGGTGTTGATCGAAACCTTATCGGCTCCCGCCAGGAGCATCTTGCGCATGTCGTCGAGGTTGCGGATGCCGCCCCCGACCGTCAGCGGCATAAAGACACATTCGGCGGTGCGAAAGACGACGTCCACCATCGTCTCGCGGCCGTGGCTGCTTGCGGTGATGTCGAGAAAGACCAGCTCGTCCGCCTCCTGCGCGTCATAGGCCTGGGCGATCTCCACCGGGTCGCCCGCGTCCCGGAGGTTGACAAAGTTCACCCCCTTGACGACCCGGCCGTCCGTCACATCCAGACAGGGAATAATCCGCTTAGCCAGCGCCATCGCTTCCGCTCTATCCCTCTTGTCAGCCGTGGCGCAGAAGGTATCAAAGCCCCCATCGGGTGTCAACTTGACAGGGACGCGGCTCGACCGGGCTAATCGAAGGTTTTTCCCTGGGGATTCTGTGCCTTGCTCCCGTGTCGCCGGGCGTTTATACTGCCCGGAGAAATGATGCTTTCGCTCATTATCATCCACTACGCGACCCCGGAGAGCCTGGCCCAGACCTTGGCGGCTTTCGCCTGGCCGCTGGGGCCGGAGTCCTTCGAGATCATTGTCGTGGACAATGCCTCGCTCGGGCCGGTGGCGCCGATCCTTCAGGATTATTTTCCCAAGGTCCGCTTTGTCCTGAACCGCTCGAACGTCGGCTTTGGCCGGGCGGCCAACCAGGGAGCCTCCGTCGCCCGGGGCGAAAGCCTCCTTTTTCTCAATGGCGACTGCTTCCTGGGGCCGGAGCAACTGCAAGCGATCGGCGAGGCGGCAGGAAGTCTGGAGCGGGCCGGAGCGGTGGGCTTTCGGCAAGTCACCCCCTCGGGTCGCCCCCAGCTGACCTTTGGCCGCTTCCCGACCTTCTGGAGCGACCTGAAGCGCCATCGCTGGCAGAAGGCGCTCGACGTCGAGGGCGCCGAGTGGGCGATTCGAGAGTTCGACCGCCTGGGACAGCGCCCCTTCGAGGTGGATTGGGTCTCCGGCTCGTGCCTGTGGACGCCGAGCAAAGTGTTCAAGCAGGTCGGAGGCTTTGACGAGGCCTTCTTCCTGTACTTCGAAGACATTGACCTGTGCCGGCGCATCCAGCAACAGGGCTGGAAGATCTACCACTGCCCCCAGCCCGAGGTCCTTCACCTGCACGGAGCCGGCGCGGCGCAGAATCCTCACCTCGCCCGGGCGGCTTACCGGCAGAGCCAGCGCTACTTTGCGAAGAAATACCGGGGGGCATGGGGGGCGCTGACGACGAAGGTTTACCAGCAGGCCCGGACGCTCCTGGGCCGGCCCTGAAGCCGCAGCCTGTAGTAAGGACTTCAGTCCTTCAGCTAGGGAAACAATGAACATAAAACGCCCGACCGCTCGAAAGATTCTCTACGTCATCGCTTCGCTGCGAGGCGGCGCGGCGGAACATCTGCTCTATCTGATGGAGCATTTTTCGCAGCGCGGCGACTCGGTCCTGCTGGTCGCCCCCGAGGACTGCCCGGCGACGGCGGACAGGATGCGGTCGTTCGGGGTTCGGTGGCTTCCTCTCCCGCTCGACCGCAGATGGTGTCCTTCGGCAGTCCGGGCCATCGCCGAGACGCTGCAAAGCGAGGCGGTGGACCTCCTGCACACGCACGGCCTGCGGGCGGGCTACTACGGTCGCCGGGCTTTGGCGCGCGCCCGAAAAAAGGGATGTCGCGCGCGCTCGGTCTATACCATTCATGGATTTCATCCGGTCCATTACAAGAGTTTCTCCGCCCGGTGGAGCGCGATCCACGTTGAAAAGCGCCTGTTCCGTCGCCTGACCGATCACGTCATCTTCGTCTCGGACAGCGATCGAACGCTGTTCGGAAACTACGTCTGCCCGAACGTAGACCAGCTCTACCAGCGCTCCAGCCTGATCCTGAACGGCATCCGCTACCCCACGCCCGGGCAGCTCCCGACTCGCGCCGAGGCGCGCGCCCGGCTGGAGCTGAGCGTGGAGGCCTTCGCCATCGGCACACTCAGCCGGCTCAATCGCCAGAAAGCGGTGCACGTTCTCATTGAAGCGGCGGCACTGCTTCAGACCGAGCTGCCCAAGCTGCAGGTGCTGATCGCAGGCGATGGGCCTTTGCGCAGCGATCTGGAGGCGCTCGCCGGGCGGCGGGGCGTCGCCGAGCGGGTTCGCTTCCTCGGTTACAGCGCCGACGCTCCGGCGCTCTATCGCGCTCTGGACTGCTTTGTTCTCAGTTCGTTGTGGGAGGGATTGCCTCTGGTCCTGCTTGAAGCGGCGGCGGCCGGGATACCCATCGTCGCCAGCTTTGTTCCGGGAAGCGATGAAGTGCTCGAAGCGGAGAGGACCGGCCTGTTCTTCGCTCGGGCCGACGCGGGCGACCTGGCCGCTCAGTTGCGCCGGGTGCACGACGAGCCGGAACTCGCCCGTCGCCTGGCGGCGCAGGCCCGCACCACCATCCCCTTGCGGTTCTCGCTGGAGAAAATGCTTGAGAAAACCGCCCGGGTGTATGACAATGTGCTCTCCGGTTAGCCGAAGATTGGATTGCGAAGGCAGGCCGGGATGGAAACAATGAACGCAACGGCGCTGAAGAAAAAACTGCTGTTTATGCTCTACGACGGCGTTCTCATCGCCGCCTCCATCGCGCTGGCCTATGCCTGGAAGGCGCGGACCTCGGACGCGACACAGAACCTGATTCACGTCTATTGGATCCCCGGCGCCATTCTCCTGCGCTGGGTGTTGTTCAGTTACTTCCGCCTGTATGACTTCTCGAAGCTCGAAACCTCGCTCGACCAGATTTACTATCTCTTCTGGGCGGGCACCCTGGCCGCCGGCGGGGACTGGCTGGCCCTGCTGGTGATGAAGAACTACCACCTGGCCCGCGAGGTCGGCGTCTCGCGGCAGATGATCCTGAACAGCTGGGGCCTGATCCTCATCGGCACGGCCTCCTGGCGGATCTACCGGCGCAGCTCGCTGCGCCGGCGGGGGCAGCACATTCACCGCGTCGCCATTGTGGGCGCCGGGCCGACCGCGCTTCGGGTGCGGGAGGAGATCCGGCGATTTGCCCATTCCGAGCTGGGCGTGGTGGGTTTCGTGTCCACCGGGACGGTGGCCCCCGATGCCCGGCTGAGCGTCATCGGGCAGCTCGATGCGATGGATGAACCCCTCGCCGCCCACCGGGTGGATGAGCTGATCGTTGCTCCGGAACCCGAGGAGCGCAGCCGCCTGCTCGAACTGCTCAGCCG
>Ga0068714_10007820_pt1 | contig 10204 bp, 10 predicted proteins | sample MTBNYHSulfiMetaG_FD_62988 | JGI IMG/M metagenome (GOLD analysis project Ga0068714, IMG submission 62988) | Enrichment culture microbial communities from rom New York Harbor, USA that are MTBE-degrading - MTBE-NYH (New York Harbor Sulfidogenic)... | ecosystem: Environmental > Aquatic > Marine >...
CAAAGGTCTCAGGGCCTGTGAAGAGGATCAGACCGCAAAGGAGCAGGGCTTTGAGGCAGCGTTTCATCCTATCCGTTTACCACGCAGAGTCTTTGGGGTCAAGCCGGGAAGCCGACCCCGATTCACCATCAAGCATCATCTGCTGCGTTACGTTCATCCCTCGTCCCTGCGGCGTACGGGTATGTACGCCTCGGTCCTCGGGATTTCGCAAGCCTTGCATCTGACGCTTGCTGGTGAAACGGGCAATCTCCAAACCTCTTGGTTTTGGTGTAGAAGTCAGAAGTTGACGGTGGATTTGGGGGACGGACGGAAAGCAGGGAAGCCATGACAAGAGAGGAGAATGAACGGACGGAGTCCTTCAGGGCAAGCGTGGGGGCGATGCTTGTCAACGACGCCGGAAAGGTGCTGGTCCTTCAGAGAGCCGACGTCAAAAGCGAGGCCTGGCAGATGCCCCAGGGAGGACTTCGCCGGGGCGAGGACTTGCATCACGCGCTGGAGCGGGAACTTCACGAGGAGATCGGCATTCTTCCCGAACACTTCGAGATCCTTGCGGCATGCACGGATTGGCTGGCCTACGAACTGCCTGAAGCGTACCGAAACGAGAAGGTCGGAAGAGGCCAGGTGCAGAAGTGGTTCCTTTGCCGGTTTCATGGAAAGCCGGAGGACATTAAACCGGACGGCATCGAGTTCGTGGCCTATGCGTGGGTGGAGCCGGGCCGGCTCCTGGAACTGGCGGTTCCCTTTCGCCGATCCGTCTATGAGCGCCTTGTCTCCGAATTCGAACACCGGCTCCGGTGGACGGCAGGGGTGCGGGGAGCGACGATTTCCTGACAGGAAATCGCGGAGCCGAGCAGGCGAGAGAACTTTTTTCGGAGGGTGGAATGGCTCCCGAAAGAGTGCTGGATTTCACAGCCTATGGCGCATGGAACGGCGGCACAGCCGTCGACAATTCGGTTTTCGAAAACAAGGGCATGACCTTCAAGGGCAATCAGCCGGTCACGGATGCCAGCATCCAATCGCGCATCGGTGTCCGCACCAGGATGGCCGCCGGCCCGAACGAACGGATCGGCGTGCTCGCCATGAAGGACCTGCTTGATTCAGGACAGGTGGATTTTTCCAGGGTCAAGCTCGTCATCGGGGCGACCAACGTCGGTGAAGACAAGTACGACCCGGGGCCGCTCGTGATCCCGCCCTACGAACTGATCCGGGATCTGTGCCCCGAGGCCCTCGTGCTCGATTTGTATGCAGGTTGCCCGGGTTTCAATGTGGCCACCGAGCTGGCGTTCGTACTCAGCCTGAGCGGCCTCCTGGAGGAAGGCGATCTCTCCATCATCGTCGGCGCGGAAAACCTTCACCGGGCCAGGGCGTTCCGGGAGGGTGACACCAGCCAGATCCTTTTCGGGGATGATTCCCTGGCGACGGCCCTCGAAACAAAGGCGACATGCCGGCCTGCCGGCGGCAGGCTCGTCACAGAGCGGCTGGTGCGAAATGCGGAACCGGATTTCATTCCGCTCACAGCGAGGGCGGTCCTGGACCTGGCCGGGAACACCAAGCTCGATGGCATCATCGTGGACAACCAGCTCGGACAGAATCTGTGGAGGACTCCCGCCTGCGCAAGCCGCATCCAGGCGAGCCTGGTGGAGCAACGATGGCCGGAGGAGGCCGCGAAAGGAGTTTTCAGGGATTTCAAAACGGCCCTGGGTTTTTACGACCGCCATGTCGACTGTTTCGCGTTCGACGTCATGAGCGTCGGCGGGGATCCCTGGATTGTCGACCGCCTCGCCCGCTGCTACGTGGAGTCAGGCAAGTACACGGCTGTCGCGGGAGTCTTCCTGTCCAAGGACAAACAGGTGAAAGTGACGCTCCACCGGGGCGAAGGCTTCCTTTTCCAGAAGCCCGCCTACGGCGTGGTGGACTCGCTGACCCGCACTCACGGCTGCTTCGCGTCCTTCATCCAATTCGAAAAGGAAGAAGACGACGTCTACGGTCACATCGACGGCAAAGGCGTCTTTCTTTACGCCACGAGGGGCGCGAAAAATCTGCTCGACACCCTTCTTCGCGCCAACCGCCTGACCTTGAAAGACCTGGATCTCCTGATCGAACACCAGGCCAACTTCGCCATGATCCCTCTGACCCTGGCTCAGGTGCTCGACGACGGAAAACCCACCCTGTCGGATTCCGTGAAGGAATACATCGCGAAAAAAATGGTGACCAACATTCACAGGCGCGGAAACTGCAGCGTGGTCTCCATGCAACGGCTTCCCTATGACCTGATGCGCGGAGCCTTGGAGCCGGACACGGTGCAGGGCTTTTCCGTCAACTCCAACCTGCCTCAACTCCGCAAAGCAAAGAGGATCCTCAGGGATTCCGTCGGCGCGGGCATGACCCGGAGCGCCGTCCTGGAACTTCAGCCCTGAAGGACGTGGGGAAGAACCCTGCGCAGGATGTTGAACAGAGAGGTGGAAATGGGAAAAAGCAAAGCTTCGTTTCTTACCTTTGTCGTCTGTCTCGCCGTCATGGTGGGTGCCTTCGGGCTTGCTTCGCTCGTGCAGCGGGATTGGGGCCGGGTGGAGGTCACGAACGTGGTCTACATGAACGACAACGGGATCCCCATCCGGGCCAAACTGCTCAGGCCGGTGGGGGCTACGAAAGACGACCCCATGCCGGGCGTCGTCCACATCCACGGGTACCAGAACAACCGGGAAACCGGCGACGCCTATTGCATAGAGCTCGCCCGAAGAGGTTTTGTGGTCCTCAACATCGACGCCATCGGCCGGGGCAACTCCGGGATGCCCAACCATCCGAAAGCCCCGGATTTCGACGAGACCTACGGCGGCCGTGCTTCCTTGAAGGGTCTGAGGTCTTTGCCTTTCGTAAATCCGGATTCCGTGGGCCTGGTGGGCCACAGCCTGGGCGCGGAAATGCTCTACCGCGTGGCGCTCGAAGATCCGGGGGTGAAGGGGCTGGTCCTGAGCGGATTCGCCTACACGCTCGCCGCCTCCGAGCGGGAACCCAAAAACATGATGATGATCATCGGGAAGTGGGACGAGTTCCGCAAAAGAATGACGGGAACCGCCGATATCGAGAAGGAGTGGATGGGGAGTCCTCAAACCAGGAAAGTCATTCCCTACGCGAATCCCAAGATCGGGGTGACCTACGGGGATTTTACCCAGGGCACCGCGCGGCGGGTCTATGTGCCTCGAACCATTCACTTCATGGAGTCTCACGACCGGGGAAGCATCGGGGAAATGCTGCTGTGGATGAAGACTGCGCTGCAGCCGCCGGAGCGGCTCTGGGTGGACCCGAAAAACCAGATATGGCCGGTCAAGGAATGGGCGACCCTGGTGGCCATGCTGGCCTGTTTCGCTTCCCTCCTCCCCCTGGGGAGCGAGCTGCTGAGGACGAAATTTTTCAGCTCCCTTCAGGGGGCTCCCGGGGGAGACTATGTGTCCTCGAAGAAGTTCTACTTCCTGAGCGCCGGGATCAACGCGCTCCTCATGTGGCTTTACCTTCCCCTGATCCTTGTCCTTTTCGGCTTCCACGTCTACGTGCTTCCGATCGACAGGCTCTTTCCCATGATGATGGTGAACGGGATCGTGTGGTGGTTCTTCGCGATCAACGTGATCGGGTTTTTTCTCTTCCGGCTCCTGTTCAGGACGAAGCGAGGCCCGATCCGGGAGGCGTCGGGGATTTCCTATGCTGCGGACCGATTTCGACTGGACGGTGGTGAAGTGGCGAAGACCGCACTTGCAGCCCTGATTCTTTTCGCCTTTGCTTACACGACGGAACATCTCCTGGAGCATATTTTTATCGTGGATTTCCGGTTTCTCTTTCCCTTCGCGAGCGACCTGACCTTCGCGCGGGGGTCGATCTTTCTTCGCTACTTCCCTTTTATTCTCGCGGCATTTCTCCTGATGGGCATCTTCCTTCACGGTCAGCTGCGAAGACCCTCGGCCGAGACCCGGGTCGGAACGTTCGCCGCATGGTCGCTTTACGGCCTCTTTGCTCTTGTGACGCCGCTGATCCTGTTCCTGGCCGTCCAGTACGTACCCCTCTTTGCCACCGGCGCCATTCCTTTCGTGGGGCCCGGGGGCATGTTCGTCTCCTTTGTGCTGAACCTCTTCCACATCATCGGCGTTCTGATCGTGGTCATCCCCTTGTCCACGTGGTTCTACCAGATCACGGGCAGGATCTACCTCGGGGCAATCCTAGGCGCTCTGATCGTGACGTGGATGTTCGCCTCATCCCAGGTGGTGGCCCCCATCCCGGTGTGAGGTTCAAGCCGCGATAGCCGACGTCGGAACTGCCGCACTTCGACCCTTTGACATTTGTCGCGAAAGAGGGTATCCCGGTACAAGAAATTCGCCAAGGGGATTTGAAATTGCCAGAATCGGATGACAAGCGGGTGCACCCCAGGATGAAGGCACGATGGCCGGTGACCATCCTCACCGACCAGGGGCCCGTGCAGGGAGAGACCGCGAACATCTCCGCCACGGGCACTTTCGTCAAGTGCAAGGGAAAATTCAGAAAAGGCGAAGTCTACTGGATGCTCATCGGGTTCGACAGCCAGGCGGCCATGATCAACGCCAAGGCGCTTTGGCTGGACCGCCGCCAGGGCGGTGAGACGGGCGAGGCGAGAGGAGTCGGTCTCAGGTTCGAGACATGAAAAAAGAATGAGAGGAGACGGGTGCGTGGAAAATCAGACGGAACTCGATCAGATTCGCGTGGAGTACTTGAAGAAGCTTGCCGGCCAGATTCCTGATGTCCTGGGAGCCTACAGAGGGGTGATCAAAGAGGTTTACAAGGACGGAGCGCTGAGCGGCAAAGTGAAGCGGCTCATGTCTCTGGCCGTCGCTCTCGGGGCCGGGTGCCGCAATTGCGTCCTCGGGCAGACCAGGTATGCCCTGGAGAGCGGTGCGACCCAGGAGGAGATCCTCGAGACCCTCTCCGTGGTCATCAGCATGAGGGGAACGACGGGGGTGGCCGAGTCGTTGAGGGTCGTCCAGTTCCTGGAAGAACTCGGAAACAAAAAATAGCGAATCCTATCCTTCAGAGGACTCGGAGTGAAGGGCGTCCAGCATCTGGCGGCACACCTTGTTCGAGGTGCTGACAAACCGGTCCAGGGGCAGGAGTTCCCGGCTGACGGTCCTGAGCGTCTCGGCGGACATGTCTCCTTCCTGGATCAACTGGCGGCCCGCCTCTTCCGCCGCCTCGAGAATATCCGTCACAGGCTTTTGCCGTTCCAGCAATCCCCGGAAGGTCTCGCCGGAAGGCCGCAGCAGGGCGCCGGCAAAGGTTCGTCCAATGGTTCTGCAAAAGGCCCTCATGTGGACGAGGAGCGGCTCGAAATTGTCCGGTTCCCAGAACCCGCAGTTTGAAACCAGCACGACCTTGCCTGGTTTTGTCCCTTCTCTCAGCGCGTGGGCACAGTGTCCGCTCCTGAGTTCCACGAAGGGCAGGATCAGCGGCACCATTCTGTCCATCAGATTCTTCATGGTGCCGCTGACGCCGTCGAAGTAGACAGGCGTCCCGAACACCCAGATATCCGCCTCCCTGAGTTTCGGATAAAGGGTCTGCATGTCGTCCCGGTGAATGCAGACGCCCGGTTTCTTGAACCAGCAGTGAAGATCGCCTGAACAGGGTCTGATTTTGAGTTTCCCGGTGTAATGCAGTTCCACCTGTGCTCCTCCTTTTTCAAGCCCCCGGAGAAAAGGATTGAGAAGAAGGGCCGTGTTGGCCTTCTCGGCCTTGGGGCTGCAATTGAACGCCATCACTTTCATGCGGCCTACCCCCTTTTGCTTTCCATCCAGGTTTTATATCACCATGAATGAAGGCAAGTAAACCGGGGATCAGAAACCAGTGATCAGTAACCAGTCATCAGTAATCAGTCATCAGTAAGGGGAGTTCGTAGGTCCTAGAGTTAATGAGTTCATGAGGGAAGCATAGAGCACGGAGCATAGAGCAGGGAGCCAAAAGAGCATTTCCACTTCTCTCCTGTATTCCCCGGCCCGGCGCAGCCCCAGGCGGCACGATTTGAGCTCTCAGACAAGTCCTGTCAAAGGGGCGCCCGTCCTCCGCAGTAGCTCTGCTACGGAGGATGGAAAGACGGCTGCCTTCTTCTTCTCATTATTCCATGATTCCAACCTTCCATTATTCCCCTTAAAGCATTCCATTCTTCCCGTTTATGGACTATTCTATTTTTATCGAATTCAGGGGAGGGAAGACTCATGGCAACGCTAAGAGATGGGCTGAGCATCAACGGCATGCGGTTGCGCAACAGGCTCGCGCTTCCGCCGCTGACCACGAACTACGCAACTTCCGAGGGTGCGGTTACGGACAGGATTCTTCGTTTTTATGAGGATCGTTCACGGGATGTGGGGCTTGTGATCGTGGAGGCGACCGCTGTCCGACCGGACGGCCGGCTGGTGCCGAACAGCCTGGGTCTGTGGGAGGACGGGCACGTAGCAGGAATGGCCCGGCTCGCCGGCGCTGTCAAGAAAGCGGGTGCCGCCGCGGTCGTCCAGATCAACCACGCGGGAGCGCGGGCTGTACCGACCGGGGGGGAATTGCAGGGGGCTTCGCCTTCAGGGTTCCGCTTCAGGCCCGACGTCGAGCCGCTCGAGATGAGCGAGAAACAGATCGCGCAAATGGTTAAAGACTTTACCGACGCGGCGGCCCGGGCGGCCGAGGCCGGGTTCGACGGCGTGGAGATCCACGGAGCCCACTTCTATTTGATCAGCCAGTTCTTGTCGCCCTTGACCAACCGGCGAAAGGATCGTTACGGGGGAGATGCGTCGGGCCGTGCCACCCTGGCTGCTGAAGTGGTCAACGCGGTGCGGGAGCGGCTGGGAAGGGATTTTCCCCTGTTCTTTCGCCTTAATGCGGTGGAAAACGTCGAAGGAGGGCAGACCCTCGAAGATGCCCTCTCAGTGTGCCGGCTGCTTGCACATGAGGGAAGTGTGGATGCCTTGGATATCTCGGTGATTGCGCAGAGTTCGTGGCGGGAAATCGACGGATTTCGGTTGCTCGCGGCGAGCTCGGCTTTGCCAAAGGATCAGCCGGCCGGTACCAATGTCGTTTACGCGTCAAAAGTCAAGGAAGCGACCGGTCTTCCCGTGATCGCCGTCGGCAAATTGGGGGACGCAGCGGCTTGCGCCCGCGCCGTGCAAGAGGCAAAGATCGACATCGTAGCCATAGGCCGGCAGATGATTGTGGACCCCGAGGCGGCCGGGAAGATCCTCGACGGACAGGGCGGCGGCATCACCCCCTGCAAGGAGTGCATGAACTGCTTTGCCACCATCGCGGCCGGAAAGCCCATGGCCTGCGCGGTGAACATGGCATTGAACATTGAGCAATGAACATTGAGCATCGAACATGAGAGTTCTGCTTGTTTCAGCCGGTACGGAGAAAATCAACCTGCCGACTTTTCCTCTTGGACTAGCCTGCGTTGCCCAGGCCAGTCTGGAGGCAGGCCATGACGTGGCGTGCGTCGACCTGCTGGCGGCCAAAGATCCGAGGGGGGTTCTGGCCAAGTCCGTCGGCGATTTCCGGCCGGAAATCATCGGGATCTCCGTGAGGAATATCGATGACCAGAACATGGGCAGGCCCAAGTTCCTTCTGGAGCAGGCGCGAAGGGTTGTGTCGTGGTGCAGGGAATTGTCGGCAGTTCCGATCGTGCTCGGCGGGGCAGGGTACAGCCTGTTTCCCGAGAAGGCCCTCGAATACCTGGGAGCGGACATGGGAATCCAGGGAGAGGGTGAAGAGGCCTTTCCCAGGCTGCTCGAGCGTCTGGAAGAGGGCGGAGCGCTGAAGGGATTGCCCGGACTTTATCTGTGCGGTCAAGGGCTTCAGGGCAGGAGGGGTTTTATCAGGGACCTCGACAGGCTTTCCCTCCCGGACCCGTCTCTGTTTTCCACCGCCGCGTACGAGGGGGAGGACTTCTGGGTTCCGGTCCAAACGCGGCGAGGATGCCCCATGCGATGCAGCTACTGTTCCACGGAAACCATCGAAGGCAACCTGATCCGGAGGCGTTCCCCGCAGGCGATTGTCCGGTGGGTTGAACGCTGGGTCGAGGCGGGGTTCCGGCGCTTCCAGTTCGTGGACAACACGTTCAACCTTCCCGCTTCCTATGCGCAATCCTTGTGTGCCGCCCTCGCGGAGGCGCCGAACCGCGTGGAGTGGCGATGCATCGCCTATCCGGGCACCCTGGAGCAGGAGCTTGCCGGGGCCATGGCCGCAGCAGGGTGCAGGGAAGTGAGTCTGGGTTTCGAAAGCGGATGCGACGAGATCCTGAGAAGAATGAACAAGCGCTTCAATGCCCGTGACGTGCGACGGGCCGCGAAGATCCTTTGCGATCAGGGCATTTCAACCATGGGCTTTCTGATGCTCGGCGGACCGGGAGAAACGCGGGATTCCGTGGAGGAAAGCCTGGCTTTTGTAGAGGGCCTCGACCTCAAGGCCGTGAAAATCACCCTGGGGGTTCGAATCTATCCCTACACGCAGCTGGCGAAAATTGCGGTCGAGGAGGGATTGATTTCTCCGGATGACGACCTGCTCTTCCCGAGGTTCTACATGGCGCGAGGACTGGAGGACTGGCTCCGGCGGACGATCGAGGAGAGGATCAAAGCAAACACGAACTGGGTGACTTAGCAAAGCTTTTTGATTCGAGAGGGATCGGAATGCCATTGTGTTTGACATAATATATAAAATTATGCATAATTATAGGCAAGCGGCTGGATAAGACGAGTTCCGGTCTCTTCCGGAGGAAAAATATGGACTTCTTTTTCATGAAGGAGATTTGTATCCCCATATCCCAGATCGTTCTGCTCCTGCTCCTCAGCACCGGAGCGCTTTTCATGGGAAGGATCAAGCTGGCTCTCTTCTTCAACTATGTGTTTACCCTCTACTGGGGTTACGGCATCAACAGGGATTATCTCGTGGGCCTGGGTTTTCAGAACATCAGCGGGTACACCATCGTCTATTTCGGATTCGGCGTCATCATCGCCGTGCTGGCTTTCGTGAGTCTCATCATCGAGTCGAAGTGATGCGTCGGGGAGCGGTCATGAAAGAAGGGATAAGCGGCCTTTGTCGGAGAGGGAGTTTGCTTGCGTGCGCTGTTTTCCTGCTGTGCGCGTGCGAAAGCGGCGAAAAAGCCGTGGACGAGTTCACGGGGAACCGGGCGGTGAAGCAATATCACAAATCAACCAAGGACGTCGAAAGGATCACCGACCAGCAGACGCGCAAATTCCAGACCGTACCGCAGGAGGCTGGAGAGAGCGGTGAGAAAGAGTGATTCGCGCGGCGAGGCCGGTTGACGGGGTTTCCACAATGAGGTAGTTTGAGGCCCATCGGCGAGCGGAAGCAGCCGGTCGGAAGCGTTGAAAAAGGGAGCGGGTGAACCGCTCTTTTTCATGGAAGTGAACCTTGTCGATGGGCTTGAATATCCTTTTCCTCTACGGGCTCACGGTCACGATCTGGGGAACCACGTGGCTGGCCATCAAGTTCCAGTTGGGCGCCGTGGATCCGCTGGTGTCGGTGGTGTACCGTTTCGCCGCCGCGGCGGTGGTGTTGCTTTGCTACTGCAGAATTCGCGGATTGCCCATGCGTTTCCCTCTCAGGAGCCACCTGTACCTGGCGCTCCAGGGGATCCTTCTCTTCGGTGTCAACTACTGGCTGACTTATCTGGCGGAAGTCCACCTTGCGAGCGGCCTGGTGGCGGTCGTCTTTTCCACGCTGGTGCTCTGGAACATCATCAACGGCGCCTTGCTGCTGCGTTCCCCGGTGCGGCCTTTCGTGCTCTTTGCGACGCTGATCGGGCTGTCAGGGATCGGCATCCTCTTCTGGCCCGAAATCAAGTCGTTCAGCCTCTCCGACCGTGCCTTCTACGGGCTGCTTCTTTCCATCGCCGCCACCCTGTCTTCCTCCCTGGGCAACATCCTGTCCGCGCGCAACCAGAAAGCGAGGCTACCCGTCATCCAGAGCAACGCCTACGGGATGAGTTACGGGGCCGTGGTCATGAGCCTCCTGGCGGTCCTGAGCGGCAGGGAGTTCGCTTTCGAGGCCTCCTTCAGCTACGCCGTCTCTTTGTTCTACCTCGCCGTGTTCGGTTCGGTGATTGCCTTCGGGTCCTACCTGACCTTGATCGGTAGAATCGGCGCCGACAGAGCCGCCTATGCGAGCATGCTCTTTCCCGTGGTCGCCCTGG
>Ga0068714_10007821_pt1 | contig 10204 bp, 6 predicted proteins | sample MTBNYHSulfiMetaG_FD_62988 | JGI IMG/M metagenome (GOLD analysis project Ga0068714, IMG submission 62988) | Enrichment culture microbial communities from rom New York Harbor, USA that are MTBE-degrading - MTBE-NYH (New York Harbor Sulfidogenic)... | ecosystem: Environmental > Aquatic > Marine >...
TGGAATCCTGGCTCCGATCCAAGGGATATATCAAGGTCCACATCAACCAAAAGTGTCACCCAATTTTACCCCCTTTTTTAGCTCATGAATAGGTAGCGTGTACAGGCGTACCAGGAACGGGGAGAAGCGGGGTTACGGAATCGGATTGTTCCGGAGGGGAGTAGACGGAAGCTTCCCGGACCAGTACGCGAGAAGATCGTCGAGATCAAGAAGCGTGAACCTCTGTTTGGTGTCAAGCGGATATCCCATCTATTGAAGCGAGTATTTTTCCTCAGCGCCAGCCCGGAGACGGTGCGGCGGACGCTGCGGGCAGAGTCGTTGATTTTTCCCTCCAGAAAGAAACCCCAGCACAACATAACCCGTCCTCGTTTTTTTGAGCGCTCCACGCCGAATCAATTGTGGCAGTCGGACATCTTTACGTTTCGTTTGGGGGGCCGCTATGCCTATTTGATTGGGTTTATCGACGATTATTCACGGTATATGGTGGGATTAGAAATGTACCGGAGTCAGACGGCGGATCAGGTGTTGGAGGTGTATCGTCGGGCGGTTGGGGAGTATGGGGTAGCAAAGGAGATGCTGACGGACCGGGGGCGGCAATATACGAACTGGCGGGGATCGACCCGGTTTGAGCGGGAGTTAGGGAAGGACCGGGTGAGGCACATTAAATCACAGGCGCATCATCCGATGACGTTGGGTAAGATAGAGCGGTTTTGGAAGACGATCTATGAGGAGTTTTTGGTTCGGGCGCAGTTTGGGAGTTTTGAGGAGGCACGGGAGAGAATCCGGCGGTGGGTGCAGTATTACAACCACAAGCGGCCGCACCAGGGGATTGGAGGGCTGTGCCCTGCGGATCGGTATTTTGAGATTCAGGCGGAGCTAAGGAAGACGATTGAGCAAGGGATCGCAGAGAATGTGCTGGAGATGGCATTGCGGGGGAAGCCGCGGGAGCCGTTTTATATGGTAGGTCGGATGGAGGGGCAGTCGGTGGTGTTACGGGCGGAGAAAGGAAAGCTGCGTTTAATGGTAGATGATGAAGAGGGTGGTGGAAAGCAGGAGATGGTTTATGAAGTGACTGCTAAAGAAGAAGAGAGAGATCGTTCTCTTGAAAGGGGGGACAAAGATGGAAAAGGTGGAGAAGCCGAAGGTGGAGAGGCCGGGGATAGAGGACAAGAGAGGGCGGAAGGTATCGGATCATACGGCGGCAGAGAAGTGCCGGGCGGTGCTCTCGGTATGGACGGAGAGGCGCAAACCCGGAGAGGTTTGCCGGGAGTTGGGAGTCGGGTGGAGTCTGTTGAACCAGTGGCAGGAGCGGGCGATGGAGGGGATGCCCTTGGCGTTGCAGCCACGGATTTCGGTGATGGAGAAGAGAGTGGCATTGAACTCGCGTCTTGCGGTATTGTTGGAGCGGAAGAGCAAGGGAGGGACGATGAAAGGATTGGAGCGGCGTTTGGCTCGACTACAGAGGAGCCCGGTCAAGCCAGGGGAGTTACGGGAGGTTGGTGCAGAGAAAAAGGTCTGACGATCTATAGGGAGAATCCCGATGGGACAAAGGGGATGGCGGCACAAGAGGGGTTGGGTGGAGAACAACAAAAAGCTTGCGCGGGAGCGAGCAATGGTGATCCTCCAGGTTCGCAGTGGAGTCTTAACGGCAAAGGAGGGAGCGCAGCTCTTAGGGGTGTCTCGCAAGACATATTACGAGTGGGAGGAGAAGTCCCTCAAAGCCATGGCCCTGGCGCTGGAGAATCGTCCTTCGGGAAGACCACCTGTGTCTATAGACGAGGAGAAGGAGAGGCTTCGGGAGCGGGTCCGGGAGTTGGAGAAGAAGTTGGATCTGGCCGAGAAGACGATCGAGGTCAAAGAGCTGCTGGCGGCCTATGACATGTTTAGGGACAGAGGCGCTAAAAAAAACCGACCGATCGGCAAGAGACGATAAGAAGGGTTGTGGAGATTATTGAAGAGATGAAGAAACGAACGGGGATACCTTATGGGGTGATCTGCAAGACGCTTCAGCTACCTTCATCGAGTTTTAACCGATGGCGATTAAGAATCAGAGAAAAAGTGGAGATTCTCAAGCGTCCGGGTCCGAAGAAGGTGGAGCCGTTTAATCCTTCGATTCTTGACACGGAGATTCGATTGTTAGATCATGGAGTGAAGCGAAGTGCGGGAACGACAGGTTTATATCAACAGTACCATCTCAGTGTTTCGCGGCGAGAACTGGGACGGATGGTAGAGCAGGTGCGGCAGGATCTGGTGTCGGATCGCCGTACTCATCTTCGCCGGATCGAATGGCTGATGCCGGGGGTAGTATGGGCTATGGACTTCACGGAATATGACCTGGGTATGGCTGGTAAAATCTACTTGCACAATACTCAGGATCTGGGCTCGCGCTACAAGTTTTTGCCGATGGCCGGAGGGTATCCGGTCGGAGAAGAGGTAGCCGGGTATTTGAGCGAGAAGTTTGATCGCTATGGCGCTCCTCTGGTGTTGAAACGGGATAACGAGGGCAATATGAATCATATCGCCATCAATGATGTATTAGCTGAATCATTTGTTCTGCCTTTGAACAGTCCTGGGTATTATGCGCCGTATAATGGAGCCATTGAGGAGTCGCAGCGGGAGGTGAAGAGAAGTTTACGAGAGAAACTTGTGTCGGGTTTGGCTGACTGCCGGGACCATGTCGCTGCGTATGTGGAGGCTGCGGTCAATGACCTGAACCATCGGATCCGACCCTGCCTAAATGGAAGGACCTCTTGCCAGGTATTCTTTGTATCCACTAATAAACCGGTTTTTACGAAGCGGGAAAGGAGGGGAATCTATGATTGGGTGATGGAAAGGGCAGAAAGGATTTTATCGACAATGAATCAGTCTGGACAGGCTGTCAGAGAATCGGCTTGGAGGATTGCGGTGGAATCCTGGCTCCGATCCAAGGGATATATCAAGGTCCACATCAACCAAAAGTGTCACCCAATTTTACCCCCTTTTTTAGCTCATGAATAGGTAGCGTGTACAAGGACCAATCCGGGTCCAAAAAGGAGTTGGAAAAAGAGATTTCCTCTGCGTTTACCAAGAGTGATGACGAGTTCTACCGTGCACTCATCCGTGTCAGGGATGAGTTGCTGACCCAGAAAGACGCTCCATTCGCTGACGTTAGATATGACACTATTTTCGACGAAAAGGTACTGAGCTTTCTTGGAACCAAAGATGTGAAGACGGCGATTGAGAGCTACATAAAAAAATACAACGAACTGTTAGCTGCCTCTACATATTTCAAAAAGGGCATATTTAACTACTACAACGCCGCAACCATTGCGAAGAGCCTCGCTGACAATGGGTTCTTCGATGCTAAGCACACTTTGAATTTGAATGCCACTGAGAGGCTAGAGATCACAAGCCAGAAGCAGCTTGAAGAGCTCATAAATAAGGAGAAAGAAGGCATCTTGAAAGATAAGGAGTTGAGGAAGAAATTTTTGGACATTGAAAAGCTGATCCAAAAAAACGTGACTGTCCGAGGTTTTGAGGCCTATTTAGTAGAACATGAGGAACTTCTTGCCGAGCTGGCCAATATTGACAACTTTAAGGAGAAAATTTGGAAGTCGTACTTCAAGGCGCAATTTGAAATGTACAAAGATTTGGTTGAGAAGTATCAGGCCGCTGAGAAGAGAAAGGAGGAAATCGAGGAGGAGGCAAGGAAACAGCGAACGCAGTGGGAATCGGTTATCGAGATTTTTAATAGTCGTTTTTTTGTCCCGTTCAAGCTGACCGGCAAGAACAGAATCTCCGTCATCCTGGGTCAGGAACCGATGCTCACTCTAGCGTTCACCTTTGAGGACGGCATGGACCATGCGCCGATAGAGAAAGACGCCTTGATGCAGGCCTTGAGCACTGGAGAGAAGAGGGCCTTCTACGTACTTAATATCATATTTGAGGTTGAGGCTCGAAAGAAGGCAAAGCAGGAAACCATATTCGTTATAGATGACATCGCTGACTCATTCGACTACAAGAACAAGTACGCCATCATTCAATACCTGAAAGATATTGCTGAAGAACCGGGCTTCTACCAAATCATTCTGACACACAACTTTGATTTCTTTCGTACCATAAACAGCAGGTTCATTGACTATTCGCATTGCCTCATGGCTTTGAAGAGCATTGACGGTATTTCGTTGGAGCAGGCAACCGGCATCCGAAATCCCTTCGTGAATGATTGGAAGCCAAATTTCTTCACTGATCCAAAAAAGAAGATCGCCTCAATCCCTTTTATGCGCAACATCATTGAATATACAAGGGGGGATAAAGACCCTGATTTTATTAAACTCACATCACTACTGCACTGGAAGAGCGACTCTACTAGCGTTACCGAGAAAGACCTGGATGCGATTTACGACTCGGTGTTTTGTACAACTGGAGCAGGTGCCAATGGCACCAGTTTGGTGATTGATGTAATCCAGCGCGAGGCGGAAAAATGCCTCAAAGCTTCCGCCGGCATCAACTTCGAGAACAAAATTGTCCTCTCTATTGCCATACGAATCGCTGCTGAAAAATTCATGGTGGGGAAAATTAAGGACGCCAAGTTCGCTGAAAGTATCGAGTCAAATCAAACACCCAAGCTACTGACAAAATTCATGGAGCTATTCCCCCATGATGTTGACACTATTGAAACCATTCAGCGAGTGGTTCTTATGACGCCGGAAAACATTCACCTAAATTCGTTCATGTATGAGCCTATTTTGGATATGTCCGACGAGCATTTGAGGAATCTTTACAAAGAGATACTAGCCCTGAAATGAGGCGCACATTTGAACAAAGGTTAGGAGTCGTTGTGCTGACTGCCCGCTTTTGGCCGTTTGCAGTCTCTCCTGGCAGTGTGGTTCAGGTGCGCCCGAAGCGCCGAACGTTATCCTCTCTTCCAATTCGTAATCTTCGGTTCCTGACTGTGTTTGCTAATAATGATTTGTAGATACCGTTCTCAAAAAAAGAAACCAATATTCAATTGTCAAAGAACGAAGGCAGAAAAGAATAAGAAACGAATCAGAAGCGAATTTTTTTTAAATATCTTCAACCGATTAAAAGTTACCTCCTTTCTACCCAACAAGATGCCGCTTGGACCTCCCCTCGTATCAAAGCCGGGGGCAACAAAAAACCTTCAGTATTGGCACATCGCAAAGCGCAGATGGCCATCTTCGGTCTCTTCAGACTGGTTCATTTCAATCTGAAAGTTTGGATCAACCCAGTTTACGCCACAATACCCACCCCCCCAATACAAACAAACTTTAATTGAATAAAAGAACCTGTTATGATAGCTTACAAAACCAAAGAGAGATTGAAGGCTTAATGACTCATCTACTCTACAGCATCCTTTTCACATTTTTCCTTATTTTCGCTGCGCCTTATTTCCTGTTCAGAGCTCTCATCGACGAGCGGTTTCGGAAGTCACTGCCTCAGCGGATGGGATTTTTTCAGAGCTCATCCTTCAAAAGGCCCATTTGGGTTCATGCCGCATCGGTCGGTGAGGTGCGTTGTTCCATTCCTCTTTTGAGAAAGATTAAAAAGGAATTTGTTCATTCCAAGATCATTTTAACCACGATGACCTCGACAGGGAATGAGACAGCGAAAACTTATCTCCCTGAGGCGAATCAGGTTCTTTTTATACCGATTGACCATCCTCTCGTCATCCGGAGAGCTCTCGAAAAAATCCAACCCTGCCTCCTGCTCATTGCTGAGACAGAACTTTGGCCCAACTTGCTCAGGTCCTGCGAAAAAAAAGGAGTTCCCATTGTTCTCTTCAATGGAAGGATTTCCCGAAAGTCATTTCGCCGCTACCTCTTCTTCAAATTCTTTTTCAAACAATGTTTAAAATACATCTCCTGCTTCTTAATGCAAACAGAAGAAGATCGGACCCGAATCATTGAGATGGGAGGGGAATCCCAAAAGGCGAAAGCTATTGGAAATCTAAAATTCGACCAGATCTTCCCTCCCTTCACCCCAGAGGCAATGGCTGAGATGAGCAGATCCCTCGGTCTCCGCGGAAATGAAAACATTCTCATTGCAGGCTCCACCCACTCTGGAGAGGAGGAGATCCTGGTTCGCCTTTATAAAGAAATGAAAGAGATGGATCCCCATCTCATTCTCATTCTCGCCCCTCGACACCTCGAGCGTTTGGAGGAAGTGGAGAAGATCCTCAAAAAAGAATCCCTGTCCTGGCAGAGGAAAACTTCTTTTTTGATAAAGGGGGGCGGGTCCGATCAAGAACAATCCAGGATCATTCTCCTCGATACAATGGGCGAATTGATAGGCCTTTACAGTCTCGGAACATTGGTCTTTGTGGGTGGAAGCCTTGTCCCGGTTGGGGGCCATAATCCTCTTGAGCCTCTGCTCTTCAGGAAGTGTGTTCTCTTTGGTCCCTATATGTTTAATTTCTTAGAAATCTCCAGCCGTCTGATTGAGATGGGAGGAGCCATTCAGGTATCTGGGAAAGAAGACCTCTTCACTCAAACGAAACGTCTCTTTTTTGATAGAGAGATACGAAAAGAAATGGGAGAGAAAGGCTATCAATTTCTTCAGAAACATCAGGGAGCAACGGATAGAATGTTTGAGGAAATAAGGCCCTTCCTTACACGAATGCAGAACGAAAAGTTATGAGTTCGGAATTTAGAGTTAGGAAATTTTAAAATAGAAACTCCGAACACCGAACTAATCACTCCGAACTATCTGTCCCAAAATAATTATGAACTGGCGACTCGACCGATTCCTTTATCAAAAAGACAAATCCTTGGGAGGTCGGGGGCTCCTCTTCCCTCTTTACATCCTCTCTCTCCCTTATGAAGGAGTTGTTCGGACAAGATCCCTTTTCTACTCCCTTGGGTTATTGAAAACAAAAACCCTCCCTTGCAGAGTGATCAGCGTAGGAAACATCACGGTCGGGGGAACGGGTAAGACTCCTTTCGTGATGGCCATCGCAAAGGGATTGATGAACAGAGGAATCCATGCGGCGATCCTAAGCCGAGGGTATAAAGGAAAGAAGACCGCTGACCCAGTCGTGAGTGATGGTAAGACCGTCTTTCTCTCCTCCGAAGAATCGGGAGATGAGCCCTTCCTGATGGCTCAGGTTTGTAAAGAGATTCCTGTCCTCGTTGGCAAAGATCGAATCCGAAATGGTCGACTCGCTCTGCAACGATTCGGCGTGAAAGGATTGTTACTGGACGATGGCTATCAGCATCTTCCACTCCATCGAGACATCAATATCCTGCTCGTCGACTCACACATCGGTTTTGGGGACCATCACCTTCTGCCAAGGGGAATCTTGAGAGAACCTCTCTCTCATCTTCGCAGGGCCGACCTCTTCGTTCTCACCAAAGTGGAGGATCTCGAGACCTGTCAATCCTTGGAGGAAAAAATTCATAAAATCCATCCCACATCACCGGTGTTTCACAGCCATTATGAACCCGTAAGCCTGGTGGATCCTCAGGAAGAGCAGGAAGAGGTTCATACTTTGAAAGGAAAAAGAATACTCGCTCTTTCCGGGATCGCTCATTCCGACTATTTCTCTTCCATGTTAAGGAAATGTGGAATGAAGATCGTCCGAGAAGCGATCTTCCCGGATCACCATCTCTACACCACCAAAGATTTATCTTCCATAAAAGAGAAAAACAAAAGAGTCGATTGCATTGTCACAACGGAGAAGGATATGGTAAAATTAAGGCAGTTGCCTATTGGCGATCTTCCCCTTCGAGCCCTTCGTATCGAAGTCAAAATATGGGAGGAAAAAGAATTTTATCAGAAGGTGATGGAAATTTTTTGAGTGATGGGTTAAGCATTATGGATTTAAAATTTGCAGACGCGTGATATCGACACGGTTGCGTTTTTTTGAAGAAAGGAAAGGCGATGAGTGAGCTCATTAAAATTTTTGACACCACGTTACGCGATGGGGAGCAGTCCCCTGGGGCGACCATGAACATTGCCGAAAAGGTGAGGATTGCCGAACAATTGGAAAAGTTGAATGTCGACATCATTGAAGCAGGCTTCCCCATCTCTTCTGGAGGAGATTTTGAAGCCGTCAGAGCCATTTCCAAAACCATCAAGCACTCCGAAGTGGCCGCCCTGGCCAGGGCGAATCCAAAGGATATTGACCGGGCTTGGGAAGCTGTAAAGGGAGCCAAATTCCCTCGACTCCATACTTTTATCTCGACTTCCGACATCCATCTCAAACACCAGCTCAAGAAATCAAAGGAGGAAGTCATCCGGATTGCCACGCGGTCTGTCGCAAGAGCAAGGCAATATACCTCCAATGTTGAATTCTCGGCCATGGATGCCACCCGAAGCGATGTTGAATTTCTCTCGGCCGTCTGTGAAGGTGCCATTCGGGCAGGGGCAACCACCATTAACATCCCAGACACCGTCGGCTATGCCATCCCCTCGGAGTTTGGGGACCTCATCCGAACCCTCCGGCAAAAGGTCCGTGGAATAGAGAAGGTGACATTAAGCGTTCACTGTCATAATGATCTGGGTCTGGCAGTCGCCAATTCCCTCATCGCTGTCCAAAATGGCGCGAGACAGTTGGAGTGCGCGATCAATGGAATCGGCGAAAGGGCAGGCAACACCTCCCTCGAAGAGATGGTCATGGCTATTCGGACGCGAAGCGATCTGCTCCGATATCATACGCGTATTAACCCCAAACATCTCTTTGTCACGAGCCGTCTGATCTCAAAGATTACTGGCCTGGTCGTCCAGCCAAACAAAGCGGTCGTGGGCGCCAATGCCTTTGCGCACCAATCAGGAATTCATCAGGATGGTATTCTCAAGGAAAAATTAACCTATGAGATTATGACTCCGGATTCGGTGGGAATCCCTAAGACTTCGATCATTTTAGGAAAACTCTCTGGACGTCATGCCTTCAGAGAGAGAGTGAAGGAATTGGGATATCGGCTCTCCGAAGCGGATCTGGAGCTTGCCTTTAGACGCTTTAAACAGCTTGCCGATAAAAAGCGGGATATTTATGATGAAGATATTGAGTCGATCGTCGTGGAGGAGATTCTCCGAATGCCTCACCGCTTTAAATTGGTTTATATCAATGTCGTCGCGGGAAATGTCACGGTCCCCACGGCCACCGTTCAAATGGAGGTGGGGGGTCAACTCATACAGGAGGCAGGCTTTGGGGATGGACCCGTGGATGCCACCTTCAAAACGATCAAGAAGATCACACGCACCAAATCGAAGCTTTTACAATTTGCGATCAACGCCATCACCAGTGGGACAGAGGCTCAAGGAGAAGTCACCGTCAAACTGGAGGAGAAGGGCCAAACGGTGATCGGTCAAGGTGCTGACACGGACGTGATCGTCGCCAGTGCCAAGGCCTATATCAACGCCCTCAATAAAATGGAATTCAGAAAACAGAAGTTGGTAGGAATGTGAGCCGCAAAGCGCATGGCGCTAAGCGCAAAGCGTTAAGAACTTTTACTCCTTGCCCTATGCTCTATGCCCCATGCCCCACGCTTCATGTAAGATAGAAGAATATGAAAACGAAACATCCGATGACGATTACGGAAAAAATCCTCTCTGCCCATGCAGGGAAAAAAAGAGTCTCCCCCGGAGAACTTCTCAATGTTCGAATCGACCTGGCCCTTGGCAACGATATCACCGCTCCCCTTGCCATCAAAGCCTTCAAAGAAATTGGAGCGAAAAAAGTTTTTCATCGGGACCGGGTTGTTTTAGTTCCAGATCACTTCACGCCGGCGAAGGACATCCTCTCTGCAGAACAGTGCAAAATTCTCAGGGAGTTTGCAAAAGCCCAACATCTCACCCATTTCTTTGAAATCGGACAATGCGGGATCGAACATGCCCTTCTTCCAGAAAAGGGACTGGTCCTGCCCGGAGAGGTGGTGGTCGGTGCTGACAGTCACACCTGCACCTATGGAGCTCTCGGCGCTTTTTCAACGGGTGTGGGCAGTACAGACCTGGGTGCGGCCATGGCGAGCGGCAAGCTCTGGTTTAAGGTTCCTGAAAGCCTCAAACTCATCTATTATGGAAAAATCAATCCATGGGTTTCTGGGAAGGACTTGATCCTTTTCACCATCGGCGATATCGGTGTCGATGGAGCCCTCTATCAAGCCATGGAGTTTTGCGGAGAAGCGATCCGTAAGCTTTCCATGGCAAGCCGTTTCACAATGGCCAATATGGCCATTGAGGCCGGGGCAAAGAATGGAATCAT
>Ga0068714_10007822_pt1 | contig 10201 bp, 8 predicted proteins | sample MTBNYHSulfiMetaG_FD_62988 | JGI IMG/M metagenome (GOLD analysis project Ga0068714, IMG submission 62988) | Enrichment culture microbial communities from rom New York Harbor, USA that are MTBE-degrading - MTBE-NYH (New York Harbor Sulfidogenic)... | ecosystem: Environmental > Aquatic > Marine >...
GCGACTCTTGAACCGGCGCATGGGCCTTTCCGGTGCCCCTGCACGGCGGACCTCAACATCGACGAATGGAAGCCACACGACAATCAGAACGGTGAGACGCGGCTCCTGTTGGCGACCAACACCAACATCCACCACGGCATCTCGAGAGCCCTTCTCAAGTTCGAAATCCCCGCCGGCCTGGATTCGGACGATATCAAGCAAGCGTCGGTCTTCTTTTCGGGCTGCTCCCACTGCAACTCCGGAGGCTATGGCGGGACGGTAGCCTTTTACGCACTGACGCTCGCTTTCAACGAGGACAAGAGCACCTGGTACTCCCTGGATGGCATGGACGAGGGGTACGACGGCTCGGTCCATTCCGAGGCGGTTCTGCCCGCGGGAAAGACATGGAACGAGGCCGTGAACGGAGAGCCGCCCCCGGACGCTGTGGGCTTCGATGTCACGAACCTGTTGCAAAACAGCCTGGACAAGGTGCGCAACTTCGGGATCCTGATGCGCTACCTAGACGAGCACCAGGACCCCTACACGCACCAGAACGTGGCCTCGCGGGAGTCCAAGGACCCGCGTGACTTTGCACCATTCCTCTTGATCCGGACCGACGAGAGCCCGTTGCAGGTGGTCAAGGGTGGGGAGACTCTTCGCCCGTTTCAGGACCCGGGCCGGCCGCTGGTATACGGGCCCTACAGCCTCAAGGTCGAGCCGACCTCTGCGATCGTGGCCTGGGAAGAGGCACGGCCGGGGGGCGTACTCGAGCATGTGGAGACGACCGTCCCCGGACTCGACCCGGGAACGGAGCACCGCTACCAGGTGAACGGGGCGGCTCAGCCCGGCCGCTTCGTGACTCCGCCCCTGCCGAACCCGGCGGACCCTCCTCCGTTCAGTTTCTTTGTGTGGGGCGACTCCCGGGCGGACGCCCGGGTCTCCCAGGAGGTCGTGGACAGGATGATGGCCATCGACCCGCACGCATCCTTTGCCCTTCACACGGGCGACCTGGTGGACAGTGGCGGCCTCCTGCAGGACTGGGAACGTCTCTGGTGGGCCCCGTTCTCCCGGTTTCTGCTCCTGCTGCCCGTGTATCCCGCCATGGGCAACCACGAACTGAATTCCCCCTGGTACCACCGCTACTTCTCTTCCCTCGGTGGGAGGGGAACCAACTACTCCTTCGACTGGGGCAACGTGCACTTCGTCACGCTGGACAGCAACAGCTCGAACTTCGGCAGCCCGGAACAGATGGAGTGGCTCGGGAACGATCTGGCGAAGAACAAGGGTGCGGACTTCACCGTGCTGAACCAGCACATCGCCATCTTCTTTTCCACCACCGCCGGATCTCCCGGCGGGGCCTACCTCCAGGAGAAGCTCCTGCCGCTGTGCAAGGAACAGGGGGTGGACGTGGTTTTTGGCGGGGACGTGCACACCTACCAGCATCACGTGGACGAGAACATCCATCACTTCGTGACCGCGGGTGGAGGAGCACCGCTCTATGAGCCAGGTCTCCCCCTGGAACGCAAGACCCTCTGCATGGCCAGGGTGAACAACTTCGTGCACGGCCAGGTCCAGGGACGCACCCTGCAGCTGACCGGCTACGACATCCAGGGCAACGTGATCGAACGCACCCACCTGCACTCGGGTGCAAGCTACCCCGTCTCCGCTTCCGTCCGGGTGGAAGCCGACCGGAGCGAACTCAAGCCCGAAGAGAGCTTCCACGTTGACTTCTACCTCCAGGACGTGGAGGGGCTGGAGAGCGTGGCCTTCCGCATGGACTGTTACAAGCCCGAACCCCTGCTTCGGCTCAGCGTTGCGGACGCGCACCCTGCCTCGCCGGGCATCCAGATTCTCCCCGGCGATCTGGGCGGTACGGTCATTCTCAATCGAGTCCTGGAATCCCCGGGGACCATGGAGTACCGCGAGGAATCCATCGGGGGCGTCTCCTCGGGCAGGGTCAAGGTCGCCTCCGCGACCCTCCACGTGCCGGCGGACGCCCGGGCGGCTGCCGTCTACCTGGTTCCCTCCTTCACCTTATCCGACGCTGCGGGCAGGGAAATCCACCACTTCATGGGCGGTGTCAAGGTCGCGATTGTGCCCGAGGCCTGATCGGGTCCTCTTGCCGGGTGCCGGCCCTTTGACCGCGCGTCTTTCCTTCTCCGTCCCGGATAGAGGAAGAGGGATCCGTGCGCAGGTCAGCGAGGGAAAGGAGGTGAGGTTCGGTCAAGACCCCAGCGCTTTCGAGAGAGATTCCCGATGGTTTCCCAGGAGGGTTGCTCCGTTTCCTCCCACCGCCGAACAGGAAAGGAAGATGAGATGAACACACGAATTTTCTCTGTACTGCTTCTTGTCACAACCGCGTTTTTCGCCGCACCGGCCCTGGCTGCCACCTGGCATGTGGACGTCGGAGCCCCCTCCGGCGGGGACGGCCTCACATGGGGGACGGCGTTTCAGGCGATCCAGGAGGGGATCGACGCCGCTTCACCGGCGGACGAAGTCTGGGTGAAGGCGGGCACGTATCTCCTGTCTGCTCAGATTGCCGTGGATGAGGAAGTGGGCCTGTACGGCGGCTTCGACGGTACGGAGAGTGCTCAGGCGGAAAGGGACTGGGTCGCCAACGTGACCACGATCGACGGGGGCGATTCGGTCCGGTGCCTCTTCGTCACCGCGGACAACGTGACCCTGGACGGCTTCGTCATCGCGAACGGCTACACCGACCCGGCGCTCTCGGTGAGCGGCGCCGGCATGCTGCACGGGGTCGTGGGGACCGAAATCCACACCACGATTGCCAACTGTACCTTCCTGAACAACCACTCGGGCCGCCACGGCGGCGCCATTACCAGCGACGAGGGGGACCTGGCGATCTCCAACTGCACCTTCCAGGGAAACACCGCGCCCAACCGGGGCGGGGCGATCTGCCTGTACGCCGCGGGCAACCCCGTGAACATCGGCCATTCCCGGTTCACCGGCAACACGGGAGGCAGTGGCGGCGTCATCTATGTGAGCAGTTCCGCCGGCTTGGTGACGATCACCGACACCGTGTTCGACGGAAACAGCGCGGCCGGTTCCACCAACAATGACGGCGGTGCGATCCTGTGCGATGCGCCCCTCACCCTGACCGGTTGCGTCTTCACGGGCAACACCGCCACGCGGCACGGCACGATCGCGACACGGGGAGACACGGGCAAGCCGTTCGAAATCACCAACTGCCTCTTCGCCGGGAACAGCGCCGTGTACGGGGCCGGCGTGGATGTGAACGGCACCAGCGGGTTTCTCGGCAGCATGGTCATCACGAACTGCACGTTTGCCGGGAACCTGGCCACGGGCGGCGGCGGGGCGATCTACAACCTGAAGGCGCTCGACGCCGCGAGCGTGTTCACGGTCACCAACTCCATCCTCTGGGAGGACAGCGTTCCGGAGATCGGCGGCACGGGCGGCATGCCGACCGTCTCCTATTCGGACGTGCAGGGCGGGTATCTCGGTACAGGCAACCTGGACCTGGACCCCCTCTTCGTTTCCGGCGGCGTGGGGGCGTTCTATCTGAGCCAGACGGCCGCGGGCCAGGGATCGGACAGCCCGTGCGTGAACGCCGGCGACCCCGCCACGGCGGAGTGGGGCTGGAGGTCTCTGACGACCCGGACGGACCAGGAGGCGGACGCGGAACCGGCGGACATGGGTTACCACTATCCGACGGTGTGCACGGACGACGACGGAGACACGTACGCGGTCGAGGGCGGCGTGTGCGGCGCGATCGACTGCGACGACACGGATCCTGCGGTGAGCCCCGGGGCCGTGGAGGAGTGCGGCCAGGCGACCTGCTCAGACACCCTGGACAACGACTGCGACGGGGTGGCCGACGCGGCGGACCCGGACTGCGCGATGTGGTGTCCCGCGGCGGGACAGTCCTCCATGCTGGAGCGGATGGACGGTTCGGCCTCCGGTTCCCTGGGTTCCGTGTTGTGGGTGATGGTTCCGGTGGGGATGACGGCCTTGCTTCTGCGGCTCCGTCGAAAGCGGTGAAGTGCACGACGGCGCTTCGCCGGAACCGGTACAACCGCCTCCGGCGGGTGGCTGGATCCGACCGCTCGGCGGTCGGATCCAGCCGGGATCGATCTTTTCCGGTCGGCCGATCGTGCATGGCGTGCAACGGTTCGGCCGAGGCACGGTTCACAGCTTCCGTGTCAGGGCACGTGAGTTCGAATCGGACAAGGGCGAAGGCAAGGAACGAGAAGACGTGTCGTAAGGCGGAGCCGGCGCTGCGCGGACGGCTCTCTGGCGGTTCTGGGCCGGTCAGGCCCTGCGATTCTCCCAAAGGAGGCAGATCATGACGAGGAGATTCTGTTTCTTCCTGTGCATGCTGGGCGCAGCCGTGGTGTACGCCGGCCCGGCTCTTGCCGGCGTGTGGTACGTGGACGCGGCTGCGGCCGCCGGGGGGGCGGGAACCGGTTGGGCAAGCCCCTTCAAGACCCTTCAGCAGGCGGTGGACGCGTCCAGCGCCGGAGATGAAATCTGGGTCAAAAAGGGTACCTATCTTCTGTCCGCGCAGGTTCTTGTCGACGAGAGGGTTTCCCTTTACGGCGGATTTGCCGGCACCGAGACCCTCCGGACCCAACGGAACCCGACCCTGAATCTGACCAAGATCGACGGCAACAACAGCGTCCGCTGCCTGTACGTGAACGTGAACAACGTGGTGATCGACGGTTTCACGATCACCCGAGGCGTCACGGCAGGGACGGACCGAGGCGCCGCGCTTTTCAACACGGTGGCGGGTTCGGGCACAAACACGACGGTTTCCAATTGTACGTTCACCTACAATCACTGCCCCGGGAACTCGGGAGGTGCGGTCTACAACGAACAGGGACGCATGACGATTTCTGGGTGTACCTTCCAGGGGAACACGTCCAACAACCGCGGAGGGGCCATCTACGTGTACTACAGTTCGTCCCTGTCCTTTGGCACGGCCGTCATTACGGATTGTGATTTCCTGCAGAACACCTCTGGCAGCGGCGGGGCCCTGTTTTTCAAGGGCGGTACGGGGGCCGGGCCCAACTCGATCACCGCCTGCCTGTTTCAGGCGAACAACGCCTATTCCGACGCCGGAAGCAACGACGGCGGGGCGATCGTCTGCGACCCGACCACCACAATCACCCGGTGCAGCTTCCTGAACAACACGGCGACCCGCTACGGTACGGTGGTGAGCTACGGCGACGCTGGAACCACCCTCACGGTTACCAGCTCGCTCTTCGCGGGCAACAGCGTGCATTACGGGGCCGCGATCTCCATCAACGGCACCAGCGGCTACCTGGGAAGCGTGATTGTCACCCACTGTACCTTCTCCGGCAATACCGCTTCGGGAAGCGGCGGGGCCCTGTACAATCTGAAGTCCCTGGGAGGCTCCAGTGTGTTTCAGGTCACCAATTCCATCCTGTGGAACAACAGCCCCAACGAGATCGCGGTGGGAGGTAGCGGTGGCCTGCCCACGGTCCGGTACTGCGATGTGAACCAGGACGGCTATGCAGGGAGCAACGGGAACATCCGTCAGACGCCGGGCTTCCTCGGTCCGGCCAACTTCCACTTGACGGCCGCCTCCCCGTGCCTGGACGCGGGGACGAACTCCGCACCCTCGATGCCCAGCCAGGACATCGACGGCGACCTTCGCATCATCGATGGGGACGAGAACGGGACCGCGACCGCCGACATGGGCGCTGACGAGTTCAGCCCCGCGGGGCCCGGTTGGGGCGCGGCCTCCACGATGCCGCAGGGGTGCTCCGGGCACCACACCGGCGGTTCCTTGATCCTGAACGTACTCTCGATGATCGTTCTTCCTGTGGGCGTCTTCTGTATGCTTGCGGCAGCGCGCCGGCGCGAGGGGTGAGCGCCTCGGACAACGGGGCGAAAGAGGAACCGGCCCCCCGCGGATCCCAGAAACGAGGTGGAGATGGACAAACGAACGGTCTCCAGGTTGCTCGGCCGGGGGCACCCCCTCCGGCCGCGCCTTCTCTTCTTCGCCGCACTGGTCGTCTTCTGCGGGTGCGACGCCGGGGCAACCCGGAATCCCGCCGACCTCGGCGGGAAGGACGGGGCCCTGCTCTTTCAGTTCGTTCAGCTGTCCGATCTCCACCTCGGCAAGGGTTCCCCTCAACCCGAAGAGAACCTCCGGCACGCCGTCTCCCAGATCCGGGAAATGGCCGTGGCGTTCGTTCTGCTCACCGGGGATCTCACCGACCACGGCCGGACGGAAGAATACGAAGTTCTGGAAACCATCCTTTCCGACCTGCTTGTGCCTTGGTACGCCGTGCCGGGAGACAACGACATCCTGGACGGAGAGGGGGACCTGGAACGGTTTCTGGAGGAGGTGGGCCCTGCGCACCTTTCCTTCGATATTCAGGGATGGCGCTTTCTCGGACTGAACAACGTCCTGGACCCGGCGCTGGACGAAGAGCAACGCCAATGGCTGGAGGCGGAACTGGCCGGCGACCCGAGCGACATCGTCTTCGCCCACAAGGCTCTACTGGACCGAGACGACGGCTTCGAGCCCTACCCGAACGTGCTGCCGCTCCTCGATCTCCTGGAGGAAAACGGCGTGATCCTGTTCCTGAACGGGGACGTGCACGAGTCCGCTCTGGTCACGCGAGGCGGCGTGCACCATGTCTGGTGCGACAACCTGAACCAAGCACACACCGGTGTGGAGACGTATAACCTGTACAAGATCTATTCGGACGCCATCGAAATCCTCCACGTATTCGCCGACGGTTCGACCTCCCTTGCCGAGCGGTTCTTCCTTGTCAGCCGCTGACATCCTGCTCTCCGAGGTCGGGCCACGGCGGACCTGCCGTACGCGATACAGCCGTGCGATCATTCCTCCCGTTTCCCTTCCGGCCTTTGCACATGCGGGCCGTTCTGTGGGGCGGCCTGGGGTAGCGCGCCCCGGTCTTCCCCGCGGGGTGCGGCTGTGCTGCGGGAGAAGCGAAGCCCTCCCCGAACCTTCGAGGTCTTCTGTTCACTGCCAGCGCCTTCTGTGCGCCGGTCCACGGCGATTCCCGCCGCTGCGGAGTTCAGGTCGCGGAAGAGCCTGTCGACTTCAGGGCCATGGGTCAACATCCAGACGTTCCGGATCGTGGCCGGAAACGGGACGCAGATACGCCTCTGGTCGACGTTCGGCAAACGTCCGCGCAGGAAGATCTTCCCATGGGGCAGCCAATCATCCTATGCTGTGGGACGGTCCGAAGACGGTGTGGAAAACGTGAAGGGCCTTTTGTGCGGAGGGTGGGGAGGGCACGGTACCGTGATTTCGTTCGTGCTGGTCCGGCATTTCTGGCCGGCTTGTGAGGCCGCCTTGCTCTTCTTCCTGGGAGCCATTTTGGCCTGGCCGGTGGCGAGGCTCGGTCCGGGGATCTTCACGCGGTTCCCGCGGATGCTTCTCCGCTGGGTGGCCCGGTGGTTTGGAACCGACCCGGGAATCGTCCGGATGACCGGGGTCATCTTCGGGTTCAACGGAAGCGCCATGTTCCTGTACATGGCTTCCGGGGTCCGGCCCTGGCTCCCGCAAGCGGTGGCGGTGCTCACCGGTTTCCACGTCGCGGTGGTCCTGTTCTCGGGAGAAGAGGGGCTGGGGTTCCCGGCCGCGGGGGGCGACCGGGGGCCCGGGTGGGTCCCCGGAAAGGGGTTTGCGGCCCTGTGCGGGTTGATGGTGCTGGGGATCGAACTGCCCTGCTTCTGGTACGCCGTGGGGATGGGAGTGCGTCTGGGACGGGAGGTGCTTTCGGGCCTTGTCCCCTACCCGGAAGGGCTCGTCCCCAGGGCGCAGGCGTATGTGCTGGTGATCCTGCCCCTGCTTCTGGTCAGTGCGGTCTGCGAAGGAGTGGCGATCCGGGGGGTGCGCCACGGGCCTTGACCGTCACGTGTCCGGGGGCGACAGGGAACCGTTCCGGCCCGTCTTTTCCATCGCGTGCTCCCGGGGTTCCCTCGGCATGACGACCCACAGCGCGATGTAGATGACGATCCCCCAGCCGCCGAGGAAGGTGCCCAGCAGAAAGGCGAGCCGGAGGAGGGTCACGGACAGGTTGAACTGCTTGGCCAGGCCCATGCACACCCCGGCGATGACCTTTCCGTGGCGGGCCCGGTACCAGGCCTGGGTGACGGCCATCCCCACCGGGTTGCAGCCGATGAAGCTCCCGCAGTACCGGCACTTGATCGCTTCGGCGCGGATCTCCTCCGCGCAGTAGGGGCATCGCTTGCTCTCTCGTTCCGCCATCGTTCCTCCTTGGATCTATCCGGGTGCGCTTCGTCCGGCGGGGAGCCCCTTGCGATAAGGTACGCCCCCGGGAATCAGGCTCAGAAAAGGCAGGCTTGCGTAACTCAGGGAGACGCCCAGGGAGACCCACAGCACGAACAGCGCCACACAGTACCAGGCCGCCGGCCGGGGCAGAAACGACGCCGCGATCTCGTAGAGAGCCCACCCCATGGCCGCGTTGATCAACAGCACGATCGGTAGGGCGGCGAGTCCTGCGGCCAAGATCCGGAGCAGACCCGGCCGGGGGTGGCTCGCTTGCCATGCCGGCGATGCGTGGGGGAAGCGGAGGGCCTGAGCGCGGACCCTTTCCAGCAGCAGCGCGGAGGGCTCCAGGACCCGGTATGAATCCAGGGCCTCCCGGATGGAGGGGAAATCCCGGCCGAGCGCCGCCAGGCTTTCGCAACCCTCCGGATGCGGGCCGGCCGACGGATCCTCGGAATCCACGGGGGCGGCCTTCACGTCCGGAATCCTTGGGTGGGACAAGGGGAACCCCCTTTCCGCGGGGCGTTTCATCCGCTTTCGTGCCTCCGGCTCAGAAAACACACGTTTGACAGGCCATCAGGGTTGGAGCCGACGACGGAGATCCCGGACGGCTTGGTGCAGCCTGCTCTTCACAGTTCCGGGCGGGCAGTCCAGGATCTCGGCGGTCTCCTTCTCGGAAAACCCCTGATAGTACCGGAGCAGGAGCACCTCCTTGCACCGGTCCGGCAGCTCTTCGATCGCCGCCAGGACCCTTCGGGCCTCCGTTCGGTCTTCCGGGGAGGCCTCGGGCGCCGGAGCGGGGCCCCGGCCCGCCTCCGTTCGAAAACGGTCCCGGACCCGATCCCTCCGTGCGTGATCGCGACAGTGATTGAGCGCGATCTGAAAGAGCCAGGTGGAGAAGCGGCCCCGGGGGTCGAAACGGGGAAGATGGGTCCAGACGCTGATCCACGTTTCCTGCAGGAGGTCGTCCCAGTCGTTTCGAAAGGGTCGTGCCCTCTGGATGAACCGATAGAGGGGCGCGCTGTAGCGGTCCACCAGGGCCGAGATCGCTTCGGGGTCTCCCCGGATCGCCCGGAGGGCAATGGCCGCATCTTCTTTCTCCTGCGCGGGCCTCATGGCCGGCATCGTAAACCATGGGCGATTCGATCTCAACGGGAATCGGGCCCCGGTCCCTGGACCTCTCCTCCCGGCTCCGCCGCTCCGGTTCCGCGGCCCCGGATGTCAGAGACCTCCTCCACGAACGTTCGTTTCACCGCGAGCAGGACCCTCTTGAGCGCCTGAATCCCTGCGCCGACCCGCGACGGCCGATCTTCGCAGGCCGGCAGAACGGCCCACAGGGCCAGGTAGAGCAGGATGCCAAACCCGTGGAAGAACACGGCCAGGATGAACAGCACGCGAACGAGGGCCACCGGGACCCGGTACCGGGTGGAGAGCCAGGAGCACACCCCCAGCAGCATGTGAGGCCACGGGCCGTGGTTTCCCCTCGGGGGAACGGCCCGGGGGCCGGGAGAGAGGGCGCTCTTGCAGTGTCGGCACTTGACCGCCTCCGCGTGGATCTCCTCGAAACAGAAGGGGCACCTACGCCTGTCTCCGCGGCGGAAATCCGAGTGGGTCGATTCCATGATCCCTCCTCCCAAGAAAGAGGTTCTGCCGGGCAGGGCGCACAACGCCGGTCCCCACCCTTGCCGTTGCTTACATACGTAGAACGCGCCGGGCCCGGAATCGGTTCACGGGGACACGAGGGCCGCTCTTCCCCCGGCCGGCGGCGCTTGGGGTGCGACGCGGTGCATCGAACACCGGATCGTCCTCCCGGCGCGGGCTGACGCGGGCCGGGACGGCACCGCCTGAGGAGGTTGGAAGAAAGGAGGCGTCCACATAGAGGAGAAAAATCCATTCTATTTAGTAGACATTTTTCGGTCTCTCTGTTATTGTGGCAAAAATATCCGG
>Ga0068714_10007823_pt1 | contig 10201 bp, 7 predicted proteins | sample MTBNYHSulfiMetaG_FD_62988 | JGI IMG/M metagenome (GOLD analysis project Ga0068714, IMG submission 62988) | Enrichment culture microbial communities from rom New York Harbor, USA that are MTBE-degrading - MTBE-NYH (New York Harbor Sulfidogenic)... | ecosystem: Environmental > Aquatic > Marine >...
TTCACCCTGGGCCACCACCCCCAGTCCTTCGAGTACTCGACCCTGGGCGGGTGGGTGGCCACCCGCTCCTGCGGCCAACTTTCCTTAAGCTACGGCCGGATAGAGGACCTCCTGGCCGGGGCCGGCCTGGAGTCCCCGGCCGGCCGGCTGGAGATCCCGGTCCATCCCGCCTCGGCCGCGGGCCCGGACCTGAAGCACCTCCTCCTGGGCTCGGAGGGCCGGCTGGGGGTTCTCACCGAGTGCACGGTCAGGATCTCCCCCCGGCCGGAACAGGAGGTCTTCAAGGGGCTCTTCTTCCCCGACCAGGAGCGGGGCCTGGCCGCGGTCCGGGAGATGGCCCAGCAGCGGCTCCCCCTGGCCATGATCAGGCTCTCCCTGGCCCGGGAGACGGCCACCACCCTGGCCCTGGCCGGGCCCAGCCGGGCCTTGAGCCTCCTGAGCCCCTGGCTGGCCGCCCGGGGGATCGGGGAAGGGAAGTGCCTCCTGGTCTACGGGGCCCTCGGGAGCCGGAAAAAGGTCCGCTCCTGCCTGGGGGCGGCCGGGGCCGTGGCCCGGAAGCACCGGGGGGTCGGCCTGGGAACCTCGCCGGGAGACCAGTGGGTCCGCCACCGTTTCCGGGCCCCCTACTTGAGAAACTCCCTCTGGGAGCTGGGCTATGGGGTGGACACGGCGGAGACGGCCGTTCCCTGGCGGATGGTGAAGCCGGCCCTGACCGCCGTGGAGGAGGCCCTGGCCAAGGCCCTGGAGAGGTTCCAGGAAAGGGTCCACGCCTTCACCCACCTCTCCCACGTCTACCCCCACGGCTCCAGCCTCTACACCACCTTCGTCTTCCGGCTGGCCCCGGACCCGGAGGAGTCCCTGGAACGGTGGCGGGCCATGAAGGAGGCGGCCAGCCGGGCCGTGGTCGCCTGCGGCGGGACCATCAGCCACCAGCACGGGGTCGGCCTGGACCACCGGGACTACCTGGAGGCGGAGAAGGGGGCCCTGGGGCTGGCCCTCATCCGCTCGGCCTGCCGCTGCCTGGACCCGGAGGGGATCATGAACCCGGGCAAGCTCGTCGTCTGAAGGAGAATCCATGGACCGGCCGTCGAGATCCGACCTCCTTTCGCAAACCTGGGACCTGGTGGTCGTGGGCGGCGGGATCACCGGGGCCGGGGTCCTCCTGGAGGCCGCCGGCCGGGGCTTGAGCTGCCTCCTCCTGGAGCGGCTCGACTTCGCCTGGGGCACCTCCAGCCGCTCGGGGAAGATGGTCCACGGCGGCCTGCGCTACATCTACCAGGGCCAGATCAAGACCTCCTTCCACTCGGTCCGGGAGCGGGAGAGGCTCCTGGCCCGCTACCCGGGGTTGGTCCGGCCCCTGGACTTCCTCTTCCCCCTGCCCCGGGCCTGGCGCCTGGCCAGGCCGGTTTTCGGGACCTGCCTGTGGGCCTATGACCTCATGGCCGGCCGGATCAAACACCGCTACCTCGGCCGGGCCGAGCTCTCCTCCCTGGAGCCGGCCCTGGCCAAGGACGACCTCTACGGCGGCTTCAGCTACGGCGACGCCTCCACCGACGACGCCGGCCTGGTCCTCCGGGTAATCCGGGAGGCCAGGAGTAAAGGCGCGGAAGCCCTCAACTACGCCGGGGTGGAGGACCTCCTGAAGGACGGCCGGGGCCGGGTCAGGGGGGTGGCGGTCCGGGACGGGCTGACCGGGGAGGAGGCCGAGGTCCGGGCCGGGGTGGTGATCAACGCGGCCGGGATCTGGAGCGACGGCCTCCGCTCCCGGCTGGGCCGGCCCCCCCGCTTGAGGAAGCTCAAGGGCAGCCACCTGGTCTTTCCCCGGGCCAGGCTCCCCCTGGCCCGGGCCGTGTCCATGCGCCACCCCCGGGACAAGCGGTTCCTCTACGCCCTCCCCTGGCAGAACGTCTCCCTGGTGGGGACCACCGACCTGGATTACCACCGGCCCCTGGAGGAGGAGCCCGGGATCGACAAGGCCGAGGGGAGCTACATCCTGGAGGCCCTGGAGCGCTGGTTTCCTTCTCTCCGCCTGACCGAAGCGGAGGTGCTCTCCACCTTTGCCGGGATCCGGCCGGTGGTCAACACTGGCAAGGCCAACCCGGACAAGGAGTCCCGGGAGCACGTGGTCTGGTCCGACCAGGGGCTGGTCACGGTCACCGGCGGCAAGCTGACCACCTTCGCTCTTTTGGCCAGGCAGGCCCTGGAAGCAGCCGTCCGATACCTCGGCCGGAGGGCGGGCTCGGGCCCCCGGCCCGGGGGGGAGGCCTCCGCCCTGCCCCGCCCGTTGAAGGTCCCGGACGGCCGGACCGGGCCCGGCCCGGTTCCGGGGCCGGGTCGTCCGGGCGGCCTGGTCCCCGGTTTTCTGGAGGAGCACCGGGGCCGAGACCTCCAACCCGTCCAGGGGACCGGCTTTTCCTGGGAGGAGCTCAGGTGGGCCGCCCGGAAGGAGGAGGTGGCCCACCTGGATGACCTCCTCCTGCGCCGGACCCGCCTGGGGCTCCTCCTGGAAGGGGGCGGGGCCTCCATCCTGGCCCGGGTTCGGGGGCTGGTCCAGGCCGGGCTGGGCTGGGACGACCGGCGCTGGGAGGAGGAGGAGGCCCGCTACCTGGACCTGTGGCAGAGGGCCTACAGCCCCGGGCTGATCAGCTGACATCAAGACGGAGGCGGAATGACCCCCAGAGACCGTATCTTGGCCCTGGACGTGGGGACCCAGAGCGCCAGGGCCCTGGTTTTCGACCCGGAGGGCAGCCTCCTGGACTATGCCCAGGCCCTCTTTCGACCGGCCTACTCCTCCCCGGCCCCCGGCTGGGCCGAGCAGGACCCGGACTTCTACTGGCGGGAGCTGGGCCGGGCCTGCCAAGATCTTTGGAGCCGGGGGAACCTCCGGCCCGAGAGCATCGCCGGCCTGGCCCTGACCTGCCAGAGGGCAAGCGTGGTCAACCTGGACCAGGACGGCCTGCCGCTTAGGCCGGCCATCATCTGGCTGGACCAGAGGCGGGCCTCCTCCCTGCCCCGGCTCTCCCTGCCCTGGGAGATCATCTTCCACCTGGCCTGGCTCCGGGGAACCCTCCGCTACCTCCAGGCCGAGGCCGAGTCCAACTGGATCAGGGAGCACCAGCCGGAGCTGTGGGACAAGACCGCCCATTACCTCTTTCTGTCCGGCTATCTCAACTACCGGCTCACCGGCGAGATGGCCGACTCCGTGGCCTGTCAGGTGGGCTACCAGCCCTTTGACTACCGCCGCCAGAGGTGGTCCAACCCCCGGAACTGGAAGTGGGGGGCCACCCGGGTGAGGCCAAAGCAACTGCCCCGGCTTATTCCCCCGGCCGGCCGGTTGGGAGGCCTGACCGACCAGGCCGCCGCCCATCTGGGCCTGCCCGAGGGCCTACCGGTCATCGCCGGGGCCTCGGACAAGGCCTGCGAGGTCCTGGGGTGCGGCTGTCTGAACCTGGACCAGGGCTGTATCGGCTACGGGACCACGGCCACCATCAACGTCAACTCGACCCGCTATCTGGAGCCCATCCGGCTCCTCCCCTCCTACCCCAGCGCCCAGCCCGGGGCCTATAACCTGGAGGTCGAGATATACCGCGGGATGTGGATGGTGACCTGGTTCAAGGAGCAGTTCGCCGCCTCGGAACGACGCACCGCCAGGGAGAGGGGGGTCCCCACCGAGGTTATCCTGGAGGAGCTGGCCGCCCAAGTCCCGCCCGGGTCCCTGGGCCTGATCCTCCAGCCCTACTGGACCCCCGGGCTCCGCTCCCCGGGCCCGGAGGCCAGGGGAAGCATCACCGGCTTCAGCTCCGCCCATACCAAGGACCACCTCTACCGGGCCCTTTTGGAGGGCCTGGCCTACGGGCTGCGGGAAGGCAGGGAGAGAATAGAGCGGAGAAGCAAGACCAGGATAAAGGAGCTCCACGTCTGCGGAGGCGGGTCCAAAAGCGACCTGATGATGCGGATCACGGCCGACGTCTTCGGCCTGCCCGCGACCAGGCCGGCCGTGTCCGAGACCTCCGGGCTGGGGGCGGCCATGTTGGCCGCCGTGGGCCTGGGCCTCCACCCGGATCTTCCGACCGCCGTGGCCCGGATGGCCAGCCAGGGGGACAGGTTTTGGCCCGATCCCAAAACAGCGGAGATCTACGACCGCCTCTTCAGGAAGGTCTATCTTAAGATCTACGGCGCCTTGAGCCCCCTCTACCGGTCGATCCGGGAGATCACCGCCTAGGGACCTGGAATTGTTACTTCAATAGCTTATAGGTGGTGCCGGGGTCACACCCCTGGCACCGTCAACATCTTCATTCAATTCATGACCCTGGACGTGGTGATCGGGTCAGCGAAGCCTTCCCGACAATCCACAACCCTTTCCGGTTCAGGACCTCCCCGGCCTAATCCATCAGCCGCTCCATCTCGAAGAAGAGGTCCTGCTCCCGGATCACCCCCACCACCTGCCCCTCCCGGACCACGGCCAGGCGCCGGGCCGGGATGGTCACCAGGGAGTAGGCCGCCTCCATCAGGGTCGCTTGGGCCTCGATCCGGGGCGGCGGGGGGGACATCAGCTCCACCAGCTTCAGCTTGGCCAGGGCCTTGACCTCCCGGGTGAACATCCCCTTCCAGAACAAGGGCGAGTACTGGATCGTATCGGCCAGGGAAGGCTTGGGCGCGCTGAGGTAGGCCGGCATGATCGCCCCCAGGAGGTCGGCGATGGTCAGGATGCCGCTCATCCCCCCCGCCTGGTCCAGGACCAGGAGGGAGCGGTGTCCGGTCTCCATGAGCCGGCTGGTGGCCGCCTTGGACTCAAAGGAGCGGCGGAGGAGATCGATAGCCTGGCCCACGGTGGCCGTGGCCTGGATGGTGGTGTACTCCTCCAGGGGGATCATCACCTCCTCCACCAGCCTCTCCTGGGCTTCTCCCGGGGAGGTGCCGTGGCGGACCGCCTCCATGATCTTGGAGGCCAGGATGTCGATCTCGCAGGGCTTGGTCAGATAGTCGTAGGCCCCCTGCTCCAGGGCCTCCCTGGCCGAGGGCTCCGAGCCGTGACCGGTGAGCATGATCACCGGCAGGTCGGGCTTTCGCTTCTTCAGCTCGGCCAGGGTCTCCAGTCCGCTCATCCCGGGCATCTTGATGTCCAAAACCACCACCTGGGGGTCCTGGTCGATCTTGCCCAAGGCCTCCTCCCCGTCGGCGGCCATGATCGTCACGAAGCCCCGGCGGGTCAGGATCTTCTCCGTGGTGGCCCTGAACTGGGCCTCGTCGTCCACCATCAGAACTTTGATCTTCCGGTCCATCTGCTTAGCCTCTCCCGCTTCCGCCCGTGGTTAAAAGCCCGGCAGGCCGGACCAGCCCAGCCAGGACCAGTAGGTGACCACCATCAACATCAAGGCGGCCATGTTGGCCACCACCAGGATCACCCCGGCCCTGAGGAAATCCTTCTGCCCCAGGTAGCCGCTGGCGTAGACGATGGCGTTGGGCGGGGTGCCGATGACCAGGCAGTAGGCCAGCGAGGAGGCGATGGCGGTGGACATGGCGGAGAAGGGAATCATCGCCGTCCCCGGATGAACGATCCCGGCCATGGCCAGGGTCACCGGCCCCACCGCGGCACATGTCGGCCCGTCGGCCATGAGCTGGGTTATGAGGGCGGTGATCAGGTTGCCGCTGAGCAGGAGCCCCATCCCTTTTCCCAGTCCCAGGGGCACGGTCAGTTCGACAATCGAGCGGGCGATCCAGTAGGCCCCCCCGGTCTGGACCAAAATCCGGCCGAAGATGATCGCCCCGGCGTAAAGCCAGACCACCCCCCAGTCGACCCTGGTCTGGTAGTCCCGCCAGTTTACCACCCCGGCCAGTACGTAGGCCAGGGCCCCCATCACCGCCAGGGCCCCTATCCCGAACCTGATCCCGGTGAGCTGGAGGAGGAGGTTGTTCTCGGTCACCCAGGAGAGGAGCATGGCCAGGAAGATGGTCACCGAGATCTTCTGGGCCCTGGTCCATCCTCCCCCCTTTCTTCTGATCTCCTCCCTGACCACCTCGATGGAGCCGGCCAGGCTGGTGATGGCCGGCTTGAAGCGCCAGTTGACCACCAGCCAGGTGGTGGGGATGACCAGGACCAGGTAGGGGATGCAGTAGAGGCACCACTGGCCAAAGCCGATGGACAGGCCGAACATGTCCTCGGCGTAGTTCATCATGATGATGTTCCTGGCCGCCCCGGAGGGGGCCAGGGAGCCGCCCAGGTTGCAGGCCATGGCGATGGTGATCATCAGCATCTTGGCCAGCTCCGGGTCCTCCCTGCCGCTGGCCGCGGTGGCCGTGGTGTAGAGCATGATCCCGATGGGCAGGAACATGGCCGCCAAGGCGTGATCGGACATGAACATGGTCAGGGGGGAGATGACCACGATGATGATCAGGCTGATGACCTTGATGTTGGGGTTCTTCAGCCTCCCGAACATCATCAGGGCGATCCTCCGGTCGACCCCGGTCTTGACAAAGGCGGTGGCGAACATGAGGCTGCCCATGATGAACCAGGTTGCGTCCGACCAGTAGAGGGAGGCCACGCTCTCCCGGTCCACCAGGCCGGTACAAAGGGCTATGATCCCGATGCTGAAGGCCACCATGGGCAGGGGGATGGCCTCGGTCAGGAAGCAGAAGACCACGAAGAGGACCGTCCCCACCGCCGCCTGGACCTGAAACCCGGCCTTGGCCGCGATCTTCTTGTGGGCCGGGGGGAGGTCCTCGTAGGTCAAACCCTTGAGCCTCAGCTGCTGGCCCCTGATCATCAGGGCCTTGAACTCCTCCGGGCTCATCTCCTTGGCCCTGGCCCTGACCTTGGCCAGGTCCTTCTCCGTGGCCGGGATGGAGTTCCGCTCACACCAGCCGAGCCCCCGTTTCAGGAACCCCGGCTGGCCGAAGGCCGACTTGTCCACGCTGGCCTCCATCATCCTGGCCATCTGGACCTGCCAGGGGGCCAGCTGCTCCATCTCCAGCCCGAAGAGCTCCTTGGCGAAGAAGACCCGGACGTACTGGGGCCCCAGGGAGTACTCCACCCCCACGTCCAGCATGGACTTAGGGGTGGGGATGACCAGAAGCAGGATCAGGAGCCCCAAGGGGATCGAGAAGAGCTTCCAGTTGACGTACCTGTCATACCCAGCCAGTTTCTGCTGCTTGCCGGAATCTGCCATGGATCGTTCTCTCCTCGTCGCCGCCAGCCCGGTTTTGCCTGACCGTCAGCCTTCCCGACAAAACTGGGCGATGACCCACCAAGCGCCCGCCAGGAGGGTGAGGTAAAAAAAGACCTTCCGCTCGGTCGCCCGGCTGAAACGGGTGATCCAGCCCTCCTGCTTTAACCGGACCGGATCCTCCGCCCTGGGGGCCGCCCCTTTCTCAGTCCTCCGGGCGCTCATCGGCCTTGACCCCCTTGAGGATCTCCCTGGGGGAACGGACGTAGGTCCTGGACCTGGCCATCCTGATCTTCTCCTCCATCCGCTGCCGCTTCTCAAAGGCCTCCTCGGCCTTGGCCAGAAGCTCATCCAGGTCGCAGGGCTTGGCGATGTAGTCAAAGGCCCCGGCCTTGAGCCCCTGCACGGCCGAGCTGACCGTGGCGTGGCCGGTGAGCATGATCACCTCCACCAGGGGGTAGAGGGCCTTGATTCTTTTCAGCGTCTCCACCCCGTCCAGGCCGGGCATCTTGACGTCCAGGATGACCACCTCCGGGGCATGGGTCTCCAGCTTGGCCAGGGCTTCCTCCCCGCTGGCGGCGGTCAGGGCCTCGTAACCCCTTCTGGCCAGGAGCTTGGAGGTGGTCTCTAAGAACCGGGTCTCATCATCCACGAGCATTATTTTGACCTTGGCCATCTTCTCCCCCATTAGGGACGGGCCGGCGACCGGGCCCTCTCCAGCCATCCGCCCCGACCCGCAGGCCGGCGGCCGGGAGGAGGACGGTGAAGGTCGCCCCCTCGCCCTCCTGGCTGGACACCCTGATCTTCCCGCCCATCTTGTCGATTATTCCGAAACAGACCGGCAGCCCCAGCCCGGTCCCCTGGCCCACCGGTTTGGTGGTGAAAAACGGGGTGAAGATCTTGTCCATGTTCTCCGGGCTGATCCCGGTCCCGTTGTCTTCGACCCTGATCTCCACCTCCCGCCCGGCCGGACCGACTTTGACCTCCACCCGCCCTCCCTCTTGGGGCCGTTTCTGGGCCACGGCGTCAATGGCGTTGTTGAGAAGGTTGACCAGGACCTGCTGGAGCTGGCCCGGATCGGCCTTGACCGGCGGGCAGTCTCCGGCCGTCTCCAGTAAGAGCCCGATCCCTTCCACCTCCGCCTTCTTTCTGACCATCCCCACCACCTCGGGCAGGAAACCGGCCAGGTCGAACTCCTGGACCGAGGGCTCCCTCTGGCGGGCGAACTTCAGCAGGGCCTGGGTGATGCTCCCGCAGCGGTCCACCTGGACCTTGATCTGGTGGAGGGAGTCGGTCAGCTCCCGGACCTCCTCGCCCTGGGACAGCTCCCCCTTCTCCCGGAGCTCCTCCATGATGGTCTCCACCAGGGTCTGCTCGGCCTTGATTATCTGGAGGGGGTTGTTGATCTCGTGGGCGAACCCGGCCGACATCTCCCCGATCTCGGCCAGCCGGCCGGCCACGATGAGCTGCTGGCTGAGCTGGCTCTTCTCGGCCTCGATCTCTCTCAGGCGGCGGATGATGGAGTTGGTCATGTAAAAGGCCAGACCCACGATCAGGATCCCGCCCAGAAGGGAGACCAGGATCACCAGGCCGGTCAGGGAGCGCAGCGAGGCGAAGGCGTCGGCCTCGTCCTGGCGGACCACCAGGATCCAGTTGTTGTCGTTGATCCAGGCCGTGGCGTAGAAGAGATCCCGGCCCGAGGGGTCCCGGTTCAGGTAGGTCCTGATCCCCTGGTGGGGGCTGAGCTCCTTGGGCTTGGCCGGATCCTCCTCCAAAAGCTCCCCCCCGGAGCGGCGCCGGGTCTGGAAGACCCCCTGGGCGTTGAGGACGTAGGCCTCTCCCGTCTTGCCGATGCTGACCCTCTCCACCAGGTTGGTGAAGTAATGGCTGTCGATGGTCGCCCTGACCACCCAGCGCTCCCCCTCCTCCTCCCTGACCAGGGCGATGATGAAATGGGGCACCCCCCGGTAGCCCAGGAAGACGTTGGAGATGTAGTACCCCCGCCGTAAGACCTCCTTGAACCACTCGGTCTGGCCGTAGGCCTTCCCGGCCAGTTGGTAGGGGCCCTGGTAGGCCACCTGGAGCCCCGACCGGTCAAAGACCCCCAGGTCCACGAAGGCCGGCGACTTGGTCTTGAGCCGGTCCAGGACCCGGGCCAGGGCCTGGTCGGTCTTGAGATCGTCGAAGGTGTAGGTCTGGGCCACGAAGAGGAGGTCGGCCCGCCGTTCGGCCAGGAAGACCTGGATCAGCTCCCGGTGGTCCTCCACCACCCGGACCATCCGGGCCACGGTGGTGGCCCGGAGGGAGTCGCTGAAGTGGTAGTAGCCCATGGCCAAAACCAGGCCGAAGGGGATGGCCGGGACCAGGATCATGGTCGCCAGGATCTTACCTCTCAGGGCCTGGTAATGATCGGTTTTCCTCTCCACCGCCCCTCCCCGGCCAGGTCTGGTTCTTCCCGCCGCCCGATTCTCCGGACCCCGGCGGCGGTCTCCGTCCCCCAAGAGGCAATGTGCATGCCAGGCCGCCGGGCCAAGGATTATCTCGTTCTTTGGATGGGTTAAGGAGGCTCGCCCCCCCGGTCGCCCGACCCCCCTGTCAGGTTCTTTTACGGGCCGTAAAGGGGGTCGGTCCGGGAAAGGGGCGATTCTGGTGGGATCTTCTGGTCCGGGGCAGGAGGAGAAAGGGCCGCGGCCGGCGGGGGCTGGAAACGCCGCCCCGGCCAAGAAGGCTCCGCCCGGCTCCTGTTTTGGCCGCTCCCGGAGCGGCTCAGACGGAAGACGGGGCCGGGAGGACCGGTCCGTTGAGCGCCCGGCCCTCCTCCTGGCCGGTCAAATGCCTCAGCCAGCCGGCCTGGTAGGCCTTCAGAACCGCCCTGGCCGGGCCGGCCGCACCCACGTAGACCTTGATTCCGCCTTGGCGGATGATCCTGGCCGCCTGGGCGGTGATGGAGCCGGTGATCAAGGCCGTCGCTCCCTGGACGGCGATCCGCCGGGCCGCCTCCTCCCCCACCCCCTTGGCCGAGAACCGGTGACGGTTGG
>Ga0068714_10007825_pt1 | contig 10200 bp, 7 predicted proteins | sample MTBNYHSulfiMetaG_FD_62988 | JGI IMG/M metagenome (GOLD analysis project Ga0068714, IMG submission 62988) | Enrichment culture microbial communities from rom New York Harbor, USA that are MTBE-degrading - MTBE-NYH (New York Harbor Sulfidogenic)... | ecosystem: Environmental > Aquatic > Marine >...
GATTGGCGCCAGGAAATGGACTCCTGTTTCATACTGGGACGAATCGATATACATTCCTTTGCCAGTACGTCGCCTGTAGTCGAGAGCCGCCATGAGAATAAGTGAATTATAGTGGGGATTGATGAAATCGGTGTAGGGCCCGAGCCATGTCGGTTCGCGGTCTGGCCAGCCGGAAATCTGGCTATAGCCGGATAGGGCAGATAAGTGATAACCGTAACCGGGATGGGTGGCGAAGGGACCTGTCTGGCCCTGCATACAGGAACTGAGCATAATGATATCAGGCTTCACTTTCTTTAACTCCTGATAGCCTAACCCCATTCTCTCCATTACTCCACCGGCAAAGTTTTCCACAGCAATGTCAGCCCGGGCAACAAGTCTCTTGGCTATCTCTAAAGCCTTGGGGCGAGTAAGATTGAGAGCTATGCTCAGCTTGCTGGTATTGTTGCGTGTATACTGACCACCGCGGTCCAGGTCCACCACGGCATCCCGGAAAGGACCGGCTGTCCGATGAGAGTCAGGACGGCTTCGGCCTTCTATCTTAATTACCTCGGCGCCGTAATCGGCGAAAGCCTTGGTGGCCAGGGGGATAGTTATATTCCAGCTAAAATCGACAATCTTTATCCCCTCAAGCGGTCTTTTCTTTGGCTTCCTTCCTTTCCGGACAGGCCTTACCGTGCTGCTTTCCTTAATGTTGGCTAACTCCTTAATCATGATTTCCTCGTTATGCTCACCAATGAGAGGTGCGCGACGCCACACCCTGGGCGGTGCCTCTGTAGAATAAGAGAAAGTACCGGGGTAGATAACAGTAGTACCTAATTCAGGATGTTCCAGGTTTACCCAGAAATTCCTGGCCGCAAGCTGGACACTCTCCATGATATCCCTGATTGTTGATACCGGGTAAAGGATAACACGGTACTTCAGGGCTCCTTCCAGGAGTTCAGCTTTGGTGTGCGTCCTGAAAAACTTGCGTGTTGGCTCCGCGATGCGGTCCATTAATTCCGGAGTTGCTGCTCTTAAGTCAAACGCCTCCCAGTCGAAGTTCTTGAGGAAATCATCGGCCATTCCCTCGTCTTCCATCCACTTCACGAGGGGTAAGCTGTAGCGCCCGGTGGCACCACCGAACCAGAACCACATGACATAGCCGTCTTTACAGGCCCACATGTAGTTGAGACGGACTCCGGGCTGTAACATCCCTCCGCGTGGCAGGTTAATTTTCATCATATCCCAGGTTTCAGTTACCGTGTAAGAAGCAATGATGACAGACTCCTGAATTGAAACATCAACGTGCTGCCCTTCGCCGGTCAGCTGGCGGTAGTAGAGGGCCATCATTGCCCCTACGGTACCTTGTCCGGCAGCCTGGAGGTGTGCCTGAGAATGATGGCTGATATGAAGGGGCGGGCGGTCAGCGTCTCCCCAGCCAGACATCTGCCCGCCCATAGCCCAGGCGACTATTTCAGGAGCCTTGTAATCTTTATACGGGCCAGTCTGGCCAAAGGGGCTGATTGAGACCATGATAATACCAGGGTTGATTTTCTCCAGTGCCGTATAACCCAGGCCAAGCCTGTCCATGTAGCCCGGCGGAAAGGACTCGATGACGAAATCAGCGGTTTTAACCAGCTTCTTGAAGGTCTCCTGACCGTCGGCAGTCTCAATATCGAGGGTTATACCCCGCTTGTTAGTGTTGAAAGACCACCAGAAAAGGCTTTTTTGAGGGTCAACTTCGTCGCGGTAAAAAGGTCCAATATTGCGGGCAGGGTCGCCACCGGGCCTTTCGATTTTAATAACGTCAGCACCAAGGTCCGCCAGCATTTTACCGCACAGAAGTCCCTTCTCATCAGTGAGGTCCAGAACCCGGTATGGACTGAGCATACCTTCTATCTTCTCTGCCATATTCAAGCCCCCTTAGAAATAATTGGCTGATTAAATGATTTCCAGTACTGGTTTGCCCTGTTTAACTCACGGTCTTTCGTTTCGTGAAAAGGGGTGTGATAAATATTCATCACACCCCCCTCTCCCCACCAGGTAGTAGCATTATACCCTTTTATCTTCTCCCTGTCATCTCTTCCTTCAGGTCCTGGTCAAGCCAGAGATAGCCGTGGTAATCGTCGTAGTTGGCATAGCCCATTACGATTTCGCCACTGTAGCCCTTGACCCAGGGCCACCAGAAGGAATAGACTGCCGCTACCGGGAACTGTAGCTCGTAGCACTGGTCAAGAATATAGGGCGTTATCTCTTTCATGAGCTTACCTTGCTTCTCCCGGTAACGCCAGGCAGCCTGGATTTCTGCGTAGGCTGTATTCATCTTTTCATCGTTAATCATACTCAGGTTAAGGACACTGCCCGGTCTTGATTCGACGAATCGGAAGGGTATCGTATTCTGAGCACCCCACATGTAACACTGTTCGTAAGACCTCTTGGCACGGATGGAGGCCATCACGGCATACTCTTTGACATCGAGTTCGAGGTCCACACCGATTCTGGACCAGTAGTCTTTGACCACGGATAGCAGGTCTACTTGAGCCTGATAACAGACCACCGAGGTCTTAAAACCATTGGGGTAACCAGCCTCGGCAAGGAGCTGTTTTGCCGTGTCGGGGTGATACTCATAAACCTCTCTGGTAGACTCAGGGAGTTCTTCAATGGGGATATAGACGTCGGAAAACTCGGGGACGTCCAGTGCTGGCCAGGTAAGAATGGCATCGGTGCCACCGTAGAGAGTATCAGCTATCTCGTGTCTGTCTATAGCCATGGAAAGTGCCCGTCTCACACTTTTATCACTGAAGTGTTCTCTATCTATTCTCCAGTATAATATCGTGGTACCACTGGGGACATACTTCAGGTATTTTAGTTCTGGGGTAGTCTGCAGCAAACTGGTGGCATCCTCCCAGCCGACGGCGGTATAATAAGCACCCAGCAGGTCAATCTTGGCGGTGCGCATTGCGGCCAGCCGGGTGGACATGTCTGGTATCACCAACCGTTTAACACCATCCAGGTAAGGAAATTGATTCTCAGGGTGCAGGGGGTCTTTCATCCAGTAATCAGGATTCCTTTCAAAGGTCATCGAACTCCCGGCCACGTAGTCAACGAGCATGAAAGGCCCTGTGCCGATAGCATTACGCCAGTCCTTCATACTTCCATAATATTCCACCGCATCACGCGGGAATATCTTGGCATGGTCGGCAGCCATGACAAATACTGATCCTGCCTTCCCCGGCTTACACTTGAAAACAACTGTCCATTTATCCGTCGCCTCTATCCAGGGCCCGCCATTCAGCTCTTCAAAGTGCTCCTTCCAGGGATAAGCGCCACAGTGATAGGCCGTGGGGGTAGTCCACAGGCGATTAAGGGAAAAGGCCACATCGTCAGCCGTCAGTTCACGGCCATTGGTCGGTGGCTTGTTATGCCAGTGAATTCCCTGGCGGATGTGGAAGACAAGGGTATCCTCGTCGGGTATATCCCAGCTTTCAGCTAGCTCTCCCGTAAGAACTTTCGCCTCCGTAGGCATGATGTAAAGGAAGCTGGCTTCGCCGCTGCCGGTAGGCCCCTTTGCCCAGTCACCCATGACCAGTTCTTCGTTGGTGAGTTGCAGAGTCCAGCACCAGTAGATGTGGGGAGCCGCTCCTTCATCAAAATACGACGGGTCGACAGTCATAGAGTCGACAAAGATGCCGCCGTATTTTGGCCCTTCAACTGTTGGCGCTGGTTTCTCCTCTTTGGGTGGTGCTGGCTTCTCTTCAGTCGGTGGCGCCGGTTTCTCTTCAGTCGGTGGCGCCGGCTTCTCTTCTTCAGGCGGGGTCGCTGGAGCACAGGAAACCAGCAGCAGTGCTGCTATCATCAAGCAGCTTAGTAACAACCATATGACCTTTGCTTTCATTGAGTATCCTCCTTTCGCTTTGACTTTAACAGGCAGGTTATTTACCGGCGAACTATATATCGGAGACGAGTGTCGCCGCTATTTTCAATCATAAATAACGTTTTGTCAAGCCCGCGGACTAATTTCATTAAGATTATTTTATTAAAAGCACTCTCAAAGTAGCGCTGCGCTACTATCGCTAATAGTATCGGTCAATCCCATTTGCTTGCCTCAAGTAGCGTGCTGGACTATAATTGAAGCTGGGAGAAAGAATATGACCTATGCATCCGGGACTGGTGGAGCAGGGTACACAGTCGAGCTGGAGAAGCTAAAACAGTATTCCTTTGAGATTGGTGCGATAAGACCGCCCAGCGAGGGAGGCAGCCTTTCTCTACTAATCAGAGCCACCAGAAACTGCCCGTGGAACAGGTGTGCCTTTTGCTATGGTTCGCCCTATAACCATGAGAAATTTGAACTGAGGTCTGTGGACGAGATAAAAGCTGATATTGATACGGCAAAAGCTCTCAGTGACGAAATAAAGGCGCTCTCGTGGAAACTTGGCTTTGGCGGCAGAGTGGCACCACTGGCCAGTATCATTCAGAGCGGACTCCTCTATGGACGGGGGGTTGGAGAGCTAGCCGGTGATGACCTCAGTAATTTCCAATCGATAGTCAACGTTTTCAACTGGCTAGCTTCAGGTGCCAGAACGGTGTTCCTGCAGGATGCTGATACTCCTATCATGCGCACCCCTGAGCTGGTGGAGGTAATAAGGTACTTGAAGGAGACCTTTCCCGGTGTAGAAAGGATTACTTCCTACGCTCGGGCAAAGACCATTGCCAGGAAAAAGCCTGAGGAACTTGCTGAACTCCATCAGGCCGGGCTTACCCGACTGCATATCGGATTGGAAACGGGCGACGATGAGTTGCTCAAATATATTGATAAGGGAGTCACTGCAGAAGCACATATCCTGGCTGGTAAGAAGGCTCTTGAGGCAGGGTTTGAGCTTTCCGAGTATGTCATGCCAGGCCTGGGGGGGGAAAGTCGCTGGGTTCAGCATGCTGAGAGCACGGCTCGCGTACTGAATGAGATAAACCCCCACTTCATCAGGCTAAGGCCCTTCATGCCTATACCTAATACACCTATGTTTGAAGCATATCAGAAGGGAGAGTTTGAATTAACCTCACCCCACGAGCGGCTGCTGGAAATTGGTTTGATGGTAAAGAGCCTGGAGGTAACCTCCAGAATATGTTTTGACCACAATATGAACCTGGCGTATCGCTCAGGGAATACCCTTGTCCCTTTGATGAAGCAGGACTATGATGGCTATAAACTCCCGGAAGAGAAGGAAATGTTGCTGGAGCTTATCAACAAGGGCCTGCAGATGGATGAGGCTCTCTTTGTGGATGTAAGGGGTCTGGTGGGGATTGCTCATCTGTAACTTTGATAATGGACATAGACAGGGTTAAAGAAATCGAGGAGAAGATAGCTGACTTAAAGGCCCGGTGGCCAGCTCACACGGTGCCGCCATCAATGTGGCAGCAACTGGAAGAACTGGAGCTTGAGCTGGAGAAGGCTAAGGGAGTCGAAAAGAAAGCTGGTGCCAGGTAAGAAGGCCTTAATTGACTTCAATAAATGTCATCCTGAGAAGTGTGATAGTGGTATCTGTGCTGCGGCACAAGCGTGTTCTCATAAGCTATTGCAGCAAGAAGCTGCCTATGAAATACCGATGCCAGACCCGTCTCTCTGCCGTGGTTGCGGAGACTGTGTCCGGGCTTGCCCCTTGAAGGCAATACAAATAGCGAACATGTAGCAGGAGTATGACTGACGTTAACCGTGCTCGGGAAGAAGCTGAGCTTAGACAGCAGATAAGACAAACTCTGAAAGGATCAGGTAGGCAGAAGGAGAACCTGATACCTCTCCTGCAAAAAGTTCAGGCCAGAGTTGGCTATCTTCCCCGGGAAGCCATGCTGGAGATTGCTGACTTCCTCGGCATACCGGCGATAGATGTTTATGGCGTGGTTACCTTCTATAACCAGTTCCGTCTTAACCCCCCGGGCAAACACTCGATAAGAGTATGTTTGGGCACCGCCTGCCATATGAAGGGTGGCTATATTACGCTGGATGCCTGGAAGAGAAGGCTGGACATTGGACCGGGTGAGACAACCCCTGACCGCGAGTTTGACCTGGATACCGTGGCCTGCGTCGGCTGCTGCGTTATGGCCCCGGTTACTGTCGTTGATGAAAGACCGGAAGGCAAAGTTGAGCCGACCAAGGTAGATGGCATATTGCTCGCCTTTGAGCGTGAGCGGGAAAAGGATAAAGATAACCAGTGAAGGTAAGTGAACAATCAGCCGTAGCGTCTGCCTTTGCAGAAATAAAGCGTCAGGCCCAATCCCGTGAGCAGGAAATCCTGAACAGTAACCAGCCGGTAATCATGGTGGGTGCAGCCACCTGCGGCCGGGCCGCCGGAGCCGTGGAAGTCCTTCAAACGTTAAGAAGCGAGGTGAAAAAGCGGAACCTGGACTGCCCGGTAATTGAGGTCGGCTGCATGGGGCACTGTTATGCCGAGCCCCTGGTTATCATCAGCAAGCCCGGGTATCCTCCAATCTGCTATGGCCATGTTAATCCAGTTATTGCCGAAAGGCTAATCAACGAATTTATCCTGGGAGACAATCCCTGCTTTGAGTTCGTCCTCGGCGCCCTGGAAGCAAATGACCTTATCCCCAGCTTTGCGGATTTCCCCCGGGCGCAGCATGAGAAAAAGATTATCCTTGAGAATTGTGGCCATATCGACCCTGAGGAGATTGACCACTACATTGCCGCGGGTGGGTATGCTTCTCTGGCCAAAGCACTTCAGATGGAGCCAGCGGAGATAATTGAAGAGGTCAGCAATTCGGGGCTGAGAGGCAGGGGTGGCGCCGGTTTTCCTACCGGGCAGAAGTGGGAAATCTGCCGTAATGCTCCGGGCAGACCCAAATATGTAATCTGTAACGCGGATGAGGGAGACCCCGGCGCCTTCATGGACAGGTCTATTCTGGAGAGTGACCCTCATTCAGTGCTGGAGGGGATGATAATTGACGGCTATGCTATCGGCGCTCGCTATGGCTATATCTACGTTCGTGCCGAGTATCCTCTGGCGGTTCATCGCGTAAAGGTGGCTCTCAAGCAGGCCAGGCAGCAGAACATGCTGGGCAACAACGTTCTTGGCAGCAGTTTCAACTTTGACATCAAGCTCTTTCAGGGTTCGGGGGCATTTGTCTGCGGCGAGGAGACGGCTCTTATTGCCTCCATGGAGGGTAAACTAGGCATGCCAGACCATCGGCCACCCTACCCGGCCACCAATGGGCTGTACGGAAAACCGACCGTCATCAATAACGTGAAGACCCTTGCCTGTATACGGCATATTATCGAAAACGGCGCTGAGTGGTTTGCCGGTATTGGCACTGAGGGAAGCAAGGGTACGGCTGTCTTTGCTCTGGCCGGGAAGATAGTCAATACCGGGCTGGCGGAGGTGCCCATGGGTACTACCCTGCGCCAGGTTATCTTTGATGTCGGCAGCGGCATTCCGGGAGGCAGGCATTTCAAGGCAGTACAGATAGGTGGACCCTCCGGGGGCTGCCTGCCTGAATCAGTGCTGGATTTGCCTGTCGATTTCGATTCACTGAGCGAGGCCGGGGCAATGATGGGCTCGGGGGGAATGGTGGTGCTTGATGAGGACGACTGTATGGTGGAGATAGCCCGCTATTTCCTTGAGTTCACCCAGAAGGAGTCGTGCGGCAAGTGCACTTTCTGTCGTCTGGGAACGAAGCAAATGCTGGAGGTCTTGACCGATATTACCAGGGGTCAGGGGAAAATTGAAGATGTCGATAAGCTTATTGAGCTGGCTGAAGATGTAAAAGCTGGCTCACTCTGCGGTCTGGGCAAGACGGCTCCCAATCCAATATTGAGCACCATCCGCTACTTCAGGGACGAATATGAGGCTCATATTAAAGAAGGGCGCTGTCCGGCACTGATGTGTCTCGACCTCATTGCCTATTACATTCTACCGCAGAAGTGCGAGCGCTCCTGCGATGCCTGTATCGGGACGTGCACTGTGGAGGCAATAACGCCCAATAAAAAGAGGATAAAGGTCATTGACCAGGAAAAGTGCGTCAAGTGTGGTACCTGTCTTGAAGCCTGCCCCCCGCAGTATCTGGCAGTGGTTAAGCTATCGCCCCCCAGCGAGGTGCCCGCTTCGGAAAAGTAAAGATGAAAACTGTATCATTAACTATTGACGGTCAGCAAATAAGTGCTCCTGAGGGTGCAAAACTGCTCTGGGTAGCTTTAGACCATGGCATCTACATTCCCAACCTGTGTACTCTGAGGGATAAGCCAGAGCCGATGGCCGCCTGCCGTCTGTGTTTTGTCGAGGTGGAGGGCTATAACCGTCCGGTCACCGCCTGTACTGAATCGGTCAGGGAAGGTATGGTGGTTAACACCAGGGGAGTAAAGGCATTGAGGCTGGCACGGACTGGTTTCGAGTTGCTGATGACTACACACCCCGTGGACTGCGCCCATTGTCCGGCAAACCGTTCCTGTGAGCTGCAAAAGATTGCCGCCCATCTGGGTATTAAGCTGAAAACAAAGCGATTTAAAAAATTTGAGCGGAACCTGCCCGTTGATTCGAGCAGTCCGGTATTTATATATGACCCCAATAAGTGTGTTCTCTGCGGTCGGTGTGTCTGGGTATGCCGGCAGCGGGGTATCGGTGCCCTGGGTTTTGCCCACCGTGGCTTCGGAAGGATGGTCACTACCTTTGGCGATGAGCCTCTGGCCGAGTCACACTGCGAAGATTGCGGCGAGTGTGTCAGCGTTTGCCCCAGCGGTGCCCTTGCCTTCACAGACAATGGAAAGGCTAAAGTAAAGCCAGGAATAGCCTAGCTGATTCCTTCTTCCCCAACCCCGATGATTTAGCGCCCTCAGCTTTGAAAGTGGTATTTCACCAGGCAAGTGATTGTTTCATAAATCACGGGTCATGGCACGGTTTGAGATTGCTTCACTACGCTCGCAGTGACAGACGGGGGTTATTGGCTCTTCAGGAATCATTCTTGACCTCATGGCTCTGATGCTTCTATACTTGGCTATTATCTCGGGCAAGGGAAAGGAGGTTGCAACTTCTGTGGAATCGGTTAACGTGGTCGTTACCAGTGCTGTCGGCGATGAATCTTTACAGCAGATTACCGCGGTAAGCCCCAGTATAAAGCTAACTTACGCCAGGGACTTGTTCCGTGCGGAGCAAAGTGGAGATTTAGCGGCTAAAGAGAGACTTGATGCCATTTTAGCTGAGGCTGAAGTTATCTTTGGTCTCAGATTACCCCAGGATGTTATCCGTCGGTCTCCCGGGTTGAAATGGATTCAGGTGATGTCGGCCGGGGTCAACAGATTTCTGGATGCCGAGATGGTGGCCAGTCCGGTAACAATGACTAACGTGAGTGGCGTGGCGGCTACTCCAATCGCTGAATTTGTCCTTATGTTTATGCTGATGTTTGTCAAGCAGGCACCTTTCTCTTTTCAGCTCAAGCAGGAGAAACGGTGGCACAGGTTTGCTCCCACGGTGTTACGCTCAAAAACCGTGGGGATAGTGGGGCTGGGCAGTATCGGTCGAGAGGTAGCACGCCTGGCCAAGGCCTTTCGTATGAGGGTGCTGGCTACCCGCAGGTCGGCCAGGCGGGTAGGACGGGCGAGATACGTTGATATTCTGTTTCCTCCCGAGCAGTTGCCGGAACTGCTTGCCGAGAGCGATTTTGTAGTTTTAGCTTTACCTCTTACCCGGGAAACAAAGGGATTTATCGGGGAAGAAGAATTGAGAGCGATGAAGCCTGCTGCCTACCTCATCAATATTGGCCGGGGGGAGGTGGTGGATGAGGAGGTACTAATCCGTGCCCTTGAGGAAAACTGGATTGCCGGTGCTGGCCTTGATGTCTTTGCCACCGAGCCCTTGCTGGCTGATAGCCGGCTGTGGGGACTACCCAACGTAATCATGAGTCCTCATGTTTCCGGCGGTGTGGAAGACTATACCACATATGCTACTGAGGTTTTTATTGAGAATTTAGGGCGATATCTGAGCGGGAAAAGGTTGCTCCATGTGGTAGACAAGCAAAAAGGATATTAACCTTCAGCGGTTTGAAATATGGCCAGCAGATTTAGGGGATACGAAGATTCAGAGTTTGTTGCCGGGAAAGTCTGAAGCTTGACTTCTTACTCCAAAATAATGGTAAGATATGTGCGTAGATGCCTGGTATAGTAGCAAATAAAGTTAAATAAATGGCCTGGAAGGGGGGTGATTCTATCGGGTTAAACTAAGCAGA
>Ga0068714_10007829_pt1 | contig 10197 bp, 10 predicted proteins | sample MTBNYHSulfiMetaG_FD_62988 | JGI IMG/M metagenome (GOLD analysis project Ga0068714, IMG submission 62988) | Enrichment culture microbial communities from rom New York Harbor, USA that are MTBE-degrading - MTBE-NYH (New York Harbor Sulfidogenic)... | ecosystem: Environmental > Aquatic > Marine >...
CTCCTATGGTTTGCGGGATGAAGAATATCTCCGCCTCAAAATCCTCACTTGCATGCTGCCGGAGATATAAAAAACTGCATCAAGTTACCCACTCAGTTGGGAGATGAGCCATAATATATAATGTTGGGCGGATCAAGAACAGGACGAGCATGATCGAGAACAAAACCAATGGAGCCAATCTTGGCTTTGAGGACAAGCTGCGGGCTGCGGCCGACAAGCTGCGCGGCAATATGGACGGCGCCGAGTACAAGCACGTCGTACTCGGTCTGATTTTTCTCAAGTACATCTCCGATGCGTTTCTGGAGAAACGCGCCGACCTCGAAGTGAAAACGGCCGACGCCAAGAACGAGTGGTATGTCAAGGAGCCGGAGGCTTGCTTTGGGGTTCTGGAGAACCGTGACGAGTACCTTCCCAAGTTATTGAGCGGTGAACTCGAACTGCCCGCCATCGAAACGATTGGGGAGGGTGCGGTATGACAGAGCCCGCCCTTGCTACCGTCAGCTACGAAGACCAGGACGGCCAAATCTCCTGGCGCGGCGTTAGCATGGAGGACGACGACGGCTTCAACACGTTTATGACCAACGATGTCGCCTCACGGCTTCACGATGAAGAAGGGAGCACTGAGTTTGAAGCTCATCTTCGGGGCCTAGCCAATACGGGGTTTGCCCGCGACAGCCTTGACGCCATTCTGGCGGCTGAAGTCCCCGAAGTGCGCGACTGGGCGGTCGGCGAAGCCATGGCCGAAGCCTACTTGGGGCGCGAGCACAAAATCACTTGGCCCTGGAACATGGAGCGCGACAAGCGGAATCCCAACGCGAGCCTTCCCGGTGCGGACCTAGTCGGATTTCAGATAGAGGGCGAGGATGTGCGCCTCGCGCTTGGGGAAGTGAAGTCATCTACCGACGCCAACACGCCACCGGGTGTGATGAGCGGCCGAAGCGGCATGACGCACCAAATTGACAATCTGGCAAACAATCTGTCCCTGATTTGCCAACTTCTCAAGTGGCTTTTGCCACGGTGTAAAGGCACGGCACATGAAGCATCATTCAATGCGGCGGTCGGGCTCTTTCTTGATTCGGGAAACAAGGCTGTTTCGCTCTTTGGGGTTCTGATCCGGGACACGCAGCCGAATGAACTGGATTTGCAGGCCCGAGGGCGAACCCTGACGGAAACGCTGCAAGACCCAACAACGTGCCATTTGCTCGCAATATACCTGCCTTGCGCTATTGCTGACCTTCCATCTCGCGTATCGGGAGGTGGGTCATGAGCCATTGGCTGCTCGACAAACTAAACGAGACGCGCCGGCAAGCCCTAAAGGAGGCGGGACGCGCACAGATTTTCCGCGAACTACTCGATGCGCCGTCCGAGGTCGACGACGAACTAATCCGCCGTTCTGCCGAAGCACTGGAAATGGTTGTCCTCGATCTTGTGCTTGAGGACATCTCGAACAACGAAGAAAAACAGAAAGAGTTGAAGCTCGCCGCCGCCGACGCCTTCCGTTTGCTTCGCGCCTTGCCGCAACCGGCCGACGCGCTTGATGCCGGAATGTTCTTATTGAGAGCAGGAACTCTTGCCGTGTTGGGCGACAAGGGCTCTGACGTAGCGCGGAGGTTGAAGGAGAAGCCTTGGCCCGACCTTCCCGTGGATTCGGAAGATTGGAGCAAGCGCACGTGGGCGACCGTTCTGGATATCTGGCTACGCCTTATTCGCAAGGATGGGTGGTCCGACCGTGACGCTGTATTAGACCGCATTTCTCGCCTGCGTGACGCCCAATCTGATTTCGAGAAGGATCATCTCGAAGGACGTGAGCCCGCTTATGCCAAGGCGACAGCACTGGAGTTGGTCGGGCTTTACCACCTGGCCAAGGCGGCCGAGATTTTCGCCCTTTACATGACCGACGGTGTCGTGGACGGAAAATACCAAATCCACCAACTGCTCAATACGCATTTCGACCGGGTAATGGCCATCTGCAAGCATGCGCAGATGGTTGACCTAGAACCGCTGAGTCGGCTGCTTGCCGCGAGCGCCTCGCAGATGGCCGAGAATTCGATTTGGACCGTTACGCGGGCCGTTAACTCCCGCGTAACGCAGTTTGTGCGCAATTTAGTAGATCGAGGCCGAGGCGACCGGGTCATTTTCGACGTGCTCCCACCACAGCGTAGAACCTTGGCGGAGAGAGGTCTTCTTGGCTCAAGCCGTCGTGCCGTTGTTGTCAGCCTGCCCACTTCCAGTGGCAAGACGTTAATCGCCGAATTCCGAATGCTGCAGGCACTGAACCAGTTCGACCGCGAACGCGGCTGGGTCGCTTATTTGGCCCCGACACGTACTTTAGTCAATCAAATCGCGCGGCAACTTCGTCGGGACCTGGAGCCGCTCAACATCGCCGTTGAGCAAGTCAGCCCTGCGCTTGAAATAGACAACATTGAGGCCGAGCTACTGCATCAACGCGATGAAGCAAAAGCATTTCGGGTCTTAGTTACAACCCCCGAAAAGCTGGACCTCATGCTTCGCCAGGGCTGGGAGGCCGAAATAGGTCGTCCATTGACTCTGGTGATCGTCGATGAAGCCCACAACATTCAGAGTGTTCGACGAGGGCTCAAGCTCGAACTCTTGCTCGCTACGATCAATAGCGAATGCCAACGCGCGCAATTTCTCCTGCTAACTCCCTTTATCGACAATGCGCGAGAGGTCGCGCGCTGGCTGGGTGGCCAGAATTCCGAAGACATCAGCTTGGCTCTGGATTGGCAGCCCAATGATCGGGTCATCGGAATCATCCAGGCTGAACAAGGCGACGCAATTAACCGCCGAAGTTACGACTATCAGCTTCGCATGGAGACAGTCCACACCACGCGGCAAACATTGGCGGTAGATGAGCTGCTCGTTTTACCAAAGGACGAAGCGATAGCATCAACTTACCGGAAGGCCTCCGACCCCAGTACCTTGGCGGCGGTTGCCGCTCAAAATCTTCAGGATCGAGGACCTATAATCGTAATGCATGCCCGGCCGGATTGGGTGTGGTCGCTTGCCGAGCGATTCAAGATCGAAGCGAATCAGCAAGCACCAACTCGAAAAATTGAACTGGTTCAGGAATTCCTGAGGTTGGAATTCGGCCCCACGTTTCCGCTTGTCGATTTGATTGCCTATGGCGTCGGTGTTCACCATGCCGGGCTCTCCGATGACGTGCGTACCCTCATGGAATGGCTCTTTGAGGAAAAGGAACTTCGTTTTCTTGTCGCTACGACAACAATCGCCCAGGGAGTCAACTTCCCGATTTCGGGCGTCGTCATGGCATCACACCAATACCCAACCAACACGTCGCCTTTTTGGGTCGATATGCCGCCAGAGGACTTTTGGAATATCGCGGGTCGCGCCGGACGAATTTCTCAAGGAAGCCTTGGGGTTATCGCGCTAGTGGCTGGCAATCCATCAAAGGCAGACGAACTTCGAAAATTCATTGACAACCAGTCGGGCGAACTGAATTCGGCGCTCATCTCTTTAGCACGGGAAGCAGGCGACAAACTCGGCGATCTCGGCGCAATTGTGTACAGCCATCCGGAATGGTCCACCTTCGTTCAGTATCTGGCGCACACCTATCGGCAAATGGGGCAACCGGAAGGATTCGCCGACGAGATTGAGCAGGTGCTCCGAAATACGTTCGGCTTCGAGAAACTTCGTTCCGAAGCCCCCGCACTGGCCAATCGCCTTTTGGATGGTATTCATGCCTATACTCAATATCTCCAAGAGCCGGGACAGCCGATCAAGCTCGTAGACAGTACAGGATTTTCGCTTCAAAGCATTCGAACTGTTCTGGGTGCAGCGGGCCAGGAAGGTATCGGGGCGGATACTTGGAACGTGGAATCTCTTTTCAGCCCAGGGAACAGAGACCTGCAAACCATGATGGGCGTTTTGCTGCGAGTCCCGGAATTGCGGGACAACTTGAAGGCGGTTACGGGCGGCCACGCACCTGATGGTGACAAATTAGCATCGATCGTCAAGGACTGGGTGAACGGCGCGTCCGTGCCTGATATTGCGAGCCGTTACTTCATGGGGGACGGCGACGACGTGATGCAGGCGATGACAAAGTGCGGCCAAAATCTGTTTGGCCGTTTGACGCAAACCGCTGCATGGGGCCTTGGGGCCTTACTTTCGATTACAGGTGGCAGGCTATCCGAAGAGCTGATGAGCACACTTAGGAATCTCCCGTCGTGGGTTTACTACGGCGTCAATTCTGACGAAGCTATCGCGCTTCGATTGCTCGGTGTGCCGAGAGCGGCGGCGGCAAGACTTGCTGGAAGCATGGGTGACTTGCTTGGCGAACCACTCACCAATGTAAGAAACCGCCTGCGTGAGATGGACGAAGCGGCGTGGCGACAAGCTCTCGGTGAACGAGAGGGAGGAATCTATCGGGAAGTATGGCGTGTGCTGGAGGGGTTGGAATAGGTCGGGAACGAGAGCATGGGATCATTGAACGAAGACACCCTAGAACTGGCCGCCGTGGATTACTTCCGCGCGCTCGACTACGACTACGCCCGATGTTTTGTGTGGGGAATGGGTTGCCGGGTGAAGCTCATCGCATGACCGCCCAACACTTATAATGCCTCCGTTTGTCAAGGGCAAACATATCGAGAGGGGTCAGCCCTTGACATTGGACAAAACAGGCAGGACTAGCAGGGATAATGGCTAGACCGTTACGGATTGAATATGCGGGGGCGTTTTATCATGTTACCGCTCGGGGCAACGAGAGAAGGGATATTTACTTTGGCAAAACAGATTATGAAAGATTCAAGGCGTATCTAAAAGAAACACAGGAGAAGTACGGTTACATTACTGACCCCTTTGGCTTCTCCATACCTGAAGATGTGGCAGGAAGAAGATTGAGATTGCGGAGGGGAAGGGATGAAAATAAAATATTCGGATAAGGCTGTCAAACAGTTTTCAAGGATTCATAAGGGCGATAGAAAAATCTCTGAAATGATAATACTGAAAATAGAACAATATGCAGAACATCACCATCAAAGTCTTGACATCAAGACATTGAAAGGCAAATATGGAGATTTTAAAAGGCTCCGTGTTGGGAATTATAGAGTTATTTTTGAAGAGCAAGGGGAAGATATGTTAATTTATGAGATAAAGCATAGACAGGAGGCATATCATGATTAAAACACAAATCATCAAAGCCGGCAATAAACCTATGGTTGTAATTATGGATTATCAGGAATATATTAAACTTAAAGAACAGGCCGAGGATAGGGCAGATTATTATTCGGCGATAGAGACAAAATTAAAAAGTAAAAAGTGGACAAGCCATGAAGATTTAAAAAAGAAATTGGGTATGTAATGACCTGGGAGACGGGGACAGCCAGAAAATCATAAATTTCCAGGTAGTGCATCAGCCTTCCCGCCGGTATTTTTGAGGGGTGAAGCCGTATTTCTTTATTCTTAACCCCAGGATTCTCTCCGTAGTGCCGAGGAGCCGGGCCATCAGCCTGTTCTTTTATCCCCTTCTATCTTGAAAAGCAGGGCCTTTTTGACCTCTTCACATTGTTCCGGATGATATATTTTTTGTCCATATAAATCCCGAACATAAAATACATCCACCACCTGGTCCACCTTGGTAGATATCTTGGCCGATCTGATATCCAGCCCCATATCAAACAGCGTCCTGGCGAGGGAGTAGAGAAGCCCGGGGCGGTCGTTTGCATAGACCTCGATAACCGTGTAGAAATCCGAGCTTTCATTGTCGATTACTACCTTTGATGAACGGCCGCATTTTTTAGTCTGAAGTGATAACGGCGCTGTCTTTTCGGCCAGTCGATAGTCAAATGAGAGCCTTCCGCTCAACGTCTTTTCCAGGTCTTCCGCAATCTTTTCCCATCTCATTTCATCGGCGGGTTCTTCGATAAGTTCTCTCACTTGAAAGATATCTACCGCTATTCCATCGCCCCAGGTAAAAATCTGTGTCCCAAGGACATCGAGGTCGTTTAAGGCCAACACCCCTGAGATCTGCGCAAAGAGTCCCGGCTTATCTTCGGCCAGGACAGTCAGCTCCCGGAAACTATTTCTCGCTTCTATAAACAGGGCAAATTTTTTATTGATAAGCTCCTGGGCTAATTGAATGTGCCTTATGATCTTTTCCGGCGTTACAGCAAGGAGATAATCTCCCGGCATGTTTTCTATATGCTTCAACCCGGCGGGATTTTTTAGCTCCGGCGTTAAACCGTCTTTGACCCGGGCCAGGACTTTTTGTATCCTTGCCGTGGTCTGTGGAGTGGCTAATTCGCCTCGTTGCAGGATGTGTTTGATTTTGAGGTAAAGTTCATCCACCAGAGCCGCTTTCCAGGCTGTCCAGGCCCGGGGCCCGGTCGCTTTGGAATCGGCTATGGTCAGAAGATAAAGCATATTGAGCCGTTTTATATCCTGAATCTTTTGGGCGCATTCCACGATAATCTTTTCATCTTCCAGATCCCGGCGCGTGGCCACATCAACGAGGAGAAGGTGATGGCGGACGAGAAAGGCCATATCACGGATAACATCCTCCTTCAGACCCATTCTTCCGGCGATCTTCGGGATCAAATCCGCCCCTTTTTCGGCATGGTTATGGCCTATACCCTTGCCGATATCGTGCAGCAGCGCGGTCAGAAAGAGGTACTCGGGCCTGTCTATCTCAGCAAAGGGGTATATGTCTTCCTCCCGCATGAGGCTTAATTCCAGAAAGGTCAACAGGGAGTGTTTATCCACCGTGTAAATGTGATAGGCATCGTGTTGAACCTGACAGCGAATATTCTCAAATTCAGGTATATAGAGGGCCAGAAGGCCGGTTTGGAGCATAACCTCCAGTTGTTTGAAGGCAGATAAACCCTGCTTCATAAGGTTGAGCATAGACCGGCTGGTCCGGCGGGAAGAACGGAATGAGTCGTTGACCAGGCATAGGTTATCTCTTATGAACTGTCCGGTCCGCGGGTGGATTTCTGCTTTGTATCTCGCCGCGTATTCAAAGATCTTCAGCAACAGATAGGGTCTTTTGATTAAGACCTCGGGCCTGTCTATCCTTATTTCTCCCTTGTAAATAGATACGCCTTTTTCCAGGATACGATCGGGTAAGGCCACGGTTTTGGCATGAGGTTTGATCTTTACGGCATGTAATATACGGTCAAAAAACAAAGAGGATATATATTCAATATTCGAGGCATGCAGGTAGAACTCCCTCATAAGTCCTTCTACTTCCAGAAAATCTGCCCTTGCGGCAAATCCGAGCGTACCGGCCATGTCTTCCTGATATTCAAAGCAAAGTTGATCGTTTTTTCTGCCACTGAGGATATGAAGCTGGTTTCTTATCCGCCAAAGGAAATCGAGGGACTGCTCCAGGGATATCCGGTCATTGGGGGAGAGAAGGGCGGCATTGACCATTTCCTCCAGGGTGGACAGATTAAAGAGGGCCTTAGCCGTCCATAGGATGCTATGGTAATCTCTCAGGCCACCCTTTCCCTCCTTGATATTCGGCTCCAGGAGGAAGGCCGCCTCGCCGTATCTCTGATATCGTTTCTGATTTTCAATCAGGATATTTTCTAAAAATTTTTTCCTTTGTCCTTCGATAATCCTTTCATGGAATCTCTTTTTGAATTCTCCGAAAAGCCCTCTGTTTCCGGCCAGGCACCGTGCATCCAGAAAAGATGTCTGGGTGTGAAAGTTTTTTCCCGCGATGTCGATGCAGTCCGTTACGGTCCTGACGCCGTGGCCGATCTCCAGGCCGGCATCCCAGAGGGGATAAAATATTTCTTCGGATACGAATTCGACCACCGGGTCTGAGCCCCCGGTGCAGAGAATCATTAAATCGATATCAGAGTAGAGCGCCAGTTCGTTTCTTCCATAGCCGCCGACAGGGACAAGGGTTATGGAACGAAGGCTTCCCGTATGGTTTTTTTGCCATTTTCTCTCTGCCTGATAGAATACAGAGACCAGGAAGACATCCGTTATTACCGATAGTTCACGAACCGCTTCCCTGCCTGGGAGCTGTGGCTCTTGCGAATTCCTTATGGCCTCACGCTGGTCTTTAAGATGCCGGATATGCTCCTTAAGTGATTTTTCCATTGGCCTCAGACAGCATCTTTGCCCTTTTCTCCTGTCCTGATCCGAATCACCTCTTCTATGGAATAGACAAATATCTTGCCGTCACCGATCTTTCCCGTCTGGGCGCTCTTTATAATAGTTTCCACTACCCTTTCGACCATCACATCATCAATGACCACCTCAATCTTGATCTTGGGCACAAAGTCCACCACGTATTCAGCCCCGCGATAGACCTCCTTATGGCCCTTTTGACGTCCAAAACCCTTTACTTCGGTAATGGTCATGCCCTTTATTCCGATTTGGCTTAGGGCATCTTTTACCTCGTCAATCTTAAACGGCTTAATAATCGCTTCTATTTTTTTCACGGCCTCCTCCTGAGCGCTTGGTATTTATAAGTTGTACGCTGTTTCGTTATGCTGGGTGAGGTCAAGCCCGCTCACTTCGTCCTCAGGGCTGACCCGAAGGCCCATTATCCAATCCAGCGCCTTCAATATGATAAGGGACATGATAAAGGCATAGCCGATGGTGACAATAACCGAGAGGGCCTGGATGCCCAGTTGGCCTGGATTGCCGAAGAAAAGGCCGTTCGCGCCGGCCGCATTGACGGCCTTGTCCGCAAAAAGTCCGGTAGCCAGGGCCCCCCAGGTGCCGCCCACACCGTGGATGCCTACCACATCCAGGCTGTCATCGTAGCCTAATTTAGTTTTTATGACGATGGCAAAGTAACAGAGAACTCCGGCTACCATTCCGATAATAAGGGCCGCCGGCAGGCCGACAAAACCGCAGGCCGGGGTGATGCCTACCAGACCGGCCACGGCCCCGCTCGCCGTTCCCAGGGTAGTGGGCTTACCGCGGTATATCCATTCCACGATTGTCCAGGTCAAGGCCGCTGAGGCTGCTGCCGCGTGTGTGGTAACAAAGGCATTGACGGCCAGCGGGCCGCAGCCAAGGGCGCTCCCGGCATTGAAACCAAACCATCCGAACCACAATAAGGCGGCGCCCATGATGGTCATGGGCAGGTTATGGGGATGCATGGGTTCCGTGCCATAGCCTTTTCTTTTCCCAATGAGCAAGGCCGCGGCCAGGGCAGAAGCGCCGGAGCTGATGTGAACGACCGTTCCTCCGGCAAAATCCAGGGCCCCGAGGTTTCGTATCCATCCGCCTATTCCCCAGACCCAGTGGCAGATGGGGTTATAGACCAGGGTCACCCATAATATGGTGAAAAGCAAAAATGCGCTGAACTTCATGCGTTCCGCAAATGCGCCGGTAATCAGGGCCGGAGTTATGACTGCAAACATTCCCTGAAATATCATGAATGCAAGATGCGGTAGCGTTTCAGAATACCCGGCAAAAGATGACAAGCCCACGCCGTTCAACCCGAACCAATCCAGGCCTCCAATCACCCCTCCCATGTCCGGGCCGAAGGCCATGCTATACCCCCAGAGTACCCATTCTACGCTGATCAGCGCAAGTATCACGAAACTTTGCATAATAGTCCCCAGGACATTCTTGCCCCGGACCATGCCCCCGTAGAAGAGCGCCAGCCCCGGGGTCATAAACATGACCAGGGCTGCCGAAAGCAAAACAAACATAGTATCTACAGAGTTAACCATAACCGCTACTTTCCCCTTTCAATGTTTTTGATTGAGGATAAAAGCACCATCCATGCCATCCTAAAAAAAGCAGCATAAACAGACAATTAAGTTTTTGTCGGGTGGCTATTCATAAAATATTTTTTACAGTTTTGTGATAACGGCAACGCACTTTTTACAAAATTGTAATGAACATGCATAGCGAGCGCATTCCCCGCTGCTTGCGGCGGGGTTAGCGAGCGAATACGATGCGTTTTACCTTGCATACGGAGATTCCCCGTAGCTTGCTGCGGGGAGCTTCAATGCCCGCCCGGTGCATTCAGGAGAGACTGTCTTTGCTTTTTTTCTGGGGGCTTGCCTTATGGGCGGCAGGGGAGGGCGGTTAGGCGCAGAGATATGTCTTTAGATTTAACTCACCTTGAACTGCTTTGGGTCCAGTCCATATTTATGAATCTTGTAATTCAGAATACGCAGGCTCGTATCCAGGTATTGAGCCGCCTGGGACTGATTGCCCCTGGTCTCTTTCAATGCCTCTATA
>Ga0068714_10007830_pt1 | contig 10194 bp, 10 predicted proteins | sample MTBNYHSulfiMetaG_FD_62988 | JGI IMG/M metagenome (GOLD analysis project Ga0068714, IMG submission 62988) | Enrichment culture microbial communities from rom New York Harbor, USA that are MTBE-degrading - MTBE-NYH (New York Harbor Sulfidogenic)... | ecosystem: Environmental > Aquatic > Marine >...
GTGGAGATACCCGGCGCAAGGCTCCCGCCGGTGGATGGTCTTTCCCGTATCAGGGAGAAACGACGCTCAGGAACGCTTCTTCTCCAGGGCGGAGTTGATGATCTCGGCCATGTTGGTCAGACCCCGAGGCTCGTTTTCCATATACTTCTTCATTTCGCGGCGGTCTTCCTCGGCTTGATAGGCCTTGAGGCTGAGGCTGATTTTCTCCCGCTTCGGGTCGAACTTAAGCACCTTGAAGCGAAGCCGTTCGCCCACCTGAAGGACCTTCGAGGGATGCTCGATCTTCTCGGCGCTCAGCTCCGAGATGTGAACCAGTCCTTCGACGCCTTCGGCTACCTTGACGAAGGCCCCGAAGTCGGTCAGTTTTTGAACGACTCCTTCCACGGTGTCGCCCGCCCGCACCTGGCGTCTGGCCTGATCCCAGGGGCTTTCGACGATGTGTTTCAGGCTCAGCGAAATGCGCCGGTTGTCGCAATCCACTTCCCGCACGACCACCTCGACGCGATCCCCTTTTCGGACGACGTCGGAGGGATGACGAATCTTCTCTGTCCAGGACATATCGGAGATGTGGATCAGGCCTTCCATGCCTTCCTCGATCTGGACGAACGCCCCGAATTCAGTCAGGCCGGTCACCTCGCCCTCGACCCGGCTCCCGGGTGGATACTGTTCCTTCACCGTCTTCCAGGGATCGGGCATCGTTTGCTTATAGCCGAGTGAGATTCTTTTCTCCTCGGGATTCACTTTGAGAACAAAGACCAGCACCGAATCCCCGACCTGGAACAGCTCGGAGGGATGCTTCACGTGCTTGGTCCAGGACATTTCCGAGATGTGGATCAGCCCTTCCACCCCCGGCTCAATTTCCACGAAGGCGCCATACTTGGTCAGGCTGGTAACCCTGCCCCGCACCTTGGTTCCTTCCCGGTACTTCTTCGGCACGGCCAGCCAGGGGTCCTGGCTCTTCTGCTTCAGCCCGACGGCAATTTTCTCTCCCTCGATGGACAGCACTTTGACGTCGAGCTGTTGGCCGACCTGGACGGCGTCCTTCGGGCTAGCCACGTGATGCCAGGCCATATCGTTGACGTGAAGCAAGGCATCCACACCACCGAGGTCCACAAACGCGCCGAAGCTGGTCAGGCGCTTGACTTTGCCGCTGACGATCCCGCCGACCTGCAAGTTGCTGAGCGTTTCCTCCTTCATCCGCTGTCGAGTCTCCTCGACGTAGGCCCGATGGGAAAAAACCGCGTCGCGTTTCGGCCGCAGCTCGAGTACCTTGGCCTCCACTTCCTGTCCGAGCAGGGCGTCCAAGGCCTCCGGGTTGCCTTTGCGGACGCCGGTTTGAGAGAAGGGCATAAAACCCTCGACTCCGCCGACGTGGACCTTGAAGCCTCCCTTGGTCTTCTCCGCGATTCGGCACTTGACGTATCCCCCGCCCTGGTGCGCCTTCTCGACCGCTTCCTGGCTGAGTCGCTCGACTGCCTTGCGGTGAGAAAGAACCGGCAAGCCCTCCCGGCCTTCCCGGCGGAGGACCAGCACGTCAATCTCCTTACCGACGAAGAGATTGAGGGATGCCTCGCCGAACTGGCAGTCTTCCAGGGGAATCACGCCTTCCGATTTGAGGCCGACGTCCACGATGACGTCCTCGGGGGAAACCTTGACGATGGTCCCTCGCACGATATCGCCGGGGAGAACGTCGGCGGAAGGCATCTCCATCGCTTGGGCGGAAAGCTCTTCGTCCAGAAGTCCTTCCTCCGAGGGTTTGTCCGGAAGATCCTCCGGGACAACGGGATTGTTCTTATCAGTGTCCGATAACATCAGTACTCCAGTCTCTCCTGTCGGCTTTCAGCATGTTCCCAGGACATTCGGGAAGGCCACTTGGCGTCAAAACTACCATTATACTACAAACGGGCCTCTTTTTCCAAGTTTTTCACGCGTTCTTCCAGCTCCCGGGCGATGCGGGTAAACCCTGTCCGGTTTCGGGGTTCCTCGGCGTAGTCGGCCGGCAGAAGAGGCGGCCCGTAATAGACCCGCATTCTTCCCGGACGGGGAAACTTTTGGCGGCGCGGCCAGAGTTGGTACGCCCCTTGAACATAGACCGGGACGACCGGAACCTGAGCGCGCAGGGCGACCAGCCCCACCCCTGCCTTGAACTCCTTCACGCGGCCATTGTCGGTTCGGGTGCCCTCAGGAAAGAGTAAGACTATACTGCCCTCCTTCAGCAGTTTCTGAGCTTGCTTGATAGCCCTCAGGTCACTGGAATCACGGGAGATAGGATAGGCAAATAAATGTCGAATCAACCATTTCAGGGGAGTTCTAAAGAGATCCTCCCGGGCTAGGTAGCTGACAATGCGAGGCACACCCAGCCCGATGACGACCGGGTCAATGTAGCTGCTGTGGTGGCACGCCAGCAGTGCGGCTCCCGAACCGGGGAGGTTCTCCCGTCCCCGGTAGGTCACCCGGAAATAGGTATGGCAGAGGAGCCACACCCCGAACTTACAGCACTGATAGATGGCACAATCGCCCCAGTGTCTCAACCTCATCGGAGGCCCTTCGCCGTTACTCCGCCTGTCTCTCGACTATCCGGGCGATTTTCTCAATCACCTGATCGAGCGTCAGGGGGGTGGTATCCACTTCGATCGCTTCCGGAGCGCGCCGCAGCGGGGAGACCGAGCGGGTGCTGTCCCGGCGGTCGCGCTCCTCGAGATCGCGCAAGACCGACTCGAAGGCCTGAGGGCGGCCCGTCCCTTCCAGCTCCAGGTGCCGCCTGCGCGCTCGTTCCTCGGCCTTTGCGGTCAGGAAGAACTTAAAGTCCGCGTCGGGGAAAACAACCGTTCCGATGTCGCGCCCTTCCATAATCACGCCGCCCTGTCGCCCCATCGCCCGCTGCAGCTCGACCAGGCGCCTTCGAACCCCGGGCGTCTCGGCGACCGGCGAGGTATTCCGGCTGACCTCGGGGTCCCGGATGGCCTCTGAGACATCCTCGCCGTTGCAGAACACTCTTAAGCCCTGCGAGGTGGATTCCAGCCGAATGTCCAAGGCCGCGGCCAGCGCCGTGAGTGCTTCCGGGTCGTTGAGATGGACGCCTCGACGCATAGCCGCCAGTGTCACCGCCCGGTACATTGCGCCGGTATCAATGTAGAGATAACCCAAGCGGTGGGCCAGTCCGCGCGCAACCGAACTTTTTCCCACGCCGACCGGGCCGTCAATGGCGATGATGAACCGCTTGTCCCTCGTGATCATCATGAGCCTGCGGAACCCCCCGCTGCTGTGCGAAGCAGCTCGAAGAAGTTTGGAAAAGAGGTCTGTATGCACTCGGGATTCAGGATGCGCGTTTCCCCCCGGGCGGCCAGACCGGCGATCGCTAACGTCATTCCGATCCGGTGGTCGCCCTCGCTGTCCACGCGGCCGGGTTGGATGACTTGGGGGCCTTCCAGCTCGTAGCCGTCTTCGCGCTCGTCAATGTGGATTCCCAGGCGTCCCAGCTGGCGCGCGATGGCGGCAATGCGATCGCTTTCCTTGTAGCGCAGTTCGCGCGCGTCGCGAATGGTCGTGCGCCCCTCGGCGCAGGCGGCCGCCAGCGTCAGAATCGGGAATTCGTCAATCATCCGGGGCACCAGCGCGCCACCGACTTCTGCGCCCCGCAAGGAGGAAGAGCGCACCCGGACGTCCCCGATCAGTTCCCCGGCGACTTCTTCCTGGCGCAGCACCTCGATCGCGCCTCCCATAGCCTGGAGCACTTCGAGCAAGCCGGTTCGGGTCGGGTTCAGGCCGATGTTGCGCAGCGTCAGTTCGGACTCGGGCACAATCAATGCGGCCACGAGGAAGAATGCCGCCGAAGAGAAGTCTCCCGGAACCTTAACGGATTGGCCCTCGAGTTCCTGGGGGCCTTCCAGAGCGACAGCCAGGCGCTCGATTTCCAACTGTGCGCCGAAGGCCTGGAGCATTCGCTCCGAGTGGTCGCGCGAAAGGGTCGGCTCGCTGACGCGGGTGCGGCCTTCCGCGCGCAGTCCGGCCAGGAGTAAGGCCGACTTCACTTGGGCGCTGGCGACCGGGCTGGCGTAATCAATCCCTTTCAGCCGCCCCCCTTGAAGAGTCAGCGGCACCCGGTCGCCTCCTTCGCGCCCGACGATGGTGGCTCCCATCCGCCGAAGCGGCTCGACAATGCGCCGCATCGGACGCCGGCGCAGGGAAGCATCACCGGTCAGGGTGGCCGCAATGGGATAGCCCGCTAACAGCCCGAGCAGCAGCCGAGTGGACGTTCCCGAGTTGCCGAGGTCGACAATGTCTTCCGGCTCGCTCAGGCTCTTCGGCCCCAGCCCCTGCACCCGGAACTGTCCTTCCGCGGTTCTTTCGACCTTCGCACCCAACTGCCGGATCGCGCGTAATGTCGCAAGGCAATCCTCCGCCTCCAAGAGTCCTTCGATGCGGGTGGTTCCCTCGGCGATGGCCCCGAGCAACGACGCGCGATGCGAAATGGATTTGTCTCCCGGGACGCTGATCGTGCCCCGCAGTCCCCGGGCTGGGCCTGAAACGAACGCTTCTTCGCCGTACGCCGGTGGATTCATGGCTCAGGTCTTTTCGCCTCGTGCGTTCACGCGCCGCCGAACCGCTTGGCCTCTGGCCAGAAGGTTCTCGATATGCTCGGCTTGGCCGTCGTGAACAGCCTGCCGGATTTCCTCGATTTGGCGCAACAGTTGGTCCAGCGCGTGGGTGATCGACTGCGAATTGTCCAGGCAGATGTCCCGCCACATCACCGGGTCTCCCGCGGCGGTTCGGGTGGCGTCCCGGAAGCCCTCGCCAATCAACTTGTACGCCTTCGGGTTCTCGTCCCCGCACTGACCCATCAACAACGATAGGGCGGTTGCCGTCAGGTGAGGGATGTGGCTGGTACAGGCCACCAGCCGATCGTGATCCTCGGGACTGAGGCGTACCACCCGGGCGCCTAAGGCTCTCCAGAAGGACTCCACTGTTTCCAAGGCAGCCGCCGGAGTGGAGTCCACCGGGGTAACGATGCAGGTGCTGTCCCGGTACAGCTCAGCGCTCGCATGGTCGACCCCGGTCTTCTCGCTACCCGACATTGGATGAGAGCCGACGAAGGCAGGAGGCTTCCCGGCGGGCCAACCCGCGCTGACGGCCTGCACCACTTTCCCCTTCGTACTCCCTACATCAGTAATGACGGCCCGCGGCGAAAGATGCCCGGCCAGCTGGAGAACGACGTCCGGAATCAGGCCCACCGGGGTACAAACGACGGCCAGGTCGCACTGGTCATCGATTGCTGACAAGTCAGTAGCGTATGCGTCTACAGCGCCCCGGTCCTGAGCGCGGCTCAAGCGAGCTTCGTTGCGGCCGATGCCCAGCACTTGCTCGGCAACCCGGTATCTCTTTGCGGCCAGCCCGAGCGAGCCGCCGAGTAAGCCGACACCGTAAATAACGAGAGTCCTGCATTGGCTCACAGTCATAGATTCCCCCTGAAGGGCTTTCCTCACGGCGCGGGTCTTGTCCTGTAGCTGAGGCACCAGTAGTAGGTGAGATTCCTGACTTCGACGGCCTCGGCTCTACCTTTCAAGTATCCTCGGAGTTCGTTCGCTGAGGGGAAGTTCTTAAGGACCTCGTATTCACTCCCGTCCTTCAGCCTTCGTTTCTGGTACGTGTTCCCCTCCTCGTCTTCCCGGAGGACGGGGCTGCTGCTGCCTTCCACATAGTTATTGTCCGTAAAGACGACCAAGCGGTCCCGGCCAAGCTTGCTATGAAATGCCCGAAGGAAGCCCGGGATCTGTGACTTTGCCATATGCGACCACCAGAACGCCGCGAATCCGGCCGTGAAAAGGCCCGAGATATCGTCCAGAGTGAAGGCGTCCGCTTTGCGGATCAACACCTTGTTGCCGGGAAACTTCTTGGTCTGTGCTACCTCCAGCACCTCGTCGTTGATATCAGTCGCCGTCACCCAACGGGCCGTTTGACTGATGATCTCCGTCCAATATCCTGTACCACAGGCCAATTCTAGTACATCCTGTCCTCGAAGTAAATTCTGAAGCAGGCTGCGAAGGGATGCCAGGTCCTCTTGCCGTTCGGGTTTTGAATAAATGCTCTCGTATTCGAGCGCCCGTCGAGCGTAGTACTCGCTTAAGGAACGATTGCCAGCCATGTCGCTTCTCGACCAGGAATGGAGTTTAGGCGAGGCTCCAGCGCGTTTCGTCAGGGTAGGACCCAAGAATCTTGATATAGACCGTATGCTCCTCGAGGGCGGTCAAGGCACTCTGAACGCGTTCGTCGGTCTGGTGTCCTTCCAGGTCAACGTAGAACGCGTATTCCCACGCCTCGCGTTTGGTCGGCCGGGATTCGATCTTGGTCAGGTTGATCCCGTGGGCGCGAAACGGGCGCAAGGCCTCGAAGAGCGCCCCGGCGCGGTTCTTGACCAGAAAGATGATCGAGGTCTTGTCCTTGCCGGTCGGCTCGTTTTTCTCGTGGCCGATGACGACGAAACGGGTCGTGTTCCCCGCCCGGTCATGAATGTTGCGGGCGAGAATCTTGATCCCATACAGCTCGGCGGCCAGCTGCCCGGCGATGGCGGCCCCTTGCTTGTCCTTCAGCGCCAGCTCCACCCCGCGCACGGTGCTGCTGGTTTCCTGAATCTCCACCTCGGGCAGGTTCCTTGCCAGCCAGGCGCGACATTGGGCCGCCGCCTGGCTGTGGGTGTAGATTCGCCGGATGTTCTTGCGCGCCACGTTAGCGAGCAGGTGATGCCGAACGGGGAGATAAATCTCCGACTGGATCGTCAGAGGGGATTCCAGCAGCAGGTCCATCGTCAGCCCCACGACTCCTTCGCTGCTGTTCTCGATGGGGACGACGCCGAAGGCTTCCGGGCGCTTCTCAACCTCTCGAAACACCTGGACGACCCCGGAGACCGGAACGTGGCGTACCGAGCGGCCGAAGCGGCGGACCGCGGCGGCGTGCGCATAGGTGGCGTTCGGTCCGAGAAAGTAAACCTCCATCGGCTTCTCCAAGGACCGGCAAGCGGAATTGATTTCGCGCAGCGTGGCTTCCAGGCCGTCGTTGGGGAAAGGGCCGGGGTTCTGCCGGCGCAGGCGGCGAAGTCTCTGCCGTTCGAGGGAAGGTGGCAGGAGCGATTCCCGGCCCGGCGGCAGGGGCTTGGCCGCTTTCTGAACCGTCCGGGCGCGCCGGTTCAACAGCCGAAGGATCTGCTCGTCCAATCGGTCGAGCTGCTCGCGCAGTTTATCCCGATCCGGGTCTTTCATCTTCTGTTCGCTGCCTTAATGCAGGGTCGGGGGGAGCCAGCAGTTGTCCTCATCCAGACCCTCTTCGTCCACGTACATCTGGATGAGCTGTTTCAGGTCGTCGAGGTTGAGCGAGCCGCCGTCCAACATCAGGATCCGGTCAATGATGTCCATTTTCCCATCGGCCGTGATATAGCCCCGGCGGAGGAGTTCGTCCAGATAGCCGCGCGCCTCGGGTTCCAGTTTTTGCTCTTCGAGGATCTGGAAGATCCGGTTGGACTTCAGCGGGACCGAAGGCCGGGGAGGTTCTGTCAATTGTTCGTGGATGCGCTGGGCGATCCCGAGGGCCAGATTAATCTCTAAAGGCTGATAGCCCTGGTCTTCCAGCATTTCGCTCATTTCCAGGCGAAACTCTTCCCACTCCTGAATCCCTTCGGATTCCTGTAGGACCAGGTTCACCATCTCCATCAGTCGATTCACGGCACTTCCTCCGAACCGCACGGCTTTCGGGCCGAGACCCCAATCAGGGGGTAACCCTGTAGAACTGCATGCCGGCCGACTGTCCCACCAACTGCTTCAGTTGAAGCCCGGTCAGGACACGGCTCACTCGCGCGATTTCCATCCCGCTGCGGCGGGAAATGAGATCAATGTGCATCGGTTCGCCCCCCAGCGTATTCCACAGTTTTTCCTCTTCGCCGGTAAGGGCGGGGGCAGACGGACTCGCCGCTCGAGCGGGGAGCGCCGGCACAGCCTTCTCCGGTTCCGGCGGGGCAGGGGCCTCCTCGGCCAGCCCGATCTCGGCCGAGAGCTGCTCGATTTCAGTCGTCAGGGCTTGCAGGACGTCCCACTCGTTTTCCACCAGAGCGGCGCCATCTTTGATCAATTGGTGGCACCCGCCGTAGCGGCCATCCTGCACCCTTCCCGGAACGGCGAAAACCTCCCGGTTCTGCTCCATCGCGGCCCGGGCCGAGATCAACGCCCCGCTCTTGGCAGGCGCCTCGATCACAATGACCCCGATCGTCAACCCGGCGACAATCCGGTTCCGGGGAGGAAAATTCTTTCGCTCCGGTGGGGCCTCCAGGGGTAACTCGCTCAGGATCGCTCCCTGCTCGGGCACCTGCTCGAACAGCGGCCGATTCTCCGGGGGATAACACTGTTCCAGTCCACTGCCCAGGACGGCCAAGGTTCGCCCTCCGGCTTCGAGCGCGCTTCGGTGAGCCGCTGAATCGATGCCTCGCGCAAAGCCGCTGACAATAGTAAGGCCCCGCCGCGCCAAGCCGGCCGCCAGCTGAGCGGCCATTTGAAGCCCGTCTCGGCTCGGCTTGCGGGTGCCTACGATGGCGACCGCCAAGCGGTCCTGGGCTTGCAGCGCGCCACGCACATAAAGATAGGGGGGAGGCGCGTAGATGCTCTTCAGATTGACCGGGTAATCGGGCTCGTTGTAAAGGATCACGCGGATGCCGCTTGATTCGGCCCGATCCAACTCGGCCTCAGCCTGCTTCCGGGCGCTCGGGCTTCGACCCTCACGCACCTTCTCGGCCACCGTCGCCGACAAGCCGGCTCGGCGCAGGCTCTCCGCCGGCTGCTCCAGGACGGCCTGGGCGGAACCGAAAGCCCGGATCAGGCGAAGAAGCAGAACCGGCCCCAGCCCGGGAATCTGCCGCAGTTGAATCCAGGAGGCACGCTCCTCCAATCAGTAAACTCCTTGGCTCATGCCCTGATGGGTTGAAACCTCACTCAAAGATGCTTTGAATCGCCTCCACGTAGCTGGACAAGTATTCCTGGTAAAACCCGCTTCTCTGGATCGGTTCCCAATAGACGTAGACAACACCCGCCACCACCGCCAGAACCACGACGACGAAGCCGAACTTCACATATTTGCTGCCGAAGAACCCGACTGCCTTACTAGTCGGCTTGGGAGCGTCGTTCTTTGCAAAACTCTTGATGTGCCCACCGCTCCTGATGACCGACAGCTGATACTCCAGGGAGCCCAGGATTTCATTCAGGAGGATGTTGGCGTCGTGCCATTCGATGCTCAGCTTGTTAATCTCCAGCGGGCTCAGCTTCCCGAACTCCTTCAAGGAGATCACTCGTTTGACCAGGTTGAGGATATTCTGACCGATGTACTTATCCTCGTCGTCGGTGATGACCTCCATGAAGTGGCGATGGCGCTGGGCGACGACCGTCTTGATCTGCTGGAATTCGGCTTCCTTTTCGGGCGTCAGGTTTTCGGGGTCGAATCCGGCCGACAGAATGCGGTAGAAGCGCATCCAGATGCGCATCAGATCCTTGATATCCTCAATGCGTTCCTCAATCTCTTCTTCGCGAACTGTGAACATTCAAGCAGCACTCCGTCGGCCATGGGGCATGGATAGCCCCTCGTTTCGACAAAACTCAGAGAAGCTATCATTGACCTCCGGGGCTGTCAAGGTCTTTCTGGGCCTCGACCCTTTGCGAGGGGGAAGCGTTTTCCACCACCCGATAGACCGCCAGGTCGGGCCCGATCCGCTCGAGCGCCTGATTGTTCCAGGCGGCCAGCAGCTCCGCTCGGCGTTCAATCTCCCGGTCGTTGGCGGCCACCTCGGGATGAGCGGCGAGGACTTCTTTCGGGAGGCGGCCTTTCATCAGGTATGCGACCCCCTGCTCGACGTAGTAGTCGTAGGGATGGTATCCGAGGGTATACACAAACAGCTCCCGGGGATGGGTTTCTCTCATCGGCAGGACCCACGCGTCGCGCGCGATCTTCGCCGTGGCCGGGATGTGGCTCTGCGCCCAACGTTTGGCCAGGACTTTAGTGTTGCCTCTGACCATGAGGCGCTGCTGCTCGAAGGTTCGCTGTAGCGGATGGACCAGGCTGATCAGGCACACGCCGGCCAGCAGGAACGGCGCCAGGCGAATCTCCCCCTTCTCCCAGCGGCGGCTCCAGCGGTGGATCCCCTCGATGGCCAAGGCCGCACCGAGA
>Ga0068714_10007831_pt1 | contig 10193 bp, 8 predicted proteins | sample MTBNYHSulfiMetaG_FD_62988 | JGI IMG/M metagenome (GOLD analysis project Ga0068714, IMG submission 62988) | Enrichment culture microbial communities from rom New York Harbor, USA that are MTBE-degrading - MTBE-NYH (New York Harbor Sulfidogenic)... | ecosystem: Environmental > Aquatic > Marine >...
CGATCAAGGGACGAACGCAGCCCAGGTGAATCCACTCGTGAGGGTCAGGGGGAGCATGTCCTTGATGTATTTCTCCACGAACTTGTTGGCCTTGGCAACGGTCGTGGTGGGTACGATGACAATATCGAACGGTTCCAGGTAGATGTTGTCGTCCAAGGGTTCCACGCCTTCCATCTTGCTCAGGTCCAGGCTGTAGATGAGCGGTTCCCTTCCCTCCCCCTTTCGGATCAGGATGATGTTCTTCTTCTTGGCCGTGTCCAGGAACCCGCCGGAGGTGATGATGGCCCCCATGACGGTGGTGGGTGTCTGCAAAGGGATCTCCTTGGGGATGGTCACCGCGCCGCCCACGTACACGCGCCTGTCCACCACCTGCTTGATCTCCTTCACGATGACCGTGATGTCCGGAAAGGCGAAAAACTGCTGATACTTCTTGGTGAGGAGTTGGTCCAGTTCCGTGGGGGTCATCCCCACCACCTTGATGTCGTCCACCAGCAGGAGAGAGATGCAGCCGTCCGGCCGCACGGTGGCCATCTCGTCGATTTCTCCGTTGCGGTAGCTCTTGACGGCGATGCTGTCCCCGATCTCGATGCGGTAGGGGGCCGCCGTGGGCATGGGGGGCGGGGAAGGTTCGGCGGGGGAGGGGAATGCGCCGGCCTCACCGGCGGCCACGGTTTCCACGAACTCTCCCATGATCCAGCCTGTCTTGCCCGAGAAAAACTCCACGAAGAGCCACCCCTTCTTCATCTCCAGGACGTTCATCCGCACCCCGTGCCACACCTGTCCGATGATGGGAGTCTCCGTGTCAGGTCCGGACCGCACGTTGACTCCGTCCCCCAGGGATACCACCTGAAGCGGCGGGTGGGTGGCGGCGGTGGCCGCGGCCGCAAGCAGGAGCAGCAGGAGGGGCAGACAGATCTTCAGGGGGGTCGCAAGGGGATGCCTTTTCATCGGGATACCTCAGCGGTCTTGTCTTCCGGTGCGTCCATGTGCCTCATCGCCACGGTCAGAGCCGTGAAGAGCCAGAAGGTCAGGTAGATCTGCATGAACATGGCGTAGCTCCAGTCCAGCATCTCCGTGAGGAAAAAGTTCTGCAGCGAGGCGATCAAAGCGATGGACAGAACCACGACATGGCGATTGCCGGAGCGAAGGCCTGCAAAGCAGTTTTTCATATAGAAATACAGGATCAACCCGAAAAAGAAAAGCCCCAGCAAACCGGTGTCCGCCGCGATGAGGAGCCAGAGGTTGTGCACCACGTGGTAGATCCCCTTGCCCAGGCTCTTGTGCGGGTCGTGTACCTCCCGGAGGAAGGCGATGTTGGTCAGGTTGTAGTTGTTGGCCCCGTTGCCGATGATGGGGTGGGCGGCGATCATCTTGAGGGTGAGCTTGATCAGGTGGATCCGGCTGTATTCGCTCTCCCCGATGGGGACCGTCAGTCGGCTGATGATCCCCTTGGCAAGGGGGAGAAACAGGAGAAAGCAGACCAGCGCCACCGCGAAGAATTCCAGGAAATGCCTCCGGAGGGAAAGGAGGTTCTTCCGGAAACACAGGAACAGCACCGTGACCACGGCGAAGGGGATCGTGATCCACCCGGCCCGCGTCCCGGTGAGCATGAGCCCCAACAGGCCCAGGGCGAAACTGATCAGCGCCAGGGCCTTGAACCAGCGCCTTTCCACCCAGAAGAGGGGCAGGAAGGTCAGGGGGATCAGCATGACCAGCCAGGTGGAAGACACGTTGGCGCTCTGGATGATGCCGCCCACCCGGCGGAACCCGTAGAACTTGGCCAGCTCGTCCAGGCCGGGCGGCGGGGGAGGCATGAGATACGGCACGTACAGGGTGCTGTTGGTGATGAACTGCATCATGGAGAACAGGCCGTGCAAGCAGACGAACGCGCAGATGACTACCACTGTCATCCTCAGCAGACGGACGGACCGGAAGTTGTTGGCCACGTATACGAAGAGGAAGAACAGCTTCACGAGCTTCACCAGCTCGAAGACCAAGAAGGTTCCGGAGACGGCGTTCCAGACGGAGAGGATGACCACGACCATATAGCCCAGAAAGGCCCATCCGATGGGGTGGACCCTGAACCCGGGCCCCCGGTTCAGGAGCCCCTTCTCGTACAGCCAGATGCCGTACAGGATGAACAGGACAAAGTCCGGAAAGATGATCTCGATGCTGAACGGCCCTCCCGAGTGCATAAAGGGATCCAGCGCAATCAAGGCCTTACGGATCGGCAAGCAGAGGCTGGCGATGAGGAGCGTCTGGAAGAAGTACTTGAAGTCCAGGGAAAGGATGCCCATGAGGGGCATGATCAGGACGCCCAGAAAGGGGATCATGTACCGCAGCGGCAGCGACACGGCGAAGAGGGCCACCAGTCCCACCGATAGGCCCACGCCCAGCACCAACAGGACCTTTCCCACCTTGCGGATCCAAGGGTACTCGGCAGGGGGCCTTGCGGCCGAAGGTTGCTTCACGGCTGGTTGCACGGCGCCTCCTTGCTGCCAGCGAGCGGTCCCCCGGGATCCTGGCGATCCCGCGTGGTTCGAGCCCGCCCCTTCTCGCCACAAACGGAAGCCCACCACCGGTCTTTCCCGCCGCAGACGGTGTGGACGATCGTCCCGGCGCGTTCCGGTCCGCTGGATGGCGTGGCGCGTTCCCTGGCCGAGATGCTCGGCGGAGCGTCGCACCCGGCCTCGTGAGGCCTCCAGCCCCGGGGCGTGCCGCGACGGCCTCGACTCCGGGCGATGCGGAAACGACGACTCCCCGAAAAGACCGGCCGGAAACCCCGGTTCCCTTGTGTTGCCGCGCGTTTGTGGATACATTGTTCAGTATACATAAATCCAGGGCAAACGACAGGCTCCCGGACACCGTGCACCCCGGGTTCGCCAGGTTGTTCTTGTGAGGAGCCGTGAGGATGGATGTGGCGTCCTTCGTCAAGCGTGCCCGCCGAAAGGTTGTGTTCGAGATCCGGCGGCGGAGATTCCGCTTTTCCACCGGGGTGTTTCCTCCGGTTTCCGTGGTGTTGGAGTTTGATTATCACTGCCCCCTCAGGTGCAAGACCTGCCGCCTCTGGACGCGGGAATACCGGGAGCGCAAGGCCGACAACCGCCCGAAACTCTCCCTGGAGGAGATGAAGGGGATCCTGGATAACCTGGCCTCCTACGGCGTCCGGTGTGCCATCTTTCTGGGCGGCGAACCGTTCCTCTACCCGGAGATCTTTCCCCTGATCGCCCGCGCCCGGGCCCTGGGCATGGTCTCGTTCACGTTCACCAACGGCTACCTCATGAACGAGTCGCTGGTGGCCCGTATCCTGGATTCCGGGATCGAGTCGATCTGTTTTTCCCTGGACGGCCCCACGAGCGAGATCCACGACGCGATCCGAGGCCGGGAAGGGGTGTTCTCTTCCGCGGTGTTCGGCCTGAAGGCCATCCAGGAGGGGAAGAAACAACGGGGGCTCCGGTTCCCCCAGTTGTCCATCCAGACCACGGTTTCTTCCCGAAACCTGGAGGCCTTACCGGACATGGTGGACCTGGCCCGGTCCCTGGAGGTGCCGGTGATCCGCTTTCAGCACCTGTCCAACGTGGACACCCGGCTGGTGGAGGCCACGGACCGGATCCTGGGCGAGAAGTCGGCCGGGATGCACATCTACGGTTCCCTTCCCGATGACCTCAAGCTGACCGGGGAGCAGATGGAGAAGATCCCGGAGATCGTCCGGGAACTGCGGCGGCGGAAAGGCGGAGGGATGGAGGTGTGGATCGACCCCGTCTTCACGGAGAACAACCGGGCGGCCATGGACAAGGGGGTTTTCCCCCGGGACGGCTGCACCTCCCTGCGGACCTCGGCCACGATCTCCGCGTACGGGGACGTGACCCCCTGCGCCATGCTGAACGACTACACCATGGGCAACGTCCGGGTGACCTCGTTCCGGGACATCTGGTCCAACGCCAAGTATCAGGCTTTGCGGGCCCGCATCGACCGGAGGCTGCTTCCCATCTGCATGAAGTGCTGCGACAAGCTGTAACAGCCTGTGGCGAGCGTTCCAGGGGAAGGCCGTTCCAAAGGGGCCAGAGACAAGGCGCACGAGATCCCGAGGAAGGAAGCGCACGTGCGAAGTGCGTTGACGGACGAGGGATGAGTGGAACGCAGCAAGTGGACCCGTTTCAACGGCCTGCCGAGGAGACCCCTCCATCAAGAAGCTGATCCAAACCACCGCCTGGGTGGGCCTTTCCTCCGTGCTGAACACCGCGGTGGCCATTGCCCGGACCAAGGTGTTCGCCGTGTTTCTGGGGCCGTTCGGGATCGGTGTCTTTGCCCAGCTGAACGTGATCCTGAACCTGGCCAACAGCTTCGTGTCGTTGGGCATGACCACCGGAACCGTGCGCTACGCGGCCGAGTACCACGTGGACGGAGACACCGATTCCATCCGGCAGCTCACGCGCACCACCTTGCTGTTCCTGGGCGGCTTTTCCTGCCTCGTGTTGGTTCCCTCCCTGGTGTTTTCCCGGACGCTGGCCGGCGGGCTGCTGGACGACCGGGCCCTGGCCGTGGTCCTGACCATCGCCCTGTTTCATATCCCGTTCATGGTACTGGGTACCCAGGTCCTGTCCGTGCTGCAGGGGTTGCGCAAGGTCCGGACCGTGGTGCTGGTGAACGTGTCGGTGGCGATCCTGGGCCTGGGGGTGGCCGTTCCGCTGGTGATCTTCGTGGGGCTCAAGGGGGCGGCGCTCTACCTGGTTTGCTTCGGGGTGTTCCAGTTCGTGGCCGCCCTTATCGGTCTGTTCCGCACCCGGCTCGGGGGGGTGCGGCTCACCTTCTTCTCCCAGCGGTTAAACCGGGACATCCTGCGGAACCTGTTCCCCTACGGGGCGGCCACCCTGGCGGTGACCCTTCTGTGGATGGTGACCGACCTGGTCATCCGCACCACGGTCATCCGGGCGCTGGGCATGGAGCAGCACGGCATCTACCAGGTGGTGGCCGGTCTTTCCGTGCAGTACTGGAACATTCTGCAGGGGTTCGTCTGGATGTACGCCTACCCGCGCGTGTGCGAACTGAAGCAGGACCTCCAGCGGATCAACGGGGAGATCAACCAGATCCTGCGGTTTCAGGCCCTGTTCCTGGTGCCCATCCTGGCCGGGTTCCTGATCTTTCGGAACGGGGTGATCCCGCTCTTTTACAGCGGCGCGTTCCTCCAGGCCGCTGACCTCGTGTTCCTTCAGGTGCTGGGGGACCTGTTCAAGTCCCTGCTCTGGGCGATCGGGCTGCCCCTGATCGCCCTGAAGCGCCTGCGCACATGGGTGGTCCTGAACGTGGGGGCCAACGCGGTCCACCTCCTCTTTTTCTTCCTGGGGCTCGGCCCCCTGAAGCTCACCAGCGTGGTGGCGGCTTTTGCCGGGGCTCAGATCCTTTTCTTCTTCGTGAACTACCTGATCATGAGGAGGATGACCGGGTTCCGGATTCTCCGCGGGAATGTCAAGCTGATCACGGCCTCCACGCTGCTTCTCCTGGTGCTGGGGGCCTTTCCCGGGACCGGCTGGCCCCTGCCGGTCCTGGGGCCGGTGCTCACTCTCCTGTGGGCCAGCTGGGTCTTTCGAAAAGAGGAACTGGTGGAGCTATGGAGTATCTTCACGCGGAAGAGCCGGCCGCGGACCGAGGACGAAGCGTGAAACCCGCCCCGGCCTGCGCGCGGCGGCTGCCATGACTTGCCAGCGTCTCCATCTGCAACATTCACGCTTCTGCGTAAAGGCTGCGAGAAGCTCATGGAAAAGAAAGTTCCCTTGGGTTCCTGCGGCCGAGAAGTGCCCGGATGCAAGGCGCCCGGCAATGGCGCGGAGGCTCAACCTGCAGAAGATCCGGAACAAGACATGCGCCATTGCGATGCGTCCGGAGGACGCGCCCGAAGGGCGAAGCGCGACGCGTACGTTGCTGTAGGTTGAGCAACGAGGGAGGAGGGGAACGCCGCAGACGGGTGCATGTCGGCCCCCGGATCAGGCCTTCTTCTGTATCACGGCATGGTGGCCTTCGAGAAGGTCGGGCAGGCTGAACCGATAGTCACCGGGGTGTTTTTCCAAGAATTCGTCCAGGGCCGCCTTGGCGCCCGTGCAGAAATAGCCATAGTCGTGAACCAGGACATGGGCACCCTCGACCAGACGGTTATGAAGAAGATCGAGTGCGGTCAGCACAGGGGCGTAGAGGTCAAAATCCACGAGAGCGAAGCACACAGGGGCCGGCAGATCCTCCCGTTCAACGGTTTTCTCAATATATCCCGGCACGATTCGGGTCCGTGACGCAGGGAACGACAGCGCTTTCAACCGGGCGTTCACCTCTGAGACGGGGCAACGCATGGCCCCTTCATACTTCCGCATGCTTCCCAAGCCCAGGAAGTCGTGCGTGAGAACGTCTTTTTCGGTGGGTTTAGAAAGTCCATGGAAGGAATCGAACAGCCAAAGCTCCTTTTCCGTGTCTCGTATCTCATTGGCTATGAGCGCCGATGTGGCTCCATTGGCACACCCGAATTCGCAGACGGCTCCGGGAAGAGAAAGGGACTTGTTCAGACAGTCCAGGAGACAAAGTCCGTGCAAGACCTGCATCCCTTCCAGCGCAGCCAGGAGTTGGGCCCGGTAAGGGTTCTGGGGCAGGTCCGGTAAGATCAATGGACAAAGGGTTCGCTCCACTTGGCGGGTAAGCGACAACAATTTTTCACGCAGTTGCGGATCGCCGCCTTTCTGCGTCCGGATGAGACGCAGGTTGAACGGTCCAAGGACACGCTCCAAGGTCTTCACGAAAACGGTTTTCAATTCGGTTTCTTCCTGTGCCGTCTCTGTCGGTTGCCAGCCGCCTTTTCCACCTCCGCCAGGAAGATCCTCTCCACGTTGGGCAGGATCGTGGCGAGGTTGAACTTGTCCCCGTTGATGCGGATGGCGCCTTGGGCGATCCTTCTTGCCAGTGCTTCGTTGCGGGCGACTCGGAGCACGGCGTCGGCAAGGGCTCGCGGGTTTTCCGGTTCGAACAGGATCCCGGACACCTCGTTCTCCACCACGTCCAGCAGACCCCCGATGCGGCTGGCCAGCACGGGCAGGCCGTTCACCATGGCTTCCAGGAGCGTGTTCCCCTGGGGTTCGGGCCAGACGGACGGCATGATCATCATGTCGTACTGCCGGTAGGCCTTCCACAGCTCTTCCCGGGGCCGTTTTCCCAGGAAGCGCACCTGGCGCTGCACGTCCAGGGAGCGCGTGAGTTCCCGGAGTTCGCGTTCGTAGTCCTTCATACAGGAGCCGATGACGTCCAGGGTGAAGTCCTGTTCCGGGTGTTCCCGGGTCAGGATCTTCACCGCCTCGATGAGGCAGTGGACCCCCTTGCCCCTCCACAGCTGTCCCACGAACAGGAGGCGGTTGCGTTTCCTGCGCCGCTGGATGACCCGGGCACGCTTCCAGTGGTGATCGGCCAGGCCGTAGTGGATCACGTGGATGTTTGCGGAGGGAAACCCCGCAGCCTCGTAGTCCTTGCGGATCAGGGAGGAGGTGGCAAAAAGGGTCATCCGCCGGAGCTGGTAGTGGATCAGGTGCATGAGCGGCGTGACCTTGGGGACACCCGCCAGGTACTCTTGGAGGCGGTACGGCCGGTACCGGAGAAGCCAGTCGTCGCACAGGTGGGCCACCACCGGCAGGCCTCGGCTCAGGGGCAGCCACAGGGGCGCTACGGAAAGGCCTCCGCACTTCCAGGCGTAAACCAGCTCCGGCCGAAACCCGTCCAGCAGCCCCCGGATCTCGGCGGCGTTCCGGCGATCCCACACCAGGTTTCGGAGGGTGGAAAGCCGGGTGGGCACCTTGGTTCCGCCCATGATCCCGTCCAGGTCGTCGTTCTCCCGCAGGGTCCTGGCAACCCAGTGGGCATCGTCCTCGTCGCCCCGGGCATGGTAGGTGCTTGTGACGGCGCGCACCTCGTGCCCTCGTTCCCGCAGGGCCTCCCCGTACTCCTTGGCCCCGATCTCGTAGCCGCCGATGTAGTGCGGGGGAAGCAGGTTGCTGATCAGCAGGATGCGCATGGGAAGACCCTGGTTCGATCTCGGGGCAGAAACGTGGAGGCAAAGGATTCTCTGAGGTTCCTCACCGGAAGACGGAGTCGAGCCGCAACACCGACCCCATCCCATGACCCAGTGTATTGTATTCACAGAGAAGGGCATAGTCCAGTAACGCTGGAAGGTGCTGTTGTAGCAACCCTCTTTACGAGGTCACCCTCGTTCTGTTCGTTGCGCTTCGTGACGCCCGGAGGCGGGCCTTTCGATCGAAGGGCAACCCGGGCGTCGGATTTGGACAAGAAGGGACGATTGTCATAGACTGTAACGTGAGAGAGGGGCTTCTGCCTGCCGGGTCGAAACGTTTGCCCGCCTGCGACCCCGATGCTCGGACCGATCTTTCCCTGTCGCCAGAGCGTGGCTCCGACATCCTGAAAGCGAGCCCCAAGACGGCGAACCCGGACAGGGGCACCGCCCCGATGCACCCGGCAGACCCGGTGCCACGGAAAGGAAGCGTACCTGCCTTGTTGTCGCTTGTGATCCCCACGTTCAATGAACGGGCGAACTTGGGCACGCTCGTCCGCCGGATCCACGAGAGTCTCGGGGCCTACCCGTTCGAACTCATCGTCGTGGATGACGACTCCCCGGACGGCACCGGCCGGGAGGCCGAGGAACTGGCCAGGACCTACCCCCTGCAGGTTGTGCACCGGCGCGGCAAGCGGGAACTGGGAACCGCGGTGGTGGAGGGCCTCGGCCGCGCCAGGGGAACCGTCCTGGGGTTCATGGACGCGGATCTGAGCCACCCTCCGGAGAGCCTGCCCCTTCTGCTGCAGACCCTGGCGCAGGACGGGACGGACGTCGTGATCGGAAGCCGGTTCGTGGAAGGGGGGCGGGTGTCCGAGGAGTGGTCGTCGGTCCGGCGTCTCGCCTCCCTCTGCGCCCGGTTTCTCTGCCTGCCCCTGACCCCCGTCCGGGACAGCACGTCCGGATTTTTCCTGTTCCGGCGGGAGGTGATCCAGGGCGTGGACCTTCGCCCCCGTGGGTACAAGATCGGCCTGGAACTGCTCGTGAAGGGGCGCTACGCTTTGGTCCGGGAGGTGCCCATCCTCTTCCAAGAGCGGCGAAGCGGTGCGAGCAAGATGACCCTGCGGGTCCAGGTGGACTACCTGCTGCACCTGGCGGCCCTCTACGGCCACCGGCTGTCCAGCCGGCGCCGGCGTTCGCAGGGCTTGGACCCCCGGGGCATGAAGCGGTGAGGCCATGAGTCTTGCCTACAACAGGACGGTGTTTGGCCTGATCCTGGTGGGTGCACTCAATCTGCTTGTGGGGGTGGTCTTCCAGGCCATTGTGGCGGCCACCTACGGCGCGGGTTCCGCCCTGGAAGCCTTCCTCATGGCGGATGCCATCCCCGGGTTCCTCAACGACCGGCTCCTGTTCGGCGCCGTGAACATCGTGCTCGTTCCCCTGCTCTGTTCGGAGCGGCTCCGGGAAAAACCCGAGGAGAGTTGGCATATCGCCGGGACGTTCATCACCCTGCTCACGCTGTTCAGCGCGGTGTTCACGACGGCCTGTTGCGTGTTCGCGCCGTCCATCGTGAGACTGACGGCCCCGGGGTTTCCTCCGGAGACGGCGGCCTTGACCGTGAAGCTGCTCCGGGTGCTGTCTTTGACCACGGTGTTCTTCTGCGCCGTCTCCTGGATGCGGGGCATCCTTCACGCGCACAACATCTTCATCCTTCCCTACCTGGGAGGGGTCGTCTACTTCGTCTTCCTGGCCGGGTTCGTCCAGGGCGGTTCCGGGGTCCTGGGGATCTGGGCCCTGGGCATCGGGGCGGTGCTTTCCTCGGCCCTGTTCTGTGCCTTTCACGTCATCCCCCTGCGCAAGGTGAGCGTCTCCTGGCGGTTTGGCCTGGATCGCAAGGTGCTCGCCGGCCCCCTGTCCATGTTCTTTGCCTACATGTTCTTGTCCGCCGGTTCCTACATCAGCTACCTGGTGGACCGGTATTTCGCGTCCCGGCTGGCGCAGGGGGACATCGTGATCCTGTCCCTGGCCCAGAAGTTCGAGATCCCCATCACCTTTTTGGTCACCTTTTCGGTGAGCCTGCCCGCGCTCACGATCTTCTCCAACGCGGTGGGGAACGAGGAGCGGTTCCGGAGAGGGGTGCGGGACAGCCTCCGTGCCATGA
>Ga0068714_10007832_pt1 | contig 10193 bp, 11 predicted proteins | sample MTBNYHSulfiMetaG_FD_62988 | JGI IMG/M metagenome (GOLD analysis project Ga0068714, IMG submission 62988) | Enrichment culture microbial communities from rom New York Harbor, USA that are MTBE-degrading - MTBE-NYH (New York Harbor Sulfidogenic)... | ecosystem: Environmental > Aquatic > Marine >...
CGATCAAACAGCGGCGGTCATATGCGCCACGTCTTCATGGTACGGGGCATTGGAGGATCTCGAGGAGATCGGCCGGGCCGCCCACTCTGCAGGGGCGTTGCTGGTGGCCGCTGCGAACCCGATCCTACTCGGCGTCATGGAACCTCCGGCGTCGTATGGGGCGGACATCGTGGTTGGGGAGGGGCAGCCCCTCGGGAACGCGCAGTCGTTTGGCGGCCCGGGTCTCGGGATCTTTGCGTGCCGACAGGAGCACATGCGTCAGATGCCTGGACGGGTGGTGGGCCGCACCGTCGACGTGGATGGGCGCCCGGGGTTCGTTCTGACGTTCTCCACGCGCGAACAGCACATCCGCCGGGAGAAGGCGACCTCAAACATCTGCTCCAACCATGCACTCAATGCACTGGCGGCCGGAGTCTACCTGGCGGCGATGGGTCCCGAGGGCCTCGCCGGAGTGGCTTCAGCGTGCGTGGCCAAGGCGCACTACCTGGCTGACGCTCTCGTGGCGACCGGATGCTTCACCCGCGAGTACGATGCGCCGTTTGCCCACGAGTTCACGCTTCGCTATGTCGGCTCCGTGCCAGAGATGCAGTCGCGCCTCCTTGCGCGCGGCTTCCTGGCTGGGATTGACCTGGGCCGGTTCTCCCCCGAGGATGTCGGCCTGGTGTTGTTTGCGGTGACCGAGAAGCGGACGAGAAGCGAACTCGATCGCTTCGTGGAGGAGGTGCGATCCCTGTGAGAGATGCATCTCGCTGTGATGCACCTTGCGCTGATCGAGACCGTGCGAGCGGAGCGTCGTCTGAGGGCGTCTGCATTCCAGGTCCCGAGCCGTTGACAGGTACGCTTATATTCGAGCGCGGTGGGAGCGGTTCATCATGCATCGAGCCGCCGTCACCGGATGTGCCAGGCGTGGCACTCGACGTGCTGCTGGGCGGAAGGGCACGGCAGTGTGCTCCCACACTGCCGTCGGTCAGCGAGGGCGAGATTGCCCGACACTACGAGCGGCTTGCCCACGCGAACTTCGGCGTTGACAGCGGTTTTTACCCGCTCGGCAGTTGCACGATGAAGTACAACCCCCGGGTAGGGGAGTGGGCGTCGCGCCTGCCGGGCTTCTCGGCGGTGCATCCGTACCAGCCTGAAGAGACCGTGCAGGGTCTGCTGGAGTTGATGTGGGGATTGCAGGAGGCGTTGGCGGAAGTGAGCGGGCTTCCCGGGGTAGCACTACAGCCGGCGGCAGGCGCCCACGGCGAACTCACCGGACTGCTCGCCATCCGGGCGTACCACGTAGCGCACGGCGATTCCCGGAAGCGGGTGCTCGTTCCGGACGCAGCTCACGGCACGAACCCCGCCACAGTCAAGATGTGTGGGTACGACGTCGTCCAGGTTCCCAGCAACGAGCGCGGCGGCGTAGACATGGACGCGCTGCGTTTGCTCCTGGACACCGATGTCGCGGCGATCATGCTCACCAATCCCAACACGCTGGGGCTGTTTGAAGAGAACATCACCGCAATCACTTCTGCCGTGCACGAGGTCGGCGCACTCGCATACTGCGATGGTGCGAATCTCAACCCGATACTCGGCCGCGCCCGTCCCGGGGACATGGGGTTCGACGCCCTGCATATCAACCTTCACAAGACGTTCGCCACACCACACGGTGGAGGCGGCCCCGGTGCCGGCCCTGTTGCGGTGACTGCCGATCTCGCTCCCTTTCTGCCCGGACCGAATGTGGTCCGCTCAGCCGACGGCCGCCTGACGCTTCAGACCCCCGCGGCGTCGATCGGCCGCGTGCGATCATTCGTGGGCAACGTGGGTGTGCTGGTCAGAGCCTACGCATACATCCGAGCGATCGGTGCCGAGGGTCTGCTTGAGGTCGCGGAGCAGTCCGTTCTCTCGGCCAATTACCTGAAGGAACTGCTGCGTGACGTCTGGCCGCTCGCGTTCGATCGGCCGTGCAAGCACGAGTTTGTGCTCTCCGGAAGTCGCATGCGCCGCGAGCACGGCGTTCGTACACTGGATGTTGCGAAACGTCTTCTGGACTACGGTGTCCATCCGCCGACGATCTACTTCCCGCTGGTTGTAGATGAGGCAATCATGATTGAGCCTACCGAGACCGAGGACAAAACCACGCTCGACCGGTTTGCGGCGGTGATGCGGCAGATCGCCGGGGAAGCTGCCGAGAATCCTGATCTGTTGCATGAAGCGCCGCTGACAACCCCCGTCAGGCGGCTTGACGAGGCTGCGGCGGTCAAGAACCCCGATCTCGCGTGGCGGCCGTCGGCGTGAAACCCGTCTGGCGCCTGATCGTGAACGGTCCTGCCGAGGGTGCATGGAACATGGCTGTCGATCGCGCCATGCTCGACGCCCACAGGGCCGAGGAGGCACCGGCCACATTGCGGCTCTATGTATGGAACCGCCCAACGGTAACCATTGGGCGGTTCCAGAAGCTCGAGACCGTCGATCGCGAGTACTGTGCCGCGGAGGGGTTGGGGCTGGCGCGTCGTCCTACGGGCGGGCGTGGGGTGTTGCATGACCACGAGATCACGTACTCGATTGTGGCCGGCGTGCGGGACGGGTTGCCTCGTGGAGTCGCGGCAAGCTACCGGGTGCTGTGCGGCGCCCTGGTGGAAGCGTATCGCGAACTCGGCGTGCCGGCGGAGATGACTGCGCGGGAGCGGGGTTCGAGCGCAACAGGCGCGTGCTACCTGCATGCCACCGCCGCCGACCTCTCCCTGGACGCCGCCAAGCTCTCAGGAAGCGCTCAGGTCTGGAACGCGGACTCGTGTCTGCAGCATGGATCGTTCGTGATCACCCGAGACGTGGCGCGCGAGGCCTGCGTCTTCGGGCTGGGGCGCAGCGATGCGCGGGTGCTTGCAGCGTCGACCGCAACCCTCTCGGATGCGCTCGGAGCTCCGCCTTCGTCGGCGCAGATCATAGACGCCGTGAAGACGGGAGTTCGCCGGGTTCTCGGGGTACATCTGGAGGAGACGGACCTGTCGGAAACGGAGTCTGAGCATGCGAGGACCTGCGTTGAACAGTATCGGGTGCCCATCTCGGACGCCTGACACTTCGCGAACAGAAGATGCCTACGGCGCGTATACGTCGAGTAGAGGTCTAGCTCCCCGTGTCACCGAGCTCTGCTACAATGGCCGAAAGCCGTCCGGGTTCGATCTCGCTCCAAAGGGGGACCAGTGAACGACAAGGGAGCCAACGACGATACACTGCTCAATCTTCAGACGAAGTCCGCTGAGGAGCTCCGGGAGCTGCTGGACACCCTCTATGAGGAGGAACAGAAGGTCAGCTACCGACGGCGCGTACTGCACGGGAAGATCGACATTCTGCGTGCCGAGCTAGTCCGGCGCATGAAAGCCGAGCACGAAGGCGGGGAGGATCTGGTGTCGGCCACCGATATTGATCGGCTGATCGATATTCTCTCCGGGGATCTTCGTGGCGTCTCCCGTTTTGATGTGGCAGCTGATGATGAAGGTGAAGACTGATCGCGGCGTCGAAAGGCCCGCGATCCCGACCGGAGGAGGACCAATGACCGGACTTGCCGCGAAGATCCAGGAGATCCTCAACGACTTGTCAAATGACGCCGTCGAGGAACGCGTTGTGGATTATGTCGTTCGCGAGATCCAGAATGGGCGGTCCCTCTCGGACGCGGTCGCCGACCCGTACGTGAAGAACCGGCTGAGTGATGAGCGCGTAGTCAAGGTCTTTGCTGACCCAGAGGTCGTGAACGCGCTCGAGAAGCAGATTGAGGGCTTCTTCGGAGGTGGGGAGCGCGACATTCTCGAGTGAGGATGCGCGCAGGCGTCACTAGAGCGGTGTGGGGAGATGGTGACCATGGATCGATGTCCTGTGTGCGGCGTTGAGACCCCCGTGGGCAGTGCGTTCTGTCCCGCGTGCGGGGTTGATCTTGACGGGACCACCGCGGCATTTGAGGCGATCGCCGATGCGGGGGAAGCGCCGTGCGAAGAGGATCTTTCGGTTGCTGACGTCCCCGTGCTTGTCGTGCGGGGCGGCATGGAGGTGGGAGAGCGCTTCTATCTGGACCGCTCGGCGTTGACCCTTGGCCGCGATCCATCGTGTGACGTCTTCCTCAACGATGTGACCGTCTCCCGTCTGCACGCACGTCTGGCAGTGCAGGGGAGCAGTGTCACTGTTGAAGACGCAGGTTCGCTGAATGGCACGTACGTGAACGATGCGATTGTGGCGCGAGCCGAACTACACAACGGCGACACCGTGCAGATTGGCCGGTTCCGGATGGTGTTTCTGGACAGGGAGGTGCATGGTGGCTCCTCGCGTTCGTGACTACCTGACTATCGGCGAAGTGGTGGATCGGCTGACGCCCTCGTTCCCCGATCTTACGATCTCCAAGGTCCGTTTCCTTGAAGACGAGGGGCTTCTCACTCCCGAACGAACCGCCGGTGGTTATCGCACGTTCCACACCGGCGACGTGGCGCGCCTTGAGCTGATCCTGAGACTCCAGCGCGATCATTTCATGCCGCTCTCGGTTATCCGCGAGAAACTTGAGGATCTCGACAAGGGGAAGTTGCCGCCCGAGCTGCGCCCGGCGATGGAGAGCGTCGAGACCGCGCCGCTGCCGCTAGAGGTTGCCGAGACAGTGCCCCTGAGCAAAGTACCAGACGTGCTCGGTATACCTACGGCCTTCATACGGGAACTCGGTTCATTTGCGATCGTGCAGCTTGTGAACGGTCCGAACGGCGAGGAACTGTCGGGTCCTGACGTGGCCATCGCCCAGACGTGTTGGGAGCTTCGGCACTTTGGCATCGAGCCCCGGCACCTGCGGACCTACGAGACATTTGCCGAGCGCGAGGCGTCGCTCTTTCAGCAGATACTGCTGCCGTCGATGCGTCATCGTACGCCTGAAGCCCGCCAGAAGCTTGTTGAGACCCTGACGGAACTGTTGCAGCAGACGGACGATCTCACCAGATATATGGTGCGTCGCGCGGTGGGCCGCGTGTTTGAGGATTTCGACTGAGCACGCAATGAGCGACGAGGATCCAGACAGCATCGCTGAAGATCTCCCTGTCTCCGATAGAGTCGCGCGCACCGTGTTCGTCCATCCGTCCGAGCGCGCAGCGGCGCAGATTCTGGACTTCTATCGCATCAACTGGGAATACGAACCTACGTCATTTCCCCTTGAGTGGGATGCAGAAGGCCGTGTGCTGGCGTACTTCACTCCTGATTTCTACCTCCCCGACTACGATCTGTACATCGAACTCACGACGATGAACCAGAATCTTGTGACGAAGAAGAACAGGAAGGTCAGACGCCTGAAGGAGCTCTACCCTGAGGTGTCGATCAAGATCTTCTACCAGAAGGACTTTCGCAAGCTGCTGTTCAGATTCGGTGTCCCCGTGCGTCCACGGGAACACGCTGAGGGTGGCGGGTTTGAAGCTCACAACGAAGGCGGGGGCAGCGCCGAGTGATGACACCGCTCCCCCTGGAGTTTCCCGATCCGCGCATCGAAGAAGTCCTTCTCTCTGAGCGGCAGATTGCCGACGCTGTCGCCCGGCTCGGCCAGGCGATTGCCCGGGACTACGACGGCCGGGACCTGGCACTCGTCACGATTCTCAAGGGCGGCGTGGTGTTCCTGGCGGACCTTTGCCGCGCGATCGACATTCCACTGACCGTGGACTTCATGAGCATCTCCGCTTATCGGCCGAATGTCTCAGGTGTCGTGCGTATCATGAAGGACCTCGATGACGAGATCAGTGGGCGCGATGTTCTGATAGTCGAAGACATCATAGATACGGGTCTCTCTCTCGGCTATCTGCTGCGCGTGCTCAAGGAGCGCCGCCCGGCGAGTCTTAGTGTGTGCACACTGATGGACAAGGACGTCAGGCGCATCGTGGATCTGCCCATTGAGTATCGTGGATTCTCGGTGCCGGACCGCTTCCTGGTCGGCTATGGGTTGGATCTCAATGGTCTATGGCGAAATCTGCCGTATGTCGCTACTCTCCAAGAGCACGTCTGGAAGGGCCATCCCGGAGACTGATAGGGCCAAGCGTGGCAGAAACCGTACTCATGCCAATAAGGAGAACGACCGTGGACTTCGAGCGCTACATAAGAGACATCCCCGATTTCCCAAAGGAAGGCGTCGTCTTCAAGGACATCACGCCGCTACTTGCGAGTCCGGAAGGCTTTGCGGGCGTCATTGACGAAATCGCGACAGCCTATGGCGATGCGGGAGTGACGAAAGTGATCGGCGCCGAGGCGCGCGGGTTCATCCTCGGCGGCGCGCTTGCGTATCGGCTGGGTGCCGGTTTCGTCCCGGCCCGGAAGCCGGGCAAGTTGCCGTGGACCACTCACGCGCATTCATATGAACTTGAGTACGGGACCGACTCGCTCGAGGTGCATACCGATGCGATCGGTCCACAGGACGTGGTGCTGATTGTGGACGACGTGCTGGCGACCGGTGGCACCGCCGCTGCGAAGTGTGCGCTCGTGGAGAGCATGGGTGCCCGTACGGCGGGTTTCGCGTTCCTTATCGAACTGGATTTCCTGGCAGGGCGGGAACGCCTGGGCGATGCCAGGATCGTGTCGCTCATCCACGTGGCGTAGTCCCTGGCTTGACCTGCAAGACGGTCTTGGCCCAGCCTACTCGGCGGGGACCACGATCTGGACCTGAACGGACGCGACGCCACTGAAGCCGAGTGCCTGCGCGGCGGCCATGGACAGGTCGAGGTCCCGGCCAGACACATAGGGACCGCGGTCGTTCACGTAGACGATGATGCGGTGGCTGCCGCGCGTCAGCGCCAGGACGGTCCCAAAGGGCAGCGTCCTCGAAGCGCAGGTGTAGTCATTCTGGTTGAATGTCTGCCCGGATGCCGTCGAGCGGCCGTTGAAGCCCGGACCGTACCAGCTGCACACTGCGGTCGACGTCTGCCCGGTACCCGTGTAAGAGCGTGGCATGTACGCTGAGATTCCGTACGCAACGCCGGGCTGGATGTCAATTTCCGCTGTCGCCCTGGGAATGTCGGTGCCAACCGGTATGGACGCCGCGCGCCACTGGGCGCGCGTGGAAGCGTTGAGTGAGCGGGCCTGGAGAAGAACCTGGCGTGCTTCCTCGGTGAGCGAGGCGACCCGGGTCTCTTGCTGAACGAGCAACTGCTCAAGTTTGGCCAGTCGGGTCTCTTGCTCCTCTTGGAGCGCCCTGTTCTGCGTCTGAAGTGTGTCGAGTTCGCCTTGCTGGTAGCGGGCGTCGGAAAGGGCGACATTGAGGTTGCTAACGAGCTGATTCTCCTCGTCGGCTATGTGGAGCAGGGCGTTGGCTCGGGCAACAAGTTGCGCGATGTCATCGGAACTCAGGAGTACGCTCAGAGAGTCGAATGAACCGCGCTTGTACATTGAGACGACGTGGACATTGAGGCGGTCCTTCGCCTGGGCGAGATTGACCTCGGATTCCGCAACGAGGACCTCCTGGGCAGCGATGCGCTCCTCGGTCACGGCGATGCGCTCGGTGAGCGCGATATTCTCTGCGTCAAGTGCGTTTATGGCGGCTTCGGTTTGAAGGGCATCGGCGGTTGCGGCGTCGAGCTCATCCTGAACGGCGGTGACGTCTTCGGAGAGGCCCGCAAATGGAATGGTGACGTTGACGGTGGAGACACGTGCCTGGGTTGACTGAGCAAATGCGTTTGGCATGGACACCGCGAGAGCCAGGATGGCGATCGCAGCTGGAAGTAGACGGTGATAGGCGCGCATAGCACCTCCACTCATGCACGCAGGGACATGTGTGGTGATGGTAGCGCACAATTGCCCTCTCTTGGTATAGTCAACATGAGGGCTTCGGTCTGGAAGCCCCCGCGACGACCTCTGCACACACCCAAAGTTGCAGCCCGGAGGTACGATGCGGATCGCGCAGAGAGCGTTCAGATGCCGTATCGCGGCACTGTGTCTCGTTCTGGCTGTGGTGCTCTCTCCGGCCCGTGCGGTGGCGGAGCCTTCTACCCCTGAGATCGAAGCGAAGCGTACGCAGGCCGCTGTGGCGCGCGTTGACCTGGAGGCGATGAACGATCGTCTCGAGATCCAGATCGAGGAGTACAACACGGTCACCGACGCACTTGCGCTCACGCAGGAGCGGCTGCTTGAGGCTGAAGACGAACTCGTGCGAGCGGAGCTGGATCTTCAGGAGATGCAGTCCAGGCTGGCTGGACGCGCAAGGGCTATCTACACCGCCGGAGACTCGAGCATGCTTGAGGTGCTCCTGGGCGCATCGTCATTTCAGGAACTCCTGGTACGGCTGGACTTTGCTATGCGCATTGCCCGGGAGGACGCGCGTGCAGTGCAGGACGTGAAAGATGCGCGGGCCGCCGTTGAAGCGCTCAAAGACTCGCTTGAGCTCCAAGAGGCCGAGGAACGCGCGCTCGAGGCGGAGGCCGAGGCGCGAGTGGTCGCGATTGAAGCAGACGTTGCCTCCCAGGAAGCCTACGTATCAGCGCTCGGCGCCGAAATCAGGGAACTGATTGCCGCTGAGGAGGAACGCCTCAGACAAGAGGCCGAGGAGCACGCCAGGCAGGCCGCGGCCTCGGCTGCGTCGGGCGGTACCAGTACGCGTGAACCGGCCGATCCGTCGGATCTAGGCACTGGACATCCCGAAGCGGCCACCGTTGCTCTGCAGTACCTCGGCGTCCCGTACCAGTGGGGAGGGGCGGATCCCTTGGGGTTCGACTGCTCCGGCCTCTGCAAGTACTCGTACGCACAGATTGGCATCTCGCTTCCTCACTCCAGTGCGGCGCAGTTCCGCCTCGGCCAGCATATCGACCGCTTGCGCACCGACCTACTGGTTCCGGGGGATCTGGTGTTCTTTGGCACCGACGGCAACGACACCATGGTGCATCACGTTGGCATGTACATCGGCAACGACCAGTTCGTGCACGCGCCGTACACGGGAGCCGTCGTGCGTGTCGAGTCTCTCAGCGCCCGCATCGCGATGCGCGGAGACTACGTTGGGGCGTCGCGCTTCTGACGACTGGCCGGAGTGGACTGAAGGGTGGCTCGCCCCAGCGCCGCTGAGGCGAGCCTGAGGCGTACCTCTATGCTCTAGAGCCGATGAACGCTGTGCTATGATTCAGCAAATCTCGCGCGCGCAGTACGGAACTCGCCGCGAAGTTCGAAACACAATCCGGAGGTGATCGTGGCGCGCGCTCTGCTATCGGGCAACGAGGCGGTTGCCCGGGGTGCCTGGGAAGCCGGCGTTTCCGTCGGCATCGGGTATCCGGGAACGCCCTCTACAGAGGTTCTTGAGAACCTGGTGAAGTACGAGGATGTCCGCTGTGAGTGGGCTCCGAACGAGAAGGTCGCGGCCGAGGTTGCCGGCGGTGTCTCGCTTGGTGGACACCGCGCACTCGTGACGATGAAGCACGTGGGGCTCAACGTGGCTGCCGATCCACTGTACACGCAGGCGTACACTGGCGTGAGCGGCGGTCTCGTCTACCTGGTGGCCGATGACCCGGGGATGCATAGCTCGCAAAACGAGCAGGACACGCGAAACCATGCTGCCGGAGCCCACGTTCCGCTGCTGGAGCCCTCGGACAGCCAGGAGGCGCTGGAGTTCGTTCGCCGCGCTTTTGAATTGTCGGAAACGCATGACATACCCGTAATCGTGCGCATGACGACGCGAGTTGCCCACGGCAAGACGTTGGTCGAGGTGGGGGAGCGGCGAGCGGTTGAGCCCAAGCCGTATACGCGTTCCCCGAGTAAGTACGTCATGATGCCGGCGGGAGCGCGGCAGCGCAGGCTCGACTTGACGTCCAGGCTCGCAGGTCTCAAGACCGAGTCCGAGCACGCTGCCGAGAATCGCATTGAGATGCGTGATCCCGCCCTTGGAGTAGTGACCTCCGGCGTTGCCTACCAGTACGTGCGCGAGGCGCTGCCCGAGGCATCGATCCTGAAGCTCGGTATGCCGCTGCCGATTCCGGAGGCGCTCGTCCGGGACTTCGCCGCGCGTGTGGACCGGCTCGCAGTCGTTGAAGAACTGGAGCCATACTTGACGCTGAGGTTGCAGGCGTTGGGGCTGGCCCTGACAGACGTCGGATTCTCATTTGTCGGAGAGCTGTCACCCTCGATCATCGCGGCAGCCTTCGGCAGAGAGGTGGCCGACGTGCGGCCGCCTCTCCCGGGTCTGCCACCGAGGCCGCCTCTTCTGTGCGCGGGATGCCCGCATCGCGGTG
>Ga0068714_10007833_pt1 | contig 10191 bp, 11 predicted proteins | sample MTBNYHSulfiMetaG_FD_62988 | JGI IMG/M metagenome (GOLD analysis project Ga0068714, IMG submission 62988) | Enrichment culture microbial communities from rom New York Harbor, USA that are MTBE-degrading - MTBE-NYH (New York Harbor Sulfidogenic)... | ecosystem: Environmental > Aquatic > Marine >...
ACCATGTCCAAAAAGGGTGAAGCCGATAGCAATTGAGGCAGCCTGGGGACACCTTCGAGCATCCCGTTAATGGGTTCCAGGTCGCTTCGGTCCATTCTATCGTCGTCGGGCTCATTATTGATTCAAGTCCTTCACCAGGTGGTTTGCGATACGCAGTGCGGCTTTCTGCGCCGCCATGCTGGGACTAGAAACGCCCAATACCAGCGCGAACAACGGAGCACCCTTGTTGTTCATTAGTATCCCGGCGTTCGATACCGCGCTGGAAGCCACGATATATTTTCCGACCGAGCGCCGGCAATGATTTGTTTCGCGGTGTATTTTTTTGAAGTCCCGAATCACTTTCGAGGGCTTATTATCGGATGAGACCATCATATGGAGATGGTTGTCGGGTATGACATATGCATGGAGAAGCAGACCTTTTTCGTGTCGGCAAGAGTTGAGAGAGTCAGTGATGATGTCCGGATATTTTTGGCGGGTGAATATGGGCAGCCGGCCCACAACGGTGGAGGTTATAAAGTGAGGCGCTTCTAGATCTGCAATTTTATAGCGGCTTCGCATAAAGGTGCTTTTAAAGCGCAGCTTTGAACGATAACCCACGCTTCCAAGTGTAACTTGGGAACGAGAAAACCCCATTACCTATTCATTACGAAAGGACCCATATTGCCGCTCTTCGACATCCTCTATGTCCAAGTGATCCGGAAAGGGTAGGGGACATCCCTGCCGACCAGGTCTGCGGGGCATTTGAAGTAAAGTGAAAAAAATTAGTTGACAGGAGTCTCGAAGCGACTTAGTATTTAAGCCAATACTTAAAAGGATCCTAGGCATGGAAAGCAAGCAGGCGGAACTCTTTAAAATCCTGGGTGTGGACAGTCGTATCCGAATCATCGAGCTGCTCAAGCACAAGGGCCCCCTTGGCGCCAACGAGATGTCGGAGATATTGGGTATAACTCCCTCGGCTGTTTCCCAGCACCTCAAAATCCTCAAACACGCGGGCCTGGTTCGAAGTGAGCGTAAGGGGTACTGGATTCCCTATGAGATCGAACCGGCGGCATTGGAACAATGCGGCGAACTGCTATCCAGCGTTTGCACCTGCGGCTGCAAAGGAACGGGGAAGTTTCGAGAGGCCGAACTGAGCGAGGCCGAAGACCAGGTCGAGCTCCTGGAGACTTACCAGCGGGAGCTTCAGCAAGAACTTCAAAAAGTGCGGACACGGATTGAGGAACTGAAAAAATAGATCTCCTTTTTTGCTGAGGAAGCTTTAAGAAATTCCCTCCTTCGGAGGAGTGGGTGCCAGATTCGGAAAAGGTCCGACTTTTCAATCGGTGCGCAACCAGGATCGGAACGGATTTATGCATGGAAGGAAGAATTTTTTTGATCATAACTTCAGTAATTGCTTAAAAACTTAATTGTATACCCGAGGAAAGGAGGTGATTCACATGGCCGACAAGAAATCGTCCGGTTGCGGGTGCGGATGCCCGCCCCTGTCCCAGTTAGGCGACAAGACCGCTAAACCCGAAACTAAGAAACCCGAAAAAACCCAGTAAGTCCAACGTTCACCTCGTCCGGATTCATCCGGGGGCGGACCCTCTGGGGACGCCCCCTCCGGACCTCCCCGAAAATTCCAATCGGATAACGATCAACGCACGGTTTCGGGCGAAACGCCGAACGGGTCGATGACCCGGACGTTGGACCCTGTGCAACTCAGCGTTCAGGCCACTCCGTTTCAAGAACAAACACAAAATACTGCATCCTTCATTTTTAATAGAGGTACAAAATGCGTGTGGTGGTATACTCGTGTTTGAATAGGCGGCAGGTTCGCGGACCTGAGGGGAAACCGACAGGCCGAGCTGGGGCTCGGCGTTCCCGGAAGGAGTGTACGCGGACCTGAGGAGGTAAACCCGCAAACCGAGAAAGGAGTGTTCAATGGCAAACTTCGTTTTCCTGTTAACCAAGGATGGTGTGGATGAGGCCACCCGATGTTTTCAATTCGCCAAGGTGGCCCACTCTAAAGGACACAACGTGAGTCTGTTCTTTGCGGACGACGGCGTCCTCTGGGCGGATAAAACGCGCGACTTCGACACGGCGTGCAAAACCGGGGATCGTCCAAAGGATTATTTTCCCTATCTTGTGGAAAATGAAATCCCTGTGAGTGTCTGACCGCCCTGCGCCAATGCTCGTCAGGTTGACGAGGCCAAATTTTTCCCCAACATGGTGCTGGCCGGAGCCCCTCACCTCATCGATCTGGTTGCCGACGCGAAACTTTTCAGTTTTTAGGCGGCAGTTTTTTATTTGGGAAAGCCTTTTCCAAAAGGCTTCCCCAAACTTTGAATCCCTGTCTTCTTTCAGGCTGAGCACCCTACCGTCTATTTTGCCGGAAACCGATTTTTGTGGAGCCAACTGAAGTCCGGTCTTCTGGGGCCGAAGGGGTTTTGGTCTCGGGCATAGCCTTCCTCTCCCGGCACGCCGATTTTCAGCACGGCGGTCAGCTCGTAATCTTCGGGAATTTCCAGAAGCTTTTCGGCGGTCTTTTTGTCTTCGTCCCAGTAGAGCACGATTCCCGACCCCAGCCCCTCGGCAACAGCGGCGAGTGATATGTTTTCGATACAGAGCCAAAGGCTGCGTTCCCAATCGACCTTGTTGCACACGGCCACAATGGAAGCGTTTTTGAAAGACTCCCTCTGCGCGACTCCGGCTTTCTCCAGCTTGGGCCGTTTGGCGGGATCCCTTAACGGCGTTCTCATCGTCTGCTCGTACTTCAGCTCCGCCAGCCGATCGATGATCGAGGAATCCTCCACAATAATAAATTCCCAGAGCTGCTTGTTAAGAGCAGAGGGTGCTTTGGTCCCGGCCAGGATGAGTTTACGCAACTGCTCTTCCGTGGCGCCTGCTTTAAACACCCGGATCGTCCGCCTCTTTTCTATGGCATCGTAAAGATCCATGCCTTCCTCCTTGGTAGGTTTCGATTTCTTGGTGTTGCGACGCGGAACCGTAGCCTCCTGCAGTCCCGGTCTGGTGGTTTGGGATGCAATTCCTGTTCAGGTTGAGGTCGTGTATTCAGGGATAGACCGATGCTTCGATCCAGTGGCCGCCAGAGTTTCTGAAATAGGAGGACTTCCGTGGGACCGGCGGCGCCCCGCACTCAGAAAACTAGGATCACTCTCGCAGATGGGTCGACCTGTTCAGGCGACTCCGGCCTACTCTTTTTCTCTTTCACTCAACGCAGCCCGGGCCTCGACGAGTTTTCGATAGTACCGCAATACCTTGTCTCCATCCCCCTTCTTTGTGGCTTTCAGCAGATCCCCCTCGAGTTCGGCCACTTCCAACCGTGGATAATAATCCAGCATCTCCTTTAAGTGCGCCAGGACGATTTTCCCTGTCAGAATGGGATGGTTATTGGTCACGTTGGCATCCGGAAAGCTCAATCCGTGCTCGAGTTCCACCTCGAGCCCCATCTTGAATTCCTCCACCGGAATCCGGCCCGTTTCGCCGCCTACTTCGGCTTGAATGATCCGTGCCTCCTCGAGTTGCACCTCAGCTTTTTCAAGCTGCGTCCAGTCCCGGATCCCAAGTTCACGGCAAACCCGCTGCACTTCTTCCTTCGAGATGTATTCCGGTAATTTCATCACTGCCTCCTCGTTTCATGTATTGCGTTTCGTAATCAGCCCGTATGCGTTTCGCTTCCGCTTTTTTGATACTGCGCGACAACGCGCGATCCATTCGAAGAGATCTGAGAGAGAACCTATGCTACCTTCTTCAGCCGAATATGGTTACGTCTATTTCAGCGGCTAAACAACAGCCGCTTTCCTTTCTCCAATCTTCAGATTTCTAAAGGCGTTCGCCGGACGATCGTGGTCAAGGTATGACATGGGCGATTCGTTCACCCGGGTAGACGCCTCGAAGGGCGACAGTCCTCTCTGTCCCAGATACAACTTCGCTTGGTGGATGAGATCGTTCATGGATCCGAGCACGCTTCGATCCCCGCTCTTGGAAAAGACGGCCTCTCCCGTTTGCGGTTCGATGAATCGTCGAAAGAAGAACTCATTCCCGTCGTCGGCCATGAATTCATGCATGGAGCTGAAGGACTGTTTGAAAAAGCTGCTTTGGTCGGTGACGCCTCGTCCGTGGAACACAATCGAATAGAGCGACGGCGTATTGGCGAGGATGATGTATTGAACTCGTTCCACGGTGAACAGGTGGCCGGTCCAATCTGCGAAAGGATTCGGGTCGGGAAGAAGACGATGCGTCGGCGCCTGTCCGATCTTTTTGCCGAGTTTCTGCGTTAGCCGAAAAACCATTTGTTCACTCCTGGCTTTGGTGTACAAAGCAGACTGAAGTGTACCACAGGATTTTCCTCAGCACCACTGATAAGGGGCGTCCGATGAAACGGGCCCTCTCTGCCTTTGTCTTGCCGCATTCCATCGGAAGGGCTTTACAGTATGGAAAAAAAGCCGACAGTCCGAAGTCGGAAAACCCCGGCGGTCCAACCTCGCCACGAGTCGAAAACTCCTTTGTCGTCAATAAGTTGTATCAGGAACCATGTATCCTGATTATTGGCACATCCGTTGCCTATTCTATCCATACACCTCGCCGTCCCGGGGATGTGAAAGGAAACGTTTACCCCGGTATGCGAGCCGAAGCTGCGTAGTCCTTTTTGCTGCGAGAGGGTTCGCTTCCGCGGCGAATTACCAAGGATCATAACACCTCTGAATGTTTGGAAAGGCAAATCAGTTATACCTAATATGGAGGATACCATGAAGCACCGTTCGGAAGTTGCAGGAGATCCCGGATCCGGCATATGGGCGAGCAAGCCTGGATACAAGCCTGTTCTGCTGTTGATCGCAGCACTCGCATTTGCAGTTATCGTCATCCTGCCACCGCCGCAGAGCATGATCGAACTGGTAAGCCGGATCAATCCCGCCGGCTACAAGCTGTCTCAGGGAAGTCAGACCATTACGGACAATATCAATCAAAAGCTCCGTCCCACCGTCTCGAAACTGGAGAAACAGATTGAAGGGGGAAGGCACCACTCTGACGAGTTACTCACAAATAAGGACACGGCGCGGATGGCTAAAGTCATGTTGGCCATCTTTTTCGTGGCGGTATTTCTCTGGGGGACGGAAGCCTTGCCCATCGGAGCAACGGACCTCCTGGTGGCCGTGCTGTTGTATCTTTTTGCCATTCTGCCTATCAACGAGATCTCCAAGGCGTACATGACGGACGCCGTATTCTTCATCTTCGGAATCCTCGCAGTGGCTGTGGGCGTTGGAAAGACAGGTCTGGACAAACGTATAGGCCTGATTCTACTGAGCCGCATCAAGAACGCCAAGGCCTTTGCATTTATCTTTCTACCCTTTCTGGCGCTTTCGGCCAGCTTCCTCTCCGAGCACGCTCTCGTGGCCCTTCTGATTCCAGTGCTCATGGGTGTGTATAAAGTCACGTGCAAGATGAACGGTGTGGAGAAAGACAGAACACTGGCCGTTTTTCTGTTACTGGGCGTCTGTTTTGCGGCGAACCATGGAGGGCCGGGATCACCCGCTGCAGGCGGGAGAAACGCCATTATGGTCGGCTACCTGATGGAATACGGCGCCAACATTTCTTTTCTGAACTGGATGAAGTACGGAATGCCTTTTGTGCCCGTGACGGCGCTGGCTATCGGGGCGTACATGTACATTCGCTGCAAACCCAAATTTCGGGTGCCGGACTTCAATCCCAGTGTAATCGTAAAAGCCGAAGTGGCCAGGATGCCTAAATTCGGAGGAAAAGAGGCCTTGATGACCATAATTCTGGTCCTCCTGGTGGGGGCCTGGATCATCCTCGGCGAACATGCCGGTCTCGGAGGACCCACCCTATACGCCGTTATGGCCATGTTCCTGTGCCGGATCATTACCTGGGATGATATCCAGGAGGGTGTGGCGCTGGACGTGGTCGGACTGTACGCCGCGGCCTCCGCCATGGGAGTCGGTCTCAAGTTCACGGGCGGTGCACTCTGGATGGCCGAAGCCTTTGTGAATCTTCTGCCGGATTTTATGTCCAAAGGAGATATGCTGGCCATAGGAGTGAGTATACTTACCGGTACTATGACGAATTTCATGAGCGACGGCGCCACGGTCGCCGCTTTGGGGCCCATCGTCCTTCCCATGGCCACCCTGGCTCAGGTTCATGTGTGGAAGGTCGGTCTGGCGTGCGCATTTTCGTCTTCTTTTGCCAACTTCCTGGTGGTGGGCACTCCCAACAACGCCATTGCTTTTGGCATGGGAAGAGATCCCGAGACGGGTGAGCGACTGCTGAGCGTGTTCGATTTTATAAAATACGGTCTACCCGTAACGATTCTGGCGTGGCTGGTGCTCTGGTTCTGGACCATTTTAGGGTATTGGCAATTCATGTCGTGGCCCGTAGTGAATTAGGCCGGGCGGATGCTTATCAAGTCTGGATCGGACGGCCGATCGAATCCGTTGTAACGTTTTGATCCCGGGCTGGTATCAGACCTTCGGTCAGCCCTTAAGATCGACACCAAATGCATTGCAGTAACAGGAAGACAGCGCATGAAAACAACATTATACATCGGCCTTCAGCGAAAAATGATGTTCATAACCCTGCTGGTCTCCCTGGCGCCGATTCTGATCCTGGGAGCCACGATCTACTATCAGTTCACCCAGATGTACCGGGAGAAGATCGAGGAACAGATCGAGTACAGGGCGAGATCCCAGGCGGAATCCCTGGATCTGTTCCTGAAAGAACGGACCGCCATTCTTGCGGCCATGGCGGACACGCATTCGTTCCAGTACATGTCTGAAGGAAGAAATCTATCGGAAATTTTTGAAGTGATGAATCGCCGGGCCGGCGCATTCGTGGATCTCGGCATCATTGACAGTGCAGGCCAACATCTGGCCTACGTGGGTCCTTACGATCTCGTAGGGTTCAACTACTATCAACAGCCCTGGTTCGCCGAAGTGGTCAGCAAAGGTGTCTACCTCAGCGATGTCTATCTGGGCTATCGCCGATCGCCTCATTTTATTATCGCGGTTCGCCGGCAGGAGAACCAAAACACCTGGATCCTGAGGGCGACCATAGACCCCGAGATTTTCGGGAATATTGTCAGGGCCGCACGCGCCGGCAAAACAGGAGACGCATACATTATCAACAAAGAAGGTGTCTTTCAGACCAATCGGCGTTTCGGTAGCGGTATCCTGACTTCTTCGGATCTGGATCCATCCCGATTCGGCTCGCGGACTACGGTTATCGAAAAAATGAACGGGCTCGGTAAAAATCGTTTGTATGCGGGCGCCTGGCTCTCAAACGGCCATTGGCTCGCCATCATCAGCCAGGAAATCACCGAGGAGATGAGCGGGCTCTTTGCCACTCGAAATGCGGTTATCGCCATCATCGTCTCCGGCATTCTGGCGATCGTTGTGACCACGTTTCTCATAACCCGTATGTCCGTCGTTCGTTTTCAGGAGGCGGACAAGAAGATGAACGAGTTGAACGCCCAACTCGTCCAGTCCGACAAACTGGCCGCCCTGGGAAAATTGGCGGCGGGCGTGGCTCACGAAATCAACAATCCACTTGCGGTGATCTTGCAGAAGACCGGTTGGATGGAGGATTTGTTGGCCGAAGAGGAGTTCCAGGGCAGCAAAAACCTGAATGAGTACATAAATTCCGTGAAAAAGATAGAGGAACACGTAGATCGCGCCCGCAAAGTGGTGCACGGTATGTTGGTTTACGCCAGGAGGATGGAACCGAGGTTGGAGGATGTGGATGTCAATCAGGTTGTCGGGCAGACCATTTCGCTTCTCGATAACTTCGCCCGAAACAACAACATCCGGATCCAAACCGAGCTGGCGACGGACATACCGATCACCGCAGGCGATCAAGCGCAACTCCAGCAGGTCCTTTTCAATCTCATAACCAATGCGATTGATGCTATAAAGAAAGATGGATGGATCCAAATCAGCACACGTAACACCGGATCCGATATCCAAGTGGACATCGCGGATAACGGCCCCGGCATGTCGGATGAAACCCAAAAGAGGGTATTTGACCCGTTTTTCACCACCAAGGAGGCTGGAAAAGGTACCGGTTTAGGGTTGTGGGTCACCTATAACATCATGGAAAAGATGGGTGGCCTGGTGATGGTGAAGAGCAAGGTGGGCGAAGGCACAACATTTACGGTGAAAATCCCGATGGTTACTCCCGAGAAGAAATAGACGGACTCCAACGGACGATCGTCGCCTTTGATTCGGTCGAGGACCATCGAGCCCGGTACCAAAGAATCGCAACGGATCGGTAGAATAACATATTCGCAATGCCTAGCAGAGGAGGTTCAAATGGATTCCTTTAGGGTTTTGGTTGTTGATGATGAAGAAGATTTCCTGGAGACGCTGGTCAACCGTCTGCAGAAAAGAAACATCGACACCACGGGAGTCAGAAGCGGCGAAGAAGCCCTCGAGATGGTGAAGGCCAAACTCTTCGATGTCGTCTTACTGGATATCAAGATGCCGGGTGGCATGGATGGTATTGAAGCGCTCAGAGAGATCAAGAAAATCCAACCTGTGGCTGAAGTGATCCTGCTTACTGGTCATGCTTCAATAGAGACGAGCATCGAAGGAATGAAGCTCGGCGCATTCGATTACCTTCTAAAGCCGGTCAAACTGGAAGAACTCATGACCAAGATGGCCCAGGCGTTTGAAAAAAAAGATGCCCATGACCAGAAAATTCGAAAGGCCAGACTCAAAGAACTTATGAGATTTCCAGGCAGAGTGTTCGATCAGGAAAAGGGAGAAAAGTGAAATACCCGTAGACCGTAAACAAGACCGGCGGCATAACTTGTCGACCGCCTTCGGGGCGCTTCGGAAGGCAAGGTAACTTGCGATTGTGGTTTTCCCGGCCGGAGGAGGCGCCGTCTCGACCGCCGCCTTTCATCTGATCGGCGCGTCTTCAGACGCATGGAAAGATAAGGAGAAAAAAATGCAGGAAATGAAAATGATGTTGGTCGATGATGAGGAACGGTTTCTTTCGACAACAAAGAAGCTACTCTCGAAAAAAGGCATCGAAGCGGAAACAGCGCTCAGCGGAGCCGAAGCCCTCGAAAAACTGAGTTCACAAAATATACATGTGGTGATTCTCGATGTCAAAATGCCGGGCATGGACGGCGTTGAGACATTGAAAGAGATAAAAAAGCGCTTTCCCTTGGTCGAAGTCATCATGCTGACAGGGAACGCAACCGTTGAATCAGCAGTTGTAGGGCTGAAGTCCGGGGCTTCAGACTATTTGATGAAACCCACGGACCTCGACACGCTCGTCGCCAAGGCGCAAGAGGCCTTCGAGAAGAGACAACACCTCGAGGAAAAAATTCGCGTGGCCCAAACCAGATCGTCTATGAAATCAGCGCTGGAAATATTGAGGGAAACGCAGTGAATGATGTAATCCCAATAGGCAAAGACGCGCTCTACTCTCCCAGCCGCCTGAGATCCAGGAGAGAATGGTTGGGCGGACCGCCGATTCTTCCATAGCGGAATCCGTGCATTCTCGCCAAGCGGACCATGTTTTCGTGGCCGTGGTTGTACAATGCTTCTTTCTCCGAAATGGCGCCCGCCGCGATCTCCCGGCCGTATCGCGCCGTAAGGCAGACGTGATTCCAATGATAATCCGTTAGAATTCGTTCGACATCGTAGTTGGGGTCTCCGGGTACGCCCGGAGAAATCTCCTTATCGGCGTAATCGGAGTATCGTTTGCCGTCTGCAGAACGACCATTTCTTCGGACCGCATAGTAGATCGTTCCGTCCGAGCAGATGATTACCGAAGCGAATATGGATCTGAAAGACAGAAACTGCCGCAGGTCCGGGCCGGAAAAAGAGACATTTGCGTGATGGTTGTGAATGAGAATAAGACTGTCGCCGGAATAACGATGCAGTAAAGTGATGTATTCGAGAGGCAGTTCGACTCCGCGCTGTTCTCCCTCGATGGCGGGAAATATCCTGGTACCGCATCTGACCCTGAGAACGATCAGGCACTCCTTCCCCCGCCGGATGCCGTAAAGTCGGGCTTCATCCAGGCCCTCTTGCAGCGCCGCCGCCGTTCGGAGAGGAACTCTGTGAACCTTTTAAAAAAGTAAGCGCTTTCTTCGCTCGACGTCGCATACCATGCTCCTTTCTCTTTTTGAAACAAGCTATGCAATATGTATGCCTATGCGGA
>Ga0068714_10007835_pt1 | contig 10191 bp, 10 predicted proteins | sample MTBNYHSulfiMetaG_FD_62988 | JGI IMG/M metagenome (GOLD analysis project Ga0068714, IMG submission 62988) | Enrichment culture microbial communities from rom New York Harbor, USA that are MTBE-degrading - MTBE-NYH (New York Harbor Sulfidogenic)... | ecosystem: Environmental > Aquatic > Marine >...
CCCCCGTCGTCCGTAGCGATCGTCCAGGACGTCGAGGAGATCGTGGCGGGCGGTATCGTCCAGCGGCGCCATCCCCCAGTCGTCGAGGATGAGCAGGTGGGCCTGGGCCAAGGCGTGGCCGGAACCGATCATTGACCGGGACCCGGCGCCGGCTCCGACCGAGGTGCCGTCGCGCTGGTATGCCTATGCCGGCGGCGGCCGGCTGGTGGTCGACGTCGACGGGGGTGGGTGCTGACTGTTACCGGGGCCGGCGTCGAGAGCCGCCGGAAGGTTGCCATGCCACTGAAGCGTTGGGTCAAGCGGGTGTTCCTGGGCGCCGCCACGATCGTGGGCGTGATCGCGTTGCTGATCGCTGTCGGCGACTGGTACGTCCGATCGCACTCGGTTCCCCAGATCCCCCTCGACACCGAAGAGGGGCAGATCGTCCTTCGGCGGAGCATGACGCCCGACTACGAGCCGCTCGGGCGCCACTGGGTGCAGCAGGGGCAGATGCTCTGCTGCGCCGCGTCCGCGGTCATCGCCATGAACTCCCTGAGGCCCGAGGCAGGATACACCCAGGATAACCTCTTCGTACTCGAGACGGCGCACATCATAACCCTGGAGGAGTTCCAGCACGGTCAGGCCACGCTCGACAAGGTGGCCGACCTCATTCGCGTCCGCGCGGGGCTGTTGGCCACCGCCCACCACGCGGGGAGTGGTCCCCGGGAAGGCGACCTCGCCGCGTTCCGGCACCAGGTGAGGGAGAACGCGGCAACCGCCAGCGACTTCCTGATCGTCAACTACTCGCTCATGTACCTGGCCGGGCTCGGCGGGAGCGGGGGCCACTGCTCGCCGCTGGCCGCCTACGACGAGCAAGAGGACCTCGTCCTGCTCCTGGACCCGCGCGGCCAGCACCACTGGGCCTGGTTTCCCCTCGCCAGCCTCCACGAGGCGATGAGCACGACCGACGAGGTCAGCCAGGCCCACCGCGGTTGGGTGACGGTCACGCGGTAGGGGGGCCGGCGGTTTCCGATGGACCGGCCCGGACGACCCTGCTTGCCCCGCCCCCTTCCCACCTCTATCGTGAAAGCACAAATCAATCCCACCCATGACCAGATTTGGCCAGCGGCGGACCGAAGTACCACCCTCGTCCAGGAGGTACCATGGTGTCCCGTCTTGCGCGGCTGCTCCCCGCAGCCCTTCTCTGCCTTCCCGGCGCCTGCGCCCCCGACCGGCAACCGGGCGCCCTCAGCGACAACCCTGAAGCCACCGCGGCGTACGAGGCCGCCTCAGCCCTCTGGGCTTCCGCCACGACGATGTCTCAGAGGGACGAGGCGATCGCGGGGATTGAACGGGCCCTCGAGCTGGATCCTGCCTTCGTGATGGCGCTGGTCTACCTCTCGGAGGCCCACGCCTGGGTGCACCAGAACTGGGACCGGTCCCCCGAGCGGGCCCAGAGGGCGAAGTGGGCGGCGGAGCGGGCGCTGGAGCTGGATCCCGACGAGCCCGCGGCGCACCGGGCGCTGGGGGCCTACCACTACCGCATCGCCAAGGACTACGAGGCAGCCCTCTCCGCCTACACGCGGGCCAGCGAGCTCGCTCCCGGCGATGCTGCCCCCCTCCGGATGGTCGGGTACATCCACCGGAGGGCCGGCCGCCTGGAGGAGGCCCTCACCTCCCTGTCGGCCGCCGACGCCATCGCGGCGACCCCCTCCACTCTGGTGGACCTGGCGCTGACCTACCAGCTGGCGAGACGGTTCGGTGAGGCCCGGCAGGTCCTGGAGCGCGCGCTGGCCCTGGAGCCCGACCGCGCGGCCACCCAGTCCAGCCTGGCATGGCTCCACTTCTACGAGACCGGCGACCTCGAGCCGGTTCGGGCCTTCCTTGCGGCACAGCCGGAGGGGTATGTGGGGAACAAGTGGTACGTCGCCATGGTGGATGGTGACTACCCGGGGGCCCTGGCGGCGTTGGACCTTCCGGGAGCGGATCCCGTGGTGGGGCAGTACGGGATCCAACCCCGATCCCTGTTGGCCGCCCTCGCCCACAGCCGTATGGGCGCGGAAGCCGAGGCGCGGGACGCCTACCAGCAAGCCCGGACCACCATGGAGGCCATGGTGGCGGAACGGCCCGACGATCCCCGCACCCACCTGGCCCTGGGCCTCGCCCTGGCGGGCCTGGGCTTGAAGGAGGACGCCATCCGCGAGGGTCGCACCGGGGTGGAGCTGCTGCCTCCCGAGGAGGACCTCATGATCGGAACCCACAGCGTCTGGTGGCTGGCGGAGATCTACGCCCTGGCGGGAGAGCCGGAACTGGCCGCGGAGCAGCTGGAGCGGCTCCTCTCCCAACCCTCGGTGGCCACCCCGGCCAACCTGCGCCCGGACCCCTGGCTCCAGGGAATCGCCGCCCATCCCGCCTTCAGGGAGCTGGTCGGCGGCTGACAACGTTTACGGATCGGGGGAGTGGGGGCGCTCCGCCGCGCCCCCCGCCCCTCCGGATTCCCGGCAGGAAGCCCCAACCGGAAGGGCCACGGTGACCTTGTCGGAGAGGAGGATCCTGTTCATCAGCGGGTCCCTCGGCCTGGGTCACATCGGCCGGGACCTGGCGATCGCCGAGGCACTGCAACGCCAGGACCGGGGCTTGACGATCGACTGGCTGGCGGCGTCCCCCGCTGCCGAGGTCGTGCTCGAGGCGGGTGGGCGGCTCCTTCCCGAGTCCTCCCGCCTCCTCGACGCCAACGCGATCGCGGAAGGCATGGCCGAGGGCTCGCGCCTGAGCCTGATCCGGTACGCATTCGGAGCCAGGGGTGAGTGGTTCCGCAATGTGGAGGTCGTGGACCGTCTCACCGCCCCGGGCGGCTACGATCTCGTCATCGGAGACGAGACGTACGAGATCATCCTCGCCTACAAGAAGGACCCCGAGCGCAAGAAGGCGCCCTTTGTGATGATCTACGACTTCGTGGGGTTCGATCCCGTGTCGTGGAATCCCCTCGAGCGCCTTGGGGTCTACCTCTGGAACCGGAAGTGGTCGGAGGGGATGGACCGGGCCCCGACGTTCGTGGACCTCGGGATCTTCATGGGGGAGGAGGAAGACGCTCCGGACACGACCTTCGGACCGTTCCTTCCCAACCGGCGAGCCTGGGCGAGGGCCCGGTGCGAGTTCGTGGGCTATGTGCTGCCCTTCGCGCCGGAGCAGTTCTTGGACCGGGCCGCGCTGCGCCGTCGCCTCGGGTACGATGAGCGCCCGGTCGTGGTGTGCTCGATCGGCGGCACCGCGATCGGACGGGACCTGTTGGAGCTCTGCGGGAGTGCGGTCCCTCTGGCGGCAGCGAGACTGCCGGGGATGAGGATGGTCCTCGTGTGCGGACCCCGGTTGAGCCCCGAGGGTCTCGACGTTCCCGACGGCGTGGAGGTCCGGGGCTACGTGCCGGCCCTCCGGCGGCCCTTTCTCTACTCCCCCATCGAGGGCCATTCGGAGCAGGAGATCCATGTGGCGGGCCGCCTCGCCCGGCACGGCGCGGGCACGAGGATGGCCTACTCGGCCACGTCGGCGGAGACGCTGGCGGACACGATCGTCGAGCACGTGGGCTCGGAGGCCCGATATCCCCCCATCCCCGTGGACGGGGCGAAGGTGGCGGCAGCCCGCATCGCGGAGCTGCTGTGAGTTGGATGGGACCAGGGCCTGACCCTCAGCCAGGCGGAGCCGACCCATGAGTGACTTCGAATTCGTCAGCATCATCCTGTCGATCGTCATCGGGTTGGGCATCACCCGCGTCCTCGGCGGGCTTGCCGGCGCGCTGCGGCACCGCGGGACCTTCCGCTCCCACCGGGCCACGGTGGTGTGGTCCGTGACGGTCCTTCTCATGCAGGTGCTTTACTGGCTCGGCACCGTGAATAGCTACCGACAGAAGGAGCCGGTGATCACGATGGCGAGTTTCGCGACCCTGCTCCTGGGGTCCATCGCCCTCTACTTCGCGGCCTCCCTGATCCTGCCGGACGAGATCGGGCCGGACAGTGATCTTTCGAGGCATTTCGCCGCGGTGCGGCGTCCCTTCTATGTGGTATTGGCGAGCGTTCCCGTCCTCGAGCTGACGGACACGCTGACGCACGGCCTGCCCACGCTGGCCGCTCTCGGATGGCCCTACCACGTGGCGTTGGCAACGGTGTTCGTCGGAGCGGCCGTGGGCTACATCAGCGAAGAGCGGCGGACCCACGAGATCCTGAGCCTGCTGGCTGGGATCGGGGTCGTTGGTTGGCTCCTCGTGAGATTCTACGTCATCTAGGCCCGGGAGGCTCTGACCATTCCCGGGGGACGTGCAGGGGCGAGGGGCTCCGCGCCCCCTGCAATCAGGAGGAACGGAGCGTTTCGGCGCCGGAACCGGCGGCGGGTCAACCCCAGGCAGCGGATTCTCCGTGCCTCTTGGGTGATCCGGGAGCATTCATGAGCGCATTGGTTTCGCGGCAGGGCCCCGACCCCTCTGGCAGGGTGTTCCCCATGCGGGCTGGACGCCGGACCTTCCTAATCTGAGAAGGGAGAAAGCGAGTTGAGGCCTTGCGGCCGCCGTCTGAATTCCATCCCGCTCCTGGTCCTGTGTCTGGCCTGCAACTCTGGGGCGAGAGAAACGGACGCCGCGTACCTCGTCGTTATCGACTCCGTAGCCAGGATGGTTCCCGCTGGCTCCTCCGCTTGTTTCGCCTCGCGTTTCTACCCTGAAGGCCGTCAGGCTCTCCCGGAGTCTCTCCGGGACTCCCGGACATCGCTGGTGTGCTCAGGCGGCGGCTTCAGACCCATGAACGAATCGAATGGCGGCGTGCGCTGATGATCCAACAAGGGACGGACGACGGGGCGGAAGGCTATGAACTCCGGGCTCACGAGTTCATGGTGAGACGAACCGAGTCTCGGATCGGCGGCGCAGAGGTCCGTGGCTGGGCCAAAGGGCTCCGTCGCGGTGCGGCGGTCCTGGACCTCGGGTGCGGGCACGGGGTGCCGATCTCACAGGTACTGATCGAGGAGGGTTGTTTGGTTTGGGGGATCGACGCTGCTCCCACCCTGGTGTCGGCGTTTCGAACTCGATTCCCTGGCGTCGAGGTTGAGTGTGCGCGCGTCGAGGAGTCTCAGCTCTTCAGGAGGACGTTCGACGGAGTCGTTGCTTGGGGCCTGATGTTCCTGCTTGAGCCGGGGACCCAGGCGCTTGTTCTCGAGAAGATCTCAAGCGCGTTGAAGCAGGATGGCCGCTTGCTCTTCACAGCCCCCGCAGAGGCGTGTGCGTGGGTGGACGTTCTGACAGGAAGGCAGTCGGTATCGCTGGGAGCCCAGACCTACAGGCGGATCCTGGACGGGGTGGGGATGGATCTGCTGGAGCAGCTACGGGACGAGGGCGACAACCACTACTACCTGGCGGAGAAGCGTTGAGTCAAGCGGTGCGAGTGGCCGTGGTGGAAGGTGGCCAGGGAGAGTTCCGGGTTGGCATGGAGAGACTGTTTCGTCGATGGCGCCCATGAGCACCAGTGGACTGTTCGACATCCTGTTCGATGTGCTCGGCGGCTCGCGGCACTACATGGTCACGGGATCACTCTCGTTCTTGCCTCTGACCCAGGAGCATCGGGAGCCCGGTCACGATCTCGATGTGTTCATCCGCCGGGACGTGTTCGAAGCCAGGAGGAGCGCGTTCGAGAGAGCGGGTCAGCTTCGTGTGTTGCGCGTGCCGGAGGTGGCCGTTGCCGCCACATCGAAGGTCTCGAAGGTGTTCTTCCCGAGGACGGGGTTTCTCCACCTGGAGACTGACGAAGGCACCTTGGATGTTGCCCAATACGAGGAGGAGGACGCATCCGTGCGCCTGATCCTCGGGATGGGAATCCGGTTCGCCATGACACGGGTCTTCTCCGCCCGTCGCAGTGAGCTGCAGTGGAGGGGGTTTCGCTACAGCGCGGCGCCGCCGGAGTTCATGTTCCTCACGAAGGCGGTCGGCTACTCGCTTGCGGTACGGGACGGGACTGCTGGAGAGTTTGAACGCACGAAGCACTACGCCGATCTCGTGCAGATGGCCCCGATCATCGACGAGACCTTCGCGCGCCAGTTGCTCCGCAGTCTTCGGGTTGCATGGAGGCGCATCGATTTCCCGCAAGCCCTTCAGCGGCTGCTCAACCCGTATGCCATCGTGGATCTGCACCGACTGAGAGCAGTCCTGATGAGCTCGTAGGCGATTCCGCTGGAGCGGGGTGGCAGGACGTTGTGGATGGGCAGTGTTCCGAGGGCCGGCTCGGAGCCCCTGCTCCAACCCGGTGCCTGCCGCTGGCCGATCCGTCCGGTATACGGCGCCGTGACGGATGCGCACACGACTCTCTGCACGCTATTCATTGGGGTGAGCCCAATCCACACCTTCGAAAGGCTGTCTGCCATGATCACGAACACCCAGATCCGCAATGCCCTCACCGGTGCCCTGGCCATCATGACCCTGGGCCTGTTCGTCTCCTGCTCCGACCCTCTCGTGGCGCCGATGGACGATGGATCCCTTGTCAACGCGCCCGCCGCCACCCTGCTCCAGGATCCACTGCAGCCCTGCGCCCTGGTGGACAGCGTCTGGGTCTGCCCCCCCTCCGACGCTGGCGCCACCCCGTCGGACTCCGGGCGCATCCACTGCGAGATCATTGAGGGCGTGTGGTACTGCGAGCCCGAAGACGCTGGCTGAGCAGGCCCGATTCGCCCGCGCCGTGCCCACGCCCGGCGTCGGTGGTCGTGGGCACGGTCGCGGATCGGGTAGGGTGAGGCGTCCGCGGGAGGAAGTCCGCGTCCCGGCTTCCCACCTACCCGGAGCCCGGGATCTCCTGGAAGCGCCGACTCCTGAGCAGGGAGGAGCGGATGGCTGGGGACCCGGCAATGTGGTCTGCCAACCTGGACCGGGCGAGGTCCAGCTCTTTGAGCTCCACCAGCGCCCATGCCTGCAGGACGGGGAGCTCGGAACTGGCCGCGGTGGTCGGTAGCCCGGCCAGAATCTCCCGGGCCTGCGCGTCGTCCCCGGCACGAGCGTGGAGGACGGCCGTCAGCGCGTCGAACTCGGGGGCGACCACGGGCCAGTACGGCCATGCCTCCGCTTGCCGTCGCATTTCGGCGAGGGCCCCGAGGTCAGGTGCCGCCTCGTCCGTCATCAGGTACATCTGGCAGGTCGCCACCGGCCACCCCTCTCCGGATCGCTCCGCCAGCACGCTGCACCAGGCTCGGGCAGCCTCGACGTTCCCGGTTTCCCAGGCAGCGGTGAAGAGTCGCAGGACGATTTCCGTGTCGCTCCTGAGGTGGGCATCCGCCGCTACCGCACGCCCCAGCGCCCAGTACGCGTCGGCCCAGGCCCCTCGATGAAGCAGCGCGGCACCCAGCACGTTCCAGGCTCGAGCCCTGTGGGGGTCGACCTCCGTGGCGCGGCGGGCGTCCTCCTCGGCCCGAGCCAGCACTTCCGCCGAACGCCCCGACGGATCGGGCTGCGATAGAAGCCACTGCCACTGGTGCAGCAACGCGCGGAGCTCCAGGCTTTCCGCCTGCCTGCCGTCGCGGGCGATGGCCTCACCGGCGAACCGGATCCCTCGGGCCACAAGCTCCCTCTCGGCCTCCCGGCCACCCCGCCGCGAAAGCCGCTCGATCCACATGAGCCGGTAGGCGGTCTCCGCGCGGTCGATCCAGGGTCGATCCCAGCGGGGCACCATCCGGGCTGCCTCAGCCAGGATGGAGTCAGCCTTCTCGTAGGCCGCCACCGCTCCGTCCGCCGATCGCTGGCGCCAGAGGGAGGCGCCCAGCGCCATGTCCTGGCGCCCGAGCTGGACCATGGTGATGGCCCCGTCCGGGACAGCCGCCTCCACGAGCCGCCGCTCCTCCAGCGCCGCGCCAACCTCCCGGCGCACGAACTGGGCGACCGAACGGGCCATCTCCTCCGTGACGGCCGAGAGATCGGACGCCGATTGCTCCAGCGTCGTGCTGGCGAGCAAGGTACCGCTCTCGCCGTCTACCAGATGGATCCTGGCCCTGAGCTCATCCTCCGCCCGGACCAGGTTACTCCGCACGATGAACCCCCGCTCCCGGGCGATGGCCTCCCGATCGCCCTCCGCCACGACCCGGAGCGCCGTCATTTCGTGGAGGTGGCTCAGCACTCCCCCGCGAAGCATCCGTGCCGTCGCAGCATCCGCTTCATCGGTTTCCACCGCTTCGATGACGACCGTGGTACGGTGCGTGCCCACCGGGGCTGGCTCCCGCGTGACGGCCCAGAGCGAGAGGATGACGATCATGAGGCCTGCGGTAACCGAGGCGGAGGCCAGCTTCTGGAGCGGGGTGGGCCAACTCCAGCGGCGGACGCGGGATGCCGGAGCGGCTGCCGGCGCCGCCACCGGCGCACCGAGGGACGGCCCTCCCCCCTCGCCCGGATGCAGGACCGCGGTCTCGGCAGCCCGATCCTCCCGGGGCCCCGGCCCGGCCACCGCAGCGGCCCGATCCTCCTCGGCCCAGCGGGCTCGCAGCCGCTCCAGAAGCTCCCTGGTGGCGGGCGCCGGGGTGGCGTCCAGCTCCTCCAGCCAGCGGGAGAGGGCGCCAAAGGCCTCCAGCACACCGGCTCGGTCCCCGAGGCGGTCCATCATCCCCATCATCCGCCGCGCTTCGGTCTCGTCCCCCCCCGTCCAGTCACAGGCCCGGCGTGCCCACACGATGGCCTCGCTCGTGTTGCCCCCGGCCTCCTCGACCTCCGCCCTCTTCCACGCAGCCTTCGCCGCCGCGGCCCGGACCGTCGCTCTCGTGGCGTCCAGCCAGTGCTCGAGCTCCACGGATTGAGCGCCATCGAAGTAACCGGGCAGGAGCTCGCCGGCGTAGAGGTCGGCTGCCTCGGCCCAGCGACCCTCCTCCCAGGCCGTCAGGAGCTCGGCCGCATCGCAGGACACGACGCCGGCGTCGACCTCCACGGAGTCGGCGCTGGTTCGGATCGCGTCGGCCCCGAGCGAGCGCCGGAGGTAGTGGATGGCCTGCTTCAGCGAGCCCCGAGCGTTGTCTTGCGATTTCTCGGGCCAGAACACGCCCAGGACGGTGTCGCGCTGCACGGGGCCGGATCGCGACTCCAGGGCGAGGTAGACCAGCAGGGCGAAGCGTCGCGGCTGCTGGAGGACGGATTGGATGAGTTTGCCTTCGTCGCCGCGAAGGCTGGACGTGCCGAGAACGTCGATTCTGTAGTGCATCTGCTCCGGTTATCTCCAGATAACTGCCAGATAACTGCGCCGAGCCATGATCTGTTGGACAGCCACCGATTCGGTATACCCCGCTACCCTCTCCACGGATACAGTCATGTACGATCGTCTCGCCACCGCGTCAACGACCGCCCCGGGATCCTGGGGGGCGATCGATGAGGTCCTCCGGAAGAGGATCGATCGCGCCGTCGGGGAGTCGGCGCGATTCAGGAGGGTCCTCATGATCGAGGGCCGCGCGCCGCAACGGCCGGTCATGGTGGTTGTGCTGGAGCGGCGAAGCCCTCCCGGGGACGAGGACCTCCTCCGCCTTCCCGGTGACGAGGACCTCCGCCGCCGCTTCCGCCTGACGCCCCGTGAGAGCGAGGTCGCCCGCCTCATGGCCGACCGGCTGTCGAACGGAGAGATCGCCCGCAGGCTTGGGATCAGCGTCAACACCGCCCGTACCCACGGTGAACGCGTGCTGCGGAAGCTGGCGATCCACACCCGCAACGATGTACGCACCGCACTCCTCGAGCCCGAGCAGCCCTCAGGGCGTCGGCATGCGAGGAGTATCGCATGACCGTCCACCCCGTGGGGCTTCCCGGAGCGCGGGCCCGTCGAGGAAGCCATGATCAGTAACCCGCGGGTGCCCCTCAGCGGCCACCTGATCCGAGGAACGCCCTGCCCCTTGAGCGACGAGGCCATCGCCCTGCTTCCCTACAGTTTCATCGCCCTGGACGCAGAGGGGATCGTGCTCCGTGTCGAAACCCCTGGTGTGGAGGACCGCGACCGGGGGGGAGGAAGGATCGTGGGGCGTCCGTTCTTTTCCGACATGCTCGATCCTTCCGCCTCCGTACGGGTCGGAGAGCGCTACCGCGCCATGGTCCGGGGCGAATCCGACAACCGGTTCATGCAAACCATCCATTTCAACCTTGGAGGCCAGGAGCGTCGCGCTGAGATGATCTTCAGCTATTACGCCTCGGCTGGCCTCGGGTGCGTGCTCTTCAGGGAAGCCCCATGACGG
>Ga0068714_10007838_pt1 | contig 10189 bp, 8 predicted proteins | sample MTBNYHSulfiMetaG_FD_62988 | JGI IMG/M metagenome (GOLD analysis project Ga0068714, IMG submission 62988) | Enrichment culture microbial communities from rom New York Harbor, USA that are MTBE-degrading - MTBE-NYH (New York Harbor Sulfidogenic)... | ecosystem: Environmental > Aquatic > Marine >...
CCATTTCCTGTTCGATCCTGTAGACCCTGGCCCTGTGCAGCGCTGACGCGATCTGTGCCGCAAGGGATTGTGCCGCGGGCAATAAATTGGGAATGGTCTCAGAACGCCAGCTTTGCGACAGAATGATTCCGCCAATTGTTTCAGTGCTATCTACATCAACAATAGGGGTTACTAGCAGCGCATCGCTGGTTGGTTTTTCTCCCCAGGGAAATTCTTCTCCGGGCAGAAAGTAGTGTGACTTAGATGTTGTGCTGATCCATTCCCAGGTCAACTCGCTGACCGGGAGGCGATCGATAGGAACAAGCGCGCCCTGAGCGAGGTGACTTAAAAGAGTCTTGGAGGGGAAAAGTGGATCGCGATCTATCCGGATTAATATTGAGCTAAGGGGAAACATGTTGGAGATCTGTTCTTCCAATACATCCGGTAAAGTAGATGCGTCGGGGGGCGCGTTGAGTAAACGGCGCCCCAATTGTTCCAAATTCTCCAATTCGCGGGATCGCTGCTGGCTGCGCTCAACTGCCTGGCTCAAAGTATGGGCCAACAAGCTTGCCAGTAACAAGCTGGAGGCAAAAAATAGATACCCTCCGATCCCGTTTTGGGCGTACAATCCAGCCGCCAGGATCGCGAAAGGCCCGGCTAAAATTGGCCAGCCCAATGCAATCCCCCATGATCTGGTATATGCTTTTATTGAGTCTTTTTCCAATGGGGATATTCTGAGGCGTTCAAAAAAGAACAGAAAAGGTAACCAGACAAGCGCCGGAAGCAGCCACCAGATGAACGTGGCCAGAAGGGCGGGCAGAACGCTGCCGAGAGTCAAGTCTGGCAGGGGAAAGGCGCTTCTGGGTGCGGCGCTTCCAGACCAATTGGCGTAAAGGGTTATTGCGATCAAACTGGTAAGGACTTCTACAAGGTTGAAGGTGAAATTCCGCGCGCAATTCCAGCGTCTCTCAACCGAAGGGTATTTCAGCCACCTGCGTATGTAATAGATCAGGCCATGGATAACAGCCAACCACAAGCCGCTGGGCCCGAATATCAATGCCGCAGACCAGATGATGATGGGCGAAAGAGAGGCTTGCCAGTCGGAATAGGTTCCTGGTTTGATCTCAACAAAGAAGTAAAAACCGAGTTGTTCAAAAGCAAAAAGCAGGACGAGAAGTAAGCCCAATGTAGGCCATTCCGCGCGTACCAGTGCCAGGTCAGTGACGGCGAGAAGCCATCCAAAACCTGCCAGTACCAATGGGGCTGTGTACACAAAGCCGGTGACATCAAACAAATGGGATACATAATCCAGGCCGCTTGCCTTTTCTATTTCGGGCCAAAGTCTCCTCGCAAAAATCTTCAGTCGCTTTTCCATGATCGCTTTTCTCCGGTTTGCCCGTACACTTACATCGTTGCTGTACTTGTATTATACGATTGATGACGCGGACAAACATGGCATACAAATTATGGAATTGATTTTGGCACTGAACTGGTAGTCGGTTTGGGATTTTTTCGTCCTGAAGGATGCGGGAAGAAAGCTTTCTTTGTTCTATTTTTACAACACTTCCATTCTCGGCCGGTACTGCAGAGCTTCGGCGAGGTGAGGGGGCTGGATGGTCTCGGAGCCGGCCAGGTCGGCGATGGTGCGGGAGGATAAATCGCAGATTACATCACTGATTGCTAGAAGTACCTCCGAATAGCGGTTGTGTGGACAGAAGATTAAAAAAACAATGATCTGGTTGGTAATCAGCGGGAGGCTGATGGCATGTAACACGGGAGCTTCCGCGTTGAATACCACATTTACCTGCAAGAAAAAGGGAAATACAATGCTATCAACCTTGACGGTGGTGGCACCTCCACACTAGTAACCGCAGAAGGAGGCTTGATTAACCGGCCGTCGAATGACGGCTACAAAGAGCACAGCGGTGGGAACCATTTTAGGCTGCGGGTGACACACATCTCGGATGCATTCAGTTTGAACAAAATGCAGCGGGTGGCGGGTAGCAGATTTTCCAACGCATACTCCGTGTAATGAAAACAAAAACCGCCTAGGTGGAGAAACTGGGCTGTTTTTGTTTAAGAAGTAAGGATTATTGATCTTGGACGAAGAAAGCCCAATAGAGGGGTGGCGGGGGAGGTGTCGCTGTGGGGTCGGTAAAGCCGATACTGATTAATTCCGAAGAACCATGCCTGAAATAATACAAACCGGGTTCCAGAGCCTTCTCAGGGCGAATCAACACATAGCTATTCTTGGGGATGATGTCAAATTGGACATGTCTGGTAGCATAGTCCTCTGGATAATAGTAATTGCAAAAGGCATCCATCTGAACGGTGGTCGTGCCCTGCAGTACATTTAGAGTTAACATTGTTTCTGGAAAGCAGTGGAGATCGTAGTTGAACTGAATCATCGAGGATTGCTTTGTGGATTTGCCATCGATTTCCAGGATGAGATTTCCGGAGCGCAGCCCAGCAGCATCAGCACTGGAGCCGGGCTTGACTGACATAACCTTAAATCCGTCGTCCGAATTCATGCCATTGATTCCCACCCCGACGCTTCGGTGGAGCAGATGCATCTGGCTGAGATCAAGCGAATTATCACGGACCGCGAAAGTAGGTAAGGGGGTATTCGTAGAGGTAACACCAGAGAGCCTGGAAGGTGCTGCGTGCTCGGCGAGGAGCGGGACAAGGTCGTTAGACACCAGGAAAAAGCCGGTTGTAGCGGGCCATGACTGTAGAACATCAGAGTCAGCTGAGACTGCTTGATCAACAGCAGCCTCAGCGGAACGAGTGAGGAGAGGACAAGCGAGTATAGGAATCAGCTTGATGGTCAAAATGGCTACAGTAGGGATGGTCACCAACCCTAACAGGGCCATGAGCACCTTCAAGAATATGTGATGGGTAGACTTCCCGTCTTTTGAGGTGGGGTGGGGCTGGTTGGAGTAATCATCAGGATAAGCGGATACCAGCAAATGGCTTTGCGGGCAAAGCTTTTTAGCCTGTTTGATCAAGCGCATCTTCTGGCTGATGTCGGGCGTAATAGAAATCAGTAATAGCCAGGCGTGGTCATCAGAATGATTTGCGTTGATATAATTTTCCAGTGTGCGGCGGGCGTCATCAAGCTGGCCAGCATCGATTAAAGCATGAACGGAATCGACAGGGTTTTTTGCCATACCAGAGACCTCAGTGAAAAAGATGCGTCGCAAGCGACAAAACAATGATAACAGTTTTCAAACAACTTAATGATCCTTTTGTGGCAGGTGAGGAGCATAAATGTATACTTAGGTATACACTTCATATTTGAAGTGTATAATATATTCAAAAAAATGATACACCTCATGGAGGAATGAAGGAACGAAGGAATGAAGGAATGAACATTAAGCAATTCAAAGAAAAGAAAACAGGACAATTAGTGCGGGTATCCGGCGTGCCGGGTACCACACATGCCTTCATTCCCAACCTAATGCCTCCAGATTGGGACGGAGAGCAAGCGTTGTATCGTTTGCTCATTGAAGCTAACAAAGAACTGGCTAGACTGGACGGAATCGGGCGACATCTACCCAACCCGCAGTTGTTGATCCAACCGTTGCACCATCTGGAAGCGCAGATGTCTTCAGCATTGGAAGGAACAGTTACCGAACCGCAGCAGCAAATGTTGTTTGATTTGGACCCGGAAGAAGCGGGGGGTGGGGAAGAAGACAAAAACGATTTTCTTGAAGTATCTAATTACAAGAAAGCTTTACGGTTACGGGCGGACAGTTACGCCGACCTTCCGATCAGCCTTCGCTTGATCAAAGAACTGCATCACATCCTGTTGGAAGGGGTTCGAGGAGAACAGAGCGATCCGGGGGAATTTCGGCGGCTAATGGTGCAGATAGGCCGGCCAGCCCGATATGTTCCACCGCCCGCAAACGAAGTACCGAGGCTGCTGGACAACCTGGAGAAGTTCATCCATTTGGACACGCCGCAGTATGACCCGCTGATCAAAGCGTTCATCATTCATTATCAATTTGAGGCAATTCATCCCTTCAGTGACGGCAACGGCAGAGTAGGCCGGTTGCTGCTGTCTTTGATGATCGAAGAATACTGCCATCTTTCGAACCAATGGTTGTACTTAAGTCCGTACTTCAAGCGCAACCGCAGCGAATACATTGATCGGCTATTAGGGGTGAGCACAGAAGGGGATTGGACTGGATGGTTGGCGTTTTGCTTACAGGGGGTAGTGGAAGAATCCAGAAGCACGCAAGACCGCTGCCGCCGGTTGTTGGCGTACTCGCAGGAATATCATGACAAACTAAAGGGATGTGGAAAAAGCAATGCCCGGCTGATCGAAATCGTTGACAATCTGCTGATTTCACCGATTCTCACCGTCCCGCTGATTCAGCGGCGATATGGTGTGACTCGGACGACAGCCAACCGGGACATTCAATGCCTGACGGAACTGGGTATCATCGAAGAACTGGGAGAGCGCTGGGCGCGGGCGAAAGCTTATTACGCGCCGGCTATATCCAGCGTCATATTTGAAGGACTGTAAGACTGAGCGATTAATCGCGAATAATACGGACAACCGTTTCCTGAATTTAGTTTGTACGAGAGAAGGGCAAACCACCCTCACAATGTCACATCACCCGCACTATGCAATATTTACTTGATTTAACTTGTTGAGAACAATTTCATTGATGATATTGAATAAAAGAGTTACATGAGATCGAACGATATTAATTTCTTCAGGTTCAATCGGAGTGCCATGGGCAAATTTATTCCGATATCTTTTTATTTCATTAACTAAATCGGGAATATTTTCACGATTTTTAAATACTTCTAATTTGGACAGATTGCTTATTATGTTCTCTTTTCTAGTCACTTTCTTTAAATTCGAAATACAGTTTATGACATCATTCCGATATTTTTTATCAATGGAATTTTTTATCTCATTAATTTCTTCACTTGTATAGCGAAGATTTTTCTCATTGCTGTTGTTATCATACTCACACTCAATCGCACTCCATAATGTAATTAATCTGCTCTCAAGATTACTATCCTGAATTGCCCGATGGCGTAATCTTAAAAGCTGGGCTATAGATAATCCTGAAGTTGGTTGATTCAGGCATCTGGATGAAATCAATTCTATTTCTTTAACATCGATTTCTGGTAAATTAGCTAAAGTTGCATAGGATTTTGAATCAATTATTTTGTTTTTTGTATCAACAGATTTCTGAAGCGTTTGTTGAATAAAACCAAAGTCTGGAAAACTTTTTAGAAAATGTTCAAATGAAAGGATATCTAGAAGTAGATCAATTCCAACCATTGGAACTTGATCATTTTCTGTATCATTCCAAGAAATAATGATTTGATTTTTCCCACTGGGTTCAAATTTGTAGTTTAAAATTTCTACAGTTTTGTTTGCAATACCCCCTTTAAATACCGGTGTCAATAAACCACTTGTCATAATAACTGGCAAATGGATTTCTCTTGATAACATTGGATTTGAGAAAGAATTAAATTCCTCAAAATCTGGAAAAGGAATTTTATTATTTGTTGCTAACCAGAATAAAAACGTTTGAAACGGAAGAATTATTTCCAGATCTTGTTTTTTTAACCATGCGATTATGCCCTCTTCACTTTCAGATAAATATTGATTGAGACTTTGTTTTACAATGCACCAGTTATGAGAATCCTTTTGACAAAATAAATCAATATTCTTTCTGAAAATGGAAAGCATTTTTTCTTCAGAAGTTTTCATGGTTCTCCATATAGTTATATCAGTTTTTCAAACATCCACGCCTGTCCTCTCCTTCAGGGAAAGATCAGCAGACTGAGTATGTTCCCCGCAGCTTCTCCACGTTTGTTGCGCGTTCTTCTGCCTCGGTATGCCCGATCTCCCGTAAATAATCCGCATAGCGATGCATTAGCGCAATCGATTTAACAGGCTCTTTTAACTTCTCGTATGCTAACCATGCATACCATTGGTTTTTTGTCACCCGCTCTGCTGGTTGATAACCTTTTTTGCAATTTCCAATATCTGTTTTAGCATTAGATCGCACGATGCGGATTCATCTGGGTCAAATAGGAAATACTCAAGCAGCTGATTTTTGATTTTTATTAGTGCAATGAAGTTTTGTTCTTGTAGTAGTACCTATTAGTAGAGATATTATTGGCTTTTGTTTTGCTTGATTTTTTCATAGCACTTCCATCCTCGGCCGGTACTGCAGGGCTTCGGCGAGGTGAGGGGGCTGGATGGTCTCGGAGCCGGCCAGGTCGGCGATGGTGCGGGACAGTTTGAGGATGCGGTGGTAGGCCCGGGCGGAGAGCTGGAGCTGGTTCATGGCGGTGCGCATCAGCTTGCGTCCGGTGTCATCGAGGGTGCAGAACTGGCGCAGCTCGGCGGGACGCATGTCGGCGTTGCAGGTGATGGCATTGGGAAAGGGCAGCTCGCCTTTGAGGAAGCGCTGCCGCTGCAGCTCGCGGGCGGTTTCGACCCGCTCCTGGATGGTCTGGGAAGGCTCGCCGAGGCGGTCTTCGCTGAGCTTGGCGTACTCGACCCGCGGCACCTGAATGTGGATATCGATGCGGTCCAGCAGGGGGCCGGAGATGCGCTTCTGGTAGCGGGTGACGGTGGATGGGGCGCAGGTGCAGGGTTTGACGGGGTCGCCGTGAAAGCCGCACGGGCAGGGGTTCATCGCGGCCACCAGCATGAAGTTGGCCGGGAAGGTCAGCGAGCCCTGGGCGCGGCTGATGGTGACGGTTTTATCTTCTATCGGCTGGCGGAGGACTTCCAGGACGCGGTGGCCAAACTCGGGCAGCTCGTCCAGGAAGAGCACCCCGCGGTGGGCCAGCGAGACCTCGCCGGGGTGCGGCCAGTTGCCACCGCCCACCAGTCCGGCGTGGGAGATGGTGTAGTGCGGGGCGCGGAAGGGGCGGTTCTGGATGAGGGGCACGCCCGGGGGAAGCTGGTCGGAAACCGAGTAGATGCGGGTCACATCGAGGGCTTCGTCAATGGTCATGCGGGGCAGGATGGCGGGCAGGGCGCGGGCCAGGAGGGTCTTGCCGGAGCCGGGCGGCCCGATCATCAGGACATTGTGCCCGCCGGCCGCGGCCACTTCCAGAGCACGTTTGACGTGTTCCTGGCCCTTGATCTCCTGGAAATCGGTCTGGATGGTGAGTTCCTGCGGTTCCACCTCGCTGCCAGGGTGGGGGGCGATCAATTCCATCCCGGTCAGGTGAAGGTAGAGTTCGTTCAGCGATGCGGCCGGGAGCACCTCCAGGTCAGGGATCAGGGCGGCTTCACCGGCGTCTTCGGTGGGGACGATGATGCGCTGGAAACCCTCCTCGCGGGCGGTGGCGGCCATGGGCAGCACGCCGCGCACATGGCGCAGGCTGCCGTCCAGCGACAGCTCGCCGATCACCAGGGTATCTTCGAGGGCTTCCGGAGGGATCTGCTCACCGGCCACCAGCACACCCAGGGCAATCGGGAGGTCATAGGAAGGGCCTTCTTTGCGGACCGAGGCGGGAGCCAGGTTGACGGTAACCCGTTTGCGGGGGTACGCCAGCCCGGCGTTCTTGATGGCGGATTGGACGCGCTCGCGGCTTTCCTGCACGGCGGTGTCGGGCAGGCCGACGATGACCATCGACGGCAACCCCGGGGAGAAATCGACTTCAACTTCGATGATTCTCCCTTCCAATCCAATCACGGCGCAGGCTTTGATGTTCGCGAGCATGGTTCTAGTTTAGTTTCGGTACGGTAAAAAGTCAAACGGGTTTGGAATTTTATACCCGATTTTATTACAGAAATACATCTGCTTTGGGAGAATTATCTACAGCCTGGCCAGGGGGTGTATCTCGCAGCAACGACCGGATAGAACCTGGCGGCTTCAGCCACCCGGGTGGAAGAATATCCTAAAACCGATGCCTGGTTCTCAAATGGGACGAGTGGGGATTCGGGTTAAATAGATGGGTAAATCAGTACATAACCTGGATAGATTGAGTCAGTATGTTCAGTCAGCTGGTTAATGGTGGGTGTGAATAGTTCAATGATGATGGATTGGGAAACCCTAATATTTTCATCTTAAAGAGGAGGCCCTACCAGTGATAAGACGTCGTCTGTGGCTTCCCCAGATCGCGACCAGATTGGGCCATAGGATCCAGGATATATAAGCTATCGTAGTATTGAGAAAACTGAGCCCGATAGATATCAACCATCCAATAGAAATAATGAGCCATACTTGTGATGTAATGGTCAGGACGCGCGGGTCTGAGTTGTTGGCAAATTGCTTGTGTTTTTTAACCACGTAACCCCAAAAACCCCACGTGCTCAAAGCATGAAAAAAGCTGTTTGCTGAAAAACAAGCCACGGCCAATTTTTCGCCTGGAAAACGTCCAACGATAGCGCTGCTGGCAGGTATCAGGGTGATGAATAACAAACCGAGCATAGTTAGCCACAACATGGTTGTGTCTGCGTCTGTGATGCGGCGGAACGTCTGTTGATGGACAACCCAGTGATTGGCAATCGAATAAAAGGCAATGAGATAGATGTACAGGCGCGGTAACATTTCCAAAAGACCCGTGGAGAGATTGGATAAACCCTCTTCTGGTGGGCGCAATTCCAACACCAGCAAGGTCATCGTGATGGCAAAAACCCCATCTACTAAAAAAGTCAAGCGTTCGAGATTGACATAGCTGTGCGTTTCAATTGTGCTTGAAGTTTTTCTTTTCATCTTTAACTCCGTTCGGGTATCAGGTGATTTGGTATCAGCGATTTTGTCGAAAACAGGCTTCTGCAACCTGACTGATATCTGACACACAATCACGCAGAGCCTGTCCTGTTATGTGTGGGAAGATCATCTCCAGGTTCAGTTCCCGGATATCCTCCGAGGTAATTCAGGCGCTCTGATCATTAGCGGAGTTAGACAGATGGAGCGGGGCGTGGTTGCCACAGTCGGTGAGCCCTGGGAGAAATCAACTATTACCTTAAATGATCCTTCCCTCTCGTCTGATCACTGCGCAGGCCTTGATGTTCATGTGTATTTTTTAGTTTAAATACGGACGGATAAGAAGTCAAGCCGGTCCCGTTTTTGATTTCAGAAGCATACCAGCTTTGGGAGAATTCTCTCCAACCTATTGAGGAGGGCATGGTGTGTGCCGGGATCCGGCATTTTCCGCATTTTCCGGCCTGCGGAGGCGGAAATAGAAAGCGCGCAGGAAGTGCTTGATGTTGACCCGCTGGAGAGCGCCTGCGGGGTGAGCGTAATGCCATCCCATCCGGACTGCGATCACCGAACATCCACTTTCAGCGTGCCGCTGAATTCTGTAAAATAGAATCAGCATTCGGTTTTGCGCCATGTGAGGTGATAACCATGAAACCTGAAATTAATGGATGTGTTTTTGGCAGCATGACCATTGAGGGAATCCAATACGGGCATGATATTCATATTGGGTTGGACGGCAAGGTAAAAAAGCGCAAGAAAAAATTGTCCAAGGCAATCTACGGGACCTCCCACATCATCTCGCTGGAGGAAGCGCGGCACACCTATGAGGAAGGTGCGGAGAAGCTGATCGTCGGGACGGGGCAGTATGATCAGGTCCGGCTTTCTGAGGAAGCGGAACAATTTTTCAAGGAGAAAGGGCTGCCGGTCCAGCTCTTACCGGTCCAGGAGGCGCTGCGGGCATGGAACAAAGCACAGGGCGCGGTGATCGGGTTGTTCCATGTGACCTGCTGAGCTGGAAAAGTGCCGCCCGCCGGTCCCGGCGGGCGGTTTTTCATCGGTACGCGTTACAGCAAGATCAATCGGTATCCACCCGGATGATCGTCAGGCCATACATGACGTTGTCGGTTGGATTGTTGTGGGAGACAGCTCCCAGATATTTGGTGTCCGCTTCCAGGCCTGTCCAATCCACCATGATGGATTCGGTCGCGGCCAGGGCCGCGGCGGTTGGGGCGCTGAGAATCATATTCCCTGTGTCAGCGCCAAACGCCCAGGTGAACAGGGTGTAATTGGCGTCCGCGCCGTCGGTCTGCCAGCCGTGTACCACCACAAGATACGAACCAGGGGCCGGGAAGGACAGGTTGACCTCTTCAGCCGAGGTGCCGGAACCGCTGCCGCCGACCTGCTGCCATAAATCATCAAAGAAATAAAAGACATACAGGTCTAGGTCGTCTGCCCCGTCGGTATAATCATCGAACAGAGAGAAGCGGGCGTAGGCTGCCCCGTCCGGG
>Ga0068714_10007839_pt1 | contig 10189 bp, 6 predicted proteins | sample MTBNYHSulfiMetaG_FD_62988 | JGI IMG/M metagenome (GOLD analysis project Ga0068714, IMG submission 62988) | Enrichment culture microbial communities from rom New York Harbor, USA that are MTBE-degrading - MTBE-NYH (New York Harbor Sulfidogenic)... | ecosystem: Environmental > Aquatic > Marine >...
GCCTTGGACTCGTAGCATAGCTACCCGTCGCTATGTTGTCAAGAGAAATTCCAAGAAAACCCCGCCGGCAATCGTCGGGACTTTACTCGGATTTGGTGGAGGGGGAGTGAGTAGTTACCTGGAAAGAATACTTCTCCGTCAGTCTCGTTCAGGCCGGATCGCTTGCGGCCCTGTATTCGGTTTCCTGCTCACTCTTTCGGGTCGCGGGAGGGTTTCTGTGCGACCGTCTCGGCGGGGAGAACCTGATTGCCTCTTCTTTTCTCGGGATCGTGGCGGGGTCGGCATGCATGATCTTGTCCATCCAATCCATGGGCCTGGCCCTGGGCGGGATGCATCTGCTGGCCTTGGGCATGGGTTTTGCCAATGCAGCGATTTTCAAGTTGGTTCCGAAATTCATGCCCGAGACAGTGGGAGGAACGGCGGGGATCGTGGGAGGCCTGGGGGCTTTCGGCGGCTTCGCGCTTCCCGTTCTCATGGGCCTTTTCGTGGACCTTTCCGGCAGGGAGGGATATCGCATGAGTTTTTCCATATTCGCGGTGCTCGCTGCGGCATGTGTCGCGATCTTCATTGTGTTTGTCAGAGACCCTGGAAAAACGGGGGGCACCACCCCCAGCGCTTGAATCGACTCAACACGGAGCGGGGAGCGATTACGTTTCGAACGAGTGACGGCAAACCATCAATCGCAAGGAGTGGGCTATGGCCGGAAGAATGCTTCGATCCACATGCGGATACTGCTCGACGGGGTGCAACCTCATGGTGGATCCTGAAACCATGAAGGTGACTCCCAATCCCGACTACCCGGTGAACAGAGGATCGGCGTGTCCCAAGGGCTTCCTTTTCCTCGAACCTCTCAAAGCCGGCGACCGGGCCTTGTCGCCTTACATGAAAGACCGGCGAGGAAGTCTCCTTCCCACAGACTGGGACACCGCGCTCAAAGCGTTCACCGAAAACTTCAAGGGAATTCAAAGCAAGCACGGCAAAGAATCGGTGGCCTTTCTAGGAACCGGACAGCTTCCCTCTGAAGAGACCGCCTTTTTCGGGGCCCTGGCAAAATTCGGCATGGGCATGGTCCACGGGGATGGGAACACCCGGCAGTGCATGGCTACAGCGGCGACGGCCCACAAGAAAGCCCTCGGGTTCGATGCGCCGCCATTCACGTACGGGGACTTTGAAGTTTCTGATGTGCTGGTATTTTTCGGCTCCAACCCGGCGATCGCCCATCCCATCATGTGGAACAGAGTCAGGAAAAACCCGAACAACCCTCAAATCATTCTCGTCGATCCCCGCAAGACCGAGACTTCGAAGAGGGTGACCCGTCAGTTCCGGATAAGACCCGACTCGCTGCTGACCCTCCTTTACGGCATAGCCCATATTCTCATTCAGGAGGGATGGATCGATCGGGATTACGTAGACAGGCATACCCTCCGTTTCGATCATTTCTCGGAACAGGTGAAAAGGTTCGCCCCTCGAATAGTGAGTGAACGTTCGGGAATTGCCGAAAAAGACCTCATCGATTTTGCGAGGGTAATCCATGAAGGCAAGCGGGTCTCTTTCTGGTGGACCATGGGGGTGAACCAGAATTACCAGGCAGTGGCATGCGCCACGGCAGTCATCAACCTGGCGCTCATGACGGGCAATGTCGGACGGCCAGGGACAGGCGCAAATTCGATAACAGGCCAGGCCAATGCCATGGGATCGCGCCTCTTCGGCAACACGACAAATCTCCTTGGAGGACACGACTTCCTGAACCCCTCCCATCGGCAAAAGGTGGCCCGGCTGCTCGGCATCGACGAGAAATCAATCCCCAAAGAAAACAGTTGGGCTTATGATCGGATCCTCCAGGGGATCGAGGCAGGGAAAATCAAAGGGCTTTGGGTTGTGTGCACCAATCCCGCCCACTCGTGGATCGGCAAGAACTGGCTTTTCAATATCCTGAAGAACCTGGACTACCTGGTCGTCCAGGACATGTACCACACCGCGGAGACGGCTCGGCTTGCAGACCTTGTGCTGCCGGCCGCAGGGTGCGGGGAAAAAGAGGGGACCTTCATCAATTCGGAGCGCAGGATAAGCGTCATTCGGAAGATCCTTGATCCCCCCGGCTTCGCTCTGCCCGATTTCGAGATATTTAAAAGGATAGCCGAATTCTGGGGATGTGCCGACATGTTCAAGGAATGGACTTCCCCGGCCGCGGTATTCGACATCCTCAAGCGCGTGTCAAAGGGTCAGCCCTGCGACATATCGGGCATTGCAAGTTATGACATGATCGAAGACATGGGAGGGATTCAATGGCCATACCCCGAAGGGGCGGGAGAAGTGGGACAGGAACGCCGGCTCTTCGAGGATGGAAACTATTACCACACTGACTGCAAGGCCCGGTTTCTGTTTGAAGATGTGGCGGAGGTTCCAGAAAGGGAAGGGGGGGAATACCCGTTCGTACTCCTGACGGGCAGGGGCAGCGTCGCTCAATGGCACACCCAGACAAGAACCGGGAAAGTGGACATGCTGAAAAGGATGTATCCGGCGGAACCCTACGTGGAAATCCACCCCGAGGATGCCTCCTCGCTGGGCATTCAGCCCGAGAGCCGGGTCATCGTGCGTTCGAGAAGGGGAGAGGCCGTGGTGAGGGCTGCGCTGGGCGAGAGCGTCGAAAGAGGGGCCGTGTACATGGCCATGCATTATCCCGAGACGAACCTGCTGACCTACCCTGCCTTTGACCCTCAATCACGGGAGCCTTCATACAAGTATGCCGCAGTGAGTGTTCAGCCTGCCTGATCGCTTTAACCTCCTTGACCTCCATCAGCCTTCTCTAAAGGTTCAAGACAGCCCTTGCCACGAGAAAGTGGATGAGCAGGCCCGTAACATCCACCAGGGTGGTTATTAAGGGCCCCATGATTGTATTAACACGCAGAAGCCCCTCACCCCAACCCCCTCCTCCAACCGTGGGGGGAGAGGGTTGGGGTGAGGGGCCACTTGGTTGTCAGGACAAGTACGAGACGGGTAATAGGCTTTATTCACACGGTGGGGGAAGGAGAATCGTTGCGCGGGTGGATCATTGACTTTTCTCGCTGAATAGGTGATAAACCCATTTGACATCAGGAAGGGCCAAAGGCGACCTGCCAAAGATAAAGAAACATTGCCTGCGAGGATCAAATGAAAGCACATGGAATCGATATCGGATTCGGCTTTACAAAGGCCACCAACGGCAAAGACGTTGTCATTTTCAAATCAGTCCTTGGCGAACCGGTGGATATCCAGTTTGTGCTGAATCCCAACACAAATGACGCCCTGAGAAGTCTTCACATTATCCTGGACGGGCAGGCTTATTTTGTCGGGGATCTTGCGGAACAGCAATCGAGCGCGAGGCAGTTTACCCTGGATCAGGAAGGCTTGATTTCCCAGTTTGCCAAGGCTCTCGCTCTGACCGCCATCGGACAGTTGAACAGCAACTATGACATCATCAATGTCGTGTCCGGTCTGCCGGTGGGATTTTTTAGGCAATATCACCAAAGGCTTGCGAAAGCTCTTGCCGGGTCTCACGAAATTACCTTCAAGACGGCGAGTGAGTCCAAGGAGGCGAGAAAATTCAATGTTCAGAGGATTAAAATCATTCCGCAGCCGCTGGGAAGTTTATTGAACCTTATTATGAACGATATGGGTGCGATCGCCAACGAGCGCTTGACAAAGCAAAAAGTGGGAATTGTGGACATTGGTTTCAGAACCACGGATTTTTGCCTTTTTGACCGTTTACGGTACGTGGAGCGCGGCAGTACGACCACGGACACCGGAATGGCCCGGTGTTTCGGTGTGATCTCAAAGAAACTGCGGGAGGAAACAGGCGTCGATGTGGAGCTCTACCGCATGTACGAAGCCGTTGAAAAGGGTTTCATAAGAATCCGAGGAAAGGAAGTGAACATCTCGAAGGCAAGAGATCGGTTGTTCGAAAATGCGGCCCGGACCATCGCAGGCGATATGAGCAGGCTTTGGGCGGATGACTGGGATATGGACGCCGTAGTCTTAACCGGCGGAGGTGCTACGGAACTGGCCAAGTATCTTCAGCCCCTCGTGGCCGGTAATATAATGCCCAGCGACCCTGCCACCGACCAAAGGCTCAACAACGTCAAAGGATACCTCAAGTACGCCCGCCATTTGTGGGGTGCCGCCGAAGTTGATGCGCCAAACCCTTCGCCCGGCTCACCTTAAGGTTTCGGGGCAAAGCAGGCTTCAGCCTATCGATCGAGCACCAAGAACCAAGAACGCGGTCTCCAGCACCCGGCCAGACTCCAACTTGCCACTGGGCGCCGATTACCCTTCCACTCCACAGTGAGGTGATGGCATCAAGAGGTTGCTTCAGGCGGACAGGAGAGCAGAGGAAATTAGCTGCCCTGTGCTCCCTGTTCCGAGCCCAGGTTTGGAGGGTGATCATGTCGAACCGGGAAGTTTTTGTGGTTGTCGGAATAGACCTGGCAGGATCTCCGCGGCGTCCAACAGGTGTGTGTGTCCTCCAGGGCATGAAAGCGCGGACGCGCGTCCTGTTCAGCGACGAAGAAATCCTGCATTCGATAGATGAAGCCAACCCCGATATCGTTCCGATAGATGCTCCGCTGAGTTTGCCCAAGGGGCGGAAGACGATTCACGACCGCTCGGGCGAGCATTTTCGCGAGTGCGACCGCGAACTGCAGCGTCGTGGCATCCGGTTTTTTCCCATCACCCTTGGTCCCATGCGGATGCTGACGGAACGGGGCATGTCCCTCAAAACAAAGATAGAAACGATGGGTTATCGCGCGGTCGAGTGCTTTCCCGGCGGGGCACAGGATGTGTGGGGGATTCCCCGCCAGCACAAAAACCTCGGTGGCCTCAGGAAAGGACTGAAACGGCTGGGCGTGAAAGGGTTGTCGGATGGGGCTACGGGAGATGAACTGGACGCGGTGACCGCGGCCGTGGCCGGCCTGTGGCTCCTGTTGGGAAAAGGGGAGATGCTCGGCGGAAAGGAAGGCATCCTTATGCCGTCCAGCCTCGTCGTGTAGCCCTTTCCTTTAGGACCTTGTCTTGTTTTTTCCGGCGCCCCGCCAGGGCAGATGGACCCTGCTCTGCCTCCGGCATTATGCCGGGAGGATTTTGCCCGAGTGATCAGGTTTGTTCATTTCCCGGATCACAAGCGCGGCACACCAGGAAGCAGAGAAGTCGAGCCGGTCGGTTTCTATACAGAAAAAGGGTAATCTCATCTTGACTTCGGTCGTGTAAACCACAAGAATTCTCAAGCCGACTCCTTGGCGAGGGGCTTGACGAGGCGGCGGCACTTAAAAGGATGCAACGGTGTTTTCTTATTGGATAAGTTCCCGGCCACAGGAAAGAATGCCAGGTTACAAAGCTAATGAAAAAAAATCATAATCTATTGATGGTGATTGTCTCGGGGAAGGACCGGCCCGGAATCACTGCCCGATTTACCCGGATCCTGATGGAGCACAAAGTCGAAGTTTTGGACATCGAACAGGCTTCACTCCAGAACCTGCTGGGACTCTATTTCATTCTGGACCTCAGGGAGGCAAACGGTTCACATGACAGCGTCGTCAAGGATCTCCTGTTCGAGGCAAACCAACTCGGCGTTACTCTCAATTTCCGCCTGTACTCTGCTGAAGAGATGGAAGCCCTCAACCAGCGGAATCTTTACGTGCTGACACACTTCGGGGGCACACATGCTCTAGCCGAGTTTTCAGGCATCCTCGCCGAAGAGAGGGTGAATATAGAAACAATCTCCACGGCAACCCACCATGGGTGCCGTTCCGTTGAGATGACCATCAATGTTCACGGCATCTCCAGTATCGATCGGTTGAAGCATAGACTCATGGTGAAGAGCCGCGAACTCGGTGTCGGCCTGGGGTTGCAGAAAATGGAGGCCTATCGAAAAAACAAACGCCTTATCTTCTTCGATATGGACAGCACACTGGTGGACATGGAAGTGATTGATGAGATGGCTCGCAGGGCCGGTGTTCACCGTGAAGTGGCCCGCATCACCGAGAAAGCCATGCGAGGCGAGTTTGATTTCGAGACCTCCCTGATCCAGCGTGTGGCCCTTCTCAAAGGCCTCAGCGAGCTGGATCTCCTGGAGATTAGGGATGCCATGCCTCTTTCCCAGGGCGCCCGGGATCTGGCTATCACTCTGAAATACCTGGGCTACAAACTGGGTATTGTAACCGGGGGATTTGATTTCTTTGCCGATCACATGAAGGAGAAACTGGGTTTCGACTTTGCCTGCGCCAACCAACTGGAAATCAGGGACGGGAAACTGACAGGAAAACTCGCAGGAGAAGTGGTGGATGCGGCCAGAAAAGCCAGATTCGTTAACCAAATTGCTTGCGATCAAGGCATTCTCCTGGACCAGACTGTTTGCGTTGGAGACGGAGCGAACGATGCGCTCATGCTCGCTCAGGCTGGTCTGGCGATTGCTTACAATGCCAAGAAAGGCCTCGACCGGTTTGCCAATGTGGCCATGGGGAAATCCAGCATGACGGACATTCTCCACCTCCTTGGGATCACGGAGGAAGACATCAGCGGCGCACTGGAGCGCAGAACTCCTTTAGGTTGCTTGAAAGGGCGATTCAACCAAATCTAGAAACTGGTGCGTTGTTACCCCCCCACCCTACTCAACATCGACTTTTCTTAAGAGGGGCTGGATTGCTTCTCTTGCTTGACCCTGTCCAGGAAGTCGATCCAGTGCACGGTTAGGGTGACGGCGGTGAAATCCTCTTCCACCTTTCCCTTCAGGAGATAAGGCCTCATCTCGTTCAGCATGTGGCAGAAACGGTAGTAAGCCTTGGGAAAGAAGACGGCTTCGTAGAGGCCTGTGGTGTCCTCGAAGGAGACGAACTTCATGGGCTCGCCCTCCCTGGTGTGCACCGTCTTGCCTGTGACCAGCCATCCTACCATGGTGACATGCTTGCCCACATGGTTGTGGAGGTCTTTGGCATGCACATGGTTCAGGCGTTTCAGGATGTCCCTGAAGCGGTCAAGAGGATGGATTGAGAGGAGGAAACCAAGGGTTTCGATCTCGTGCTTGAACAAGCTTTCTCCCGGCTCCCCTTTTGCTCCCCCTCCCCCTTGCCCCCTCCCACGAGGGGAGGGGGCACTGGAGTTTGGCTCTTCGCCACGAGGGGAGGGGGCAAGAGGCGGAAAGGAGGGACTGGGGGACGAGTCAGAGATTAACTCCGGTGTGGAGTCCAGAAGGCCTGAAAGCACTGGATTCCCGGCTTCGCGGGAATGACGGCCCAGATAGAAGTGGGGGCTTTCCTTTGACGCCGGCGCGGATTTCCGAGTTGACGGATAGGCTGTAGAGGGGGATTTGAAGAGATCCAGGGAGGAATTGGACGCGGGAGTGTCGAAGAAGCGCAGAGCCTGCCACATGAGCTCGGGCCTGGCCGCACCTTGAGCGACAGCGTCAAAGCACCCGGCCTTGATGAGGACGCGCGCGTCCTGGAGATGAACACGGCCCCGGATCCGAAAGAGAAAATTCTCGAAATTGGTAAAGGGTCCGTGCTTCGATCGTTCGTGGACGAGAAACTCCATCCCCTCCCTGGATATCTCCTTGAGCTGCATGAGCCCAACCCGGATATCTCTTTCCTTTCCCGCGTACTTGATCTCGCTTTCGTTGATGTGGGGAGGCAGGATTCGAAACCCCATGCGGCGCGCTTCGGAAAGATAGCCGAAGGTGGAGTAATAGCCGCCGCCGTTGGATATGACCGAGGCCATGAACTCGGCAGGATAGTGAGCTCTGAGATAGGCGGACTTGTAGGCCACCAGGGTGTAACTGGCCGAATGGGGCTTGCAGAAGCTGTAGCCTTCGAAGCCAAGGATCATGTTCCAGACCTCTTCGATGATTTCCTTTTTCACTTTTCGCTCGCTCGCTCCTTTCACAAAGCGGGCGTAGAAGTCGCGAAGCTTTTTCTCCCTGTGCTTCTTGCTAACCACCTTGCGCAGGGTGTCGGCCTCTGCGGCGTCGAACCCGGCCATGGCCATGGCAGCTTGGCTGAGCTGCTCCTGAAAGACCATGATCCCCTGGGTTTCTTCCAGGACAGGCCTGAGAAAAGGGTGAGGGGGTTCCCAGGACGCGCCGTGAAGCCTTGCCACCCACTCCCGGATGCTCTGGTTGGAGGCAGGCCTGATGATGGAGGTGACCACCACGTTGATCTGGAAATGGTCCAGCTTCATGTACTCTTCTAAAGAGAATCCGGAGCTCACTTTTTTCAGGACCTGCCGGGTGGCGGGGCTTTCGAAGTAGAAGACACCGAAGGTGTCGCCTCTGTAGAAGATCGCGATGGTCTCGGGATCATCCGTGGGATCCCACGTCGCGTAGTCTATCTTTGTGCCGTAGTTTTTCTCCACCAGGGCCAGGGCATCGCGAATGACCGCAAGGCTCCGGTTGCCCAGGATGTCGATCTTCACGAGTCCCGCGTCTTCCACCGCGTCCTTTTCCCACTGGAGAACCTGGAGACCGCTTGCGGAGATCTCCACGGGGCAGTAGCGGCGGATCTCGTCGGGCACGATGACCACGCCCCCGCAATGGACGGACAAGTGGTTCAGATGGTCCTCCAGTTGAACGGCGGCTTGCAGGATTTCGTCCCAGGGTTTCTTGAACTCGATCTCTCTCATCTTGGGATGGCGGGCCAGCTCTTTCCAGATGTTTTTCAGGCGCCAGCCATAGCCGATCTTGCCCGTGACCCGGCCGATTTCGGTGCCGGTGAGGCCGAAGACCTTGGCCACTTCCCTGATTGCGGAGCGGGCGCCGTAGGTGTTGTGGTTGGCCACCATGGCGGCTTTTCGCGTGCCGTACTTGGCGAAAACGTAGTCCACGATCTGTTCCCGCTCGTCCCACGCAAAGTCCACATCGATGTCGGGGGGGTCAAGCCGGCCGGGGTTCAGGAAGCGCTCGAAGAAGAGGCGGTGCCTGATGGGGTCCACGTGGGTGATTCCCAGGGCGTAGGAGACGATGGATGCGGCGGCGCTTCCCCGTCCGCAGGATCGGCCGGCCCTGGAGGTGATGTCCGTCACCACCAGGAAGTAGTGGGCGAAGTTCTTCTCCCGGATGATTTTCATCTCGTACTCGACCCGTTCCAGCACCTGACGGGAGAGTTCTCCGTAACGCCTCCGGCACCCTTCGAGGGTGGCCCGATAAAGAGTTTCGTAGGCTTGCCGGTCGCTCATCCGTTCAAAGCAGGGGAAGACGATGCGGTTGAAGTCCCAGTCCGTGAGGCACCGCTCAGCCGCCTCCATGGTGTTCAGGACGGCCCTCGGCGCGTGGGGGAACTGATCGACCATGGCCTGGGGGGCATTGAGGACATTGTGTTCCCTGCAGGTGTCGTCGTATTTCAGGCGGCAGAGCTTGGTGTTGAGGGCCACGGCGCGAAGAACCCTGTGGAGGGGAAACTGGTCCCTGTTCACAAGGTAAACCCGATTTGTGGCAAGGGGAGGGATGCCGCTCCGGCGGGAGAAGGCGTAGCAGCCCGCCATGTTGTAGCCCGGAGACATCTCCACGAAGAGGTCTTTAAGGTCGTCTCTCTTGAGGGCCTTGAGGAGGGTGAAGTCGTCGGAGAAGACGACGAGGCCTTCCCGCATTTCCCTGAGAGACTTGACGAGGTCGAAGTCCTGGTCGCACCGGCGGGCGGAGATGATGCGGCATAGGTTCGCATATCCGTCATGGGTGGCGACAAGGAGCACGGCCCGGTGACGGTCGGTGACGATCTCGCTCCCCACGATGGGGTGAAGGCCGGTCTCCTTGGCCGCCTCGACGAAGTAGACGAGGCCGTAAAGTCCGTTCGTGTCGGTGAGAGCCAGCGTTTCCATGCCTTGGTCCGCGGCGGACCGGCAGAGGTCTTCCACCGTGCCCATGCCCCATCCGGCGGAGTAGTGGGAATGAACGTTGAGGTGGACAAACTGCATGTTTCACCAGACACAGAGGGGAGGAGGTTTTTCGCCTATTCCGGCTTTGACTGCCGGGATAGACGAAAAGGGATCCTCTCCTGAAAAAATCTCAAAGCATGAACCTTTTGATTCCCTTTTTTAAAACGGGGACATTGAAATTGATGAGCAGACCGACTTTTATACCAGTTGAACTAAACCGCTTCGCGGTGGTCTCCCTTTAGGGATTCTGCTCTTTGATAATTGAATAGCGTTTTGCTCAGGGCCACGTTCATTTGAT
>Ga0068714_10007840_pt1 | contig 10189 bp, 11 predicted proteins | sample MTBNYHSulfiMetaG_FD_62988 | JGI IMG/M metagenome (GOLD analysis project Ga0068714, IMG submission 62988) | Enrichment culture microbial communities from rom New York Harbor, USA that are MTBE-degrading - MTBE-NYH (New York Harbor Sulfidogenic)... | ecosystem: Environmental > Aquatic > Marine >...
AGTCAGTTATGTGAGTGGAAAAAGATAAGCGCATGGAACAACTCAAACTCTGTGAGTAAATATTACCCTTTTAGGGTCACCTTTTATTCCACCCCTTTTAGGGGTGGTTGTTAAATCGGTACCTGAAGCATCAGAGTTAATTTTTCACTATATCGAAGGAGAGCGACGTGACTATCTTGCAGGCAATAATACTCGGATTGGTTCAAGGGTTGGGCGAGTTTTTGCCCATATCAAGTTCAGCTCATTTGGTGTTGGTTCCCTGGTTGTTTGGGTGGACCGATCCGGGGCTTACCTTCGATATTGCCTTGCACCTGGGAACCTTGTTTGCGGTGGTGCTCTATTTCTGGAAAGACTGGTGGCAGCTTATTACCAAGGGCCTCACGGATGTCCGCAGCGTCCATGGTCGCCTGTTTTGGTATTTGGCGGCTGCCAGTGTTCCCGGCGGGATTGCGGGATTTCTGTTAGAAAAAGAAGCCGAAACCATATTTCGCGCGCCGGTACTAATTGCCGTTATGCTGATCGTGATGGGGGGCCTTCTCTACTGGGTTGACCGAAAAAGCGCGAAGACGACCGGGATCACCCATATCAGTTTTGGGACCAGCATCCTCATCGGGATATCTCAGGCGCTGGCGATTATCCCGGGTGTTTCCCGCTCGGGTATTACGATGACTACCGGATTATTGCTGGGTCTTACGAGAGAAGGGGCTGCCCGGTTTTCTTTCTTGTTGTCAACCCCCATTATCTTTGGCGCTGCTTTGGTTAAACTGCCGCACGTTATGTCAGATCCATCGGTACTGAACATGAACTTTATGGCGGGTGTGCTGATCTCCTGCTTTACCGGTATCGCCAGTATCGGTTTTTTGCTCCGCTATGTTCAGACAAAAGATTTTCTGCCTTTTGTCTGGTACCGGTTTATACTTGGTGCTCTGGTTATTATGGTTGTCCTGGCACGTTAACAAGAAATGAGGTTCACCCGTGAAAGGCATCATCCGAAAAGGACTTAAAAAAATCGACCGTCTTCTAACACGATGGAATATGACCGTAAAGAGATGGTTTTGGATAAAAAGGTGCGACCGGGATATAAACAGTATATAAATCACACTTGACCGCAAAACGTAAAGCGTAAAATGTTAAAAGTTTTAAGTGTTAATTTTAAGTGTTAAGTTTAAAAATTTAAGGTTTAAGTGTCCAACCTTTGTTCCCCTTTGCCTGTTTCCTATTTCCTAATACCTTTAACCTTAAAACTTAACCCTTAACCCTTAACCCTTTATTCAATAAAAATTCCATTTGAAATTAAGTGGATTCTAAGATAAGGTGACTATACAGAAGTCAGGAGTCAGGAGACAGAATTTAATTCAGGGGGACAATTTGGGAAAAGTGCTTCTTGGGGTTGAGGTAATCAAAAAACAAAATTTTACTCCAATAAAGGGCCGGACAATCGGTCTGGTGATAAACCCGGGTTCTTTAGATGCACAGCTCACCTCAGCGGTTGAGGTCTTTTTAAATGCTCCGGGAGTAAAGGTGGGCGCTTTCTTTGGGCCTCAGCACGGTATTCGGGGAGAAACCCAGGACAACATGATCGAGTGGGAAGGGTTTCGCGATAAACAAACCGGCCTTCCGGTTTATAGTCTCTACGGGAAGACGCGGGAGCCAATGCGGGAAATGATGGAGGGGATTGATTGTCTGGTGATTGACCTCCCGGATGTGGGGGCGCGGTACTACACCTTTGTATGGACTCTCGCGTTATGCTTGCGCGCGTGTAAAAAGTTTAAGAAATCTTGTATTGTCCTTGACCGGCCCAACCCGATCAACGGTGTTGCGATGGAAGGCCCGGTGTTAAATCCTCAGTTTTCTTCTTTTGTCGGCTTATATCCGCTTCCCATCCGTCACGGGATGACCATGGGAGAAATAGCGCTCTACCTTAATCGCGAGTTTAAAATAGAGTGCGATCTGACGGTGGTGCCTATGGAAGGCTGGCAAAGAGAAATGTGGTTTGATGATACGTCCCTTCCCTGGGTAATGCCTTCCCCGAATATGCCGACGCTCGATACCGCGATTGTTTATTCAGGTATGTGCCTTTTAGAAGGAACGAATATTTCCGAAGGGAGAGGCACGACCCGGCCCTTTGAAATTTTCGGAAAACCGGGAGTTGATCCTTATGAGGTACTAAAAAGATTAACCGCAGAAGATCTCCCCGGAGTACGGTTTCGGCCGCTTTATTTTCAGCCGACGTTTCAAAAGCATCAGGGACAACTCTGTGGAGGAGCGCAGATTCATGTTACTGACCGAAATGCTTTTTTTCCCGTGCTCACGGGAGTGGCCGTGATCCATGCCATCTACCGCTTGTATCCGGAAAGTTTTTTCTGGAAGCAGCCGCCTTACGAGTATGAGGCAGAAAAGCTTCCGATTGACATCCTTGCCGGAACCGATGAGCTTCGCTCGCAGATTGAGCAGGGATATTCGCTTGGGAAAATTGCTCAATCGTGGCAAAAAAAATTAGACCTCTTTCGTGAGGTTCGCAATGCGTATTTGCTTTACTAAAAACAAAGTTTTAAGGGTTAAGGATAAAGCTCAAAAGTCGCAAAGTCGAACGGTCAAAGGGTCGCAGGGTCGAACCTAACATCTAACACTTTACGTTTTACGTGTTACGGACAGTGGTGATTGGAGACAGAAGATGAAAGCAATTATTCTGGCCGCGGGATTCGGGGTTAGGATTAAACCGCTCACGGACCGGTGTCCCAAGCCCCTGCTTCCGGTATTAGGCCGGCCCATCATTGATTACACGATCAGCCGGTTAAAAGCGTTCGGGATAAAAAAGATCGGGGTGAACATCTGTCACCTGGCCGATAAAATGGAAAAATTCCTGGGTGATGGTTCCCGCTGGGATGTTGCGCTGACTCTTTCCCGCGAATCGGAGATTCTCGGAACCGGAGGAGGCATGGGAGGTTTGCGCATGTTTCTTAAAGGAGGAGGACCTTTTTTAGTACACAACGGAGATATCGCGTCAAAGATTGATCTCACTGGTTTGGCACACTATCACAAGGAACAAAAGCCTCTGGTTACGCTGGCACTTTGCGATTACGCGCCGAAAAATAATGTGAGTCTTTCACCTGATAATACGGTCGTTGATTTTTTGGGAAAACGTAAAAAATTTAACCCCAGCAGAGACCGCAACCTTACCTTTACCGGAGTCAGTATTGTCGATGAGGAGATTCTTAACCTCATACCGGTGAGAGGCACCAGTCATATCATTGATATTTACCTTGAATTGATTAAGCGCCGGCCCGGAAGCATCCGGGGATACGTGGTATCAGGCGACGAATGGAGAGATATCGGCACGCTGGATGCGTATCTTGACGCGCATAAGACTATTCTCCTTGACCGGCGGATGGGGGTGTTTGGGGAAAACGTGTCTGCGGGAAATGTTTATCACGGTCAGGGAACGCGGATTGAACCAGGAGCGGTGTTAGAAGGTTTTGTCTCGTTGGGGGAAAAGTGTCGGGTGGAGAAAGGGGCGTTTTTGAAGAACTGTGTGGTGTGGGATAACACGAAGGTGAAAACGGGAACGCGTTGTGAGAACGGAGTGATTGATGGTGACTGGCAATATTCTCTCTCAATCTGAGCAGCACGACATTATATCAATGGTTTTTGATGAAGGGGTAAAAGGGCTTGTGCGGCGCTATGCCCAACCTCCGATCTTCATAAAACTTATTTCCGGCGGCGGTTCGGACCGGAGTTTTTTTCGGATTGAGAAAGAAGGGAAAAGCATCATTCTTATGGTCTCTCCTGCTCATGATGAAGATTTTCGATACTTTCGTGAGATCGGCAGGTTCTTGAGGGAGCGCGGCATCGGGGTTCCGGAATTTTACGAGGCAGATCAGGAGAAAAAAATTCTTTTCATGGAAGATGTCGGAGAGGAGAGCCTCTATCTTAAAGTACAAAAGGGAATGCCGGCTGAAGAAGTTCATTACTGGTATCACAAGGTGCTTGAGACATTAGCCCATATGCAGGTAGAGGGACAAAAAAAATGGACGGATTGCCCGGCAGTCACGGAGCGAACTTTTGATTATAAGACCCTGCGCTGGGAGACAGAATATTTTCAGGAAAATTTTCTGGGAAAATACTGCGGGATTGCGATTCCCGATCAAGCAGGACTCTCGCGTGAATTTAAAGCGCTGGCAGAAAAAGTCGCGTCCGAGCCTCTCTATTTCATGCACCGGGACTTTCAGTCTCAAAACATCATGATTCATCACGATGAGGTTAGAATCATCGATTTTCAAGGGGCGCGGAGAGGATTGCTTCAGTATGATGTCGCGGCAGTGTTAAAAGACGCGTATGTGGTTTTACCGGAAACGACTCGAAAAAAACTTTTGCTATTTTATCTCGACAAACTTGAAGACCTTGGTTTGACAATTGTTGACCGCGATCATTTTTATGAAATTTTTATTTTGGCGGGCCTTCAGCGGAACATGCAGGCCTTAGGAGCTTTCTGCTTTCTTTCTTTGGTCAAGGGCAAGGAGTGGTTTAAACAGTATATCCCCGCGGGAATTGCTTACCTTGACCAGGCGTTACGGGAAAGAAAGGATTTCCCGGTTTTGCGGGCTACAGTAAAAAAATATCGCATCAAGGTTGACGGCTTAATAAAAAGTCGCAGGGACGGAAGGTCTAAGGGTCGAAGGGTCGAAAAGTCGAAACTTTGTCCAAATTTGTGGAATGAAGAAAAAAATGAAAATCGCTTTTCTCATTAATCCGGTTTCTGGCGGACGACAAGGGATAAAAATCCACGCTCAGCTTGCGCAGACGCTCAAAAAGTTTTCTTTATCTCCTGACCAGTTTCAGATTGTCTTCACCGAAAAAGGCGAAGCTGTTTCGCAGGCACTGCGGTTAGCGCGCGAGAGCGAAATACTGGTCGCTGTGGGCGGAGACGGAACAGCGATTGAAACAATTACCGGGGCCTATCGGAGCGGACGCTTGCCGCGCGTCGGTCTTATTCCCATCGGAACCGGCAATGACCTGGCTCGGTCTGTGCATCTATATGAGTTATTTAAAAAGGAAGGTGTCGAAGGATGCGTGCGGCAATTTTTACACGGAACGTACACTCCCCTTGACATCTGGCAGGTTAATAAAAAAGAGCTTATGACGAACTACTTAAGCATCGGATTAGACGCGGCGATTCTTCATTCCTTTCATTGGCAACGAACGAAATTTCCTTTTTGTTCTGCGTCAGGAAACAAAGTAGCCCTTGCGTGTATCGGTCTTTCACGTCTTGCGCGTAGACTTCAGGGGAAGGTTGACGTAACCTGTTGGTCTGATGCTGTCAAGAAAGCGCTCTCCTTGCACGGGCATCGTCTGGTGATAATCTCTAACCTTCCTTTTTATGCCGGCGGAACAATGTTGGCGCCTACAGCGAGTTTTTGCGATGGAGTTTTGGAGGTCACGCCTTTTGTGAATGTTATTTCCGCGCTCGGGCTTTTTGCTTTCCAGCCGAGCCTTCGTTTGCGATCCTGGTATGGGAATAAACTTGAGCATTTTAAGGCAAAGCGGGTCGAAATTGAGGTGCCGGAAGGGAATTTTCTTCAAATTGACGGCGAGGATAAGACACATTTATTGCAAGAAAAAAAGGTTGAGATCGAGTATAGCGGGCAGATATTTCTTCTCAAAGAAAACTAAAGATTTTTTAGCTTAGAAGACCTGATTTTTCTTATTTTAGTGCGATGTTTTTTATGTTATAAAGAGTAAACCAGTCGATTGGTGCGTAAAAAAATTCATTTTTCATGGCGTTGGACTCAAATAAAGAAGGAGGACTTCTCTTCAGCGGCTGAAAACAAATTCATATTAAAATTTAAATTGTTAAGGAGAAAAATGCAGAGAATACCCGTTTTTTTAATTGTGGCGATCATACTGGTTGTTTTTTATTACTATCCGCCATTACGAAACCTGGTTTTCCCCGGTCAGAAACCAACTTCCGAGCTTACCCACAACCAGAAATCCAAAGAAAAAGATGATGGTTTTGATAAATTAAGTGTTGAACTTTACACCGCAGGAATTAAGTTAGATAATTTAAGGGGAAAAGTCGCGCTGTTGAAGATGGCTCAACAAAACCGGGACTGGTTTAAACTTGAGGAGTACGCTCAACTGCCGAGTTTGCTCGCAAAGGCCGAAGAAGAGTTTAAACAAGCTGAAGCAGAGTACGAAAAGGCAAAAACCCAGTATGCTCAAGAAAATGTGCGTAAGTTGATCAAAGAAGCCATGCAGAAAAAGGATGGTGAACAATCTAAAAAATAGGGTGTGGTGTAAGACTTTCTCCTGACAGGCAAGAAAAAAAGGAGAATAATTTAAACCTCTTCCCCTCTGGTGAAAGTGTGCTGAAGAAATTAATGGAGATGATGGGATTCGAACCCACGGCCCCCGCGTTGCGAACGCGATGCTCTCCCACTGAGCTACATCCCCAGATTTTCGTTTTCAAATAAACGCAGATAGTTTATAAATGGTTGCACCCTTTGAAATAATTTTCAAGTTTTTTTTATTGGTAAAAGTAGGTTTGTCGATATTTTAATCAAAACCAAGTTCGAAAAAAAGTATACTATTGAAAATGTATTAGAATAATAATTATTAGGAGACATTGATGGGGAAAAAGGTAATACCTTTTGATAAGTCAAAACGATCAGTAAAAGAGCTTGTAAAAGACCTTCAGAATGATCTGGAGGAAATAGAAGAGCTTTTGGTAATCGGAAAGTATAAAGATGGAGATTGGCTTTTTGAGTATTCTGATTTAGAAAATGAGCTGGAATGGATTGGAATCCTTAATGTTTTTATTCAGGAAAATTTACTGGCAGGGCTAGGAGAAGATGAATAAAAATCGGGGAGTAGCGCAGTTTGGTTAGCGCGCATGGTTCGGGACCATGAGGCCGGGGGTTCAAATCCCCCTTCCCCGACTAACTTATTCATTTAATTTCAATAGGTTTACCCTTATCGGATAAGTAAAAACCTTTGCCAAATCTTTGCCCGACCGTGCATGGGCAACACGCCACTGTACATTCAACCCTAATGTTTTTACAAGCCTTTCTCCAATACTTCCATAAATGCTTAATTCCAAATTTTTCTTCATTTGGATGACGAAAGAAATAAATTTCGAACAATCCATGGGGAAAGACCTTACGATTTCAATATTTTCTTTTAGTGGGTTTGATTTTCTTTTGTTTCTTTTCCTTGTTGTAATTAATCTTTATCGTGCCATTGGGTGGGTGCTTTATGATATTCATCCTAAGAATATATATTCGTTTTTGATGATATTTTGAGGTTATCTTAAAAATATAGAAAAAATATTGACAAAATCATCAATATTATTTATTTGTTAAATATATGAAAATAAATGAAACTGACATCGCTATTATTAAACACCTTCGAGATGGAAGAAAATCCCTCAAGCAGATCGCCGATAGGTTGTCTCTTGCCGAGAATACAGTAAGGACACGTGTAAATAAATTGATTGAAAATGGGGTTCTGGAGATTTCTGGTCTCGTTGATCCCAAGTCAATTCCCGGACACAATGTTGTAATTGTGGGTGTAAAACTGCAGACTATGAATTTGATGAAGAAAGGAGAAGAATTTAGTACATTACGTGGAGTGGTATCTGTAAGCGTCGTGACAGGTCAGTATGATTTGATTTTAGTAGTTTTGCTTAACGAAGAGTTTGGTTTGCTGGAGTTTTACTCTCAGGAAGTTTCTCGCATTAAGGGCGTGCGCAGTGTGGAAACCTTTGTTGTCTATAAGGATTACAATTTAAAAGTCCCTTACGTATTGTAAATACAGATTCGGTTTAGGGTCCTTTCTTGTTTTTACACATTTTGCAACAACCCCAAATGATTTTTACCAAAGGAAATAAAAGGAGAAGATTAAGTGCGTATTCTTATTTGCGATGGAATGGAAGAAAGCGGCTTACAGCTCTTGCGTGCTGAAAAAGGTATTCAGGTTGATGCCCCCGAACAGCCAAATCTCGAAGAAATTAAGAATATACTGCCTGAGTATGACGCTATTGTTGTTCGTAGTCGGACAAAAGTTACCAAGGATCTTCTTGAATACGCGTCAAAACTCAAGGTCATTGGACGTGCGGGGACTGGAGTGGATAACATTGACGTTCAGGCAGCGAGTGCCAAAGGAATCCTGGTCATGAATACTCCCGGCGCCAATGCGATGGCTGCTGCTGAGCATACTTTAGCTCTCATGTTCGCTCTTGCTCGCCACATCCCCCAGGCAACCCAATCCTTACGTGAAGGTCGTTGGGAAAAGAAACAATTCATGGGAATGGAACTTTATCAACAAACCTTGGGGATCATTGGTCTTGGGAAAATCGGTTCCATTTTAGCAAAAAGAGCTTTAAGTATGGAAATGCACGTGATTGCCTATGATCCACATATTACCGCGGAAGCTGCCATTGCCTTAGACGTCGAATTAGTTTCTCTGACCGAGCTCCTTAAACGTTCTGATTTTATCACCCTCCATACTCCTCTTAATCCTGAAACGCGCAATCTTATTAACGCGGAAACAATCGACAAGATGAAACGAGGTGTAAAGATCATCAACTGTGCTCGGGGAGGACTTATCGATGAAAACGCTCTTTACGAGGCGATTGTAAAGGAACATGTTGCTGGAGCTGCTTTGGATGTTTTCGCGCAAGAACCACCAGGGGACAATCCCTTACTTGGATTAAAAAATGTGATCTTTACCCCTCATTTAGGAGCATCCAGCGTTCAGGCACAAAATAACGTGGCTCATGCAATCGCTTCTCAATTAATGAGTTTCCTCAAATACGGAATTATTCACAATGCAGTCAACTTTCCGGCCATATCCCCAAAAGACTATGAAAAGATATATCCTTATATCATCCTGGCAGAACGCTTGGGAAACCTCCAAGCCCAGCTTTTTGCTATTATTGAACGCGTGGAAATCGAATATGGTGGGGAGGAACTCCTGCAATTACCCTTACAACCGCTAACTCAAGCAGTTGCCAAAGGGTTGCTTGATCCGATTCTTACAGAAAAAGTTAACTTTGTAAACGCACCCTTCCTGCTCAAAGAACGTAAAATTGATCTCGTGGCTTCCTCCACGTCTGAAACTACGGGCTATACAGGACTTATCAAGTTAACCGTCCAGGGAAAGGGATCAAAATGTTCAGCCGCCGGTACGGTCTTACCAAAAAAAGAACTTCGACTGGTTCGATTATATAATTACGGACTGGAAACGGAACTTGAGGGTGTTAATTTAATAATACAAAACTTAGACAAACCAGGGGTAATCGGGTTTATCGGTTCAACACTCGGAAACTATCAAGTTAACATCGCTAATATGCACCTAAGCCGAACAGCAAAAAATGATAAGGCAATCGCTATCGTTCGTTTAGACGAAGAAGCCCCCTCAGATGCTCTGGATACTCTTCGTAGCCATCCCGACGTTCTTTCTGTTCAACAAGTAAGGCTTCCGAGTAGATAAAAATATTATAATTTACTTTGTCCCAACAAAAAAAAGGACTGCAAATTTTTTTTGGTAAAACCACTAACTATCTTTCCCTCCCAATCAGTTAATGTATCATTCAAATTTGACCGGAATTGTTATTTTTGTATTACCTTCTCCGAAGCTTTGGTAGAAACTTCAAGCATAATCTCAGAAAGTGTTGGATGGGCATGAATGGTATTAGCGAGTTCATTAACCGTTGTTCCCAATTGAATAGCTAAAGCCCCTTCGGCTATAATATCGCTGGCATGTGGCCCCACTATATGAACACCAAGAATTTTTCCACTGTTATCCTCAGAGACAATTTTTACCTCCCCCTCGATTTCTCCTTTAACATGTGCCATGCCCAGAGTACGGAAATGGACTCGATCAACTCGTATATTGTAACCCACTTCGCGTGCCCTTAATTCAGTTAACCCGACACTTGCCACTTCAGGCATAGTAAAAACTACTGTTGGTACAACCGAATAATTCATGTTTCGGCACTCTCCTAATGCATTTTTCGCTGCAATTCTTCCCTCGGTTGAAGCCACATGGGCGAGCATTATCCGCGATGGCCCAATATAATGTTTCAGTCCAATTTGGACAAAATAGGGTTTAAAAAGGTGTTGGTTGAGCACTCAAGATAAAAATGGTAAATAGAAAGGAGAGGAGGCATGTATGAGCGTTCAACTGATTC
>Ga0068714_10007841_pt1 | contig 10188 bp, 7 predicted proteins | sample MTBNYHSulfiMetaG_FD_62988 | JGI IMG/M metagenome (GOLD analysis project Ga0068714, IMG submission 62988) | Enrichment culture microbial communities from rom New York Harbor, USA that are MTBE-degrading - MTBE-NYH (New York Harbor Sulfidogenic)... | ecosystem: Environmental > Aquatic > Marine >...
GGCGTCTCCACCTCGATCACGTCCAGCGTGGCCTCCGGGTACTCCTGCTCGAACCAGCTCACCGCGTCCCCCAGCTCGGGATAGCCGTTGGGCGCGTTCACGATCGTCACCATCTGTTCGGGGTAGCTGAAACGGCCCGCCGTCCCCGGGTCTTGGGTCATGTTGACCCCATAGGCCAGCACGTACTCCTGCGCCGCCTTCACCCAATCCCAATAGTTCTCCCTCGGCAGCAGCACAATGTGCTTTTCCAGCCGCTTGGCCCCGGACTCTTTGCCGTTCTCTTTTCCAGACGATTTCGCCATATTCATACTCGAAAGATCACGAAGATCACTTGAATCCCAGGCCGCGCTCTTTCATCGAAACGTAGCGCCCCTGGCCGATCACCAGGTGGTCCAGCACTTCGATATCCAGCAGCTTGCCCGCTTCCACCATCGCTTCCGTCACCCTGACGTCTTCCGGGCTGGGCGATGGATCGCCGCTTGGGTGGTTGTGCACTACCACCACGCTGGCGGCGTTGCGCCGCACGGCTGGCACGAACACCTCCCCCACCCGCACCATCGAGGCGTTCAGCGAGCCGTGATACACCTCGGCGATATCCAGCACTTGATTGCGGGTGTTCAGCAAGATCACCCGCAGGTGTTCCTGCTCCAAAGCGCTCATCTCGTAGCGCACCAGTTCGGCGGCATCCGCCGGGCTGTTCACCGTCGGGCGTTCCTCCGGGTCCTCCAACTGCAGCCGCCGCCCCAGTTCGATGGCCGCCTTCAGCGTGGCCGCCTTAGCCGCCCCCACCCCACGCTGTGCCTGCACTTCCTCGAAAGGCGCCCGGTGCAGCCCGCTCAGCCCGCCCAGGGTCTGCAACAAGCGCTGGCCCACCTGCACGGCGTTCTCCCCCGAAACGCCCACTCGCAGCAGGATCGCCAGCAGTTCGGCGTTGCTCAGCGCCTGCGGCCCGAGCTTGGCCAGGCGTTCCCGCGGTCGTTCAGAGACCGCTAGATCGGTGATGCGATAGTTTGCCCGCGCTTCGTCCACCTCGCCTCCAAAACACCATCACTATACATCAAGCTCTATCAATCGGCAAGCGACAGTGCCCAAACGTCAAAATATTGACATTCTGCTCTCTGTTAGATGCCAGAAGCGTGCCAGTTCCCATATTGCCCTCCCCCATCACATTGACACGCCTCCTTTCCCGCGTTATAGTCCTCTGCATGAAGCCAAAAACGCTGCTGGCGCTCTTCGCCTTGGCACTGCTCACCGTAGCCTGCAACCTGGAGCGGATACTCGATCCCTCCCTCCCCACCCAGACACCCGTTCCCACCTGGTCTGCCGACATCACCTCCGCTCCCACTTCGTCTCCCACCCCTTCCCCCTCGCCCACACCCGCCCCTGACGTCCGCATTCACAGCGGCGACCAAGCGCTGCTCAACGGCGATTGGGAGACTGCCCTGGCGGAGTATGACTCCGCCCTCCAATCCAGCACCGATCCCGAATTACAGAGCGCCGCCTTGCTCGGCCTCGGCCGCGCCTATTACGGGGCCCGCCAGTACGCCAGCGCTCTCGATACCTTGCGCCGCTTGATAAACGATTATCCCAACTCCTCCCAGTTGGCGCACGCTCATTTCGCCCTCGGCCTCACCTATCAGGCCCTCGAACGCTACACTGAGGCCGCCCAGGCCTACCAGAGCTATCTCGACCTGCGCCCAGGGGTCATCGATTCCTACGCCCTCGAGCGCCGCGGCGACGTTCTGACCCTTGCCGGCCAGGTCCAGGCCGCCATCGGCGCCTACCAGTCCGCCGGCCAGGCCCCCCGCCTGGATGATGGCACGCTTGTCAAGGTCAAGATCGGCGAAGCCTACGCCCTCTCTGGCCAGCTCGAGAACGCCATCGTCACCTTCCAAGAGGTCTACAACCTGACCAGCAACGACTACATCAAAGCCCAGATGGATTACTCACTCGGCCAGGCCTACGTCGTCCTCGGGCAGACCGAGCTGGCTTACAGCGTCTACCTCGAGGCGGTGGAGAACTATCCCCTCGCCTATTACAGCTACCTCTCCCTGGTCGAGCTGGTCAACGCCGGTTACCCGGTCAGCGATTTCGACCGCGGCCTGATTGATTACTTCGCCGGGCAATACGGCGTCGCCCTGACGGCCTTCGACCGCCACCAGGTCGATTTCCCCGACGACCAGCCCGACACCGTGCTCTACTACAGCGGCCTGGCGCAGCGCACCCTCGAGTTCTACGACCAGGCCATCGCCGAGTGGGACCAGTTGATCTCCAATTACCACTTCACCCGCTTCTGGGATTCCGCCTACGAGCAAAAAGCCTACACCCAATGGTTCTACCTCGGCCAATACGAGGCCGCCATTGAGACCCTGCTGGGCTTCGTGGAGGACTTTCCCGACCAGCCGCGTGCCGCCGAGTTCCTCTTCGATGCCGGGCGCATCGCCGAGATTGGCGGCGACCTCGAGAGTGCCTACCAAATCTGGGGGCGCCTGGGGCTGGAATTCCCCACTTCGGAGTACGCCTTCGATGGCGTCTTCCTCTCAGGCATCACCCGCTACCGGCAGAGCATCTTCGATCAAGCCCTCAACCAGTTCCGCAGCGCCTCGGTTCTGGCGAACGATCCCTCCGATCAAGCCGCCGCTTATCTATGGCTCGGTAAAGCCTCTGCCTCCCTCGGCGATACTGGCGCTGCCCAGACCGCCTGGCAGCAGGCCCAGGCCAGTGACCCCACCGGCTATTACAGCGAGCGCGCCGCCGACCTGCTGGCAGGGCGTGCGGCCTTCGAGGCCCCGGCGGATTTCGACCTCAGCTTCGATCTCGAGGCCGAACGTGTAGCTGCCGAGACCTGGCTGCGTACCACCTTCGCCCTCGGCGCCGAGGTCGACTTGAGCGGCCCCGGTCCGCTCAGCAGCGATCCCCGCTTCCAGCGCGGAACCGAGCTTTGGTCCCTAGGCCTATATGAAGACGCCCGCTCCGAATTCGAGAGCCTGCGCCTGGAAGTCCAGTCCGACCCCGCCAACAGTTACCGCCTGGCCAACTATCTCATCGAGCTTGGCCTGTACCGCTCCGGAGTCATCGCCGCCCGCCAGGTGCTCAACCTAGCCGGCATGGACGACGCTGCCACAATGAGCGCTCCCCCCTATTTCAACCACCTGCGCTTCGGCCCCTATTACCAAGAACTCGTGCTCCCCATCGCCGAGGATTACGGCTTCCATCCCCTCTTGCTGTTCAGCATCCTGCGGCAGGAGAGCCTGTTCGAGGGCTTCATCACCTCCACCGTCGGCGCCCGCGGCCTGATGCAGGTGCTCCCCAGCACCGCTCCCGAGATCCTGGCGCGCACCAACTGGCCGCCGGACTACACCGCCGATGACCTCTACCGCCCCATCGTCAGCATCACCTTCGGCGCCGATTACCTCTCCACCTGGCGCAATTACTTCGGCGGCGACCTCTACGTCGCCCTGGCGGCCTACAACGGCGGGCCTGGCAACGCCGACGCCTGGCTGGCGCTCGCCGGTGACGACCCCGACCTCTTCCTCGAGGTCATCCGCTACCCGGAAACGCACGATTACATCCGCGGCATCTACGAGCTTTACACCATCTACCGTGACGTGTACGGCGTGACTCCCTAGCGCGGCACATTATTCCGAGTAACCCACACTCCAAACAAAAAAGCCCGGCATCGAACCGGGCTTTCCGTTTCTAGGGGGAGGATGGCTATATCAAGGCTCTACCGTTTCGGTTGAGTCAACTACTTCCGGCGGGCCTCCCGCTACCAGGAACCAATCAGCCAGCGTGGCGAAGCGGTCACAGGTGCAGAATAGCGGCCCCATGCGCACCCCCCTCACCTGCGCATCCACAGCGTAGTTGTAGATCGGGTAGAACAGCGGCAGCGCCGGCAATTCGACGCCGAAGTGCACCTGGAAGTTCTGATATAGCCTTTCGCGCTCGCTCACGTCCGTGCTCACCCGCGCCCGCTCCAGATATTCGCTCGCCCGGCGGTCATCCCAGCGCGAGAAGTTCTGCCCCCCCGTGGCCTCGGCTTGATGCCAGAAAGGATAGGGGTCGGGATCCGGTGATCCGGCCAAATCAAGCTGCAGAAGGGCGGCCTCGTATTCGCGCGGATCCAGATAATCAGCCATCATCGTGGCGTAATCCAATGGCACCAGGTTCACCTGCACGCCGATCGCTGCCCAGTTCTCCTGGATTGCCTCCGCCAGGGCGGTGAAAACCGGGTCATCGGGATGCAACAGGTCGAAGGCCAGGCGCACGCCATCTTCACTGGCCCGCACCGCACCGCCCTCCGATGGGATCGTGTAACCCGCCGCCCTCAGCATGTCCACCGCTTCTCCCGGGTCGTATTCCAGGCGCGTCTGCCCCTCGTAGTAGGCCCACGTCCCCGGCAGGATCGGCCCATCGGCGATGATCGCCTGTCCATCCATGATCTGGCCGATCATCCATTGCCGGTTCAAGCCGTGCATCAGCGCCGTGCGCACTTCAGAGTCCTGGAAGAAAGGCACATCCTCATTTCCCAGGTTGAAGATCACCATCGTCAATTGGGGCAGCCGCCCGCTGTATAGGTTCAGGTTGGGCTCTTGCAGCACCTCGTCGAGCACGTCATCGCTCACCCGGCTGATGCCTAACACCTGCCCTTCCTGATAAGCCACCAGCGCTTCCGCCGCGCTGTCGTAATAGCGGAAGACGATCTGCTCGATGAAGGTGCGCTCCTGGTAGTAATCCTCGAAGGCCCGCAGCACCACCCCGGCGATCTCGCCGTCTTCGATGAGCAGATGGTCGAATTGATACGGCCCGGTGCCTACCGGCGCCATGTTGAAACCGTGGTTGATCAAGTCGCTGGGCGGAATCTCTTCCAGCAAGTGCTTGGGGACGATCCCGAAGGTCAGATAATCCAGGAAGGGTGCGAAGGGTTCCGGCAGCTGGAACTGCATGTGCTGTTCGTCGAAGAGCAGTACATCGATTTCGCTCCAGAACTCCCGCAGGTCGTCCGGCGTTGGCATATCCGCGTGGCTCATCAGATTGATTGTGAACAGCACGTCATCGGTGGTCACCGGCGTGCCGTCGTGCCACACCGCCCCCTCCCGCAGTGCGATATTGTAGGTCAGCCCATCCGCCGAGATGCCCCAGGCCTCTGCCAGGTCGGCGTGCGGGTTGCCGCGGTCATCGAAGCGGATCAGGCCGCTGAAGATCAAATGGTCGATGTCTCGATCGGCGGAATTGTAATAATCCAGCGTGGGATTCAGGCGCCCGTAAGTCCCCACCAGCCCCTCGGTGTACACGCCGCCCTCAGCCGGCTCTGGCGCGTCGCCCTCCACCCCCGGAGGCTGGCCCAGCAGCAGGATGGCGATGGCCGCCAGGGCCACGAATACCACGATCAGTTGCCAGCGCAGTCGTTTCATTTGTCTCGCGAATAGCGGGTCAGGTCGATAACAAAAAAGGGCACTCCAAGGCCTTCGGCGGCCGCCGAGTCACCCTTATCTTGCCCAAGGGGCACCCTTTGCGTCTCTCGTCTAGCCGGTCACTATCACCGTGGCGATCGCCAGGGCGAAGAACAGCACGCTCAGCACGATCGTGATGCGGAAGAGCGTCTTTTCGATGCCGCGCCGGGCGGAGAACACGCCGCCCAAGTCGGCGCCCGTCAGGCCGCCCAGTCCGGCGCCCTTGCTCTGCAACACCACACTGGCGATCAGGCCGATTGACGTTATAATCATCGCAATATTCAAAGCTCGTTCAAGCATAACTTTCCAATACTCCTCGCCGTCTGACGGCTAGCATACCAAACAGGCGGATTATACCGTTCACCAGCCTATTTCGTCAACCAGACCCTAATGCCTTGAAACCATGCACGAGCTGATCGTCAACCTGCACATGCACACCCGTTATTCCGACGGCACCGCCTGGCATGCCAGGATCGCCGCGACCGCCCTGCGCGCCGGTCTGGATGCCATCATCGTCACCGACCACAACGTGCGGGTGGAGGGGCCCGAGGGCTATTACGGCGGCGAAGACCGACGCGTCCTGCTGCTGATCGGCGAGGAGGTCCACGACCAGGCCCGCCAGCCCCAGAAGAACCACCTGCTGGTCTTTGGCGCCGACCGCGAGCTGGCCCAGCTTGCCCCCGACCCCCAAACCCTGATCGATGGCGTCCGCCAGTCCGGCGGCATCTGCTTCCTGGCCCACCCTATAGACCCTCCCGCCCCCAAGTTCGGCCAGGAAGACCTCTCCTGGGTGGATTGGGATGTTCACGGCTACACCGGCATCGAGCTGTGGAATGGCATGACCGAGTTCAAATCCCTGCTCAAGGGCCTCCCCCAGGCCTTCTTCTACGCCTACAACCCCGCTTATATTCCACGCGGCCCCTTCCCCGAGACCCTGAAAAAGTGGGACGAATTGCTCGCCAACGGCCAGCCGGTCGTGGCCCTCGGCGGCTCCGACGCCCACGCCCTGCACGCCTCACTCGGCCCGCTCAAACGCACCCTGTTCCCTTATGAATTCCACTTCAAGGCCGTCAACACCCACGTCTTCACCCCCCAGCCCCTCACCGGCGATTTCTCCACCGACCAAGATATGATCCTGGATGCCCTGCGCCAGGGACATGCCTTCATCGGCTACGACCTGCCCGCCTCCACCCGCGGCTTCCGCTTCGTCGCCCACCACCAGGGCGGCACCGCCTGGATGGGCGACCAGGTCAAGGCGCGCGGCGGCGTCACACTCAAGGCCCACCTCCCCCACCCGGCCGAGATCCGCATCCTGAAGGACAGCGAGGTCGTGCGCTCCGGCCGCAACCGGCAGGCGCTGGTTCACAAGGCCACCGAGCCGGGCGTCTACCGCGTCGAGGCCTACCGCCATTTCAAAGGCCGCCGGCGCGGCTGGGTCTTCAGCAACCCCATTTACCTGCGCTAGCCGCCCATCATCCAGGAGATGTCCTCCCCCGTGTCCTCCCGCCGCACCCTGCTCGCCGATCTCGGTCTGCTGTACTGCGCCGCCGTGTGGGGCGCCACCTTCTTCCTCGTCAAGGGCCTGGTCGCCGAGCTGCATCCCCTCACCGTGATCAGCTACCGCTTCCTGTTCGCCGCCCTACCCCTGGCCGCCTACCTGCTCTACAAGCGCCGCCCCCTGTGGCGTGACCTCAAGGCCGGGCTGGTGCTCAGCGCCATCCTGTGGCTGATCTACGCCCCCCAGACCCTCGGCTTGCGCTTCACCACCGCCTCCAATTCCGGCTTCATCACCGGCACCTTCATCGCCTTCGTCCCCCCGCTCAATTACCTGCTCAACCGCGTTCGCCCCGCCCCCCTAAAGCTCTTCGCCGTCCTGCTCTCGCTGGGCGGGCTGTGGCTGCTCACCGGCGGCCCCAGCGGCGCCAACCCCGGCGACCTGCTCACCGTCTTCTCCGCCGCGGCCTACGCCGCACACATCCTCTTCGCCGACCGCTACATCAAGGCTGGCCGCGACATCCTGGCGATGACCTTCCAGCAATTCGCCTTCGTTGGTGCTTTCAGCCTCTTGCTGGCTGCCGTCTTCGGCTTCCCCCTCTCCATTGCTTCCCCCGATGCCCTCGGCCTGCTCGTCTTCCTGGCGCTCTTCCCCAACCTCTCGGCTTTCCTGGTGCAGTTCTTCGCCCAGAAGATCGCCTCCCCGCTCAAGGTCTCGCTCTTTCTGACCTTAGAGCCGGTCTTCGCCGCCCTCTTCGCCTGGACCCTGGGCCGCGAGCCTTTCCTGCCCACCCGCGCTCTGGGCGGCGCCCTGATCGTCGCCGCCATGCTGCTGTCTGAGTTGCCGGTGAGGAGAGGGAGGATGGGAGGAGGGAAGAAACATCGGTCTTGAGAGTCAAGATACAATATAAACTATCTGAAATGGCTCGAAGGTAACGAAATCATTGCCAATAGCCAACCATATTGAGAATTCAGACCAGAAGGTTAGTAGCACTTTGCTAATCTCAAGAACTGGGAGAAAAAGCCATGTCTGATAGATACGTCATTTGCATGGGCTGCGGTCAAGTATTTCCTGACAGTAATGGAGAGTATTTATACGGGGATGAACCTTCGCCATGTTGTGGATGCTCAGGAGAAGATCTTCTAACATGGCCAGATATTGAGGTAGAAAAATACTTAGAAATCGTGCAAAGACAGGATTTACAGACCCCACAAGGACAACGCGTTGCAATCGTGTTTCTTTGTTCGGCACTCGAGGCGTTGTTAGAAAGTGAATTATCGGAATTGCTTTTCACCATGGGAACGCCAACGGAGGTTGTAAAAGCCCTACTTAACAGAACCAAAGGCGTGAATAATATGAAATCATGTTTTAACCAACTCAATAAGCAGTCGCTTAATGAAATCCTTGAATCGACTGGCTTATCTAAATTCATGCCGGATTGGGCAAGTATTGTTCAACACAGGAATAATTTTGCACATGGAAAGTACTCCTACCGTAATAGAAATCCAGGTTCCAAAATTGCTGAGGAAGATTTGGTAATCAAGATGATTGAAAACCTTTCTGATGAGTACTATAGGGCTTTTGCTACTATTCACAACTATGTTTACCAGGAGGTTGGCGATGGTCTTGCCAGTGATGTGAGCCCCCTTTAGAGACTTGTATATCCATCCAGACCTCCCGACTTCTCCTCCCCTCCCTCTTCCCAAATCCTAACATTTGTTCTATAATAGCCTCTTGCTGCCTTCAGCGCATCGCACAATCCGAATTGCTGAGATAGATAATTATGCAATTTAAATTGCAAGCTCCCTACCAGCCCACCGGAGACCAGCCCGAGGCCATCCGCCAGCTCGTCGCAGGGCTCCAGCGCGGCGATAAGCACCAGGTCCTGCTGGGCGCCACCGGCACCGGCAAGACCTATACCGTCGCCAACATCATCCAGGAGATACAGAAGCCCACCCTGGTCATCGCCCACAACAAGACCCTGGTCGCCCAGCTTTACGCCGAGTTCAAGGATTTCTTCCCCGATAACGCCGTCGAGTACTTCACCTCCTACTACGATTACTACCAGCCCGAGGCCTACGTCCCCCGCCAAGACCTGTACATCGAGAAAGACACCGACGTCAACGAGCAGATCGAGCGCCTGCGCCTGGCCGCCACCACCGCCCTGCTCTCCCGCCAGGACGTGGTCATCGTCGCCTCCGTCTCCTGCATCTACGGCCTGGGCGACCCCTCCGCCTACGGCCGCGTGGTCATCGATCTCGAGATCGGCCAGGCCGTCCGCCGCAACACCCTGCTGCGGCAACTGGTCGAGAGCCAGTACGAGCGCAACGATCTCGCATTACAGCCCGGCGCTTTTCGCGTGCGCGGCGACACCCTCGATGTCGTCCCCGCCTACCAGAACGAGTTCGGCTACCGCATCACCTTCTTCGGCGACGAGGTCGAGCACATCGCCGAGGTCCACCTGATCACCGGCGAGCTCCGCCGCGAGATGGAGCAGGTCTCCATCTACCCCGCCAAGCACTTCATCACCGACCAGGAGAAGCTCGAGCTATCCATCAAGACCATCAAGTCCGAACTCGAGGAGCGCCTGGCCTGGTTCAAGGCCCGCGATAAGCTCCTGGAGGCCCAGCGCCTCGAACAGCGCACCCTTTACGATTTGGAAATGCTCACCGAAGCGGGTTACTGCTCCGGGATCGAGAACTACTCCCGGCACCTCGACCAGCGCCCGGCCGGCACCCCTCCCTGGACTTTGGTGGATTACTTCCCCCCCGATCTCTTGCTGGTGATCGACGAATCCCACATGACCATCCCCCAGATTCGCGGCATGTACCACGGCGACCGCTCCCGTAAAGAGACCCTGGTCGAGTACGGCTTCCGGCTGCCCTCCGCCCTCGATAACCGCCCGCTCACCTTCGACGAGTTCGAGGAGCGCATGGGCACCGTGATCTACACCTCCGCCACCCCCGGCCCCTACGAGATGGAGCGCGCCAGCCAGGTGGTCGAGCAGATCATCCGCCCCACCGGCCTGGTCGATCCGGAGGTCGAGGTGCGCCCCGTGCAAGGCCAGATCGACGACCTGATCGGCGAGATCAACGCCCGTGTGGAGCGCGGCGAGCGCGCCCTGGTCACCACGCTCACCAAGCGCATGGCCGAGGATTTGGCCGATTACCTGGCCGAACTGGGCGTCAAGGTGCACTACCTGCACTCCGAGGTGGATACCCTCGACCGGGTGGCCATCCT
>Ga0068714_10007842_pt1 | contig 10188 bp, 8 predicted proteins | sample MTBNYHSulfiMetaG_FD_62988 | JGI IMG/M metagenome (GOLD analysis project Ga0068714, IMG submission 62988) | Enrichment culture microbial communities from rom New York Harbor, USA that are MTBE-degrading - MTBE-NYH (New York Harbor Sulfidogenic)... | ecosystem: Environmental > Aquatic > Marine >...
TGGACAGCTGGCTCGTCTGGTGGCTGACCGGTGGGCCGGGAGCGGGCCGGCACGTCACGGACCCGACCAACGCGAGCCGCACGATGCTCATGGACCTGGCCTCCCTGTCCTGGGACCCGGACATGCTGGAGGTGTTCGGGATCCCAGAGGGCTGCCTGCCGGAGATCCTGCCCTCGGTTCCGGGGGAGCCCTACGGGTCGACCCGCGAAGACGGACCCCTGGGCGCCCGGATCTCCGTGGCCGGCATCCTCGGGGACCAGCAGGCGGCCCTGTTCGGGCAGGCCTGCTTCGAAGCGGGGACGGCCAAGAACACCTACGGCACCGGCTGCTTCCTGCTTCTGAACACCGGGGCCGCCCCCGTGGAGTCCCGTCACGGCCTCATAACCACGGTGGCCTACCGCCTGGGGGAGGAGGCGCCGCGCTACGCCCTGGAGGGCTCGATCGCCGTGACCGGGGCCCTGGTGCAGTGGCTGCGGGACAACCTGGGCCTGATCGCCAGCTCCGCAGAGGTGGAAGGGTTGGCCCGGGAAGTCGAGGACTCCGGGGGGGTGTACTTCGTGCCCGCCTTCTCGGGCCTGTTCGCCCCCTACTGGCGCAGCGACGCCCGCGGCCTGGTCATCGGCCTGAGCGGCTATGCCCGCCGGGGCCACCTGGCCCGGGCCGCCCTCGAGGCCACGGCCTTCCAGACCCTGGAGATCTACGAAGCCATGCGGCAGGAAACGGGAATCCAGATGTCCTGCCTGAAGGTGGACGGAGGCATGGTCGTCAACGAGCTGCTCATGCAGTTCCAGGCCGACCTTCTGGGCTTCCCGGTGGTGCGCCCGATGGTCGCGGAGACCACCGCTTTGGGCGCGGCCTTCGCCGCCGGGCTTTCGGTAGGGTTCTGGGAGGACCGCCGGGAGCTCGCAGCCCTGTGGGCCGAGGACAGGCGCTGGGAGCCGGCCATGGACGCGGAATCCCGGGCGCAGCGGGTCCGGCAGTGGAAGCGGGCGGTCGAGCGCACCTTCGGCTGGCTGGAAGAGGAGTAGACAGTGAAGATGGCACCTCGCAGGGCCGCCCGGCCTCGGGCAGGTGGGAGCACGTACGACATCGCCGTGATCGGCGCCGGGGTCACCGGGGCGGCCATCGCCCGGCGGCTTTCGGCCTACAAGGTGTCGGTCGTGCTCCTGGAGAAGGAGTGCGACGTCAGCTTCGGGGTGTCCAAGGCCAACTCCGGGATCATCCACGGAGGCTTCCACTACTCCGCGGCCACTACCCTGAAGGGACGCCTGGAAGTCCTGGGCAACCTGATGTTCGACCGCCTGCAGAAGGAGCTGCACTTTCCCTTCAGGCGCTGCGGCATCCTGGTGGCGGCCTTCAGCGTCGAGGAAATGAAGACCGTCCAGGAGCTGTACAGCCGGGGGATGGAGAACCAGATCATCGGGCTGGAGCTGGCCGGCCGGGACCGAATTCTCGCCCTGGAGCCCAAGCTCAACCCCGACGTGGTGGGCGGGCTCTACGCCCCGGGGGGCGGGGTCATCGAGCCGTATCGCTTCGTGTTCTCCCTGATCGAGAACGCTCAGGCCAACGGCGTGGAGCTGCGCACGGGCTTTCGGGTCGCGGAGGCCCGCCGGGAAGCGGGCGCTGGGGACCGCTCGGCGAGCTCCCGCTGGGCCCTGGTGTCCCAGCAGGGCGAGCAGATTCGGGCGCGCACGGTGATCAACGCCGCCGGTCTGTACGCCGACGAGGTCTCCCGGCTCTTCGGGGCCGAGGAGTTTCGCATCGTTCCCCGCAAGGGAGAGGAGTTCCTGCTGGACCGCAACGCCCGCGGGCTGCCGGAGAAGGTGATCTTCCCCGTTCCCGACCCCCGTTCCAAGGGGATCCTGGTGATTCCGACGGTCGAAGGAACCTGCATGCTCGGCCCCACGGCTTTCGAGCAGGAAGACAAGGAAGACCTGAGCACCAGCCGGGAGAACTTCGAGACGATTTTCGCCGCCGCGCGCAGGCTCGTGCCGACGCTCTCCGAGCGGGACATCATCACCTCCTTCGCGGGCCTCCGTCCCTCCGTGGAAGGCCAGGACTTCCTGATCGCGGTGTCCGAGAAGGCCCCCGGCCTGGTGCAGGCGGCGGGCATCCAGTCCCCGGGGCTGACCGCAGCCCCGGCGATCGCCGACTACGTCAAGGACCTCGTCAAGAAGACCGGCCTCGCCCTCGAGGAAAAGGCCGATTGGAATCCCAGCCTGCCGCTGGTACCGCGGGTCCGGGAGCTCTCCCCCTTCGAGGCGGACGACCTGGTCCGGGAGAACCCGGCCTACGGCGAGATCGTGTGCCGCTGTGAGTCGATCAGCGAGGCCGAGATCGTCGCCGCGATCCGCCGCGGACACACCACCATGGACGGCATCAAGTTCTACACCCGGGCCCAGATGGGCCGCTGCCAGGGCGGTTTCTGCACCTACAAGATCCTCAAGATCCTGCAGCGGGAGACCGGGATGAGCCTGGATCAGGTCACCAAGCGCGGCGGAGCCAGTCGGTTGCTCCACGGGGAGGTGGGTCGGGATCCTGTGGCGCCCGGAGGCGGGCGGACAAAGCTGGAGGCCGAGGCATGACCGAACGTCGTTACGACACGGTGGTGCTCGGCGGCGGTTCCGCCGGCCTGGCCGCGGCCCTGGAAGTGGCGGAGCGGGGATACTCCGTGGCGGTCCTCGAGCGGGAGCACGAGCTGGGGGGCATCCTCAACCAGTGCATCCACAACGGCTTCGGCCTGCACCGCTTCGAGGAAGACCTGACCGGCCCGGAGTACGCCGAGCGCTTCATCGAGAGGGTCGAGAGTCACCCGGGCATCGAGCTCTTCCTGGACACGACCGCCCTGGAGGCAGGGGTGGACGGCACGCCTGTGGTCTACGGCTACTCCCGGCGGCACGGGATCCTGCAGATCCGCTCGAAGGCCGTGGTGCTGGCCATGGGCTGCCGGGAGCGCAACAGGGGCAACATAGGCATCCCGGGCACCCGCCCCGCCGGGGTGTACACCGCCGGGCTCGCCCAGCGGCTGATCAACATCGACGGGATCGTGCCCGGGCGCAGGGCCGTGGTGGTGGGCTCGGGGGACATCGGGTTGATCATGGCACGGCGCCTGTCCTGGGTCGGAACCGAGGTGCTGGGGGTGGTGGAGATCCAGCCCTACCCTTCGGGGCTAACGCGCAACATCGTCCAGTGCCTGAACGACTTCGCGATCCCGCTCCACCTTTCCCACGTGGTCGCCGAGATCTACGGAAAGGACCGCGTCGAGGGTGTCCGCGTGGCGCCGGTGCAGGACGGCAGACCGGACGAGGCCAGGTCCTTCCGCCTGGACTGCGACACGATCCTGCTTTCGGTAGGGCTGATCCCGGACAACGAGATCTCCAAGAAGATGGGGGTGGAGCTCAACCCGGAAACCGGCGGGGCGATCGTCGACGCCGGGCGCATGAGCTCCGTGCCCGGGGTGTTCGCCTGCGGGAACGTGCTTCACGTCCACGACCTGGTGGACTGGGTCACGGAGGAAGCGGAGACCTGCGGCGCCTCGGTGGCTTCGTATCTCGAGGGGACCTACAGCCAGGTTCAGCGGCAGGTCGTGCCGGGGGCCAACGTCAAGTACGTGGTGCCCAACCGCTACTTCCCGGAGGCCGAAAACCGCCTGTACCTGCGTTCGCTGGTCGTCAAGAACCAGGCCGAGCTGGTCGTCACCCTGAACGGCGAGCAGGTCAAGCGCAGGCGCCTGGCTCACGTACAGCCCTCGGAGATGGTGAGCTTGACCCTCGGACCCGACGATCTGCCCCCCGCCGCGGGGGCTCAGGAGCCCCGGCTGGAGGTGTCGATCCGATGAGCGAACGCGAGATGGTGTGCATATCCTGTCCCCTCGGCTGCCGGCTCACGGTGCGGTGGGACCCGGGAGCCGGCTCCGACCCGCAGAGCCCGGACGACCGGGCGCTGCAGGTAGAGGGCAACAAATGCGCCAAGGGTGAGCTGTACGCCCGGGAGGAAGTCCTGGCGCCCAGACGGGTGGTCACCGCCACGGTCCGCATCCGGGGCGGCCGCACCGTCAGGCTGCCGGTCAAGACCACGGCGGCCCTTCCGAAGCAGGAAATCCCCGGCCTCCTCGACCGGATCTACCGCTGGGAGCTGGAGCCGCCGATCGTGCTGGGGCAGAAGCTGATCGAAGACATCGCCGGCACCGGGGTGGACCTGGTGGCCACCCGCTCGGTCCGGGGGGAGGCATAGCGGCGGTGGCCGCGCTGCGCATCGGCACCTCGAGCTGGAAGTTCGACTCCTGGGAAGGGATCCTCTACGAGCCCGGCAGCCCCCGGAGCTACCTGGAGCAGTACGCCGAGGCCTTCGACACGGTGGAGATCGACCAGTGGTTCTGGTCGCTCTTCGAGTCCCCCCAACCCCGCCTGCCCGACCCGGCCACGGCCGCCGAGTACGCCCGCTCGGTGCCCGAGGGTTTCCGCTTCACGGTCAAAGTCCCCAACAGCATCACCCTGACGCACCACTACCAGCGCGACAAGTCCCGGCCGCTGCACCCCAATCCGCACTTCCTGTCCCGGGAGCTGTTCGCCGAGTTCCTGCGCCGGGTCGAGCCGCTCCACGATCGCATCGGGGCCCTGATCCTGCAGTTCGAATACCTGAACCGGCAGAAGATGTCCGGGCTGCCGGAGTTCCTCGAGCGCCTGGAGGGCTTCGTTTCGCCTGCCCCCTGCCCCCTGCCCCTGGCGGTGGAGAGCCGCAACCCCAACTACCTGAAGGGGGAGTACTTCCGCTTCCTGGATCGCCACGCCCTGGCTCCCTGCTTCCTCCAGGGCTACTACATGCCCCAGGTAGACCCGGCGGTCGCCCTTTGGGAAGCCGAGCGCGGCCAGACCGAGTCCCCTGGCGGCCTGGCCATCCTGCGGCTCCACGGCCCCGACCGGGAAGGCATGGACCGGACCAGCGGCAAGCGATGGGACCGGATCCTGGCCCCGAAGGACGAAGAGATCGACCGGATCGTGGACCTGGTCGGGCGCCTTTTGGGGCGCAAGATCGACGTCTATCTGAACGTGAACAACCACTACGAGGGCTGCGCGCCCCTCACGATCGAGAAGATCCGGGCGGCCCTGGGGAGGCGGTAGCCGCCCCGTCGACAGGTCTGCCCGGCGGCCCGTAGCCACCGGGACGGGTATGGTGACAATCCGCTTGCCATTGCGATACCATGGAGAAGCTCGTGGAGAGCGAAGGAGGAGCACAGATGCTTCGACGCCGGATGGTGTGGCTGTTGATTCTCGTGCTCGTGGCGGCTGCCTCGAGCGCCGCGCCCAAGAGCATGAGCGTTACGGTTCGGGAGACCCAGGCACGGGCGACGCCGAGCTTTCTCGGGGCGGTGCTGGCCGTCCTGGCCTACGGCGACCGCCTGGACATCCTCGAAGAGCAGCGGGACTGGCTTCGCGTGGCCCTGCCGGACGGCCGGCAGGGATGGGTGCACCGGTCGGCCCTGACCGAAAAGCGGGTGGTCCTGGAGGCGGGCTCGGGGGCGGCGCAAACCGGGGCGTCCGGCAGCGAGGTGGCCCTGGCCGGCAAGGGTTTCAACAAGGAGGTGGAGGCCCAGTACAAGGCGGAGAACGAGCTGGACTACACCTGGGTGGACCGCATGGAGCGCTTCACGGTCTCTGCCGAGGAGGTGGCGGCCTTCGTGGAGGCAGGCGGCCTGCAGTGGGCCGAAGGAGGTGCCCCATGAGGACCTACCCAACGAGGACCAGCCCAACGAGGACGAGGCGGCGGTGGGTCGTTTCGGCGGCGCTCCTGTGCGCGACGGGCCTCCTCCTGAGCGGCTGCTCGAGCCTGGGACGGAGCCTGTCTCTCGGCAGCCTCTTCGACATGGCGACTTCCGAGGAAGGCCAGGCCCTGATCAGGAGCTTCGAGGACCTGACCCCGGAGCAGGAGTACTACATCGGCCGCGCCGTGGGCGCCACGGTTCTCGACCAGTACCCTCCCTACGACCAGGCCAGGGTCAACGACTACCTGAACCTGCTCGGTCAGACCCTGGCCCTGGCCTCCGAGCGCCCGGAGATCTTCGGCGGGTACCACTTCCTGGCCCTGGACTCCGAGGAGATCAACGCCTTCGCTGCCCCGAGCGGCCTGATCCTGGTCTCCCGGGGCCTCCTGCGCTGCGCCACCAGCGAGGATGAGGTGGCGGCGATCCTGGCCCACGAGATCGGGCACGTGGTCAACAGGCACGGCCTGCGGGCCATCAAGACGAGCCGCATTCAGGCGGCCGGCACGGATCTCGCCCTCAGCCAGGCGGAGCAGCAGTCCTCCGCGGTGGTGGCCAGGCTCACGGCCGCCTTCAGTGACTCGATCAAGGACATCACCTCGACCCTGATCAACAGCGGGTACTCCCGAGGGCTGGAAAAGGAGGCGGACCTGTCCGCGCTGAAGACCCTGGGCGCCGCCGGCTACGATCCCTGGGCCCTGGTCAGAATGCTGGAGGTCATGGACCGCAGGCTCACTCCGGGGGGCCGGGACTTTGCCAAGACCCACCCGGACCCGGCCGACCGGATCGAGTATCTGCAGAAGGAGCTGGCGGGCACGGCGCCCTCCTCCGGGGCCCCGCCGGCGCGCCAGGCCCGGTACCGGGCCGCCCTGACGGGCATCTGACGCGCCCCCCGAGGAGGTCGCACCATGCGCAAGCCGCAGGCGGAGGAAAGCTCCAGGGAGCTCAAGAAGCTCGCCCTGGGGGCCCTGGTGGGGCTGGGCGGGACGGTCCTGGCCGTGGGGTTGTGGTTGTCCGGGGCCCTGGAGCCCTTCGAGCTCAAGACCTGGGACGTCCGGGCGCGCCTGCTGGCCCGCCCGGGCCCGGCCACCGGCGAGGTCGCACTGATCCTGCTGGACCAGAACAGCCTGGACTGGGCAGCGGACACCCTGGGCCTGCCCTGGCCCTGGCCCCGGGAGACCTACGCCGCCGTCACCCGCTTCTGCCAGCGAGCCGGCGCCCGGGCGCTGGCATTCGACGTCCTGTACACCGAGGCCTCCAGCTACGGGGTCTACGACGACGAGTCCTTCGGTGATGCCGCTGCCGAGTTTGGCAGGGTCGTGGCCAGCGTCTTCCTTTCCGACCAGAGCGGGAGCGCCGAGGCCTGGCCGGAGGAGCTTCCGCGCCCTGAGCTGGAGCTCAGGCCTGAGCTCCAGCTTGGGCGCAGCCCCGAGCGGTCCCTGCCTGCGGTCCCCCGGCCCCGGGGCTTCCTCGAGACGCTCACCTTCTCGAGGGCGACTTTCCCGATCCCGGAGCTCGCCCGAAACGCCCGGATCCTGGCCAACGTGAACCTGACCCGGGCTGCCGACACAGACGGCATCTACCGCAGAGCCCCCCTGTTCGGCCTGTTCGCCGATGCGGTTCTGCCAACTCTCGGTGCAGGCACCTACCTGGCCGCCAACCCGGAGGTCCGCTCCCTCGGCCTCGGCCCCAAGACCGCGACCGTCGGCGGCCGCGCGATCCCGCTGGACCGCGCCGGGAGGGCGCTGCTGCGCTATCGAGGCCCCCTGGATGTGTATCGCCCCCTGGCCGCGGCCGCCGTGATGCAGAGCGAGCTGCAGATCCAGGCCGGCGAGACGCCCACGATCGATCCGGAAACCCTGCGGGGCAAGTACGTGCTCTTCGGCTTCTCGGCCCCGGGGCTCTTCGACCTGCGCTCCTCCCCGGTTTCGGGGACGTACCCCGGCGTCGGGGTCCACGCCACGCTGCTGGACAACCTGCTCTCCGGTGATTTCATGCGGGACGTGCCGATCTGGCTGACCGTCCTCGTGATCCTGGTCCTGGCCGTGGGTGCCGGGATCGCTTCGGTGCGGACCTCGGGGGCGGCGCGGAGCGTCCTGCTGTACGTGGTCGTCCTGGCGATCCCCCTGGCCTTGAGCCTGGGGGGCTACGCACTGGGGCGATGGTTGCCCCTCCTGGTCGTGGAGATCGGGGCCGTGCTGACCCTGGTCAGCGGCGGCGTGGTCAACTACGCCACCGAGGGGCGCCAGAAGCGCTACATCAAGAGCGCCTTCCGGCAGTATCTCAGCCCCACGGTCATCGAGCAGCTCATCGCCCACCCCGAGCGGCTCAAGCTCGGAGGCGAACGAAGGGACCTCTCGATCTTCTTCTCCGACCTCCAGGGCTTCACCTCGATCTCCGAGGTCCTCACCCCGGAGGAGCTCACGGCCCTGCTCAACGACTACCTCAGCGCCATGACCGACATCATCCAGGAAGAAGGCGGGACCATCGACAAGTACGAGGGGGACGCCATCATCGCCTTCTGGAACGCCCCCCTCGAGCAGACGGATCACGGCCTGCGGGCCGTCCGGGCGGCCCTGCGCTGCCAGAAGCGCCTGGCGGAGCTGCGCCCGGCCTTCCGGGAGCGGGCCGGCAAGGACCTGCTCATGCGCGTCGGCCTCAACTCCGGCCCGGCGGTCGTCGGCAACATGGGCTCCCACACCCGCTTCGACTACACGATGCTCGGCGACGCGGTCAACCTGGCGGCCCGGCTGGAAGGGATCAACAAGCAGTTCCGGACCTACACCATGATCTCCGCCGCCACCCGGGAGGCCATGGCCGAGGCGTTCCCGACCCGGGAGCTCGCCCGGGTCGCGGTGGTCGGCAAGAGCAAGCCGGTCGTGGTCTACGAGCCGCTTCTCCCGGAGGAGCACGCCGCCCGGCTGCCCCTGCTCGAGGCGTACGCTCCGGCGCTGGCCGCCTTCTACGCCGGGCGCTTCGCCGAAGCCGAAGATCTCTTCGCCCGCACGGCCGCCCAGGACCCGCCGGCGGCGGCGTACGTGGAGAAGTGCCGGGAGCTCCAGGCCCACCCGCCCGAAGGCAGCTGGGACGGCGTCTGGGTCATGACCTCCAAGTAGTCCCCCCCGGGGGGTGTGTTCGCCAAGAAAACCATTGCCATTCCCACCCACTGCGTCTTATACTATGGCGATCCCAAAACGGAGGGTATGCTGTTTCGTATGAGCGAAGACGGCAGTCCGGAACACTGTACAACTGAAGCCGCCTCCCAGCGGGAGTCCAGCGCCAGGTCTGCCTGATCCGTGCACCTCGCGCGCCCCCCCGACGCACCCGGAGGAGGCGGCGCGAAAGCGAGGTGCACCATGATCACGATTCTCAAACAGGTAGGCCGGGAAATCCGCCAGACGGCGATTCTTGAGCCCAACGGCTGGGTCCATGTGACCGCTCCAACGGAGCTCGAGATCCGGAGCCTCCAGCAGGAGTACGGCGTTCCCCTGGACCTCATCCAGGATATCCTCGATCCCGACGAGCAGTCACGGAGCGAAAAGGACGACGGATACCACCTCGTCATCGTGCGCGTCCCGGTGGGGCCCGGCCCTGGCGTGGCCTCTTCCCCCGAACCGCCGAATGAGTACATCCCATACGTGACAATGCCGTTGGGAATCCTGCTGCTTCCCGAGGTCGTGATCACCGTGTGTGCCCGGGAGAGCGAGCTGTTCCGGGACCTCCGCGAGAACCGGGTCAAGAACCTGAGCATGGGCAATCGCCCCGGCTTCGTGCTCAAGATCCTCCAGCGCACGGCCTTCCTGTTCCTGCGCTACCTGAAGGACCTGAACCGCCGCAGCAGCGCCCTGGAGAAGGAGCTGCAGCGCTCCGTGAAGAACAACGAGCTGGTCCGCCTGCTCAACCTGGAGAAGTCGCTGGTCTACTTCACCACGTCCCTCAAGTCCAACGAGCTCCTGGTGGAGAAGCTCCAGAAGTCCCTGCTGGCGAAGCTCGACGAGACGGGCACGGACCTCCTCGAAGACGTCCTCATCGAAAGCCGTCAGGCCATCGAGATGGCCAACATCTACAGCAACATCCTGAGCGGCATGATGGATGCTTTCGCTTCGGTGATCTCGAACAACTTGAACGTGGTCATGAAGAGGCTGACCTCCATCTCCCTGATCCTGATGGTTCCCACCCTGATCGCCAGCCTCTACGGCATGAACGTGGCGCTGCCGTTTCAGAGCTCCTGGTGGGCCTTCCTCGGGATCGTGGCCGTCTCGGGGGTACTGTCGGTAGTGAGCGTGTTCGTGTTCCTGGGCAAGCGCTTTCTGTTGCGCTGACGCACAGTCTGGTGCGCGGCGGACCGCGTCATCGCGGCGGACCGCGTCATCGCGGCGGACCGCGTCATCGCGGCGGACCGCGTCATCGCGGCGGACCGCGTCATCGCG
>Ga0068714_10007843_pt1 | contig 10185 bp, 10 predicted proteins | sample MTBNYHSulfiMetaG_FD_62988 | JGI IMG/M metagenome (GOLD analysis project Ga0068714, IMG submission 62988) | Enrichment culture microbial communities from rom New York Harbor, USA that are MTBE-degrading - MTBE-NYH (New York Harbor Sulfidogenic)... | ecosystem: Environmental > Aquatic > Marine >...
GCTGCACGGCGTGAACGACTCCAAGCAATTGAGCGCCGAGGAACGCCAATTCTGGGCTAAGGAGATCAAAGAGGCAGCCCTGGCTTGGGGAGTGGGCTACGGCGAACCGGAGGAGATCGATACCCTGGGCATTATCCCGGCCACCCGTTTGGCCGCCCAGCGCGCCCTGGAACAACTCGGCCAGCCCGCCGAGCACCTGCTGCTGGATTACCTGCTGCTGCCCGAATGCCCCATCCCGCAGACCTCGCTGATCAAGGGCGACGCCCGTTCGCTGAGCATCGCCTGTGCATCCATCCTGGCGAAGGTGGCCCGCGACCGCCTGCTCAGCAAACTCGACCGCCAATACCCCCACTATTGTTTCGCCGCCAATAAAGGCTACGGTACCACGCAGCACCTGGCGGCCCTCATCGCCCACGGGCCTTGCAAGCTGCACCGCCGTCGCTTCGCGCCGCTGCGCTTGGGGCAGAGCTGAGCGCTTGGCTCTGACATGAAAGCCCGTTTTCTCGCCCCGGCCCTGCTGCTCCTGGTCTCGGCCTGCACCGCCGGCGCTCAGGCAGACAACGCTTCCCCTACCTCGCCTATCAGTTCACCAACCCCATCAGACTCCGGCCAAGCAGCCCCCTCAGCAACGGTTCCGAGCGCGTCTTCCCAGACCAATGGACGCACACGCTACGTTCTAGACGCTGAACTCGATTACTCGAATCACGCGCTGGCCGTCGAAGAGACGATCAGCTACACCAACCGCAGCGATGACGACTTGCCCCAATTGTTGCTGGTGGTCGAAGCACGGCGTTACCCCGACGCCTTCGAGTTGCTGGTAATCCAGGAGCCGTCTGGCGCTGTCCCCGAGACACGCTGGCGCGAGCAGGCCTGGCTGGAGGTCGATCTATCCAACCCACTACAGCCGGGCGATTCGATCACTTTGACGCTGCAATACCACATACAGCTCCCGCAAAGCTCAGGCACCTTTGGCTACGATGAGCGCCAGATCAACCTGGCCAACTGGTACCCCTTCGTGCCGCCCTATGAAACCGGGCAGGGATGGGTCGTGCATCCGCCCGGGGCGGCTGGCGAGCACCTGGTCTTCGAAAGCGCCGATTTCGAGGTCGCCATCACTCCCATCGAGCCCTCCCCCAATCTAACCATCGCCGCACCCGCCCCAGCACAGCAAAACGATCAAGGCTACCACTACACACTGACGAGCGCCCGGGCCTTCGCCCTGGCGGTCGGCGAAGATTTCCTCATCTTGAGGAAATCCCAGGGAGACATCTCCCTGGCCGTGTACGCTTTCCCGGAGCACCGTCTCGCCGCGTACGCGGTGCTGCAAAACGCGGCACTGGCCATCCAGGTCTATCAAGCGCGCTTCGGTGCTTATCCCTGCGAACAGCTCACCGTGGTCGAGTTCGCCGGATGGGATGGCCTGGAGAGCGATAGTTTGTTCTTCCTCAGCAGCAGCTATTTCGAGACCTATGATGGCAGCCCTGCCAATTACCTGACCGCCCTAACCGCCCACGAGACCGCCCACCAGTGGTGGTACGGCCAGGTCGCCAACGACCAAGCTACCCAACCCTGGCTGGACGAGGCCCTGGTGACCTACTGCGAGGCGCTGTTCTACGAAGAGGCCTACCCGGCGTGGGAGAGCCTGTGGTGGGAGTTTCGCATCGACCGCCTCGACCCAGAGGGCTGGGTGGACAGCACGATCTACGAACACGATGGCTTCGACTCTTACGTGGGTGCGGTGTATCTGCGCGGCGCTCAATTCATGGAGGCTTTGCGCAGCGCGGTGGGCGACGAGGTCTTCTTCGCCTTCCTGCGAGATTACGCCGCTCAGGGAAGCCAGCGAATCGTGTCCGCCGAGGATTTCTTCAGCCTGCTTGGAGAGCACAGCGGCGCCGATCTGGAGCCCGTGCTCGCGGAATACTTCAGCCCAAGCCCATGAGGAGAGAACCATGCCACAGGAATACCGCCTGGCCCGCACCACTGATATAGAAATCCGTTTGCGGCCCTCCGCGCTTTTCGGCGCCATCTTAATCTGGGCAGGTATAGCAGCGGTTGCCTTTTTCAGCGAGCAACTGCCCCCCGTGCAAGCCATCATCAGCGGCTTGATCGTCGCCCTGGGGCACTGGCTCTCGGCGGTCTGGCACCATTTGGGCCACGCCTTCGTCTCTAAACGCCTAAACTACCCCATGCAAGCCATCGTTCTGCGCGGGCTGACCGCCAGCGCCATTTACTCATCCTCCGAGCAAGAGCCCCCAGCCGACGTACACCTTCGCCGCGCCTTGGGCGGCCCGGCTGCCAGTGCGCTGCTCGCCCTGACCCTCTATCGTCTAGCATTATCGGAATACCCCAACGGCGGGCTGGCCTGGGTGGTTTTGGCCGCCCTGTTGGCGGACAACCTGCTCTTCTTCACGCTTGGCGCTATGCTGCCGCTGGATTTCACCGACGCGGGAACCTTGCTGCGCTGGTGGCCGCGGCGGCCCGACTCCCCCAATTAGCTATTCCTGAGAATACAAACCTTGCTGGCGGATGATGGCGTAAACCGCCGGTGGCAAATAGTAGCGGTAGGGGCGGCCTTCAGCTATGCGCTGGCGAATCTCACTGGAGGAGATTTCCAGCAGGGGCGCCTCGATGAAGCGCACTTTGGCAGCCACCCCCGGCAACACCGCCTCGACCGCCTGCAGGCCGATCCCATCGCCCGGACGCCGCATCACCCCCAATAGATCGCAGGCAGCCACGAACCCTTTGGGCGCATGCCAGGTAGGCAGATCGACCAGCGAGTCGGTGCCCATCAGGTAGACCACTTCGGCGTCCGGTTGCTCTTCCTTGACCAGGCGAACAGTATCGACGGCGTAGTGCGGGCCAAGCCGGTCGATCTCGAGGCGCGAAAACTCGAAATCCGGATTATCGGCGATAGCGGCTTGCAGCATTGCGATGCGCTGGGAGATAGGTGTGATCGCCTGATCTTGCTTGTGCGGCGGATCGGCGGTGAGCACAAACAGCAGGCGATCGAGCTTCAACTGGGCGATGGCCTCCTCCGCCAGCACCAAGTGGGCGAAGTGAGGGGGGTCGAAGGTACCACCCAGCAATCCTAAGCGCATGAACAAGCCTTTATCGCCACTGTCTCAGTCCTCCCACTCCAGCTCGTAATCGCCGATGCGCACCGTATCCCCACTCTGCACGCCAGCCTCTCGCAAGGCCTGCTCGACCCCCAAAGCCTCCAGGATGCGCTGGAAACGGCGCACCGACTGGTCGTACTGCCAATAGGTCATCGCCGCGGCGCGCTCGATGGCCTCCCCGGATACCCGCCAAGCATCCCCAGCGCGGTAGACCTTGAAGTCGCGCGGGTCGCTTTCCGGCCGGTAAACCGGCATCTCAGCAGTTTTTTCGTCTTGGGCAGCATCCAGCAGCTGAGCGGCGCGGTACAGCAAGGGCTGCAAATTGGTCCTCGCCAGCGCCGAGATCGCCAGCGGCTTGTGCCCCAATTTCTTCAACTTGGATTCCAACTCCGGCCAGCGGGCCTCCACCTCCGGCATGTCGATCTTATTGACCGCAATGACCTGGGCTTTCTCCCCCAATTGAGGATCGAAGAGCGCCAGTTCGGTGTTGATCTGGGCCAAGTCGGCCAGCGGGTCTTCCGCCATGCCATCCAGCAGATGAATCAGCACGCGCGTGCGCTGCACGTGGCGCAGGAAATCGTGGCCCAGACCCAGGCCGCGATGGGCGCCCTCGATCAGGCCGGGGATATCGGCCAGCACCAGGTCGGCGTGGTCGTCGAGGTTGACCACCCCGAGATTGGGGGCCAGAGTGGTGAAGGGGTAATCGGCGATCTTGGGCTTGGCCTTGGTCACTGCCGCCAGCAAGGTAGATTTACCCGCATTGGGCACGCCCACGATGCCCACGTCGGCGATCAGCTTGAGCTCCAGGCGCAGTTCACGGCTTCGCCCCGGTTCACCGCGCTCGGCCATGCGCGGCGCCTGGTTCTTTGAGGTGGCAAAACGAGCGTTACCGCGCCCCCCACGCCCTCCCTCACAGACCACCAAACGCCGGTCTGCCTCCACCAGATCGCCCAGTAATTCGCCGCTTTGCGCGTCGTAAACTACCGTCCCTGGCGGAACAGGGATGAGCGCGTCCTCCCCCGAGCGACCGGTCTTGTTATTGCCGCCACCGTTGCCGCCATTCTCCGCCCGGTACACGCGTTGGCGGCGGAAAGCATACAATGTGTTGAGATGCGGGTCGACCACCAGGGCGGCATCGCCGCCCCGGCCGCCATCGCCCCCATCCGGGCCGCCGCGCGGCACGTACTTCTCCCGCCGGAAATGTACGACTCCATCCCCCCCTTTCCCAGAACTCACCGTGATGATGGCCTTATCGATGAACATGGCATTTACACCCAGCAACCAGTAATTATAACATCGCGTGCAATTCTCCTAATTTGTACCAATCTTGTGTGGGATTGCACGAAATGCTATCCTATGGTAAATTGAGTAAACACTACTGGTGAGAGTGACTCATGAGCGTAAAGGAAATTCCAGATATCGTTGTCGGGCGGTTGCCCATCTACTTGCGCGCCCTGCAGCACATGGCCCAAGAGGGGCGTCAGGTGACCTCCTCGCAGGAGCTGGGGGAGCGCCTGGGCATCTCGGCGGCTCAAATCCGCAAAGACCTCTCCCAATTCGGCGAGTTCGGCAAGCAAGGGACCGGCTACAACATCGAGTTCTTGGCAGGGCAGCTCCAGCAAATTCTGCACCTCGACCGCGTTTGGGACGTGGTCATCGTGGGCGCCGGCGATATCGGCAGCGCCCTGGCCCGCTATCAGGGCTTCAGCCATCGCGGCTTCCGCATCAAGATGATCTACGATTCAGACCCCACCAAGATCGGCTCGCAAGCCGGGGGCTTCACCGTCAAGGACAGCGGGGGGATGGTGGCAGAGATCAAAGCGGCGGGCATCAAGCTCGCCATGATCGCCGTGCCCGCCGCCAGCGCCCAGGTGGTGGCCAATCAGTTGGTGGAAGCCGGCGTGCAGGCGATCCTCAACTACGCGCCCGTGAACCTGGTCGTTCCGAATGGGGTGCACGTACAGTACATCGATCCCTCCACCCACCTGCAGCACATGACCTATTACCTTGACTAGCCGCTAAGATCATTTAATCGAAAACCCCCGCAGGCTAGATATCTGCGGGGGTTTCGTTTCTCTTTGGCCGCTAAAATGACTGCGCCTGGGAGTCCACTATTCAACTCTCGAATAGGGCCCCCACGGGCCAAATTCTGCCAACAGGTCTTGGTGTAAGGTCAGCTCTCCATCACAGTAATTCCAAGACTCGTAACGTACTCTATCAAGTTGCCCTCCAGTAAAGACCAAATCTTGTTCAAAGCGCTGGGTACAGCCACCACCGACCGGTTGAACAAAGGACACCGTCAATTCACCGCCAGCGCTCAAAGCCACATTGCATTCAGAATAAGGTATGTAGATGTTTTTGCAGTTATCAGGACCGATCCATTCAATGATGTCTCCATCCCTGTAAATCAAATACTGCAATCCATCTCCAGTATCATAAATCTCGATGGTTTTTTGCCGGTAGCATTCAGGGCAACTCCATGTGCCGATAAATGCTAGCACTGGGTCCTGTGTGGGGGAAGGAGGGACGGTACTGGTGGAGGTTGCTGTCGGCGCCAAGGTGTTGGTTGGCGCAGAAGTGCTGGTTGGTGCAGAAGTTTCAGAAGGTGCTGCGGTCGAGCTACCAGCTGAACCCGGGTCCGCCGCATCAGCTATTGCAGCATTCTCCTCTGGCGAAGAGGTGCATCCAAAAAGCAGCAGAGCAAGGACAACGACGGTCAGGATTGAACGCTTTTTCATTGGAGAGCTCCTGCCCCTTTAGTTGTGATAGTTTCTACTCTAGATTAATCGTTGTTACTCGTCGCTAGAATTGCGATAGACTGCGCTTCAAGACCGGAGCAATATCCAGGGCCCGCAGCGCCCCCTCCGCCGCACAGGTGATGGGGTTATCCACCAGATAGGTAGGCACGCCCAGACTCTGGGTCATCAGCTTATCCATGCCCAGCAGCAGCGCCGAGCCGCCGCACAGGGCGATACCGCGGTCGATGATGTCGGAGGCCAATTCCGGCGGGGTGCGCTCCAGCACGCGGCGCACCATCTCGAAGACGTCGCCGAGCGCGTCCTGAACCGCTTCGACGATCTCGCCGGTGCTCAGGGTGAAAGGACGCGGCAACCCGGAAACCTGATCTTGCCCCTGCAATTCGATCTGTTGTTCCTCTTCCTGGGGCACGGCGGCGCCGATGCGTATCTTAGCCTGCTCGGCGGTGTTTGGCCCGATGATCAAGCCGTATTTCTTGCGCACATAAGCGGCGATGGCCTCGTCCAGGTGCATGCCGCCCTGGCGCAGTGTCTCGCCGGAGACGATATCGTGCATGGCGATCACCGCCGCCTGGCTGCAGCCGCCGCCCAAACAGACGATCATGTTGCCGGTGGGGGTGGCAATGGGCAAATCCACCCCGATGGCCGCCGCCAGCGGCTGGGGCAGCATCTGGGCCTCCCCCACCTGCAGCGCGGCCTCGTGCACGGCGCGCCGTTCCACGCTGGTCACCCCATAGGGGTGCGTGACCACGACTTTGGGCTTGACCAGGCGCAGCGGCCCGACCACCTTCCTGACCTGCAGCTCCAGCAAGCGCTCGGTCAATTCATAATAGGCCACCACGCCGTTCTGCAAAGGACGTATGACCTTGATAGCTTCTTCGGAGACGCGCCCCTGCATGCCAAGGGCTTCATCCCCCACCGCCACCATGCGCGGCTCTGCCACCTCCACCGCCACGATGGTGGGCTCCTCCAAAACCAATTCCCCCGCTTCCACGATCCGGGTGTACATCGTCCCCAGATCGATCCCCAGTTCTTTCGAGAACAGGGCCATGACTTAACTCGTTTCTCCCTCGCCCCCAGAGGGCGTTGCCTGGCCTCTCGGGCGTGCGCGGCGGTCGATGCGGAAACGCTTGGCGGTGTCGATGCGCAGTCTAGAGCGCCGCAGGGCGGCCTCAATGGCCAGATATTTATCCGGACCGGGCGGCAGGCCTTTGGCAAGCAGCTCTTGAGCTCGCCGGCGAGCCTCCTCAGCACGCGCCAGGTCGATCTCTTCAATATGCTCAGCCGCATCCGTCAGGATGGTGATGCTGTTTGGCTGCACTTCCACCAGCCCGCCAAACACGGTGAAGACTTCTTCTTCACCCTGATACCGCACTTTGACCACCCCCATCTGCAACATCGAAAGCAGCGGGGCGTGATTGGGCAATATCCCCATCTCACCTTGCTCGCCAGGCACGATCACAATGTCCGCCTGCCCCTCGAACACCTGGCGATCTTGCGAGACGATCTCACAACGGATCGGCATCCGACACCTTCCCTCGCCCTAGCCTTCTTCCAGCTCTTTGGCCTTGGCGACCGCGTCATCGATGGTGCCCACCATCATGAAAGCCTGTTCGGGCAACTGGTCATGCTTCCCTTCCAGGATCTCGCGGAAGCCCTGCACGGTCTCGCGCAGCGGCACGTAAGTCCCCGGCCGACCAGTGAACTGTTCGGCCACGAAGAAAGGCTGCGAGAAGAAACGTTCGATCTTGCGGGCACGCGAGACAATCAGCTTATCGTCCTCACTCAACTCGTCAATGCCTAGGATAGCGATGATATCCTGCAAATCTTTGTAGCGCTGCAGCACGCGCTGCACCTCACGCGCCGTATCGTAATGCTCCTCACCCACCACGTTGGGGTCGAGGATGCGGGAGGTGGAGGCCAGCGGGTCGACAGCCGGATAAATGCCCTTATCGGAGATCGAGCGCTCCAGGGCAATGGTGGCATCCAGGTGTGTGAAGGTGGCCACCGGCGCCGGGTCGGAGTAATCGTCGGCCGGGACATACACCGCCTGCATCGAGGTGATCGAGCCGTCGTGAGTGGAGGTGATGCGCTCTTGAAGCTGTCCCATCTCGGTCGCCAGGGTGGGTTGATAGCCCACCGCCGAAGGCATGCGGCCCAACAGCGCCGATACCTCCGAGCCTGACATGCTGAAGCGGAAGATGTTGTCGATGAACAGCAGCACATCGCGGCCTTGATCGCGGAAGTGCTCGGCCATGGTCAGCGCCGTCAGGCCCACCCGCAGACGCACCCCGGCCGGCTCGTTCATCTGCCCATAGACCAATGTGGTGTCCTTGAGCACTCCCGACTCCATCATCTCGCGGTACATCTGGGTGCCCTCACGGGTGCGTTCCCCTATCCCGGCGAACACCGAGTTGCCCTGGTGCACGGTGGCGATCGAGCGGATCAGCTCCTGAATGATGATCGTCTTGCCGACACCGGCACCGCCGAAGATGCCGGTCTTGCCGCCTTTGGTGAATGGGGCGATCAGGTCAATCACCTTGATGCCGGTCTCGAAGACCTCCACCGTGGTGGCCTGCTCCTCGAACGTCGGGGCCGGGCGGTGAATGGGGTAATACTGGTCGCTCTCGACCGGTGGGCCGCCATCGACCGGCTGCCCCAGAACGTTGAACACCCGTCCCAGCGTCTCTTCGCCCACCGGAACGGTGATCGGCGCCATCGTGTTAATCGCCGCCGCGCCGCGTTGCAGCCCATCGGTGGTATCCATCGCCACACAGCGCACCAGATCGTGCCCCAGGTGCATTTGAACCTCCAGCACCAGAGGGGCCCCGTCTTGGCGCGGGATCTCTACCGCATCGTAGATTTCCGGCAACCTATCATCAGGGAAGCAGACGTCAACCACTCCACCTTGAACCTGCACGACTCGCCCCGTAGCTTCCGCCATCCATACCTCCAAATTAAGATCGACTGTTCGCCTGGGCCAGCGCCTCAGCACCGCCGGCGATATCTAACATTTCGTTGGTCACGATCAACTGGCGCACCTTGTTGTATTCTAATTGCAACGCGTCGGCCAACTCGGTGGCGTTATCGGTGGCGTTCTTCATCGCCACCATGCGAGCAGCGTGCTCGCTGGCAGTGGCTTCCAACACCGCCTGGTATACCTGCAGCGCCGTAAAGCGCGGTACGATCTCGTCCAACAACTCCGCTCGCCCAGGCTCGTAGAGATAAGCAGCCGACCGGCCCCCACTGACCTTCCCGTATTCGGCTTGCACCAGGCCCTCAGGCGTCTGAAACTCCAATGGCAGCAGTTTCTTGTGAGTCGGTTCCTGCCGCAGCATATTGATGAAGTCCGTATAGAGCAGATAGACCTCGTCAGCCCTGCCTTTCAGGAACTCGTCCACTACCACCCGCCCAATCGTGGCCGTATCGAGAAAGCTTGGCTCGGGCGGTAGATCGAACACATCCATGATGTCCTTGCCACGCCGATAGAGCAATTCCGTACCTTTGCGGCCCACCGAAACGTAGCGCACCGGAATGGAAAAGTCGTCAAACTGCTCTTGCGCGTAGCGTATGATGTTGGTGTTGTATGGCCCGGCCAGCCCACGCTCGCCGCTGATCAAGACCACGATCACGCTATCCACCGCTTGGCGGGAGGTCAGCAGCGGGTGCAGCTCGTCACGCGCCGGTTGCGCGGCCAAGTTGGTCAACACCTGCCAGGCCTTGGTCGCATAGGGCCGGGTGGCCAGGACAGCATCCATAGCGCGGCGGACCCGACTGGCGCTCACCGCTTGCAACGCCCGGGTAACCTGAGCGATGTTCTTCACGCTGCGAATGCGCAGCTTTACTTCTCGTGCCGAAGGCATATCTCTCTACCAGTCATTCAAATCATTGCAACCGCTAGACCCAGGTCGAATTGAAGGCCTCAATCGCCTGGTTCAGCTTGGTTTCGGTTTCATCGCTGATGCGCTTTTCGGCGGCGAGCGTCTTCATGACCTCCGGATGGGAGGCTTCGATGAAGCGCAGCAGCGCCTGTTCCCATTCGCCCATGCGCTCGATGTCAACTGCATCGGCGAACCCCTTGGTCCCGGCGAAAATCGATACGATCTCCTCAGCCAGCGACACAGGCCGGTATTGGGGCTGTTTGAGGATCTCCTGCAAGCGCAGGCCGCGGTCGAGCTGTGCCCGGGTGGCCTTGTCCAGGCTGGAGCCAAACTGAGCAAAGGCGGCCAAGTCGCGGAACGAGGCCATGTCCAAGCGCAGGCCGCCAGCGACCTGCTTCATCGCCTTGGTCTGCGCATCGCCGCCCACCCGCG
>Ga0068714_10007844_pt1 | contig 10185 bp, 5 predicted proteins | sample MTBNYHSulfiMetaG_FD_62988 | JGI IMG/M metagenome (GOLD analysis project Ga0068714, IMG submission 62988) | Enrichment culture microbial communities from rom New York Harbor, USA that are MTBE-degrading - MTBE-NYH (New York Harbor Sulfidogenic)... | ecosystem: Environmental > Aquatic > Marine >...
CTGCCTGAGGAGATCCGCAAGAGGATCCAGGCAGAGGTCGAGGGGATTCTGCCCCAGGCGCTGCAGTAGGCGAAAGGAGAGAGAGAATGACAACCAGGACGGCGGAACATGCGAACGACGTACAGATGCAGGCCTACAGCGAAGCGGTCAAGAGCGGCCTCTACGCCAAGAAATCCGGCCTGGTCGGCAAGTACGACAACGTGCGGCGCTGCTGGGAGGACGAGCTGACCCGACACTTCATCTACCCGCACATCAAGCGGCTGATCGAGCGGGCCGGAGAGCGGATGCGACGTCTGCGGATCATGGACCTCGGCTGCGGCAGCGCCGACGGCTACGAGCTGCTCATGGGGATCCGGGACCGGGACGCGGACCTGCACGCTCCGGAGGCCAACCTCCTGACGGACGAAACCGTGGCCTATTACAAGGGGGTCGACCTGAACTGGGATCTCCTGGCCCAGGCCCGGAGCATCTACGGGCACGATCCGAAGGTGGCCTTCGAGCAGGCGGACTTCACCGAAGGGCTTCCGTTGGGGGAGGGGGAGAAGCCCTACGACCTGTACTTCTCCTCCTTCGGCACCTTCTCCCATCACAACGACGATGAGACCGTGATCCGCCTGCTGGCGGAGATGGCGGAACGGACCCCCGAGCACTGCGTGATCATTGGAGACTGGCTGGGCCGCTACTCCTACGAGTGGCAGTCCCTCTGGACCGACGACCTCGAGGAATACCGGAACATGGACTACGTGGTCTCCTACATCTACGACAAGGAAGAGCGGGAGCACCGGCGCGACGAGCTCCAGCACCTGACCCTGCGCCTGATGAGCCGGCAGGAGGTGGAAGCGGTGGTCACGGAGGCCAGCCGCCGGGCCGGCGTCGAGATCCGGCTGCTCCAGTACTTCGACCGGTCGGTGTTCTCGGGGCGGCACATGGACACCGCGGACTACAACCGCTACGCCCAGCCGATCCGGGAGGCCCTCAACTCCCTGCACGAGCCGAACCTGCGCACCGACCTGAGAAGCCTCATCGTCGACTACCGGCCGAGGCGGGGCTTCGACTTCCTCAACGACTACTTCGAGAACCTTCAGATGTCCTGGAACACCCTGGTCCGCTACACCGGGGCCCTGCTCGAGGCCTACGACGAGAACCAGGGCCGCTACGTCGAGGAGCTCCCCCCCGTGCCGGCCACGTACCCGGAGATCGTGCAGTCGATGATGGCCCGGATGCACAAGGTGGTCGAGGGGGTGGGGTGGCTCAAGACCGGTCTTCCCCGGGAGAACGTGATCGAGCCCCAGCTGGGCTACGCCCTGCGCAACCTGATCACGAGCCTGCAGCAGGGCCGGGGCTGCGCCCACGGGCTGGTCGGGATCTTCGAAGTGGACAAGGCATAGGAAGGGAGCCGGCATCATGTGTGGAATTTGCGGCGTCTGGGGCAGACCGGACGAGGACCTGGTCAGGGACATGCTGGCGAAGATGCGCCACCGGGGCCCGGACGACCAGGGGACCATGAGTCACGACGGGGGGATGTGCGGGCACAACCGCCTGTCCATCATGGATCCCGAGGGCGGGCGGCACCCGATCTTCAACGAGGACGGCTCCCTGGCCATCGTGGCCAACGGCGAGATCTACAACTACCCCGAGCTCCGGCGGGAGCTCGAGAGCCGGCACTCCTTCGCCACGGGCAACGACAGCGAGGCCCTCGTCCATCTGTACGAAGAGGAGGGCGTCAACATGGTGGAGCGGCTGGATGGGATGTTCGCCTTCGGCATCTGCAACGGCACGGACATCTTCCTGGCCCGGGATCCCATCGGCATCAAGCCCCTGTACTACATCGACGGAGAAGACGGCGAGCTGATCTTCTCCTCCGAGCTCAAGACCCTGGACCCGGCCCTCGGGGAGATTCGGGAGTTCCCGCCCGGGACCTGGTACCACAGCCGCCTGGGCTTCGGGACCTACTACACCCTGCCCAATGGGGGCGTGCGCCCCAGGAGTCCGGAAGGGCACGCGGAGCTTCTCCGGCGCACCCTCGAGAGGGCCGTGCGGGAGCGCCTGATGAGCGACGTGCCCCTCGGGGCGTTCCTCTCGGGCGGCCTGGACAGCAGCATCATCGCGGCGGTCGCGGCCCGGGAGCTTCCGGGGCTCCACACCTTCTCGGTGGGGCTGGAGGGAAGCTCGGACCTCAGAGCCGCCCGCACCGTGGCCCGGCACATCGGCTCCCAGCACCACGAGTACCTCATGACCCCGGAGGAGGTGTACCGGAAGCTGCCGGAGATCATCTATCACCTCGAATCCTTCGACCAGGACCTGGTGCGCAGCGCCATCCCCTGCTACTTCACCTCCCGGCTGGCCGTCCGGGAAGTCAAGGTCATCCTCACGGGCGAAGGGGCGGACGAGCTCTTCGGGGGTTACACCTACTACAAGGACATCGACGACGAGGAGCTCCTGGGCCGGGAGCTGCGGCGCAGCGTCGGGGCCCTGCACAACCTGAACCTCCAGCGGGTCGACCGCCTGACCATGGCGCATTCCCTGGAAGGCCGGGTTCCCTTCCTGGACGTGGACATGATCGCCCTGGCCCAGACAATTCCGGTGGAGCTCAAGCTACACGGGGAGCCGCCGGTGGAGAAGTGGGTGCTGCGCAAGGCCTTCGAGGACCTGCTGCCCGAATCGATCGTCTGGAGAAAGAAGGAGCAGTTCGACGAAGGCTCCGGGATCGCCGATCTCATGGCCGAGAGCGCGGCGAGCCGCATGAGCGACGAGGAGTACGAAGCTTACAGGGCGGAGCACTCCCAGGTGTACCTGCGTTCGAAGGAAGAGGCCTACTACCACAGGCTCTTCGGCAGCGTCTTCCCGGAGTCGGAGCACATCACGACCAACGTCGGACGCTGGGTCGACCGCCCGGACATCTCCCCGATTCCGGTGTAGCGGGGCGGGGCTACCCCAGGGGGTGGATCGGGAAGCGCTCCCGGATCCGCTGATCGAGCTCCCGGCTCAGGGCTGCCACCCCGGGGCCCTGCTCCAGGATCTCTCGAGCCTGGCGGCGCGCCTTGATCCGGATGTCCTCCATTCCAAGCTCCTCCCAATCCTTGCGCAGGCTGCGGTCCGCCAGGCTCGGGACCACGTACTCGCTGTACATGAACTCGGTGGTGTGGGTCGAGTACAGGAAGTGTCCCTCCGAGGCCGCCTCCTGGATGGCGTCGAAGGCCAGGGTGTCCTCGTTGACCTCGATCCCGCGGACCGCCCGCATGGCCATCCCGATGATTTCGTTGTCGATCACGAGTTGCTCGGGGCTGATGGTCAGGAGCGACTCCAGCATCCCGGCTGCGTGATGCACGATGTTCGAGCCCGACAGCGCGCACTGGAGGATGGCGAAGCTCTTCTCGTAGACCGCCTGCATGTCCGGGATCTTGGCCTCGGTGATCCCGGCGGAGTTGTAGTTGGGGATGTTGATGTAGTGGGACAGCTGGGCAATCGCGGCGTTCATCATGCCGAACTCCACCCCACCGCCGAGGTAGCTCAGGCGGCGCAGGTCCGCCATGGAAGGAATCCCGCCGTAGAGCACCGGCGCGCCGGGCCTGGCCAACTGGGTCAGGACCAGGCCCGCGAGCTCCTCGGCGTGGAGCTGCACGAGGGTGCCCGCCAGGGTGATGGGCGAGGTGGAGCCTGCCATCGGGGCCGAGGAGAGCATCACCGGGATGCCGGTGCGTACCACCTCGAGAAGGGTTTCCGTGCCCTGGGGGTCGAAGGCCAGGGGGCTGTTCATCCAGGCCACGATGATCGAGAAGAAGGGGCGGGCCAGGAAGTCCTCCCGGCTGCCGGCAATCATGCTCCCAAGCTCCAGGAGCCGGCGTACGCCCCGGGGATCGTAGGCGGAGCCGAGCACGTGCTTGGTGGTGTGGGCCAGCGCGGCGTAGAACTCGTTGATGGCGAGCTCTTCGATGGGCACATCCTGGGCGGCGCAGGGGCGGACGAAGAAGTGGATGTTCGGAAGCACCTCGGCGAGGCGGGCGAAATCGGAAATGTCTTTGAGGCGGCTGGGCCGGCACTGGCCGGTTTCCAGGTCGATCACCTTGATGGCCGCCCCGCCGGTGCCGAAGTGGGTTCGGCTGCCCTCGGCGAGAAGGTCGTGCTCTTCGCTGCGCCCGTGCAGCATGATCCGGGAGGGCGCGGAGTTCAGGGCGCGCTCCACGATGCGCGGCGGGATGCGGACCCGCGCGGCGGGGGCGGCGTCCGTCGCCGAAGTGCCGGCCCCACCGCCCGGCCCGGGCCCTTCCCGGGCGCCCCCGGCCAGGAGGATGGCCCGGGCTTCCGGGGAGTCGACGCGCACGCCGACCTCCTCCAGGACGCGCAGGGCGGTCTGGTGGATGCGGCCGATCTGGTCCTGCCTCAGAGGCTGGTACTGCCCGCCGATGTACCCCTTGGTGGAGGAGGATGGCTTCGGGCGATCCGACATGACCTCTTCATCCTAACGGCTACGGACCCGGAGGGGCAAGGGAAACCCGGGGGCGTCTCGCCGCCGCTCGTCGTGGGGCCGCTTCGCAGGCCCGGCGGAGTTGGGCTCACGTCGGCTAAACTGCAATTAGGACGCCAATTGTCTTTCACCTCGGCTGGAGAGTTGCCCCATTCTTCAGCGGTTCGATCTTCTCGAGTTCCTCGGATTCCCTTTTCTGCGCTCGATATAGATCCCACCGAATCTGCAAGTTCATCCAGAAGTCGGGGGCATTTCCGAATAGTCGAGACAGCCGAAGCGCAGTTGCAGGAGTGACCCCGCGGCGACGGTTGACTAGTTCGTTGATACGCTGAAAAGGCACCCGTATCCGTCGAGCAAGCTGTTGTTGGGTCATGCCCATAGGCTTCAGGAATTCTTCCAGCAACATTTCCCCTGGGTGTGTGGGTGGTCGGTCGGTCGGAACTCGAACCATATCAATATCTCTCCATAATCTTCATCAGTGATAATCCACGATTTCTACAGAATGGGGTTCATTGTGTGACCACATGAAACAGATCCTGAATCGCTCATTGATTCGGATGCTGTACTGCCCTTTCCGATTTCCGCGCAGCGCTTCCAAGTTGTTACCAGGAGGCACGCGCAGTTCTGATAGCAGTACTACCGAATCCAATTGGTCAAGTTTCCTCCGGGCAACACCCCACAACTGTATCGGGCAAGTCCGTCGTGCCGCGCTCGTGTTTCGGCCGTTGAAGAGATCCTCCGCTGCTTTGTCTGCAAACGACCGAATCGCTGCGGCAACAATAGCATGGATATCATGCTATGTCAATCCAAGTACGGACGGGAGATTCCGAGAGTTCCCTGTGCGGTTGCAGCCGCCTTTGGCGTCCCAACACACATATATGGCCCCCCGTTGGGTGGCCGCCGGCGAACGACTGTACAGGTTGTGTTATGTTCTCACCGGAAGGTGGGAGGCCGGGACAGTGAGCAGAACCTGCAATCGTGAAGCCGCCACTTCAAAAATGTAGGAATTCGCGTTTCCGCGGAAACGCGCCCAGCCGATCCGATTCCGCCGGAAGCGCCAGGCGGGTCGCCGCCCCCGCCGCCCGGGCGCTTGGCAGGATCGGGGAAAACCGGGTATAACCCTTCAAGAGGAACGCCCATGTACCTGAAGCTTCTTGCCTGCGACGTCTTGACCCGAGAGGTCTGCCACTGCATCGCCCGCTCTCCCCACACCATCGACGTGGAGTTCACGGAGAAGGGCCAGCACGAACAGAGCGACACACTGCGTGGTATCCTGCAGGAGAAGATCGACGCCACCGAGGCGGCCGGCAAGGGCTACGACGCAATTCTCCTGGCCTACGGGCTGTGCGGCAATTCCACGGCCCAGCTGGAGGCGCGCAACACCCGACTGGTTCTGCCCCGGGCGCATGACTGCTGTACGATCTACCTCGGCTCCCGGGCGCGCTTCCAGGAGCTCTTCGGCGACAACCCCAGCCGCCCCTTCAGCTCGGCGGGGTACATGGAGCGAGGCAACGAGTACCTGCACGACGGGGACACGGGCAAGCTCCTGGGACTGGACCGCAGCTACGAGGATTTCGTATCTCAATACGGGGAGGAGAACGCCCGGTACATCATGGAGACCCTGGCTCTGTCCAGGGACGCCCACACGGACGACAAGGTCGTGTACATCGACGTCCCGGAAACCTCCCAACAGGAATACGCCGAGGAGTGCCGCCGGAAGGCGAAGGAGGACGGCCGCCAGTTTCTCATGGTGCCTGGGAACATCCGCCTGATTCGAATGCTCATCGACGGAGAGTGGGATCCCGAGGAATTCCTGGTCGTTTACCCCGGGCAGAAGGTGCGGGCGGTCTACGACTGGCAGGAGATCGTCCGGGCGGGAACATAGCTCAGCCGGCCCAGGAGCCTTCCCACGGCAGCCGCTCGGGGTCGACCTCGACCCGGCGGGGCGTCCCCCCGGACAGCTCGACCCGCTCGACCGCCAGTCCCGGGTGCCGGACCAGGACCGGTGAGAGCCCGCCGGCTTCGCGCTCGATCCGGACCCTTATCTCCGCCGCCCGGCGCTCCCCCTGCAGTCCGAGCAGCGAGCACTCGCCCCGCTGGTAGCCCATCGACACCCCGTCGTCCACGTAGAGGCTGCCCGAAATCGCGGCAGCGGGATACACCCGCCAGCGGATCGGCCGCCCGGCGGCCTCGTCGCTGTTGGGGGACGGGTCTGTGAGGGGGAGCGCCGCCCCGGCCCGCACATACAGGGGCAGGCGGTCCAGCGGCGCCTCGACCTCGAAGTGCCCGCCCCCCGGAAGGCACTCCCCCGTCCACCAGTCCTGCCAGTACTCCCCGGCGGGCAGGTAGATCCGCCGCGTCGCGATCCCGGGCGCCAGGACCGGGGCGGCCAGCAGGTGCGGGCCCAGCATGAGCTGGGTCTCGGCGATCTCCGCCGACTGGCAGGCCGGGTCGGAGGGAAACTCATAGAGCAGGGGGCGCAGGATCGGGGCTCCCCGCCGGCTGGCTTCCCGGGCCAGGGTGTAGAGATAGGGAAGAAGCGAGGAGCGCAGCTCCAGGTACCGGCGGCCGATGCGCTCCACGTCGGGGCCAAAGCTCCAGATCTCCTGGGGCAGGCTCCACCGGGAGGTGTGATTGCGGCAGAAGGGGTACAGGGCGCCCAGCTCCAGCCAGCGCGCCATGAGCTCTGGCGTGGGCCTGCCGAGAAAGCCGCCGATGTCCGGCCCAACCAAAGGCTGACCGGAGAGGCCCAGGTTGAGGAGCATCGGGATCGACATCCTGAGGTGCTCCCAGCTGGAGCGGTTGTCCCCGGTCCACGATCCGGCGTAGCGCTGGATCCCGGCATACCCGGAGCGGGTGAACAGGTACGGCCGCCCCTCGGGGACGAGCGCGTCCAGGCCCTCCCGGGTGGCCCGGGCCATCAGCAGCCCGTAGAGGTTGTGCACGCTCCGGTGGCCGATGGTCCCGGGACGGCCCGACTGTCCTGCTTCGCCCCGGTGCCGCACCCCGGGGGCCACGGTCCGTCGAGCCGTGAAGACCGACGGCTCGTTCATGTCGATCCAGAACCCGTCGATCCCCAGCTCGGCGTAGCCCCGGAACTGGCGCCCCCACCAGGAGCGGGCCTCCGGGAGGGTGAAGTCTGGAAAGGCCGCGGGCCCGGGCCAGACGGGGCTGTGGTGCACCCGGCCCCGCCGGTCCGTGCAGAGCAGGCCCCGGGCCGCCCCTTCGCGGTACAGGGCATAGTCCGGGTCGCGCTTGATCCCCGGGTCGGCGATCACGATGACCCGGAACCCCTGCGCGTGCAGCTCCCGAACCATGGCGGCGGGGTCCGGGAAGCGCTCCCGGCTCCAGGTGAAGCAGCGGTACCCCTCCATGTGCCCGATGTCCAGGTGGATCGCGTCGCAGGGAAGCCCCCGGCGCCGGAACTCCCGGGCCGTCGCCAGGACCTTCTCCTGGGACTCCTCCGGGTCCCAGCGGGAGTGGTGGTGCCCGAGCATCCAGCGGGGCGGCAGGGGCGATCGGCCCGTGAGCAGGGTGAGCTGCTCGAGCACCTCCGGCAGGGTCGGCCCGGCCAGGACGTAGTAGACCAGGGGCCCGCCGGCTGCGGCGTATCGGGTCTCGGGATTGGGGCCCTCGCCGCCTACCCGGAAGACCGCGTAGTGGGGGTTGTCAAAGAACAGCGCATGGGCGGATCCGTCACTGCGGACGGCGATCTGCAGGGGGCAAGACTGGTAGATGGGGTCCGAGCGCCGTCCCATGTCGGCGTTGTCGGTGTTCCACATGATCCGACGCCGGCCGTTGTGGAACAGGCCGCCGGTCTTCTCCCCAAAGCCCAGGTACAGCTCGGGCTCCGGCGAGCGCTTGCGGGAGGCGACCCAGCCGCGCCGGGAGGAGGGCGGAGCGGAGTCCCGGTGCAGGATCCGGCCGGCGAAATGGAACTCGAGGCGTCCCGTCCGCTCTTCCACCAGGGCCCCGAGGCCCGGCTCCTCCCCGGCGATCCTAAGAGTCCCTCCGCCGGCCGCTTGCGCCCGCAGGGGGTGGGTCTCGAGGCAGACCACGCTCTCGGAACGGTAGGGGGGCGTGCCGGGCCCGGCCACGATCACCCGCCAGATCCGGGACGTGACGGCGCGGATTTCGATGCGTCCCCGGGAGCACGCCGCCTCGACTTCCCCATCGGGTCCCTCGGCCCAGGCGACGACGGGCCCTACCCCCGGGCGCCGCGGCGGCGGCACCCTCAGGTTGAGGAGCGGCTGGGTGAGGTTCGTCGTGAGCTTGACCTCGAGCCAGTCGAGGAGGGTGCGGGGCATCTCAGCACCGCCGGCGGCCAGCCGAGCGGCCGGGCACTACAGCCTCCCTGAACGGATGATCCCGATCAGGAACCAGACGCCCAGGATGATGGCGATGCCGAAGCCGGCGACCCCCAGTATCGGCATGCCGAACAGGATCGGCTGGGACGCCCCTCGCAGGAAGAACGAGGAGCCGACCAGGATGCCGGCGATCACCACGGCGAAGGACAGCCGGTTGACCGAGCGGTCTACCTCCCGGATCCTCTCGTCGAAGTCCTCGATGTCGAAGGTGAGCTTGAGTCTTCCGGAGCGAAGCTTCTTCAGGATCTCGTAGGTGTCGTAGGGCAGGGCACGGACCAGGCGGCCGGTATCCTCGACCATGTCGAAGATCTTGTCCTTGTCCGCCCACTCCCGCAGGCGTCCCAGACGGACCCGCTCGACGAAGGGCCTGGCCACGGACACCACATCGAACTCAGGGTCCAGGCTCTTGCCCAGGCTCTCCACGGTGACGATGACCTTGAGGGTCAGGGCCAGGTCCACGGGCAGGGAGATGCGGTAGCGCCGGATGATGGCGCTCAGGTCCAGGAGCATCCTGCCCACGGACAGCTGGGCCAGGGGCATGTGATGGTAGTAGTGGATGAGCCGCGACAGGTCCTGGCTGAGCTCGCTGCGGCTGCGCTGGGTGGTCTCGGTGAGCAGCTCGAGGTTGTAGAAGACCCGCAGGAGCTTGTCCGGATCCTGGGAAATGAAGGCCACCAGCATTCCCACGAGAGCCTGCTTGAGCTCCTGGTCCAGCAGGCCGACCATGCCGAAGTCCAGGGGCACCAGCACGCCGTCCTGCCGGACGATGAAATTGGCCGGATGGGGATCGGCGTTGTAGATGCCGTGCTCGAAGACCTGGGTCAGCACGTAGCGGGCTCCCACCGCGGCGATGCTCCGGGTGTCTATTCCAGACTGGTCAAACAGCGAATCGTCGGACAGGCGCACCCCCTCGATGAACTCCATGGTGAGCAGGCACTCGGAGCTCAGATCCCAGAGCACCTCGGGGACGTGGATGGCCGGCTCGCCGCGGAAGTTGCGGCGCACCAGGTCCATGGTCCGCCCTTCGTAGGCGAAGTCCAGCTCCAGGGTGATCACCTTGGCGAAGTGATCCACCAGCTGCATCGGCCGGTAGAGCCGGGCCCGGGGCAGATACCGTTCCAGCAGCGCGGCGAGGTCCGCCAGGATGGCCAGGTCGGACTGGATCAGCTCGTCGATGCCCGGGCGCTGGATCTTGAGGGCCACGGTGCGGCCCTCGCGGGTGACGCCCCGGTGAACCTGGGCGATCGAGGCGGAAGCCACCGGTTCCGGTTCGATCGAGGCGAAAGAGGCGCGCCAGGGGCCCCCCAACGCCTGCTCGAGGACCGGCTCGAGCTTGTCGAAGGGCAGCGGGGC
>Ga0068714_10007846_pt1 | contig 10183 bp, 7 predicted proteins | sample MTBNYHSulfiMetaG_FD_62988 | JGI IMG/M metagenome (GOLD analysis project Ga0068714, IMG submission 62988) | Enrichment culture microbial communities from rom New York Harbor, USA that are MTBE-degrading - MTBE-NYH (New York Harbor Sulfidogenic)... | ecosystem: Environmental > Aquatic > Marine >...
GCGCCGGACTACAGGCTCGCTGACCTGGACGCCGGTGCTCCGAAGAGCCGGATGTGAGGCCCACAAGTCCGGTTCTGTGAGAGCTGGGGGAGGGTAACCTCCCCCGGCTACTCGACATCTTCACCGGTTGTGGAAGATCGTCCCTCCTCCGTCGCTCGTCCCCACTCACATGGCGCGCTCCAACCCCGGCCGTCATGGTTGTCGCGGCGGAGAGCTCGTGTCAACAGACCCTGAGCAGCACTGTCGGGACTGTGCAGGGCAGGGATCTGAGGCTCGGGTTCGGGGTGCGGGCGGCCGGCGGCTGGCAGCGGGATCGGGATCGAGGGTGCGACGAGCCCGACTCCGCTCCCCGTCACCCGAGCCCCGCCGCCCGCAGCCCGCCGCCTGTCATCCGGGATCGGGCGGCCGGCGGCGGGGAGCGGGGCCAGGATCGGGCGCGGGCCGCTGTTCGTCGGCGGCTGGGCGCTGCAGCAGCTGTGGCTGTTCTGGGTGGCGCCGATCCTCGGCGGCGCCGTCGCCGGTTTCGCGGCGAGGTGGCTGACCCCCGAGGAGGAGTAGGCGCGGTTCTATTTTCGTGCCGCGTCGGCGCGAGTCGCCGTCAGTCCTCCCAGGCGAGCTTCAGCTTCTCGGAGTAGGGGTTCAGGGTGACCCGCAGCGTTCGGGTCTCGCCCGGCCGCAGCCGGCCCTCGACGGCGGCGCGGGCGTCGACCCCCATCGAGCGGCCGTGGATGTGGGCGAGGCCGAGCGCGGGGTCCTCGCCGATGTCGAAGACCGTGACGATGTTGGGGTGGGACAGGCGCCCCGCGGCCCGCGCCTCGTTCAGGAAACGTTGCCTCGCGGCCTCATGGTCTCCCCCACCAAGGGTCCTGCGGACCACCTTGAGCGCCACGCGCCGGTCCACGACCGGGTCGTAGGCGAGGTAGACAGAACCCATCGAACCCCGGCCGAGGAGGCCCTCGACCACGTATCGGCCGACGCGCTCGAGCTGATCCACAGAGGGATTCTGCGTGACGGCGGTGGCAGGCGCGGCTCGCGACCGGCTGAAGTTCACCGCCGACGGCAACGGACTGCTGGTCGGCACCGACGCCGGGCTCTACGCCCTCTGGCTCGACCAGCCGCGACCTGTCCGCGGGCGGCTGCGGAAGGCGGTTTCGGGGGCGAGCTCGCCGCGCGCGCTGCCGCGAGGTCAGCGCGCGACCGGGAGGGCGAAGCTGAAGGTGGCGCCACGCCCCTTGTCGCTGCGCACCCAGATGCGGCCGCCGTGCATCGCCACGATACCGCGGGCGATGGCGAGGCCGAGCCCGGTGCTGGTCTCGCCGCCGGTGGGCCGGGCGCTCAGGGTCCTGAAGCTCTGGAACACCTGCGCCAGGTCCTGCTCGTCGAGGCCCTGGCCGGTGTCGTGAACGCTGGTCACCACCTCGCCGTCCACCTCGTGGGCCTCGAGCCTGACCGACCCTCCGGGGTAGGTGTACTTGACGGCGTTGCCGACCAGGTTGTCCACCACCTGCTTCACCCGCAGCGGGTCCGCGAGCACCGGCGCCGCGTCGACGGGCTCGACGGTGAGGGCGATGCCCTTGCGCTCGGCGGCCTCGCGGTGGTCCCGCTCGCTCTCGTGGAGCACGGGGCCGAGGTCGACCCGCGCCAGGACGGGTTCCACCCGCCCGGACTCGATCGCCGCCAGGTCGAGCAGCCGCTCGAGCAGCTCGAGCGCACCGTGGGCCACCACCAGCAGGCGGTCGACTCGCGCCCGCCCCTCCCGTGGGTCGAAGGCCCTCCCGTCAAGCCGGCGTGCGAGCAGCTGCGCCTCGCCGATGATCGTCGACACCGGGCTGCGGACGTCGTGGGCGGCGATGCGCAGGATCTCGCTCTTCTTGTCGTTGAGGATCCGGAGCTCGTCGAGCAGCCGGGCCTTCAGGAACGCGGATCGGAGGTGCTCCTTGAGACAGTCCAGGAGCTCGACGGCCTCGTCGTCGAACGCGTCCGTTGCGCCGTGGCTGCTCAGCACCAGCAACCCCTCGACGCGGTTTCCGACAGTCATCGTGAGGATCATCGTCGACCGCGGGGGCGCTTCCCCGTCCGCGAGCATCTCCGCCGCGGCCCGACCGTCCCCGCGGCGCACGAGCAGGATCTCCGGCCGGACCTCCTGTGCACCGGTCAGGTAGTGGCGCTGCACCTCCTCCGCGGAGCGTTCGGCGTCGCCGGGCCGATCGGGGGCCGCCCCCCATGCTGCCCGCACCCGGTAGCCGTGGGTCACGCGGTCGCGGACCAGGAACGACGCGCCGTCCGCGAGCGGGATCGCCCTGGTCTGGTCCAGGATGGTCTCGAGCAGGCCGTCGAGGTCGAGCCGGCTGTTGATCGCCCGGACGATCCCGTCGGTGCGCTCGAGCAGGGCGGTCTTGGCCGCGAGGTCGCGGGTCCGTTCCTCGACCAGGCCCTCGAGCTCGCGCCGGCGGCGCTCGAGGGCGCGCACCCGCAGCCGGTGTCCCCCGGTCAGCGCGGCCAGCGCCGCCGCGCCGAGCAGCGCGCGAAACCACCACGTCTGCCAGAACGGCGGCGTGACGGCCAGACGCAGCGCGACCTCCGGCCCGTGTCCCACGCCGTCGCAGTTGGTCGCCCTGACTCGAAGCAGGTAGTGCCCGGGGTCGAGGTTGGTGTAGGTGGCGTCCCGTCGGCGGCCGATCTCGATCCACTCGTCGTTGAACCCCTCGAGCGTGTGAGCGTAGGTGTTGCGCGCGGGGTCGGTGTAGCCCAGCGCCGCGAACTCGAAGGTCACCACGTCGTCGCGCCACGACAGGGTGAGCTCGTCCAGCAGGTGGGCCGGCCGCGGCAGCTCGAGCTCGCGGTTGAGCACCCGGACCGAGGTCAGGACCACCGGCGGGGGGTGGGGGTTCGGGGTGATCGCGTCGGGGTCGAAGCAGGTCAGGCCGTTGACCCCACCGAAGTGGAGCCGACCGTCGTCGGCGGCGAGCGCGGCCCCGAAGTTGAACTCGTTGCTCTGCAGCCCGTCGGCCGCCACGTAGTTGGTGACGGCGCCGGAGCGGGGGTCGAGGCGGGTGATCCCGCGGTTGGTGGCGAGCCAGAGCAACCCCCGCCGGTCCTCGAGCACGCCGTTGACGGTGGCGTTGGCCAGCCCCTCGGCTCGACCCCAGGACGTCACGCGGCCGGTCTCCGGGTCGACCCGGTTGACCCCGCCCCCCTGGGTCCCGGCCCACAGGGCGCCGTCGAGCCCCTCGGTCAGGAACATCACGCGGGCGTCGCTCAAACCACCCGGACCCGCGGTGACGCGGCGCACCACCCCCCGCTCCGGGTCGAATTGGTCGACTCCGTCGTCGGTGCCGACCCACAGGCGCCCGCGGCGGTCCTCGAGCAGTGCGACCACCACGCTGTCGCCCAGGCTGGTCGGGTCGTCGGGTCGGTGGTCGTAGCGGACGAAGCCCGTGGCACCGGGGGCCAGCCGGTTGAGCCCGTTCAGGGTGCCGGCCCACAGGGTGCCGCCGGAGTCCACCAGGACGGTGAGCACGGCGTTGCCGGACAGGCTCTCGGGGTCGGACGGGTGGGGCCGGAACCACTGCCGGCGGCCGGTCTCGGGCTCGAGCCGGCACAGGCCGTTCGACTCGGTCCCGACCCACAGCACGCCCGGCGGCCCGCAGGCGACGGACCACACCGCCCCCTCCGGCCACTCGGCCGGTCGCTCGGCCTGGTGTCCGAAGCGCACGAAGCCCCCATCCCCTTCCCGGCCCCCGTACAGACCGTCGTCGGTGCCCACCCAGGTCGTCCCCTCGCCGTCGCGGGCCAGGGCCCACACCTGGCGGCCCCGGAAGAGGTGGCGGAAGGGCTTGGCCGCGGTGTCGAGCCGGGCGAGCCCGGAGTCGGTCCCGGCCCACAGCACGCCCGCCCGGTCGACTGCCAGGGCGTTGACGAACCCGTCGCGGAGCGCCCCGCCGAGCGGCGCGTCGGCTTCGAACAGGTCGAAGGTGCCATCGGGTCGGGCGCGGGCCAGCCCCTCCTCGGTCCCGACCCACAGCACGCCGCCGGGGTCGACCGCCAGGGACCAGATCGAGCGAATCGGCGGGCGGCTCCCGCCGGCCACCTGCAGAGGGCGGCAGGCCAGCCCCCTCCCGTCGCGCTCGAGGCGGCACAGTCCCGCGGCGGTCGCCGCCCAGATCACGCCCGCGGAGTCCTCGCACAGGGCGCGGGTCGCCCCCCCGAGCTGTCCCCGGCCGTCCCGCTCCCGTCGCGCAACCAGCTCGAAGGAAACCTCGCCCCCATCGTCGGGTGCTCGGGTGAGCCCCTCCCTTCCTGCCGCCCACAGGGTGCCGTCCGAGTCCACCATGACCCGGGCCAGGCGGTTGAGGGTGGTCTCGAGGGCCGAGGCCGCCTCCGCGAAATCCCGCTCGAACCGGTCGGGCGGAGGGCTGCCGTCCGCGGGCAGGCCGACGCGGCACAGACCGCCGCCCGTGGCAGCCCAGAGACGGCGGTGCCGATCCTCGGCCAGGCTGAAGACCCGGGGGTCGTCGAGGCCGTCGGACCGCTCGGGGTCCGCACGGTAGGTCGTGAAGGTCTCGCTGCGGGGGTCGAAGCGGCTGAGCCCGTTCGCGGTCCCGACCCACAGCGCGCCGGCGCTGTCCTCGAGCAATGACAGGACGTAGGCGTCGGCGAGCGACCGGTCGCTGGAGGGGTCGGGGCGGAACACCCTGAAGTCATACCCGTCGAAGCGGTTCAGCCCGTCCTGGGTCCCGACCCACACGAACCCCCGCCGGTCCTGCAGGATCGCGGTGACCACGCTCTGCGAAAGGCCGTCGTCGATGCCGAGGCTCGCGAACCTCGGCTGGTGGAGAAACGGTGGTGGGGGTGCGGCCGCCGCCCGGGTGGCGATCGCGAGCAGGGCCGCGCCCAGGCCGACGGCGAAAATTCGTCCCCCCGGCCCCGATCGCGCCCGGCCTCCAACCCCGACCGTCACCTCGACCCACTCACCTCGTTGCAGCGAGCATACCGAAAACGGCAGCGGCGCGCCCCTCCCGGCCCGCGGCGCCGCCGGCGCTCGTTCGTTGCGCGAGGCGCCCCGGGCCCGGCGCGCTATACTCGAAGTGGACCGCATCAGCGTCGAGGGCGCGCGCCCATGCAACCCGGCACGGGTGCGCCGCCTCGCGAGCAGCGATGGGAGGGTGACGTGGGTTTCTTCAGCAAGATCCTCGAGAAGCTCGGGTTCGGAGGCGAGGCCGAGGCCGCGCCGGCAGTCCCGCAGCGACCGCCGGCGCCGGCGCCGGCCGCGCGACCGGTGAGCCCGGTCACGGAACCGGCCCCGCCGCCGCCGCCGGCGCCGGTCGCGGTGGTCGACGTGGTCGCCCAGCTCGAGCGGCGCGCCGCGGCGAACCCGCAGAAGCTGAACTGGCGGACCTCCATCGTCGACCTGCTGAAGCTGTTGGAGATCGACAGCAGCTACGGGGCGCGCAAGGAGCTCGCCGTCGAGCTGGGCTGCCCGGCCGAGCTCATGGCGGAGTCGGCGAAGATGAACATGTGGCTGCACAAGACGGTGCTCCAGCGCATCGCCGACAACGGCGGCAACGTGCCCCGGGACCTCCTCGACTGAGCCGGCGGCAGGTGCCGGGCGAAAGGGGACATCAGATGCAGATCGCGGACATCCTCGCCCAGATGGGCGGCCTCCGGTCGATGGCGCGGGAGCTCGGCGTCAGCGAGCAGCAGGCGCGGACCGGCGCCGAGGCGCTTCTCCCGGCCGTTCTCGGCGGGTTCAAGAAGCAGGCCACTGCCCAGCCCACGGGGCTCGCGGGCCTCGGCGGCCTGCTCGGGCAGCTGGGGGGCGGCGGGCTGCTGGACGACGTGCTCGGCCCGCAGCCGACCGACGTGGGCCGCGGCAACGACGTGCTCGGGCAGATCTTCGGCTCCAAGGACGTGAGCCGGGCGGTGGCCCAGAACGCGGCGGCGAAGTCGGGGCTCGACGTGGGGGTGCTCAAGAAGATGCTGCCGATGCTGGCGATGCTGGTCACCGGCTTGATGGCGAAGCAGGGGAGCGCGGGCGCCGCGGAGCGACCCGCGTCGGGGGGCGGCCTCCTCGGCGGCCTGCTGGGGGGCCTGATGGGTGGCCAGTCCGCAGCCGCCGGGGCCGGCTCCGGCGGCGGTGGAGGCGGGCTCGCGTCCATGCTCGACCTGGACGGGGACGGGAACCCCCTGGACGACATCCTGGGGATGATCGGCAAGGCGACGGGCTGACCCGCGCGGGGTTACTCGGGAAGCCGGAACAGCTCGTCGTCGAGCTCGGGGTCGAGCTCGACCTTCTCGATCGCGATGGTGAGCACCTCGGGCCGATCCGTGACGTGGGTTTCGACGAGGTGGGGGAAGACCAGCCCGCCCACGTCCCGGAAGTCGGAGAAGGTGTTCTCGAGCACCACGGAGTGACCGCGGACGATCCGCGTGACATCGGAGCGAACGACCTGGCGGGTCGTCACGTCGACGTAGTCGTACCGGACGGCGCCCCCCGCGAGGGTCACCTTCAGCTTGAAGGCTTCCCCGCCGGGCAAGGTCTCCCGGCCGACCAGCTCGACGACGTGCCCCTTTTCGCGCCAGTCGACGAGGGGGCCTTCGAGGTCCCGCTGGTCCACCCCACCAGCCGCGTCCACCTCCGCCGCCACCGCCTGCGGCTCGAGCTGTCCCTGCAGGGGGGCAACCTGCCAACCGGTGTCCCCGTCGTGGGCGAACACGCTTGTCGTGCCCTGGAAGTGGAACTCGAGCCGGAACATCCCCGGTCGCTTGACCTCGCGGACCACCCGGGCGACGCGACCGCCGCTGCCGGTCACCGTCCCGGTCTCCCGGATCGACTGGAGCGCCCGGAGCCGCTCGACCCCGCCGCGGGCGGCGAGGTTCGAGGCCACGACCTCGTCCACCGGCGAGGGTGAGGAGCACGCCGCGAGGAGCGTGGCGAGCAGCGGCAGCGCCTTCAGGTAACGCCTCATGGGAGCCTCCCGCTTCATGGTTGCACCCCCGGCGGCGGGGCGTCCGGGTTCTGGGGCCAGGAGGTCGGCCCGACTCCCCAGCCCCAGTAGATCGGGTCGCCGTACTCGGGCAGGCGGTCGAACTTGCGCGCCTCCCGCTCGGCCTCGGCGGCGTCGCGAGCCTTCTCCGCGTCGATCTCGGCCTGGAGGGCCTGGATCTGGGCCTCGTTTGCCCGGCGAGCCGCCTCTTCCTGGGTCTTCCGCTCCTCGAGGATCGCCTGTCGCTCACCGGGCCTCATCCACTCCCCCTCGAACTCCACGAAGCCCTGCGCCCGGTAGCTCTCCTCCTCGCTGACCCACCGTCCGCCGAGCAGGACGCGACCGAGGGCGCGGTTCGCCTCGGGGTCGTCCGGCAGGGTCTCGAGCACCTTCGAGTAGGCTTCCGCGGCCTGGCTGCCGAGGGTCCAGCCCTGGGCCCACCGCGCCAGCTCGCGCCACGCCTCGGCGTCCCCGGCGGGGATCGCCGCGGCGCGCGCGCGGTACTCCTGGAGCGGCGAGGTGCCCTCGTCGATCGAGACGACGCTCGACATGCTCGCGGCGATCACTCCCCCCCCGATGTCGACCGTTACGGAGTCAGCCGTCCGCTCGACGATCTGCCCCGTGATCCGTCCCCCCCCCTTGAGGCGGACCTCGTCCGCGAAGAGGGGAGCGGCCGCCATCGCGATGAGCACGATTCCTCGCTTCACCGAAGCCTCCCTCCTGCCGGGGGTCGCCACCGCCCCGCAGGGAGCCCGCGTCTCGTGCGCTAGCATAGCCCAGTGTCGACCCCGCTGCAGAGGTCGGCGGCCGCCACGGGTCGAACGGTAGAATGAGGTGGTCGTGGTCGTGGAGGTCCCGCCATGCGCCTCGGAAATGTGTTCTTGACCGTCGTCGTCGCCGTATTGACCGTCGCGCCGCCAGCGGGCGCGCAGCAGGAGGTCGCCATGGTTCCGTCCGAGTACGTGGTGATGCCCCACATGAAGGGCACGCTCGCCCTCCAGGTCTCCTCGATCAGCGGCCTGTGGTACCTCCCCGCCAGTGAGGCAAAGCCGGCCCAGCTGCGGGTGTCGAGCCCGGCCCTGTCGGAGGCGAAGACTCTCGCCGGCACGGACGCCGAGTCGCTGTGGGCCGCCTTCCGCGGCCGGGGCGAGGCGTTCCTGTTCCTGGGTCACATGGGGGGGACCCTGGCCGTCCCCCGGGCGCAGGTCCGCACCGCGTACTACTCCGAGGACAGCGGCACCCCGCGGCTGCGCCTCGGCTACGACGGCGACCCGAGCGGGAAGACCCTCGAGGGTGAGGAGGCGGCCGCGGTCTGGGACTCGATCCGCCACTGAGCCGAGGCTGCCTCCGCAGCCCGTCGCTCGGCGGCCGCGTTCCACAGCCAAAGCCTCATCCTGTGTCCGCGGTCAGGGCGAAGCGGTCACGACCCCCGGCAGGGCCCGGGGGTCCGACATCCCTTACTCCTCTCGGCCGGCCCGGACCTCCAGCTGGGGGAAGCTGCCGTTGCAGGAGGTGTCGCCACCGGAGAAGTTGGACCCGGTGGCGTCGGCGGTCCCGGACAGCCCGGTGCTGCCGTTGTGAGCCAGCGAGAAGACGAAGACCATTCTGCCCCCGTCCTGGTACTCCTGTGTGAAGGTGAAGCTGCTCAGGTCCGCGCCCGCTGGGAACTCGACCGTGGCGGGGAAGATGAAGTTGCACGAGGGGTGGTCGAGGTTCAGGTAGCTCATCTCGACGTACTCCACCCTGCCACTCGCGACGTCGAGGAATCCCCCGCCGCCGAACCAGCCCCAGCTGTCACCGAGCGTGAACCGGTATCGTCCGTCGACCCCGACCCCGCCGCTTCCCACCACCTGGGTCGCCAGCGTCACCGGGTCGCCGGACCCCTCGTTGACGCGCGAGGCACCGGCGATCACGCTTCCCGAGGTCACCGACACGACCATGGATGCGTCGTCGAAGGTGGCCATGCCGAAGGTGTCGAGCGAGTCGAGCCGGGGGGTGAAGGCACCGAGGGTGTACTGCCGGCTCCCGATCACGGTGCCGGCGGTGTTCACGATGCTGACCGTGACGGTCGACCCGGCGCCCGTGGCGTCGACGAGGTACACGTTGGTCCGGTAGTCGTTGTTGTGCTTGAGGCCCACCACCGAAAGGCTCTCCCCGGCGGCGATCGCGTTCTCGACCGGAATCCCCTGGAACCCCTGACCGAATTCGGTCCCGCCGGCCGTGTTGAGGATCGCCGCGTTGGCCACCAGAGGTTGACTCGACGCGACGCCGATCGCGCCTGTGCCGCTGCTCAGACCGAAGGTCTCGAGAATCACGTCGTCGAGCACCAACGTGGCGCCCGGAGCGATGGAGACGACCCGGCTTGGCGGGTTGGGGTTGGCTTCTGCGCGGTTGAACCAGTACAGGGTCACGGTCGCTGTCCCACTGCCGGTGTTGCGCAGGTAGAGCCTCGTCAGCCACACCGAGCTCGCGGCGCCTGCGCCGCGGGCAGCCGCCGGGATCAGGATGTCCAGCTGAGGTGACGCTGCGCTGTCGTCGTCGACGATGGTGCACTGCCCGCGCCCGCGGCCGATGGCCGCGCCGGAGGCGTTGCTGAGGTCCACGTAGAAGACCTCGTTGGCCTCGACGACGGTGTCCCCGTACACGGTGATTGAGACCGGCTTCGTCGTCTCGCCGGGCGAGAACGTGAGCGTGCCGGACCCGGGCGCGTAGTCCGAGCTGGTGGCCGTGCCGTCGGCTGTGGCCCACCCCACGGTCACCGTGCTCGAGCTCGCCGGGCTGAGGCTGACCTGGAAGTTGGCCATCACCGTCCCGCTGTCGCCCTCGACCACCGTGGTGTCGTTGATGCTCAGGGACGGCGTGCCTCCGACGAGGGACGCGGACCAGGAGACCCCGTTGAGGTAGCAGCAGCCTCCCGTGACTCCGGTCTTGAAGGCCAGGTCGAACGTGCCGGCGACACTCGACCCCGTGAACACGCCCGAAATGCGGATGTTGGTCGAGTACGGGGCGGAGGGGCAGGACGCGTCGCCGCAGGCGAAGGAGCCGCTCGGCGCCACGGCGCAGGTCATGCCGAAGGTCTCGGTGTCGCCGCTCGAGCTGCCGCACGCCCAGTACACCCTGTAGCCGGTGATCACGCCGCCGGAAACCGTCAGACTGATGGACCTCCCCTGGTCGGTGGTCCCCTCGTACCTGCCGTC
>Ga0068714_10007848_pt1 | contig 10182 bp, 6 predicted proteins | sample MTBNYHSulfiMetaG_FD_62988 | JGI IMG/M metagenome (GOLD analysis project Ga0068714, IMG submission 62988) | Enrichment culture microbial communities from rom New York Harbor, USA that are MTBE-degrading - MTBE-NYH (New York Harbor Sulfidogenic)... | ecosystem: Environmental > Aquatic > Marine >...
GGTGTGCGGTCATGCCGGACTCTTCGGCACGGCAGAGGAGTTATACGGCCTGCTTAAGATGATATTAAAGGCCTATCAGGGAGAAACAGAGACGGGAATCTTTAGCCGCGAATTGATGTCGGTTTTTCTGGCGCGGCAGGGGTCGCCTCGTGGAACCACCTGGGCGCTGGGCTTTGATACCCCATCAGAAGAGGGATCGAGCGCCGGGCGATATTTTTCTCGGAAAAGTGTCGGACACCTTGGGTTTACCGGCGTGTCTTTCTGGATGGACCTGGAGAGAGAGATAATCATTCTCCTCCTTACCAACCGTATCCACCCCAGCCGGACCAATGAAAAAATAAAGGCCTTCCGGCCGCTCATCCATGATGCTATAATGAAAGCCCTTCCGGGAATTTGAGATTTGAAATTTAAAATTTGAGATTTATTTAGGGGAAGGCATTAATGATGCGTTGTGAGGAAATGTGCAGGGAGATTCGGAATAAATACATTATACCGGGCGATCATGCCGGGAGCAATTATTTTGCGGCCATTTCTGAACTGGTCAGGTTAAGGAATACAGATCCGGAGAACAGGGCCTTTTACCAGAAGGAGATCGACAGTATTTATTCACTGGTCAGGGACGAAATCCTGACCTCCCAGGCTAGGCCCATATCGCCGGTCAAATTCGGGACATCGGGTTGGCGCGGCATCATCGGGAAAGACCTGACGGTCAAGTCGGTAAGCCAGGTGACCCAGGCCATAGTTGATATGTACAAAAGTTTGGACAACGGTTCGGCGTTGGGTTCGAGTCTGGGGGTGGGGAGTTATAAAGGGTCCAGAGAACGCGGCTGTGTCCTGGGCCATGACAATCGCTTTGGCGGTGAGATATTTGCCCAGGCCGTGGCGGAGGTATTGACCGCCCACGGCTTCCGGGTTCATTTTGCCGGTGAGTCCACCACCGGTGTCCTTTCTGCTGCGGTTATGGAACTGGGAGCGGCCTTTTCCTGCAATCTGACACCGAGTCATAACCCCCTGGAGTATGGCGGTTTTAAATTTAATGCGGCTGACGCCGGTCCGGCCGCGCCTGAGATCACAAAGTTTATCCAGGAGAAGGCGCAAGAAATCATCGAGGGAGATATGCCGGTAGAGAAAGGCGTTGACTCCGCTCTCATAAGCCCGTTTAATGCCCTGGAGGTCTGGAAGGGTCTGATCAGAAAAAATAAGGCCATCCACCATATTGATTATGATGCCGTCATTGAAGAGTTTGGCCGGAGAGATGATATTGTACTAGCCGTGGACTGCGTCCACGGCGCCAGCCGCATACACATCAGAGACCTTTTGGGCGGGGCTTCAACTGACCGATTAATCATTCTCCGTGGAGAAGATGACCCCACGTTTGGTGGCGTGGCCCCGGAGCCGTCCAGCAAAAACATGCGGTTGGTAAACGAGGCGCTTAAGGCCCACAAGGAGAGGTTAAAACTTGGGGTTATCATAGACCCCGATGCAGACCGCATCCGTTTTACCGACGGCCGGGTAGAGATCGAGATGAATCAATTCGGGGCCCTGGCTTACTATTATATGCACGAGGTCAAAGGCATTAAGGGCCTGGTGGCGAAAACGGTGGCTACCAGCAATTTTGCCAATGCCATAGCCGCCCAATTGGGCGAGGAGGTCTTTGAGCCCATGGTTGGGTTTAAGGAATTTAAGCCGGTTATAGACCGGGCCGTAGTCTGTTTTGAAGAGAGCGACGGTATTACCATAAAGGGGCATACCCCGGAAAAGGACGCCTATATAGGGCTTATCCTGGCCCTGGCCATGACCCTTCATCTCGATCAGAATCTGGGCCAGTATCTGGCCGAGGTGCAAGGTAAGTTCGGCCATTTCCATGCCGCCCGGGATGCCGTGGTCGTTTCGCAGCAGGGAGAAGAATTATCGGCCACCCTGAGCGCCTTATCCCGGTATGTAACCGGCACGAGATTAAAGGTCGGTACCGATGAAAAGGTTATCAGCCGGCTCATAGATATCGACGGCTATAAGATGGTTTTTGAAGACGGGAGCTGGCTTTTAATACGGCCTTCCGGTACGGAGCCTAAGGTCAGATTTTACGTGGAGGCCCGCAGCGAAGAGGGCAAAAAAGACCTGTTCGATACGGCCGGGGGGCTGTTGAGGGAGATCGGGTTGATTTAAGCTCTCAGCTATCAGCAGTCAGTAAAAAAGATAAACAAGGTTTGCTTAGACACCCATTAGTTTCTTCGCTTCACAGCTTGCGCAACGACCCTCTTGGGGCTCACAGGTGGGGAATGTTTGCCCCTTCCAGCCACTAAAGGGCTGGCTTTCCCCTTCCTGCTCGCCCTCGATGGGTACCCCGCTGCTCCAGCAAGTTTCGCTCAGAAACATAAGGGGTTCCCTAAAAACTAAGGTATTATCCGAAAAGCTGACCGCTGAATGCTGATAGCTGACGGCTGAAAGCTTTTTAGAGATGGAGTGATTATATGCCTGACTTAGATATGAGCTTAAATAATGTGCCTGAAAAGGTGCAGAGTGTCCATCTTATGGGTATCTGCGGGACAGGCATGGGCGCTTTGACCGGGATGCTTAAGGAAAAAGGCCTTGAGGTCACCGGTTCCGATACCCAGGTCTATCCGCCTATGAGCACTTTTTTGGCCTCGCTCGGTATCAAAATCTTTCAGGGCTATAGCCCTGATAACTTAAATCACCATCCGGACCTGGTCATTGTCGGCAACGTGATCCGCCGCGAAAATGAAGAGGTATGCGGCCTGGCCGAAAGGAAGATACCCTTTGTCTCTTTTCCCCAGGCGTTGAGACACCTTTTCTTAAAGGGAAAAATCCCGCTGGTGGTGGCCGGAACCCACGGGAAGACTACTACGGCCTCCATTCTGGCGGCCATACTGGAACATGCCGGGTCGGACCCTGGTTTCATGATCGGGGGTATCGTCAAGGGGTTTGGGCGCAACTATAAGCTGGGCAATGGCCCTTATTTTGTAATAGAGGGCGATGAATATGACACGGCCTTTTTTGACAAGGGTCCCAAGTTTCTGCACTACCAGCCCCATATAGCCATATTGACCAGCGTGGAGTTCGATCATGCCGATATCTATCGGGATCTGGCAGAGGTAAAGGATGCCTTCCGGCGTTTTGTCCGGATTATCCCGGCGTCAGGCGCCTTGGTGGCGCATACCGAGGACGGGATAGTAAGGGAGGTTATTAAGGATGCCCCCTGCCCGGTTATAGGATACGGTGAAGACAAGGGGTTGACATGGACCCTGGCAGGTTGCCTGACTGAAGGAGAAGGAGTGAAGGTTTCCGTTAAAAAAGAGGGCGGATTTTATGCCGAATTCATCAGCCCGCTTATAGGCAGGCACAATGCCCTGAACACCCTGGCGGTCATAGCGGTGTTGGACAGGATAGGCCTTTCGCCGGAGGCGATTCAGGCCGGACTGTCTTCCTTTCAGGGGGTATGCCGCAGGCAGGAGGTAAGGGGTATAAAGAATGGTGTCACGGTCATAGACGATTTTGCCCATCACCCTACGGCCGTGCGCGAAACCCTTCTGGCCCTCAGGGCTGCTTATCCGGGGAGGCGTTTGATAGCGGTTTTTGAACCAAGAACCAATTCCAGCCGTCGCAAGGTATTTCAGGATGATTACGCCCTTTCATTTGATGCGGCTGATTCCATAATTGTGCGTGAACCGCCTGGTCTGGAAAATATCCCGGAACAGGATCGCTTCTCTTCCAGGAACCTGGTTGAGGATTTAAAGACACGGGGCCGGACCGCCTATTATTTTCCCGACACAGACGGCATATTAGGATTTTTGAAGGAACATGCCGGGGGAGGGGATGTAATTGCCATTATGTCCAACGGCGGTTTTGACAATATCCATGAAAAATTGCTGGCTATTTTATAAGGTTACGAAATGAGGCCTCATTCAAATTTCGCTTGACAAATATAAGTGATGGTTATAAAAGAGTCGCAGCTAAAGGTATAAGGGGGAGGCTTGACCGAGATGTCTGAAGAGCACGCAACGAGTGGTGGAAGAGAAGGGGGACACAAGCAGGCCGGCGGGGGGTTAGGTATGCTGGCTGCTGGTTTTGTAGTAGCCATTGTGGTTGGCTGGCTTCTTTATCCGGCTATTGTCATGTCTTCGAAGCCTCAACCCATTAATTTCAACCATAAGGCGCACGGCGCAGAAGGAGCGGGATTAGCCTGTGACGGTTGCCATACGTTTCGTGAAGATGGCAGCTTTACCGGCATCCCCAGGCTGGATAACTGTATCCAGTGCCATGAATCAGCACAGGGCGAGAGTCCGGAAGAGGCCAAGTTGGTCGAACAGTATGTCACGCCCAACAAGGAGATACCGTGGCTTAGTTATTCCTATCAGCCATTGTGTGTCTTCTTTTCCCATGCCGCCCATGTCAAGATGGCCCAACTGGAATGCACGACATGCCATGAGGATATGAGCAAATCCAGTAGCAGTCCTCCGGTAAAGGTCTATAGAATATCAGGTTACAGCAAGAATACCATGTCCATGGAAGCGTGTGAGGATTGCCACGCCAAAAAGGGCACGAGCAACGCCTGTTTTGTGTGTCATAAATGATGTTGGGAGCTTGTTTAACCAAAAGTCTTAAAGAGGGTTAACCTATGAAATTAGATCGTAGAGGATTCCTGAAATTTGCTGCTGGGGGTGTGATAGGGACCCTGGCCACGCCCATACCCTGGGACCTGCTCGATGAATCGGCTAAATTTACCGACCTTTGGGCCCCGGAGCCCGCAAAGGGACCGTCTTCATTTGTTCATAGCACCTGCCGGCTTTGCCCGGGAGGCTGCGGTATAACTCTGCGGCTGGTTGAGGACAAATCGGGCCGCGATGAGTGGCGGGGCTGGCATCATAAAGAATTTATAGACAGGCGCAGGCTTCCGGCAGTGCCGCTTCGGGCGGTTAAGATTGCCGGTAACCCTGACCACCCGGTAAACCGCGGCGGGATTTGCCCGCTGGGAGCGGCCGGCTTGCAGCTCTTATACGGGACAAACCGTATAACCGCTCCGCTTAAGAGGACAAATCCCAAGGGAGAAGGCGAGGCCGCATGGGAAAAGATTACATGGGATGAAGCCCTCAATATAGTGACCGGAAAATTAAGGGAAATACGGGAAGCCGGCAATTCGCATACGGTAGCCTGTATCCTGGATAACAAAAAAGGACTGACCGCGGAATTAATAGACCGGTTTTTCCGCGCCTATGGTTCTCCCAACGTGATTACTATGCCCTCACAGGAGGATGTTGAGACCGTAGGCCTGTCATTGATGCAGGGAACAGGCGGGCACCTGGCCTATGACCTGGAAAACAGCAAGTACGTCTTGTCCTTTGGGGCGGCATTGCTGGAGGGCTGGGGCGCCCCGGTCCATAACATGATGGTGTTTGGAAAATGGCAGGAGGCGAATGAGCATACCCTGGTCCAGATAGAACCAAACTGTTCCATTACTGCCTCCAAGGCTGATAAATGGCTGGCGGTAAAACCGGGGACTGAGGCTGCCTTGGCCCTGGGCATGGCTAACGTCATTGTTACGGAAGGGTTATATGACCATTCATCCGTCGCACGTTGCCAGGGATTTGAAGGATTCAAGGCGCTCCTTGAGAGTGAATATGATCCCCGTAAGGTCTCAGAGATAACAGGAATACCGGCGAACGTCATTGCCAATACAGCCCGTGCCTTTGCCGTGACGAGGCCTGCGGTTGCGGTCTATGGCCGCGGCCAGGGAGTGATGTCCGGCAACCTGGCGGAATTTATGAGCATCTATAGCCTCAATGCCCTGGTGGGCAGTATCGGCGCAAAGGGCGGGGTGGTTGTACAGCGGGAGGTGCCGTTTAGTTCATGGCCGGCGCTGGCAACAGATGCGGTAGCCCAGCAGGGACTCGCCCAGCCACGGATCGATGGGGAAGGCGGGGAGATTAAGCATGGCGTTTGCATGTCGCATAACTTGACCGCAGCGCTTAAGAGTGGCGCGGTTAATGCCCTGGTAGTCCACGAAGCCAATCCGTGCTATGCGCTGCCCGGGGCCAATAAGTTCGAGGAAGCGGCGGCGAAAGTGCCCTTTGTGGTGGCCCTTACGAGTTGTATGAATGAAACCGCCCGGTCGGCAGATATTATTTTGCCGGTTGCTTCTTATCTGGAAAGGCTGGAGGATGTAACTTCGGCGGCCCGGGTTCCTTACGCCTCCATGAGTTTGACCCGGCCCGTTCTGGCTAATGTGCCTGAGGCCAGGCACTCCGGAGATGTCTTTCTGACTTTGGCCAGGGCCATGGGCGGAAGCGTCAGCAGTTCGCTTCCCTGGGATAACTTCGAGACCTTGCTCAAGGAAAAAGTCGGTGGAATTTTTGCCTCCAGACGCGGCCGGATCGGAGATCAGGAAGTGGCCATGCTCGGCTCGTCAGATGAGCTATGGGAAGGTCTCAATGCCGGGAAGTGCTGGTATGAGGAGCCGATATTTGGAGGCGGGGGGCTTACGTTTAGTCCTCAGGGCCGGACACCGCGCCTTGAGCCGGTAAGCTGGATGAAGGCTTCTCGAGAGTTTCCGATGCTTTTGGTGGCTTATGAGAATATCAATATAGCAAATCGCAGGGCAGTGGACACGCTACCCTATCTAACGAAAAATATAGACAACACTGTCCTTCAGAAACATGACCTTTTGGTTCGGGTAAATCCAGAGACGGCCGGCCGGTTGAGACTGGTTGAAGGGGATGCGGCCACAGTTCAATGTCCTGCCGGAAGATTATCAGTTCGTGTTCACATGGATGTGGGTATGATGCCGGATGTTATCGGCATCCCCCTCGGACTGGGACATAGCAACGATGACCCGTTTTTGACTGGAAAAGGCGTTAATGCCTATGAGGTACTCGAGCCGGAATTAGACCCGGTGACTGGCCTGGCTGTGTGGTGGGGAACGCGGGCTAAACTTATAAAAGTATGAGGTTGAGATATGAGTGAGCATCATGAGGTCGCCAGCAAAGAAAAATACGGCATGGTTATTGACCTGGATAAGTGTACGGGCTGTGGCACATGTACGGTAGCCTGTCTTTCAGAGAATAACCATTACGTTCGGGAAGATGAGTCGGACAAACTCCATAGCGTTACCTGGATGAAGGTCTATAAGGTAACAAACGGGGAGCCGTTTCCAAATACAAAGGTGGCTTTCATCCCACGTCCCTGTATGCACTGCGATCACCATACACCGTGCGTTTCAGTGTGTCCGGTCATGGCTACAGACTACAATCCATTGACCGGCATTGTCAGTCAGATTTACACCAGATGTATAGGTTGCCGGTACTGCGTGGGGGCCTGCCCTTACCATGCCCGATATTTCAACTGGTGGGATCCGGTATGGCCGGAAGGTATGCATAAGTTATTGAACCCGGATATGTCCCCGCGTATGCGCGGTGTGGTGGAAAAATGCAGCTTTTGCAATCACCGGCAACAAAAGGCCAAAGATAAAGCCTACGTGGAAGGCCGGAAGGAACTGAAGGATGGCGAATATGTGACTGCCTGCGCCGAGGCCTGTCCCACCGGGGCTATTACCTTCGGCAACATGAAAGATCCGGAAAGCGCCGTAGCCAAACTTATTAAGAGTCCGGGGGCCTTCCGGTTGCTTGAGAAGCTGGGCACTGAGCCGAAGGTCTATTATTTGAGCAGTGAGTCCTGGATCAGAGAATTAGCGGATAATGCGTTGGGGAGAAAGAGGACGGGCGGTCTGGCTTAAAAACAAGAGTTAAATCCTGATTTTTGGTTGAAAAGAGGGGAAGTATATGGATCGTGCATGGATACCAGAAGGGGTTCAAAGATGTGGCGCCGGGGCCTTTTTTTCATGGATGGCGCTTTGGTTGTTCGTGCTGGGTGCTGCCGTAAGTACAGCCCTGTTGATACTCTGGAAGGGCCTGAATCAGACGAATATGAATGATTACTTCGGGTTCGGCGCCTGGATCACTGTCGATTTAGGGGTAATCGCCCTTGGAGCCGGGGCCTTTTTCAGCGGCTTTCTTACCTACGTGGTACGGGTAAAGGAACTCAAGGCCCTTATTAATTTTGCCGTTATCATCGGGTTCATCTGTTACAGTAGCGCTCTATTGATACTGACCCTAGATATCGGCCAGCCGCTTCGGGGTTGGTTTGGTTACTGGTTCCCAAACATCCACTCCATGCTGACCGAAGTTATCTTTTGCATCACCCTGTATTTTACGGTTTTGACTATTGAGTATGTACCCTTAATCCTCGAAAACCGGAAGATATATGCTAATCCGGTGGCACACACCCTGAGCCACAATTTTCATGAGGCCATGGCCATCTTCGCGGCCATAGGCACATTCCTTTCCTTTTTCCATCAAGGTTCTTTGGGCGGCATGTATGGCGTAATGTATGCCCGGCCGTTTGCCTTCCGGGAAGGCTTTTTTGTCTGGCCGTGGACATTCTTCCTCTTTATCTTCTCGGCGATTTCCACCGGACCAACGTTCACCGTTCTTGTCACCATGATCTTGCAGAAGGTGACAAAAAAACGGCTTGTACCCCGGGAGTCGCTTTCTGTCCTGGCCAAGATAGCTGGTTGGTTGCTTTGTGGTTATGTTATTGCGAAGACAGTGGATACCTATTACTGGGCTACGCATATCCTCCCGGCTAGAGGGCTTACCTTTGCCGAGCAGTACCATGGATACCAGTATGGTATGTGGCTGCCGTTTGTAGAGATTGGTTTGTGTGGTGTAATCCCGGCCCTTATCCTTATCATCCGCCGCCTGCGCGAGAATGACAAATGGCTGGCACTTGCCTGTGTCCTGGCTTCGACCGGCGTGGTTCTTAACCGCTTTATCTTTACTGTGCAGACGCTGGCCATGCCCGTGTATCCATTTGACAAGTGGTATACCTACTTCCCGAGCTGGCAGGAATGGATGACTTCACTGGCCGTAATTGCTTATGGCGCCTTGATTATCTCTCTTTCCTATCGTTACCTGCCGGTATTTCCGTATGAAAGGGATTTGAATCCGCCGGCCAGATAGATTTATAAATCTTTTAAAGTACACGGTAGGCCTGCTTTATATCAATAAAGCAGGCCTTTTTTGTGGCCGGCGGTTATTGCCGCCAGATTATGGTGTCTTTCTTATAATGAGTGTCGTCTCTAGAGGGGTGGTCAAGATTATAATGCAGCCCCCGGCTTTCCTTACGCAGGAGGGCACAGGTGACGATCAATTCCGCTACAGTGGCCAGGTTGCGCAGTTCTAAGAAATCCCCGGTTATTATGTAATCCCAGTAATGTTGCTGTATCTCTTTTTGTATAAACTCGAGACGTTTTTGGGCCAGGGCCAGGCGTTTGTCTGTCCGCACAATGCCTACATAGTTCCACATGAGACGGCGTATCCCGTCCCAGTTGTGAGATATAAGTACCGATTCCTGCAGGTCCACGGCTCCACCCGGATCCCAGGGCGGAACTGAGGGCGGAGTATAGGAAGATTGCCCTATCTCTTCGATGGATGAAAGTAAGGCCTGATGGGCAAAGACGACCGCTTCCAGCAGGGAATTAGAGGCCAGGCGATTTGCTCCATGCAGCCCGGTGCAGGCGGTTTCGCCTATGGCGTAAAGGCCGCTGATACTGCTTCGGGCATAAATATCGGTTAATATACCTCCACACATGTAATGGGCGGCGGGTACGACCGGAATGGCTTCTTTGGTGATGTCAATGCCCAGAGAGAGGCATTTCTGATAGATATTGGGGAAACGATTCCTGATAAAATCCGCCGGGCGGTGACTGATATCCAGATAGACGCAATCATCGCCACTCTTTTTGAGCTCGGCATCTATAGCACGGGCCACAGTATCCCGCAGGGCCAGGTCTTTTAGGGAATCATATTTTTCCATAAAGGCCTGTCCGTGTTTATCAAGCAGGATGCCTCCTTCCCCCCGGACGGCCTCTGAGATAAGAAAGTTCTTGGCCTTGGGGTGATAGAGGCAGGTGGGATGAAATTGAACAAATTCCATGTTGGCCATCCTGGCCCCAGCCCGGTAGGCCATGGCCATGCCGTCCCCCGTGGCGATGTCCGGATTGCTGGTGTAGAGGTAAACCTTTCCGGCCCCGCCCGTGCAGAGGAGGGTTATCCTGGACAGTAAGGTATGGATTGACCCTGTCTCGGTGTCCAGAACGTAGGCCCCAAA
>Ga0068714_10007850_pt1 | contig 10177 bp, 9 predicted proteins | sample MTBNYHSulfiMetaG_FD_62988 | JGI IMG/M metagenome (GOLD analysis project Ga0068714, IMG submission 62988) | Enrichment culture microbial communities from rom New York Harbor, USA that are MTBE-degrading - MTBE-NYH (New York Harbor Sulfidogenic)... | ecosystem: Environmental > Aquatic > Marine >...
GTCCCTGGTCAGACGAAGCTTCTCCACGGCGCAGCGGGACGAGGGGCTGACGTATGCCCGGGCTTCGCCCAAGCGGGTGATTCCCTGCTCCTGCAGGCGGCCCACCAGGGTGACGAAGACGTGCCCGGCCGCATGGGCGTCGGCCAGGGCGCGGTGGCAGGCAGCCACTGGAGCTCCCAAGGCTTCGGCGACTGTGTACAGCCGGTAGTTGGGTAGGCCGGGCGCCAGCGCGCGCGCCAAGGGCAGCGTGTCAATGGCGCCGTCACCCAGTATCCGCCCTTTGAGGCGGCGCAGCTCGTAGTTGAGAAAGCCGACGTCGAAGGGGGCGTTGTGAGCAACGATCACCGCTCCTTCGATGAACTCCAACAGCCCGGGAATGACCTCCTCGATACGGGGAGCGCCCGCCACCATCTCCTGGGTAATGCCGGTAATCTGGGTGATCACCGGGGGGATGGGCCGCATTGGATTGACAAGCGTGCTGAAACGCCCGACCTCCCGGAACCCTTCGATCCTCACGGCCCCTATCTCGGTGATCTTGCTTATTCCCGGCCGAGCTCCGGTTGTCTCCAGGTCGAGCGCCACGAAGGGGACATCGGCCAGGTCGGGGTCGGGGAACTCCCAATGGGCAAGGGAGACCAGCGCAGTTTCGCCTGCGCTCCAGCAAAATCGCCGGTCATCCTGGACAAGGGCGGCGAGAATCTCTCGGCAGAGAGGCGCCGGGGCGCCCGGCGAGGCGATGAGCATGCGGGCCGCCTCGACCGCATCAAGAGGCTCTCCACGTACCAGCAGGGTTTCGTGGAGTCTGTCGGCCACCGCAAGCGAAAGTTGAAGCTGCATCGGCGGCCGGCTACATCCTGTAGAAGGAGGGCTTCCTTGAAAAGGGCAGACTCATCCTGGACAATACTAGCACCCTGCGAGCGGGTGCACGCGGGAAGCCGAATGGTAGGTGACAAGTGCTGGACAAAACACAGATCGAGGCGATATTGCCCCACCGCGACCCCTTTCTGCTGATCGACCGCGTGATCGATCTGGTTCCCGGGGAGTACGCGGTAGCGGAAAAAGACATCTTGGCTACCGAGGACGTGTTCCGCGGTCACTTCCCCGGGCACCCGGTCTTCCCCGGGGTGCTGCAGCTAGAGGCGCTGGCACAGACAGGTGCTGTGGCGGTTCTTTCTCAGCCCGAAGCCCGGGGCAAGATAGTCCTCTTCGCTCGGGCCGACGAGGTTAGGTTCCGTCGGGCCGTGGTTCCGGGCGATACGCTGCGGCTGGAGATGCGCCTCACCAAGAGCCGGGGGCCGGTCGGCAGGGGAGAGGGCCAAGCCTTCGTAGGCTCCGACCTTGCCTGCAGCGGCACGCTCACCTTCGCCCTCACCGAGCCATAACCCATGCCTTCTAGAGAACCTGCTCCCCTGGGGGGGAGACCGGTCACCATCGCCGGACTCGGTATTCATCTTCCCGCGAAGATCGTCACCAACGACGATCTCGCGGCGGTCTTGGACACCTCCGACGAGTGGATCAAGCAGCGCACGGGCATCAGGGCGCGCCGGGTGGCCGAGCCCGAGCAGAGCTCGTCCGATCTGGGCGTCCTAGCCGCTCAGGATGCCCTGGCCGATTCCGGCGTGGTTCCTGAAGACATCGACCTCTTGGTCACCGCTACCATCTCGCCCGACCAGATCATGCCGGCGACGGCTTCGCGCGTCGCCCTCCTCACCGGCTGCGTCAACGCCGGGGCCTATGATCTTTCGGCCGGCTGCACGGGGTTTATCTACGCATTGGCCATGGCCGCGGGAGCGGTGGCGAGCGGCCTGCACGACCACGTGCTGGTGGTGGGGGCGGAGACCATCTCCCGCATCGTCGACGGGGACGACCGGTCGACGGCCATTCTCTTCGGCGACGCAGCGGGCGCCGCGGTGGTCTGCCCGGTGGCCGCGGGCGGCGAAGGCAAGGACTTGGCGACCGGCAGCCGTGGCGCGGCCGCACCGGCCGGCATCCTGGGCTTCGACTTGGGCAACGACGGGCTGGGGGGCGAGTTCCTGATGGTTCCCGCCGGAGGTTCGCGGCTGCCCGCGTCGTGCGCGACAGTGGAAGCGGGCCAGCACTACATGCAGATGAACGGTCGGGAGGTCTACAAGTTCGCGACCCGCGTGGTCGCGCGGTCCGCCGTCCGGGTGTTGAAGGGCTGTGGACGCGACGTCGCGGATATCGACCTGTTCGTCCCGCACCAAGCCAATCTGCGCATCATCGAGGCGGCCGCCAAGAAGCTCGGCATCCCCGAGGAGAAGGTCTACACGAACCTCCAGTGGTACGGGAACACGTCGTGTGCCTCGATCCCGCTGTGTCTGAGCGAGGCGCGGGCAGAGGGAAGGCTCAAGGACGGCGACCTGGTTCTGCTCCTGGGCTTCGGCGCAGGGCTGACTTGGGGCGCATGCCTGATGGAATGGGGCGGCGCGGGTGGCGCCGCGGGCAGAGGAGGTTGACATGGAACGGTTGCTCATCCTATTCCCAGGGCAGGGCAGTCAAGCGCCCGGAATGGCTGAATACCTGTGGGATTACCCCGTCGCCCGCGCCACTTTCGCCGAGGCCGGAGACGTTCTGGGGTGGGACATCGGCGAAGTGTGCCGTCATGGATCGATGGAGGAGCTCACCCGTACCGACCGCACGCAGTTGGCGGTACTGACCTGCAGCGTCGCCGTCTGGAGGATCTTGGAGGAGGAAGGCGCTACCTTCGCAGCGGCCGCCGGGCATTCCCTTGGTGAGTATTCGGCCCTGGTGGCGACGGGTAATCTGTCCTTCGCCGACGCGCTGCGGGTGGTCGAGCGGCGGGGCGTTGCCATGCAATCCTGTTCCGAGGAACGCGGCGGCACGATGGCGGCCGTGATCGGCTTGGACGGCGAGGCAGTGGAAGAGGTGTGTGCCTCCGTTCCCGACGTCTGGCCCGCCAACTACAACGCGCCCGGCCAACTGGTCATCTCCGGCTCGGTCGAAGGGGTGCAGGCGGCCGGGGAGCTGGCGCGCGCCAAGGGAGCCAAACGCGTGCTGCCCTTGCCGGTGGCCGGGGCATTCCATACCCCGTTCATGGCCGGCGCGGCCGAGGCGCTTGCCCGGGCGCTTGCCGATGTGGACTTCGTGGAAGGCCGGGGCAACTTCTTTTCCACCACTGAGCTGCGGTACCCCGCGGCTGACGAACTCGCGGACGTCCTCGCCCGCCAGCTGATGTCTCCCGTCAAGTTCATGCAAAGTATGGACACCGTCCTGCAGGAGGCCGAGCCGCCCGGCGCGGGTTTGGAAGTGGGTCCGGGCAACGTGCTTGCCGGGTTGATGAAGAGGATCGCGCGCGATCTGCCGATGGCCTCCACTTGGGATGGCGAAACCCTGAGCGCAGCTCTGGACGCGATACGGACTGGAGGCGGCAGATGACCGGCGACGCAGCATCCCTGGAGAACCGGGTGGCGCTTGTCACCGGCGGGGCGCGAGGCATCGGCCGCGCCATCGCCCTGCGCCTGGCCGAAACCGGAGCCAAGGTGGCCATAGTTGATCTCGTCGAGGCCGGTGCGGACGTCGCCCGGGAGCTGGAGGAGGCCACGGGCCGCGCCGCCACCTTCGTGAAGGCCGACATCTCCAAAGAAGCGGACGCGCGGGCCGCCGTCGCCGCCGTGGAGGAGACGCTTGGCCCGGTCGACATATTGGTGAACAACGCCGGCATCACGCGCGACGGGTTGGTGCTGGTCATGGACGAGAGCGATTGGGACGCGGTGCTCGCCGTGAACCTGAAGGGCGCCTTTCTCATGAGCAAGGCGGTGCTCCGCGGGATGGTCAAACGGCGCAGCGGCTCGATCGTGAGCATCTCGAGCGTGGTGGGTCGGAGGGGCAACGCCGGCCAGGTCAACTATTCGGCGGCGAAGGCCGGGCTGATCGGCCTGACCAAGGCGCTGGCCAGAGAGGTGGCTTCCCGGAACGTGCGGGTGAACGCGGTAGCTCCCGGCTACATCGAGACTGAGATGACCGCGGCGCTGGACGAGAAGACGCGGAACGCCATCATCGGCCAGATTCCCTTGGGTCGCATCGGCACCCCACGGGCCGTGGCCGACGCCGTGGCCTTCCTGGCTGGCGACTCCGCCGCGTTCATCACCGGCGCTGTGATCGCTGTGGACGGCGGTCTGGGTATCTAGCGGAGGCAGGAGGTAGCGGGTATGGCGGCAGATACAGCCGGCAGGGTCAAGACCGTAGTCTACAAGCGGGTGGTCGTCACCGGCGTGGGCGTCATCTCGCCCATCGGTATCGGCAAGGGGCCGTTCCTGGAAGCGTTGCTGGCCGGCCGGTCCGGCGTGAGGCTGATCCAGCGCTTCGACACCACGGAGTTCCCCGTGAAGATCGCCGCCGAGGTGCGGGACTTCGATCCGCTGGACTTCATCGACAAGAAGATGGCCAAGCGGATGGATCGTTATGCTCTATACGGGGCGGCCGCTGCCACCCTGGCTCTCGAGGATTCCCGCTATCCTGTCGAGGAGGATCCCTACGCTGTGGGAACGCTCATCGGCTCGGGAGTCGGCGGCCTCGATACTTTCTATGAGCAGACCGGCATCCTGCTGGAGAAGGGGCCTACGCGGGTGTCGCCGTTCTTCATCCCTATGATGATCCCCAACATGGCTTCGGCCACGAGTTCCATCCTCCTAGGGCTCAAAGGTCCGGTCAACTCCACTTGTACCGCATGTGCGGCTGGCACGAACGCTCTGGGTGATGCTTTTGCCCTCATCAGGCGTGGTGACGCTACAGCCATGTTCGCGGGCGGCGCCGAGGCGGCCGTGAACCAAGTGGGCATGTCGGCCTTCGCTGCCCTGCGCGCGATCTCCTTCCGGAACGACGAGCCCGAAAAGGCAAGCCGCCCCTTCGATGCCCAGCGCGACGGCTTCGTCATGGGCGAAGGCGGGGGGGTCCTGGTGTTGGAGGAGCTGGAGCATGCTCTGCGGCGCGGAGCCCATATCTACGCCGAGATCGTCGGCTACGGCATGACCGCCGACGCTTCTCATCTCACCGAGCCCGTCGAGACCGGAGAGCCGGCCGGCTTGGCCATGAGCAGGGCCCTGCTGGACGCGGGCATCGACCCATCGGAGGTCGACTACGTCAATGCCCATGGCACCTCCACGCCTCTGGGCGACGCGATGGAGACGAAGGCGATCAAGCTATCGCTGGGCGACCGGGCTGCGAAGGTCATTGTCAGCTCGAACAAGAGCATCTTCGGTCACTGCCTGGGTGCGGCTGGAGGTCTGGAGGGCGCGGCCACGGTGCTCTGCATGGAAGCGGGTAAGGTATCGCCCACTATCAATCTGGAGGAGCCCGATCCTGCCTGCGATCTCGACTACGTGCCAAACGTGGCGAGGGACGCGACGGTCGAAGTGGCTATGTCCAACAGCTTCGGGTTTGGCGGGCACAATGCCGCGCTCGTATTTCGCAGGTGGCATGACTAAGTATGTAACCGTACAGGTTACGAAGAAGGAACCTCCGGCAAGACCGGAAACCGGAGGCGAGCGCTGCAGGAAATGCGGCGCCATCCTCGAAGAGGGCGAATTGGAGCAATCTCTCCATGTATGCCCGCGTTGTTGCTACCACTACCCCCTGCCCGCGCATGTGCGGTTGTCTCAGCTCGCCGACTCCGGCACCGTCACGTTCGTAGCCGAGGAGTTGCGCGCCGCTGATCCTCTGGCCTTCTTCGATCTGCGGCCCTATCCCGAGCGGTTTGCGGAGGCGCAGATGGAGACCGGCCTCACCGAGGCGTTGCTCGCAGTGCTTTGCCGTGTTTCCGGTCGCCCGACGGCCCTTGGCGTGATGGACTTCCGCTTCATGGGCGGCTCGATGGGCTCTGTAGTGGGCGAGCGGTTTCACCGGCTCGCCACAGTCGCCGTGGAGCAGCGGACGCCTCTGGTGGTGGTGGCCGCCTCAGGCGGGGCGCGTATGCAGGAGGGGCTTTTCTCGCTGATGCAGATGGCCAAGACCGTGGTGGCCGTACAAATGCTGAACGAGGGCCGGCTGCCGTTCGTAGCCATCTTGACGCACCCCACTACGGGCGGGGTGCTGGCCAGCTTCGCGACCATGGCCGACATCATCGTGGCCGAGCCGGGCGCGGTCATGCGCTTTGCCGGTGCGCGAGTGATCGAGCAGACTACCCGTGAGAAACTCCCTCCCGATTTCGGTTCTTCGGAATCGCAGTTGGCTCACGGCCAGATCGACATGGTAGTCGACCGGCGGGATCTGAAGGAACGGCTGACGCAGTGCCTGTCCTTCTTGGGGGGTAGCGGGAGCGGTGGCTGAGCCCGCCAAGCCCTCCGGGCTGAGCAGGTCATACCAGACGGAAGCGCTGCGTCTGCTCCAGCGCCTGCAGGAACTGCGCAACCTGCCTGCCCTTCCCGGAGTGAACTACTCCGAGGAGATCAGGAGGATCCAGGACAGACTGGAGGGTCTCAAGACCCGGGACGCCTCCGAGAGCGCGTGGCGGACCGTCCAACTGGCGCGGCATCAGGAACGGCCCCAGACACTCGACTACGTGGCCCAGACGATGCCCGACTTCCTTGAATTGAGCGGCGACCGCCTCCACGGCAACGACAAGGCCATCGTAGGTGGGTTGGCGACGCTGGGGTCGCGACGCATCGTTCTCATCGGCCACCAGAAGGGCCATACGCTCAAGGAACGACAGGAACGAACCTTCGGCATGGCCCGGCCCGAGGGCTATCGGAAGGCGATGCGGCTTGCCCGGCTGGCCGAGAAGTTCCTGATTCCAGTGGTGACTCTAGTCGACACCCCCGGCGCGTATCCGGGCAAGGACGCCGAGCAGGGGGGACAGGCGGGGGCAATCGCCCGCAGCATCGAGGTCTTCGCCACCCTCGCCGTGCCGACCGTGGCCGTGGTCATCGGCGAGGGAGGATCGGGGGGCGCTCTGGCTCTGGCTGTCACGGACCGGGTGCTGATGCTGGAGAACTCCGTGTACTCGGTCATCTCGCCCGAAGGGTGCGCAGCCCTGCTCTGGCGCGACGCCGCCGAGGGGCCCCGTGCCGCGGAGGCCCTCCGACTGGTCGCCGGCGATCTGCTCGGCCTGGGGCTCGTCGATGCCGTCATCCCCGAGCCGACAGGGGGAGCCCACACCGATCACCGGGTCACGGCCAGGCGGGTCATGCGCGAAGTGCAGCTGGCGCTGGCCGAGCTGGAGCGGCTGGACGTAGGCGAACGGCTGCGCCTGAGGCACGCCAAGTATCTCCGGATGGGGAGCTACGCCACGACCGGCTCCAGGTAGGGCAGCCAGGCATCGGGCACCACACGCTGGAACGCCAGCAAGAAGTCGCCCGGTCTCGGCGGCCGCGGCTTCCGCGACGGCGCCATTCCCACCTCTGAGGGCAGGCAGGCTCCCTTGCGCATGTTGCAGGGCGCGCAAGAGGTGATCACGTTCTCCCAGGACGTGGTTCCGCCCCTGCTGCGGGGAACGATGTGATCGAGGGTGAGGTGCCGGGTGCTGCCGCAGTACTGGCAGCGGAACTCGTCCCGGGCCAGCACAGCCCGCCGGGAAAGACGCCGCGCGTCGGCGCGTGGCAGCCGGACGTAGTGGTGAAGACGGATGACCAGGGGCGAAGCCACAGCCGTTCTCTCAGAACGGATAAGACCGGCCCCCGCCTCGATGGTCTCCGCTTTGCCCTTGAGAAGCAGCACGATCGCCCGCCGGGCCGAACAGACATTCACCGGCTCGTACGTCGAGTTCAAGACCAAGACCTGACGGGCCAAGCTCAACCCCCTGGGTGGCGTTCCGGACCATTGTAGCCAATGAGCGGGGTCGCCCGGAAGTGAGGCCGGTCGCGACGTCGGCACACTGATAGAATCCGGGCATGAAGGATGGTGATCTCTTCAGCGCGGGCTTGACTGCCGATCTCTCCGAGAATGCTCCGCTGGCGGCGCGCATGCGGCCGCAGCGGCTTGACGACGTGGTTGGGCAAGCACACCTTCTCGGCGAGGGCGCATCGCTGCGTGTAGCCCTGGCGACCGGCACGGCAGGTTCCATGATCTTCTTCGGTCCCCCGGGGACCGGCAAGACCACAGTGGCCCGCTTGGTCGCGGCTGAGACCGGGTCGGTGTATGAAGAGCTCTCCGCCGTCAGCTCCGGCGTGGCGGAGGTACGCAGGGTCATCGACCGGGCACGAGATCGCCGGGGCCAGACAGGGCGGCGTACCGTTCTCTTCATCGACGAGATCCACCGCTTCTCGAAGGCCCAACAGGACGCGCTTCTGCACGCCGTCGAAGACGGGATCATCGTCCTCATAGGGGCCTCGACCGAGAACCCCTATTTCGAGGTCATCCCCGCCCTGATCTCCCGCTGCGAGCTCTATCAGTTCCAGCCGCTCTCGAAGGCCGACATCCGCATCCTGCTCGACAGGGCGCTTACGGGCGGACGGGCCGTTCCTGCTGGAGGCGCGGGGCCTGTGGCCGTCGCCGGTCCCGTGCTGGATCTCATCGCCGAGGCCGGCCTGGGGGACGCGCGCAGGGCGTTCACGATCCTTGAGCGCTCTCTGGTGCTGGCCGGCTCCAAACGTCGCGGCGAGCTGGACGAAGCCACAGTGCAGGAAGCCGCTCAGCGCAAGCTGGTGCTCTACGACAAAGGGGCCGACTCCCACTACGATGTCATCTCGGCCTTCATAAAGAGCCTTCGCGGTTCCGATCCCGATGCCGCCCTCTACTATCTGGCGGTCATGCTCATCGGGGGCGAGGACCCCAAGTTCATAGCCCGCCGCATGGTCATTTTCGCGTCGGAGGATATCGGCAACGCCGATCCCCGGGCGCTGGAGGTGGCAGTGGCCGTGTCGCGCGCGGTGGAGTTCGTCGGCCTGCCGGAATGCCGGATCAATCTCGCCCAAGGGGTGACCTACCTGAGTTGCGCCCCGAAATCAAATGCCAGCTACGAGGGGATCGAGGCGGCTCTGCGGGAAGTGGAGGAGCACGGCGCCCAGCTTCCGCCTGTGTTCTTGAGAGGCACCGGGTATTCGGGTGCCAAGGCGCTGGGTCACGGAGTAGGATACGAGTATCCGCACGAAAGTGGAGGTTATGTCACCCAGCGTTATCTACCGGAGACCCTCCACGACCGCGAGTTCTATCGGCCGACGGCCAACGGCCAGGAGGCTCGTGTCCGGGGCTTTCTGATCCGCATGAGAGCGCTGCGAAGAGGGGGCCCGCGAGTTCCGAGCGACTGACCAAGGTTCAAGCTTCGGCGTTTGCGGCCGATAGGAAATCTGGGCCTGAAAGCGGGAACCAAGGCAGACGAGGACAGGCGGAAAGCGGTGATGAGGGTAGAATTGATCTGTCAGTTCGGTGCCGGTGACGGCGGACAGGTGGTAAGGAGGGGGGTCACGATGGGCGGCATCATTAGATTCCTCCTGGGAGGCGCGTTCGGCGCAGCCCTGGGATTCCTAATCTCCCGCAGGACGGCTCAGAAGGTCCGCCAAGGTACCCTGCCCGCTGGTCCACGGATGGAACCGCAGGCCGCGCTGCGGGCGGCCGCGCCGGTAGCGCAGCCGGACGTCGTCGCCGCGGAACCCCCAGCCGTGCCGCCGGCCGTCACCGCCGCCGCACCGTCCGCAGCCGGCGTCCCTGAGCCGCCGCTCGCGGTTGCGCCCTCGCCGCCTGCCGAACCGGTTGCCAGGCCCGAGTATGTGACTGTGACGTTCTCGTCCAAGCCGCCCCTTGAAATCGCAGAACCACCGGTCGTCGCGGCACCTGGACCGCCGGTCGCGCCGCCTGCCGTCGTTGGCGCAGAGCCTCCCACGACCGCGGTGCCCACACCGCCCCTCGTTGCAGTGCCGGTGGTGCCTGCGGCGCCCGCCGAGCCGGTTGCCAGGCCCGAGTATGTGACTGTGACGTTCCCGTCCAGGCCGCCACTTGAAATCGTGGAATCACCGGCTGCAGAGTCGCCCGTCGCGGAGGCACCCCCTGTCGTCACTGAGCCCCCGGTTGCCTTGGTCCCTCGCGTAGCGCCGGCGCTGTCCGTAGCCGCGGAACCGGAGGTCGTCGAAGAAGCGCCGGTGGACGAAGCGGTCGACGTGGTGATGACTCCTGAACTGTTGGAGGAGCCACTACCGGGAGCCGGCTGGGAGCCATCCGCGATCTTCGCCGAGGAAGAGCAGATGTTCGATGAGATCCTGCCGGTCGT
>Ga0068714_10007853_pt1 | contig 10173 bp, 8 predicted proteins | sample MTBNYHSulfiMetaG_FD_62988 | JGI IMG/M metagenome (GOLD analysis project Ga0068714, IMG submission 62988) | Enrichment culture microbial communities from rom New York Harbor, USA that are MTBE-degrading - MTBE-NYH (New York Harbor Sulfidogenic)... | ecosystem: Environmental > Aquatic > Marine >...
ATTTTTATTTTAAAAAATCCAAAAAAGGGCGTGTGCTGGTAGCTATGGTTGGTGTTTTAGTAGGCGCTCTCTTGCTGTTTATAACACTGAACATTCCCCAAGAAAGCAAATGGCTGTTTGGGATTCTGTTGGCTTTAACAGCCCTTTTTATTCCAATTGCATCACCGAATGTCACTTCAACTGTTAATGATGTGGCTTTGCCTGAAATTCGCAGCACAGCCATGGCTATTCAATATTTTATTGAATCCAGCGGAGCAGCCCTTTCTCCACTCATGACCGGAGTTCTGGCGGATGCATTGAGACGGGCCAATAATCCTAGCCCGCGTGGGACTGCTATTCTATTGATTTGTATCAGCACCTGGATCCTGTGCGGTTTATTCTTCTACCTAACCTCCAGAATCATTACCGATGATATCAATCAACTGCATGATCAATTAGGGGAGAGAGCTGGCAAGTTGAAAAAAGTATAACGGATTCTAGACAGCTGCCAGCAAATAGGAAATGGCAAATCAAGCCTATAACATTTAATCCTTTTTTAAGTCATCTGATTAATTGATTGAAATATTGACTGATTACAGTAGAAGCAGGTTTACCGTAGATAGAACTAGAGTGATCTTGGACAGCTACAATGGGATTATATCCCTTGGAAACAATGCCATAGATCCAGGACCTCTGAATTGATTCTTCCAGGATGGCTTGATAGATTAAAGCTTGTTCTTCCAGATCAACATGAGAAAAATGATCAGTGCTGGTTAATAACCAATCCTGGCAAGAAATACCGAAATCCGTGCAATTCGATGCGCTGCCTTCCATTGAAGGGAAATCAATTCCAATGATAATAGGTTTTTGATAATTTGCGTATAGATTATGTATTTCACTATCCAATATGCGAGAGAAATCGGTTTTCAAGTCTCCCAGTGTGGGGGAATTCGTTTCTGCTACCGCTGATGAGTATTCCAAATAAATTGCGTCAACTTGCGTAAGGAAAGCGGGTGCCTTTTCAAGGTTAGCCGAATAGGGCAGGGCGAAAAATAATTGACCGCTGAATCGGGTGCGAATCTGGTCAATAATTTCTCCCCAATCTTTGTTGAAGTCATAAGGGATATTGGAAGGATTGCCATCGGGAAAAGAACCTTCTGGAAGAGCTGGAGCGATCAAGCTACCCCCAATAATTAGGGTTTGAATGCCATTCCTCTCCGCAAAATCAGTATAGTTCAAGATAAAACGCTTGTATTCTTCAAGCCAATCCTGCCACCAAAGATAGGATTGATTGAGGGAATTCCAATAATCCTCGGGTTGAAGAATGAACCTGGGTTGCGGGAAAAGTGCGATTGACAAGCCCGAAACGTCTGAACGCTCTTTTAACTTTTGCAGGTTATATGAAAGCCAATCAGCACCAATTTCTAGATTGGTACTATTATCGGGCATGAAACTCCATGTTGGTGTGAAAATTACCATGTTGGTGCCATTTGCGGCAGCTTCTGAAAAATTCCAGTGGAGAGAATCGAAATCAGAAACCCTGATATTTTTATCCAGCTCAAAAGCTTTGATATAGATATTATGCGATGGTGGAATGGAGATGGATTGCATACCAAAATCCATTGAATTTAATCCTGCCCAAGTCTCCAAATTGTATTCAATCACTGAGGCGGTTTCATTTAAATTCAACTGGTAACCCGCAGTTTGTTCACCCATGGTCAATGCATCGTCGGCCAAGCCGCATTGGTAATTTCGGCAGATACGGAATTGCAGATTTTGCAGATATTCTTGTGGGCTATAGAGCGTGAATACCCAAGATGATTGGGTGTTTTTTGCCATTGGCAGCGGTTCCATCCATGTGTAAGGGTTTAATTGGATCGTGACGATATCATTAACTGGTGTATTGCTGGGTATATTAACCTTCAATTGGATCGGTCTACTGCCTTGAGAGAACCAAGTGGCAATGATCTGGTTCACCTTTGAATTCTTGCCGGGGACAATATACTGCCTGGTTCTAAAACTGCCATCAGCGCCATGTTCGGCATTAATGAATCCATCTCCTAATGAGAATTTATAACGTAAATCGAAACCCTCTGGTAGGTCCAGGGTGATTGAATACGCACGTTCGTTCTTTTTATTAAGGATAGGCGCAGAAGCAGCTAAAACGCTGACTCCGCCTCTTTGTTCTCCATACGTGTTACCATGGGAGTATAAGTTTGAGATCAAGCGAACCTCGCCCAATGTCTGTTCGTCACTCGGCACCTTGACATTGAAGGTAACTTTAACCTTTTTAGCTGGATTCATACCAAATGAAGCAGGTGTGATAGAGCTCTCGGCGATTAAGGCAGCTTGTTGAAATGAAAAATATTCACCGTTCGGGTGAATTGCAGTTAAGTTATACTCGCCAACAGGAATGTCGCGGAGTTCGTAATATCCGTCCATGGCAGTAACCGTTCGCTGCCCATTAACACTAACGATAATATCAGCTAATGGAGCATCATTGGATTGATCATAAATAAATCCACTAATTTCTCCCATTTTCCCTTGATAGATATTAGAATCCCAGCCTGTGATGAAATCATGAACGATTGCAGCTTTTTTGATGAGTGTTGCTCGAAACAGTATGGATTTGCCGACAGGATCATGTTCGATCTGATTGCCTAGAATGTAACGGTACTTGATCACAGATCCAATTGAAAGCGGAAGTCGGATGAAATAGGAAAGGTTATCTTTTTTCTCCATTTCATACCTGGATGGGTTCAAGGCAATTCCAGTGACCTCATCAAGGATTTCCAGATACAATTGATCGTTTTCTTCTAACGGCTGTGCTAGAGTGGCTTCAAAAACCGTTTCAGCGTAAGTGAGCTTCTGGGTGCTTTCCTCTGAAAATCCAAATACGCTGCATGCGGATGAAATAAACAGGATAAATGCTAGAGAAAATGAGAGTAAGGTTGGGAACTGAGCCTTTTTCATGATTTTTCCTTAAACTTTTTATCAATTCATAATGCTTCGATAGTCTGTCGATAATCTTCGTATTTCGTCACCAAACTTCCCAATACGCCATTTACAAAACGAGGCGTGCTGTCGGATCCATATGCTTTGGCCAATTCAACAGCTTCATTGATTGCCACTTTGATTGGAGAGCACTTTTTCACGGCAAATTCCCACAGTGCGATTCGGATAATATTTCGATCAATTGAAGCAACCTGTTCAAGAGGCCACTCAGGCGCATAATTCGCGATGATATGATCCAATTGTTCAATAATGGGAAGAATGCCAAGTACAATTTCTTCACTAAAACGTTTCATTTTGTCTTCCAATTCCTCTTCATTGAACCGGTTAGACAAAATATCCCCCACGAAATGCTGCGTAAGATCATATTCATAAAGCGCTTGTAAAGCTACGGCTCGCGCTTTGGTGCGAGATTTCATTTCATTAACACTTATGGTGTTGATTCCAGATCTGAGTAATCAATATCCTCAATATGAATGTTGATCTGCCCAACCTCCATGCCAACCATGTCGGTAATCGCCCGGCTTACTTTTTTTTGAATCAACTGGCTGGTTTTGAAAAGGTCTGTGTCTTTATGTAGTACCAAGTACAAATCTGCGTAAACGGTGTTGTTTTCTACCTCAATGCGAACACCCTGAGAATAATTCTTTTTTATCAAATTATTCACAGTGTGCAAACCTGCCGCCATACGACTTACGCCAGGCACACTAAGTGCAGTCAACCTCGCTATTTTGATCAAGACACCCGGATCAATAGTAGTTTTGCCTTTGGATTCTGCATACTCTTCCATTTCCATCTCCATTGATACCTTTTGATCTGTCCTCATTACTAAGATTATAACCCTTACAAACCTTAATGGATATTGACCTCGTTTAAAAATTCTCTTGTTATATCAACCACATCCTCGATTTCGGGACCAAGGAGCATAACATGCCCTGAGTTGGGCAAGCAGGATATGCGTTTTTTTTGTGATCGTATTTGGTCGTAAACCATTTGGGCGCTATCCGGATCAATTGTTTTATCATATTTACCATGCAAGATTAATGCCGGCTGCTTTATCATTGGAAGATTTCTGGCAACAATTCGCTGTAACTTATAGAATTCATGGGCAGCATTCATGGGATACACGCGATACCCTTGCCAAAATTTATCCTGTGGATCGTAGTTCGGTTTTTTAAGCATTGGGAAAAGATATTTAATCAATTTCGAGAAGCAAAGGTTTTTTATCTTGACAGCAGGAGAATATAAGAGAATTGCGGAAATTTTCGTATATTTTTGGGCTAAGTACAAACAAAGGACAGCTCCCATCGATTCTCCGGCTACCACTACAAAATGACATTGTTTTTTCAATGCAAGATATGCCTCATTTACGCATTCAATCCAGTGATGGTATTTTACGCGATTCATTTCTTGCGGATGAGTGCCATGACCGGGCAAAAGGGGAGCAGATACGGTCCAATTAAAAGTCCGGAAGGATTCTGCCAAGACCCGCACCTCGGCGGTCGTAGCAGTAAAGCCATGTACCAAGAGAATTCCTTTAGGTCCTGCTGGCCAAAATAGAGGATTTCCATCTAGGTGTGGGTTTTGAAAATAGTCTGATTGATTTTTCATTATTTGTCAGTTAAATGTATCAGATAGTGGGCATGCTATGTGTAGCAAAAGGGAGAATGGCAACGCGAGGATTGGCAGGAAGGTGAGGAGCAATAATTCTCAAGGCGGTCGGCATGTCTTCCGCTGGAGTCAATAAGAAACTGATCACATGTCTCGCTGGTAATTCTGACAGTAAAATAATTCTATGATTGGAGGCTTGCAGTGCCAGCTGATATGCTTTATGGGGACCAATTTCGAAGGGAATCCTCATAAAAGCTTTTATTACTTCATTCCAATTCTTTTTCCCCCGTATGAAATTAACAAATTTTTGGCTGCCAGCTCCATCTTGGCAGGCTGCAGCCAATATGATTATTCCGTCATTTTTAACAAACAGGCAGGCATGCGTTAGTGCTTTCTGTGCTTGGTAAAGGTTAATATCTTTCGGAAATCCCCCCGCGGAAGCAATCACAAGGTCAAATTGACACTCGGAAACATGGATATCCACACGGCATGCAGCTAATGCGCTAGGTATGCCCGCATCCATTACAGTTCCAGGATTTCCCCAAAAAGCTGCGATAATTTCTTTGGAATTATCAAGTACAACATTGAAAGCGTAATCAATACCTATTCTCTCACCTATTTCCTCAACATCTGCGCGCATGGGATTATCACAGTAATGGCCCATTTTTGCCATTGGATGAGATAACATTGCATGGTTGATTTCAATGGTTTCTCTTCCAGCTAGTCCAATTGCCGCTGTTTTCACCCCACCTGAAAAACCCATAAAATGGTGTGGTTCAATGTTTCCAATGACTATTTTTATATCTGATTCATAAAAAGATCTATTGATGAGGATCGGAGTACCACGCGAAGTAAGTCCCAGATGGATTAAATCTTCCGCCTTGTCGCAATTATGACAAATCACCCCATATTGACTGGAGAGCCTTTCAGGTAAAACACGATCAATTTCTTCCAGTGTTAATGCTCTATGCGTTCCCGTCGAAATGTAAAAAACGATTCTCTCTTTATTTGCATGTTCATTAATTAAGAATTTTAATAGCGCAGGCAGGATAACGGCATGGGGAAGCGGGCGCGTTTGGTCATTTATCGCAATACCAATATTTTTATTTGAAAATTTTGTATTTAAATGATTGTTATCCACACCAAGAGGCTTCATTAAGGCTTTGCTTACCAGCTCGTTTTTTTGTATGGAAGGTTTCTTATTTTCAGGCATTAGAACCTTGACTCCTTCCCAGGGTAGCTCGAATAATAATTCGTTTCTTCCATATGGTATCGAATAAATGCGCATAGTTTTCTAAATCAGGGTTAATAATTTTTATATTTGATTTTTTTCAATAATTTTAATAGGAAATATATTAAGCAGGGGAGCAGTCTTAATATTGAAGAGTTATTTTCGTTAAAAGGATTTATTTCTTTTAATAATTTTTTCCCGCAAAAAAATTATTTACCATAAGTACCTAAAAGAGGGGATATCAAATTCAAGCAAACTGTGATAAAATAGTAATGCTTTCGATAAGTATTATTATAACAATCATAATATATGGAGTAAATTTACTTTGATATCGATCTCTGAGGCAATTCTAAACTATCTTGAAACAGTTAAATTAGCGCGCAGTGAAAAAACGTATTTGGCGTATGCAACTGCACTGAAGAATTTAGCATTTACACTGGAAGATCATGACATCAATGTTGAGAAGGAATCCGCATCACATCTAACCGTGGAAGTAATCAATTGGTTTGCGGTTGATTTGAAGAAGTATGCAGCCACATCTGAACAGCTTTATATTACTGCTATGAAAGGTTTTTTTGAATACTTAGTAGCCGAGGACCTGGCGGATATAAATTTATCGAAAGTTAAGCTATTAATCCGACAACGAACGCGCAAGCCTGGCAAAAGATTACCCCAATTCCCTGCCAGCGATATTCAAACTATCCTGGAATATATTGAAAAGAAGGAAATTGTATCGCAAGAAGACCAAAAAGAACATCTACGCGCATTGCGCGATAAAGCTTTTCTGTTGACATTGGCAGATACGGGATTGCGTGTTCATGAGGCTTGTTCGCTCAAGCGCGGCGACCTGGATTGGAATGAAGGCAAGGCATTGGTCATCGGCAAGGGAAATCGCCAAGATGTGGTTCGTTTTTCAAAGCGAGCACAGAGAGCCATCAAAGAGTATATCCAAGCTCGATCGTTGATTGATGGAAAAAGCGGAAGGCCTTTGACAGCCTTGCCGCTATTTGCTCGCCATGACAAAGGCGCAGGCGAAAAAATCAAATCCATCACGCCCACTACCGGAAGAAATATTGTAGCTGAAAAAGTTACGGAAATTCTTGGGAGCGAAGCAGCCGGAAAAATCACCCCCCACTCTTTTAGGCATTTTTTTGTGACGCGCGTTTTGACCACAACGAATAACCTCAAGCTTGCCCAGAGCTTGGCGCGCCATAAAAATATTGCTGTCACGCAGCGTTACGCTCACCTATCAGATGATGAACTGGATCGTGGATATTGGCAGGTTTTTGAGGATTAATATTATTAATTGTAAATAATAATTCTTAATAGTTCAACATCGAAAGAATTATTCGGTTTCAGGCCAGTAAATATCAATACTAGCGCTGAGATGTGCCCCGAATAGTGTAATGGTGCTGATTAAATAGATCCAAAACATCAATGCAACAACAGCTGAAAGAGAGCCATAAACAAGCTCATATTGAACCAATCCCTGCGCTAAGAGCCAGGTGAATAGTCTCGTGATACCCTGCCAGCTGAATGCAGCCAGAAACGACCCTATTAATACTCCGCGCCAGCCAATCCGCCTTTTAGGTATGTATCGATATAGCAGAATCAAGAGTACCAACGTAACGATAAAAGGAACGGTCTTTATGAAATAGCGCCAGAGAATGGTTTCATGAATGGGTTTTTCGTTCAGATAGAAGAAATCGGTCTTGGGTAGAATTCCTGTGATTGTGTTAGAGAGGATAGATAAACCCAGCAGCAACGTGAGCATGCCTATCATCATGAATGCAACCGCTTTGTCCTCTAAGAAATTTCGCTTATGAGAATTGGGATTTGCCTGATTAATGTTGCGAGCCAGTATGGAAAAAAAACTTGATCCAGACCATAAAAAACCGATCAAACCCAGCAATCCCACCGCCCCTCTTGATCTGAGAACCTGCTGCAGATTGGCGTCGATCAAGTTTTGAGCGGTTGGCAGGACCTGGAAGACATTTTCCATGATGAAATCATAGGCTGATTGCACTTCTAGGATATAGCTCGCTCCCACGATCAAAAATAGCAATAGCGGGAATAATGAGAAGAAGGCATAATATGACATTCCTGCCGCAGCTTGGGTGGAGCTAGAATCGCCGAATTGCATTATAGCTATGCGCAGCATGCGAACTGCGCCGAATGTGCGTTTATTGATCCAATGATAGAACTTGCGCAATTGGTTTTCGATCTTTAATAACATAACACTCTATTTTACACAAAAGCTGGCTTATAAATGCAGCCAGCTAATATTTTGTATCTTAACAGACTATGGATTTATACGAATCGCTCCCGAATTTCTGCACTGATATAATCCAGTATCATGACGGTCAATGCGATGAACCAGACCGCCATACCAGCCGAACGATAATCCAATAAACGAATCCATTGTGAAAGCAGGAAGCCAATACCTCCGCCCCCAACAAAACCGATAACGGTGGACATGCGGATATTGATATCCCAACGATAGATTGTGAAAGACACAAACGGAGGAATGATTTGAGGTATTACTGCGAAGGCTACAGTTTGCAGCCAGTTCGCTCCGGTTGCATGAATGGCTTCTATGGGTCCCGAGTCAATGTTCTCTATCGCTTCAGAATATAGTTTTGCCAGTGCCGCGATGGAATGAACAGTCAAGGCAATGATGCCGGCAAAAGGTCCTAAACCGACGACAATAACGGCGATAATTGCCCAGATCAATGGCTCAATTGAACGAACAATATTCAGAATCACTCGGACAATATAATAAACAACTCTTGTAAGCGCATTTTCAGACATAAGGTTCTTGGCTGCCAGGAAGCTGATTGGCAATGCGAAAATAATTCCGAAGAAAGTTGCCATCATGCCGATAATGATTGTCTCTATCATTTTTTCAATGGTCAGTTTGAGCGATTCGCTGATCTGCGCCTCACCCACATGCGTCAATTGCCTTGCCTGGATCTGCCATACTTTGGGACCCTCCCCTGCTACCGGCGGAAGTATCCTGTAAGGCATGATGATATCGATCCTGAAATTACCTACGCCGTCAGGTTCAACAGTAACATATTTACCCTCTTGCCTCTGCCGAAATTCGTTGTTTATTGGATCGCGCCACCAGAACTCGACCTCAACACCAGGTTCGAAGCCGGTGCCTGTTATAGTAAAGGTTGTGCCCACCGTCCCATCTATTTCGGAAGTATTTCCACAGGTTGGGCTGATATGCAGGAATGGTTCTCCCTCAGACGGTGTATTTTCAGGATAAGGCACATCCGAACAAGGTGATTGAACCTTAGCGATAACCGTTTTATATTCTTCCGGATAAATGATTGCAGCTTTCCATGGCCATAGTACTCGAGATAAGGTGGGCAGGGCTTCATCTGCCTGCATGAACAGCGAGTAAAGATTGATATCACCAATTTGCCACCCTAGAACAAAAAATATTAAGAGTGTAAAGAAAAGGATGGCGCCAGTTTTTTGATATTTTTGTCCCTGATTGTGCTTTACTGAGACTATATAGGTGTCCACGATTATCCATACATAATAACAAGCAAATAGAATGGATACGATTAGCAGTATCGGTTCTAAATAAAAAGCTTTTTGTATCTTGGTTTGCAGATCCGGATAGCGTGTGGTTGTGATGAGCATGCGCCATACCAGTAAACCGCCAATTGTAATGAAGCTCATGATTAGAATGATTCCGCGTTTAACCTCGCGGGCAAAAAAATGACCGACGCCTGGAATAAAAACCGAAATAATCGTATTGATGATCGGCGGTAATAGGCTTTTCTTTACTTCCTTATTATTCTGCATATTCTTTTTTTTCATGGTCAGCTCCTATTTTATAACCCCATCAATATTCTCGCCGACTCGAATGGCTTCTTCACCATAAATCTCTTGAAATTCCTCATCAGTCATCGCGCGGATATCTTCGCGTGTTCCTTGATACACTACTTTCCCATTCCTCAAACCGATCACGCTTTCAGCATATCTTTGAACCAAATCTAGATAATGGAGGCTGCAGATAACCGTCAATTTATCTTCCTGATTCAATTTCTCAAGATTCAATAGGATTGAGTGCGCAAGCACTGGGTCCAGACTTGCGACTGGCTCATCAGCAAGTATCAATTCGGGATCCTGCATCAATGCGCGTGCGATGCCAACGCGCTGCTGTTGACCGCCGCTAAGATCACCGGCTCTTTTTTTAGCCTGGCTGGTAATTCCCAACCGTTCAAGAACTGTCTGGGATTTTTTAAGATCCGCCTGAGAAAACCTGTTGAGCATGCTGGGGATTGTCGGGCAATATCCTAAACGACCTGAAAGCACGTTTT
>Ga0068714_10007859_pt1 | contig 10168 bp, 7 predicted proteins | sample MTBNYHSulfiMetaG_FD_62988 | JGI IMG/M metagenome (GOLD analysis project Ga0068714, IMG submission 62988) | Enrichment culture microbial communities from rom New York Harbor, USA that are MTBE-degrading - MTBE-NYH (New York Harbor Sulfidogenic)... | ecosystem: Environmental > Aquatic > Marine >...
TGCAGGCCCAGGGAGTCCTCCGGGGCCAGCACGTCCGGAATGGTGTCGGGAGGTGTCCGCAGGGTGTCGGGAATGACTTGCCCCGGAAGGCCGGCCGGGAGGAGGAGGGCCGCCGCCAGGAGCCAGAAGGCCCCGGTCACCTCCCGGAAGGGGATTCGCCGCGGGTTGTGGGGACAGGCCATCACGCCAGGCGGCTCCTCACCCACTCCAGGAGAAGACGAGTGGGCACCCCGAATCCGCCCTTCCTCTGGTAGGAGATCTTCCCTTCCCCATAGGCCGTCCCGGCGATGTCCAGGTGGGCCCATGGCACGTCGCCCACGAACTCCCTGAGGAAAGCCGCCGCGGTGATGGTCCCGGCTGGGCGTCCCCCCACGTTCATGAGGTCCGCCACAGTGCTGTCGAGCTGGTCCCGATACTCTTTCCACAGGGGGAGAGGCCAGCATCGCTCGCCCGATCGGTCACCGGCTTCCCTGAGCTCCCGGATCAGCTCCTCGTCGGTCCCCAGGACACCGGAGGCCAGGTGCCCCAGGGCCACCACGCACGCTCCGGTGAGCGTGGCGCAATCCACCAGGGCCACCGGATCGAACGTGCGGGCGTAGGAGAGGGCGTCGGCCAGGATGAGCCGCCCTTCGGCGTCGGTGTTGATCACTTCCACGGACTTCCCGTCGCGGGTACGGATGACGTCCCCCGGTTTTACCGCCTTACCCGAGAGGAGGTTCTCGGAGCTGGGGACGATGCCGACCAGGTTCACCGGAAGGGCGAGCTCGGCCACCGCCTGCATCACCCCCAGAATGGCCGCCCCGCCCGACATGTCGTACTTCATGTCCTCCATTCCGGAAGCCGGCTTGATGGAGATTCCTCCGGTGTCGAAGGTGAGGCCCTTACCCACCAAGACGATGGGCCGGTCCTTCTTCCGTCCTCCCCGGTGCTCCAGGACGATGAGCCGGGGCTCCTCCTCGGAACCCTGGGCCACGGCCAGGAGGGCTCCCATCCCTTCCTTTTCCATCTCCCTGGGGCCCAGGATCGTGACCTTCAGGCCATGCTCCTTCGCCAGCCCCCGGGCTTCCTCCGCAAGGTGCGTGGGGGTGGCCACATTCCCGGGCCGGGCCTGGAGGGTCCGAGCGAGGTTCTCCCCGCGGGCCTGGGCCAGGCCGATGCGGAGGCCCAGACGGATCGCGCCTTCGTCGCCCTGGCCCAGGAGGATCAGGTTGGTGACCTCGGGTCCCGGACCGTCCTCCTCGTCGCGGGTCTTGAGCTCCCGGAAGCGCCACGCCGCCAGGACCGCGCCTTCCGTCATCGACTGGGCAACGAGGGCATCCCCCATGGGCCAGGAGGGATCCATCCAGGCAGACACCTCCTGGAGCTTCAGGCCCTCTGCTACCCGGACGGCCCGCCCCATGGCTCGCCTGAGGGCCTCGGCATCCAACTCCTCCGGCGCCCCGGCCCCTACCACGAGGATGCGGGCGGGACCCGAGCCGCCGCGTGGGAAGAGGAGGAGTGTCTCTTCCTTCTTCCCGGTGAGGTCTCCCCTCTCCACGGCCCGCTTCAGGTGCCCGTCCACCAGGGCGTCGGCCGAGGCCAGGACTCCTTTGGTGACGTCTCCTCCCTGGGGTAGGAGCAGAGCCAGGAGAGGGGACGGCACCGTGAGGGGGTCGCGGAGGAGGAGCTCTACGTTCATCAGGGATTTGCCCGATCAGAGTTCATTTCGGCGGAGCTTTCGAAGCCGAAGACCGCAAGGGGACAAGAATATAAGATAAAACCGCTCTCCGCAGCGCCTATGGGTTCCTGGGCCGTTCTTCCGATCGCCGCTCTCCGCCTCATCTCGGTTGCCATCTTTCTTTGTTCGGCTTATCTTCGGTTTCGGTATTTATTCGGTCACACTGAAATCACCTGGCAGGTCATGACACCCCTGCACCAGGAGCCACCCCTCCTTCTGGACATGGGGGAGAAGCGTGGGTCCTCTTCCCTCTCGTCCCCATCCCTTCCGGGAGTCCCCGGAAGCAGCCAGGCATTGTGCGTGTGGCTCCCCACCTTCGAGCTCCGGCTGGAGCTGGCCCGCTCTCCGGAGCTGGACGCCACCTCCGTGGCTCTCCTCTCCCCGGGAGAGGGGGCCCGGCGCACCGTCTGGCAGGTTTCCGAACGGGGAGCGGAGGCGGGAGTCCTTCCGGGACAGATGATCTCCCAGGCCATCTCCCTCTGCCCCGCCCTGACCCTCCTGGAGCCGGACCCGGCCCACTACGACGCCGCCCAGGAGGAGATGCTGGAGGCACTCATGGACCTGAGCCCCGTGGTGGAGCCCGCCGGGCGAGGACGGATCTTCGTGGGAACGGACGGGCTGGAGCGGCTTCATGGGCCTCCCTCCCGGCACGCAGTTCTGGCTTTCCAGGCCCTCCTCAGGATCTTTCCCCGGCCCCTGGTGGCAGCCACCCGGGTAGGGCAGGCCCCCGGGAAGTTCGGGGCGTGGGTGGCCGCGGCCCGGGCAGGACCCGGGAGACCGGTGGTGGTTCCGGACCTGGAGCTCCCCGCCTTTCTCGCGTCCTGTCCCGTTTCCGTGCTGCCGGTGGATCCCCTCATGGTCCAGCGGCTGGAGCGGCTGGGCATCACAACGTTGGAGAAGCTCTCATCCCTGCCGGAGCCGGCCCTGGTGGGCCAGTTCGGGACCCAGGGGAGGAGGGCCCTGGAGTGGGCCACGGGCCGGCGTCTGGATCCGGTTCGCCCCCTCCACCGCCCCCAGCCCATCCGGGTGTCCCTGGACTTCCCCTCCCCGGCGGGCCGGACCGAGACCCTCCACGGGGCCATGGACCGGCTCCTGGAGAAGGCCCTCTCGAGGCCGGCCCGCCGGGACCGGAGCGTCCGGGGGGTGCGGCTCCGGGCCGACCTGGAGGGGGGAAGATCCTGGTCCATGGAGGTCATCCTCCGTGAGCCCACGGCCCGGAAGGAATCCATTGCCTTCCCCCTCAGGGCCCGGATGGCCCTTTCCCCCCCGCCACGCGCTGTGGAGAGGCTGGTGCTGGAGGTGTTCCAGTTCGGCTCGGCCACGTCCCAGCCCGGTCTCTTCGACCGAAAGGAGAAGGGGGGAAGGGATGCGGGGGGAGCGGAGATGGTCGAGGGGGCCCTACCTCTATCCCTCCGGGAGGCGGTGAAGGAGCTGAAGCTGAAGCTGGGCCACTCCCCCCTCTACCGGGTGGTGGAGGTGGACCCGTGGTCCCGGATCCCCGAGCGGCGACATGCCCTCCTGAGCTTCGAGCCGTAGGGAAAGCCCATGATGAAGGGAAACAGGATGGACCGAGAGAAGCAGAACGGGCGCGACGCCGGGAGAGGCGGCCCGGGTAACGGCGGAAGGAACGCCGGGGGCGTCGGCGGAAACGTGGAGATCCCCGGAACCCAGGCCCTGCGCCCTCTGAACGTGCCCCGCCCCCTGCGGGTCCGGACGGGAGGCGGGGGGCGTCCCCACTCCCTCTACCTGGAGGGAGGATTCCGGAGGGTCCAGCACATCCTGGAGATATGGCAGGTGGACGAAGAATGGTGGCGGGAACCCATCTCCCGGCGCTATGCGCGGCTCGCCCTGGACGACGGACGGGTCATGACCGTCTACCTGGATCTCCTGGGCCAGGAGTGGTACCTGCAAGGCAAATGAGCCGGGGGATCGCCCACTGGACCGGGGGCAAGCCTCCCCTGGCGCCCGGGACGGACCACTCGCAGCCCGGCGACGGCCAGAGGGAGACGGCCTCCCCTGGCGCCCGGGAAGGGCCCTCCTTTCCTCACTCCAGGAGGAAGGACCCGTATCCCACCACCTGGGTCCGGGGTCCCGCGGTATCCCCGGAGTTCCGGAGGTCCACCCGGCGGACCCGAAGCCCCTTTTCCCGGGCCACCAGGAGGAGCCCTCCCATGGGAGTCCTCCCGCAGGCCTGGTTCCCGCCGATCTCCTCCGGCCGGAGCTCCTCGATGGCCCTGGCCGTGCGCTCGTCCATCTCCATGGCCTCCGAGTAGGGGAGGTAATGGCTCAGGTCGGAGCTCACCACGATGAGGGTCTCGGGTCCGCCCCAGAGGACCCTCAGGACCTCGGCCACCTCCTCCGGGCGGGCTTCCCCCACCACCAGGGGCACCAGGGTGAACCCACCCAGGACCATCTGGAGAAAGGGAAGGTGCACTTCCAGGCTGTGCTCCCCCTCATGGGCCTCGTCCAGGAGGAGGACCTGAGGCAGCGCCATGGCACGCTGGAGTGCTTCCCTGTCCAGGGGGACCCTGCCCAGCGGAGTGTCGAAAGCGCTTGCCGAGGAGACCGCCAGGCCCCGAAATGGATACCGGTGCGCCGGCCCCAGGAGCACGACCTGCCCCACCACTCCCCGGAGCGGAGCCAGGAGGGCATACCCCGAGGCCGCCACCGGACCGGAATAGACGTACCCGGCGTGGGGAGCGATGAGGGCCTTGGGGGTCGGAGACGCGGCCGCTCCTTCGGCGGCTGCACCCAGGAGCCCCTCCAGCTCCCTTCGAAGGTCGCGCTCCCGGCCGGGGTAGAACCGGCCGGCCACGGCAGGAGGACGAAACCAGTCCATGAGCTCCTCCCGAAGGATGGAGTGACCACCAAGCAACCCCCGGGGCCGGGACGCTACGCCTTCAGAACCGGTCCCAGGACATCCTCCAGCGTTGGCCGCCCCAGTACCTGGAGCTCGTAGCGGACCCGGGTGTAGGGGACCGGAATCCGTACGAGGCGAGCGAGGTCGATGGGCGTCCCGATGGCCAATGCCTCCACCCCGTTCTCGCAAGCCTTCGCGATGGTGGCCTCCAGGTCCCTGACCTGACCCTCCCCGTACCCCATGGCCGGGAGGAGAGACCCCAGGCCCGGATAGGCTTCGAAGGTATCCACCAGCTCTCCCACCAGATAGGGACGGGGATCCACAATCTCCGATGCCCCGCTTCGCTGGGCGGCGATGGTGGCGGCTCCGTACTTCATCCCCCCGTGGGTGAGGGTGGGACCGTCCTCCACCGCCAGGACCTTCTTACCCCTCAGCAGGTCCGGGTCATCCAGGAAGATGGGCGACGCCGCCTCCAGGATCAGGGCGCCGGGATTCACGGAAACCACGTTCTCCCGCACCTCCTGGATCCCCTCCGGCGGCGCCGTCTCCACCTTGTTGATGATGATCACGTCCGCCATGCGGACGTTGGTCTCCCCGGGGTAATAGCGAAGCTCGTGACCGGGGCGGTGGGGATCCACCAGCGTGATGTGGATGTCGGGCCGGTAGAAGGGCGTGTCGTTGTTACCTCCGTCCCAAAGGACGACATCGGCCTCTTTCTCGGCCTCCTCCAGGATGGCGCCGTAATCCACGCCGGCGTAGACCACGGAGCCGTTGGCGATGTGAGGCTCGTATTCCTCCCGTTCCTCGATGGTGACCTCGTGCTTCTTGAGATCCTCCTCCCCAGCGAAGCGCTGGACCCGCTGCTTGGCCAGGTCCCCGTAGGGCATGGGATGGCGGACCACCACGACCTTCTTCCCGGCCTGCCGCAAGACCGCGGCCACGGCCCGGGAGGTCTGGCTCTTGCCCACCCCGGTCCGGGATGCGCAGACGGCCACCACGGGCCGCTTCGAGGGGAGCATGGTGCGAGTCGCGCTTGGGAGCTCGAAGCCGGCGCCCAGGGCATTCACCCGCGAGGCCAGGTGCATGACGTACTCGTAGGAGACGTCGGAGTAAGCCATGACGCAGCGATCCACCCGAAGCCGCACCACGAGGTCGTCGAGATCGGCCTCCGGGAAGATGGGCAGCCCCTCCGGGTAGAGGGCGCCTGCGATGGAAGCCGGGTAGGTCCGGTCATCGATGTGGGGGATCTGCTGGGCCGTAAAGCCCACGACCTCCACTCCCTCATCCTCCCGGTACAGCGTGTTGAAGACGTGAAAATCCTTCCCGGCTGCGCCGAGAATCAAGATCCGCGTGCGAGACATAGGTTCACCTTCATCGGTAGAGGTTAGGCGGGTTCCCTTTCCCCGATGGCTTTCGATCCCTGGACCGTGCCTGGCATGACCCTGCGGCACGGCCATGAGTTCCACTCTAGCAGGGAGAGTGCCGCGGGTCCAGTCGGAACGGAGACCGGGACCCGCCGGGCCCTTTCCAGGGAGTGGCTCAACAACCCATTCTTCTGTGTTGTCCCTGGTGAGCACCACCGCAACGCAGCGCCCCGCTCCCATCACCTTGCCTAGGAGGCATGATGCGAAGGCCCCTCACACTCTTCGCCCTGGCAGCCCTGATCCTGGCTCCCGGGCCCAACCTCCCCGGGCAGCTGACGTCGCGCCTGGACGACGCCACCCTCTCCCAGTTCAGATGGCGTCCCATCGGTCCGGCCAACATGTCCGGCAGGATCTCCGACGTGGAGGGAATTCCGAGCCCGTCCAAGACGTTCTACGTCGCCGCAGCCGCGGGGGGCATCTGGAAGACCACCAACAACGGCATCACCTTCCGGCCCCTCTTCACCGACGAGAGGGTGGTCTCCATGGGCGACATCGCCATCGCCCCCTCCGACACGCTGCAGATCTGGGCCGGCACGGGCGAGGAATCATCCCGGAATTCCATCTCGCCGGGTGGCGGGGTGTACAAGTCCACGGACGGTGGGCTGACCTGGGAGCTGAAGGGCCTGGAGGAGACCCAAGCCATAGGGAGAATCGTGGTGCACCCCACCAATCCGGATCGGGTCTGGGTGGCGGGCCTGGGCCACATCTGGAACTCCAATCCCGAGAGGGGACTCTACCGCACGGATGACGGCGGCGAGACCTGGCAGCTGGTGAAGTTCATCAGCGACAAGGCGGGCTTCGTGGAGGTGGCGATCCACCCCCGCAACCCGGACATCCTCTTCGCGGCGTCGTGGGAGAGGGTGAGGGGACCCTACTTCCTCCAGAGCGGCGGGCCCGGAAGCGCCTTGTGGAAGACAACCGACGGCGGCGACACCTGGACCAAGGTGGAGGGGCCCGGGTGGCCCACCGGGATGCTGGGACGGATCGGCTTGGACTTCTCCAGGAGCAGCCCGGACATCCTGTATGCCCTGGTGGAGGCGGAGGAGGCTCCCGACGGATCGCGACAGAGCGGCCTGTACCGTTCCGACGACGGTGGACTGACCTGGGAGTACCGGAACTCCAACAACGTGCGGCCCTTCTACTACTCCCAGGTACGGGTGCACCCCACCAACCCCGACCGGGTCTACTGGTCCTCCACTCCTGTGAACGTCTCGAACGACGGGGGCAGGACCGTTGGAACGGCCACGGGCGGTATCCACGTCGACCACCACGCCATGTGGATGGATCCCCTGGACCCCGACCGAATGATCGTGGGCAATGACGGGGGGATCGGGATCACCTTCGACCAGGGAGGGAACTACATCTTCCCCAACACCATGAACCTGGGTCAGTTCTACGAGGTCAGCTACGGAATGGAGATCCCCTACACCGTGTGCGGCGGGCTCCAGGACAACGGCTCCTGGTGCGGGCCCAGCCGACGTCGGCAGGGTGCCATCACCAACGCCATGTGGAAGAACGTGGGGGGAGGCGACGGGTTCTTCACCTTACAGAATCCGGTCCGCCCGGAGATCGTCTTTGCCGAGTCCCAGGGCGGGAGCATGTCCCGCGTGAACACCTCCACGGGAGAGCGGATGACCCTCCCGAAGCCGGGCCGGGGACGGGGGGGAGCACCCGGCGGGGCCGCGGCGAGAGGAGCTCCGGGACAGGAGGAGGCCTGGCGGTGGAATTGGAACACCCCCATGGTCCTCTCCCCCCATGATCCCACCGTGCTCTATGCGGCGGGAAACCGGGTCCTGAAATACACGAACATGGGCGAGGAGTACGCGGTCATCTCGGACGACCTGTCCTACGCGGATCCCGAGAAGATCCGTATCAGCACGCAGACCACCGGCGGGATCACCCGGGATGCCACGGGCGCCGAGACCTACGGTACCATCGTGGCCCTGGCAGAGTCCCCCCTGCAACAGGGATTCCTCTTTGCCGGGACGGATGACGGGCGCACCTGGATCAGCCGAAACGACGGAGGGGCGTGGGAAGAGCTCACGGACCGCTTCCCGGGCGTCCCGGCCGGGACCTACGTGCGGCGCATCGAGCCCTCCAGCCATGACGTGAACACCTTCTTTGTGGCGTTCGACGGGCACCGGACCAACGACTTCACCCCCTATCTCTTCGTGACCCGGGACGGTGGGCGCACCTTCCGCTCCATCGCCGGGGACCTGCCTACCGGAGGCCCGGATTTCATCCACGTGATCCGGCAGGATCTGCGGAATCCCAACCTCCTCTTCGTGGGCACGGACGTCGCGGCCTATGTGTCCACCGACATGGGAGGGCACTGGCAGAGGTTCATGGAGGGGCTCCCCACGGTGCCGGTCCACGACCTGAAGATCCATCCCAGGGACCGGGAGCTCATCGCCGCCACCCACGGGCGCTCCATCTGGATCGTCGACATAGCGCCCCTGCAGGAGATAACGGACGCCGTGATGGCTGCCGAAGCCCACCTGTTCCAGCCCAGGCCCGCCCTGCGGTTCGGCAACCCGCCCATCGAGGGAGGGTCTACCGGCCATATGCTGTTCCAGGCGGCGTCGCCGTCCTACGGGGCCGAGATCGTCTATCGGGTCGGAGGCACGGCCGGCGGCCCTGCCGGTGCACGGGGCGGGCCCGGAGGCCGGGGGCCCCAGGTGGAGATCACCGTCCTGGACGCCGCTGGTGATACGGTTCATACGGCCTCCGCCCCGGGGACTGCGGGACTCCACCGGTACACGTGGAACTTCCGGCGCCAGCCCCCTCCCCCTCCACCCAAGACGGAGGCGCAGATCCAGGACAGCCTCCAGGCCGTGGTGAGGATCCAGGAGCTGGTGGACTCCATAGTGGCGGCCGGCGGTGACCGGGAAGCACTGGAACGGACCCGGGACATGCTCCTGGCCGGGAACATCCAGGGCATGGCTGCCGCCTTTGGGGGCGCCGGCGGTGGCGCGGCCGGTGGGGCGACGCGGGACCCCAGGGCCTTCGTGGAGCGTCCTGGGGAGAACTGGAACGTGGCGCCACGCGGGGGCGGAGGTGGGGGCGTCACACCGGAGCTGCGGGTCATCACGCAGGCGGCCCAGGCCATCACGGGCGGAGGTGGCGGGTCCGGCAGGGCCGGCGGTGGCGGAGCCCAGGCACCCCTTGCTGACAGCGGTGAGTACACCGTCATATTGAAGGTCGGGGACCGGGAGCTCCGGCAGACATTGACGGTGCTCAAGGGACCCGACGCTGGAGAAGGATGACGAGCCCATTGAACGGCTCCCCGTCCTGAGCGGCCTGGTGAAACCCGGAGCCGCCAGGTGAACCACCGGGGTGCCCCCGCGGGGGCACCCCGGCCAGGAGGGCAGATGATTGGAAGAGCATGTGGTCGAGCCGGAGGCTGGCGAGGGGTCCTGGCCTCCGTCCTGTTCCTCGCGGTCATCCCTGCGCTCCACGGTGCCGGCCGCGACCTTCACGGGCAGACGAAGGTGCCGTCGGACCAGATCCACGTGTCCGTTACGCTCGGGGGGTACATCCTGCTGGGCGTGGGCTACACTCGCTGGATCGAGGAGCATCACGCCCTGGAATTCACCCTCTTCCCCTTCGCGCACCCCAGCGAGGGATTTCCCTTCGGCCTGCGGGTCGGTCACGCGTGGATCCCGTCCAACGAGCGCTGGAGGGCCAAGCTGGGGAGCAACGTCACAGTCCTGATCCGCCCCGTGGAATCCAGCCACGGGCGATTCACACCGATTCTCGCCTTCACCCCCGGGATCCAGTACGACCCTTCCGACAGCCGCAGCTTCCGGGCGGATGTCTGGATGTCCTACTTCCTCATGGAACGGGTGTTCGCGCCCACTGGAATCGAGATCCTCTCCGGCTGGAGCCGGTAGGGGGGGCCTACCGGACCGTAAACGTGACGGGCAGCGAGATCCAGACCGGGACCGGCTGGTCACGGTTCTGGGCCGGCGTGAACTGGATCATGGAGGCCACCCTCAGGGCCGCCTCGTCCAGGGCCTCGTGGCCCGAGCTCCGGTTGACCCGGGTCTGACGAACCCCACCCGACTCGTCGATGAAGAACCACACTTGCGTGGTCCCGCCGATGCCGGCGTCCCGCAGGAGCGGGGGATATTCCCGCTCGAGCACCTGCTGGAGCTCGCTCCGGTT
>Ga0068714_10007861_pt1 | contig 10168 bp, 7 predicted proteins | sample MTBNYHSulfiMetaG_FD_62988 | JGI IMG/M metagenome (GOLD analysis project Ga0068714, IMG submission 62988) | Enrichment culture microbial communities from rom New York Harbor, USA that are MTBE-degrading - MTBE-NYH (New York Harbor Sulfidogenic)... | ecosystem: Environmental > Aquatic > Marine >...
GTCTTTCCGCTCGGGATCCACATGGTCTCGTAACTGTTCACCGTATTCACATCGAATTCCTCGAAGGCGATGGTGAACTTGCAGCCGTCCATCTGAACCGGGTATTCATTGGGATTGGTTACTTCAAACACGAAGCCTAATATGAAGGGGGCGCCCCGGTCATCCGGCTTGCCTTTGGTGGGCTCCACGCTCTTGGCGTAATACCACCAGCCCCAATAATTGGCCACATCCACGTGGCTGAGGCTTACGGTGGGAGTTATAAAATTCTCGCTGGAAGGTTTAGGTTGCATCGGAGCACAGCCGAATACCAGCAAACCGATCATACATGTCACCAGGACGCCGGAGAGTAAAGCCTTGGTGTTAAGCATCACACACTCCTTCTTTTGAATCAGGTAAGCCACCGTTTTCGTCTCTTGTAGTGCTTGACATCTCGGAAGCTCTTTCTGCCTCCTACGTCTGTGAGGCCCAAATAAAAATCCTTGATATCCGGATTCTCTTTGAGCTTATCGGCAGTATCATCCATTACGATACGGCCGTTCTCCATAACGTATGCATAAGGAGCCACGTTCAGGGCCAATTTGGCGTTTTGCTCCACGAGTAAAATGGTAATGTGTTGTTCGGAGTTCAATCGCGTGACAATATTGAAAATTTCGTGAATAAGCATGGGAGCCAATCCCATGGAAGGCTCATCCAGTAAAATAAGCTTAGGGTCCGTCATCAAGGCCCGGCCCACCACAGTCATCTGCTGTTCTCCACCGCTGATGAAACCGGCGGTTTCCGTGCGCTTTTCTTTGAGCCGCGGGAAATACCGGTATACCATGTCCAGTCCTTCCCGCATGGCGCGCGGTGAGGCCTTGCGCAAATGAGCCCCCACCTTTAAGTTTTGCTCCACGGTAAGGTGTTCGAACACCCTGCGGCCTTCAATCACCTGGACGATACCCCGTTGGGCGATCTTTTCCGCAGGCATCCGGTCGATCCGTTCTCCCTGAAATTCGATATTTCCGTCGGTCACCGCTCCGTCTTCATGCTTGAGCAGCCCGGAAATCGCTTTAAGGGTCGTGCTCTTACCCGCTCCGTTAGCGCCGAGCAGGGCCACGATGGCTCCCTCCTGGACCTCAATGGAAACGCCTTTGAGGACCAGGATCACCTCGTGGTACCGAACCTCGATATTATTGATTTTCAAGATCGCATTAGAAGCATCCGTCAAGAGCCCGACCTCCCTTCCAGATTACACAGGAGAAGCATTTCCGTGAAGCACGTGGTTTACCAGCCAAGCCACTCCTTTTCCCATTTTTCAGGCCAGCGGCCCTTGACGTCCACGCGCTCCAGCAAGCTGAACTTGCCGTCTTTCCACTGGTAGATGTTCACCTGTCCCGCAGGCCGATGATCATCTTTCGTAAACGTGACCGGCGAAGCGCCGAGACCCAAATCATAATCCGTCATGGTTCGGAACCCGTGGTTCAGGATGTCTTCCCCATCCAGAGAACCCGCTTTGTCGGCGCGCTTCATGGCCTCCGTAGCCAACAATACATTGGCCCATGCCTGGACGGTGCGGATCAAGCGGTTTTCCAGAGGGGTCTTGGGATTGTATTTCTGAGCATACTCGACGACCTTGTCCATCATGGGCACTTTTTCGCCGAAGAACGCAACCGGAGCCGCACCGATGGCGCCTTCCGCCGCGGGACCCGCCAGCTTCGGCAGGTTCTCATCAAAACCCCAGTTATTGATGATATGCTCAGTCTTCAGCCCCAAGGCATAGCCATCTCTGAGGGTCGCCGCCACACTCATGGTGGTGTTTCCGTGCCAAACCACGTCCGGCGCGAACTCCTTCATGGCGATGACCTGGCTCTTGGTGTCCAGGGCCAGCAACGAGACGTCCTGATCCCGTCCGATTTCGAATCCCAGAAGTGCGGCATGGTCCTTGACCGCCTTGATGGGCGCGCTGCAATACGGAGAAGCAAACATGTAAGAACACTGGAAGCGGGGCTTACGCTTTCCGTAATCGGGCTTGGTGGGCCAGATCATGTCGTACCAGGCCGTAAGCGCCGCGCGGGCATTGGTGGAATAGTCCGTCGAAAAGAACAGATTGAACGGCGTTTTCGCCGGGTCCGTCAAATGGGCGGAATAGGAGGCGGACACATAGGGCATCTTATCCTTGGTAATGGTCGGGGAAAGCGCTTCCGTATCGCCGGTGCCCCATCCCTGTACCAGTTTGCATTTCAACCGTTTGAACATGTTGTACTTGGTCAGAGCTTCCGGTATGCGGTATCCGTAATCGAACTGATACAGTTTGACAGGCTTTCCGTTGATTCCACCCTCGGCGTTCACATAATGATAAGCTTCCGCGATCCCCATGGCATAGTCTTTGCCCACGTCGGAGGTGGCACCCGTCATGTCGTTGAGAGCCCCGATAACCACCCTTTCAGAGGCGCCCACGGACAACACCCCGCCCAGAACGAGCAGAAGCGCCAATGCTGGAACCACCATACTTTTCCAAAACGCTCCGGACTTCATAAAAACCCCCTTGCAGTTGATGGTAAAACACCGTGCGCCCTTCCTTACCGGCTCGCAACCGGATGCCTTCAACACCTCCTTTCAGAGTCAGTAAGAGAAAGGCCACAAATTGAAATAGTTCTTCACCTGCCACCAGCGGTACGCCAAGCCATTGGGCTCGTAAATGAGAAAAGCGCAGATGGCCAAACCGAAAGCACCGTCCTTGATGTACATGGATTTGAACAGGAGCGTCGGATACGTGTCTCCCATGACCAATACGAACTGGTTCAGCACCTCGATAACCACAACCATGAAGATGGAACCGTAAATGGCCCCGTACAGGGAACCGGCGCCCCCTATGAGAATGATGCCCACCAGCCACAGGGATAGAAACCACTGAAAATGCTCGGGGCTGACGGCCGCCAGGTTGCTGACCCAGAAAGAACCAGCGATGCCGCCCAGGAAGCCGGCCACAAAAAAGGCTTGCAGCTTGTAAAAGACGATGTTGATTCCCATGGTTTCGGCGGCGATATCGTTGTCTCGAATGGCCACCCAGGCCCGACCTGCTCGGGAGCGAAGCAGATTGGCCAGACCCGCACAGCACAGGATCACCAGAACGACCATCAGGTAATAGATCTTGCGGTCGCTGTCCATGACCCAAGGGCCGATCTTTATGGTGCCGGGCGGCAAGGAAAATGCCTGGCCCCGCCCTCCGATCTGACTCACGTACTGGGTCAGGATGAAATCCACGGTGATAAACTGGGCCGCCATGGTCGTGAGGATGAGGTAGAAGCCTTTCACCTTGGCGGAGGGCAAGCCGAACAACACGCTCCAAAAACCGGCAACCACGGCCGCGGCCACGATACTCACGGGGTAGGCGAGACCCCAGTCCAACATGAACTGCGGCCACGGAACTTGGAGGATCAGCATGGTGCTGGTATACGCACCCACGGCGATGAACGCGGCGTGGCCCAACGTCACCTGACCGCAGAACCCGATGAGCAGTTGTACGCCCAAGGCCCCCAAAATATAATACCCAATGACAATAAGCACCGCGTAGGAAAACACGGCCCCAATGAACGGGATTTCGGAGATCGCCGGTTCCAGCAATGGATAGAAGACAAACAACACCAGGAAGAGGAGGATCATCTTTCCCCGGACGAAATTCGTCTGCCACCAGGCATGATCCTGGGAGTAGTACTCATGGTAGACGCCGCAGGGCAAAAACTTGCTGGACATAAGGAGCGCTCCTTCAAACTGGCATGGACGATCGGTATGGATAGGCCGGCGCGTTCACGAGAATCTCAAACCCGCTCGATACGTTCCCATCCCCATAATCCAAAGGGCTTGAAAAGCAGGAATATGGCCATAAACGCAAACGGGGCGATTTCCTTGACCCCGCCGGGAAAATACCGGTCCAAGTACGCCCCGCAAAGGTTTTGCAACACCCCGATGATGATGCCTCCTACAATGGCTCCCGGAACGGAGTTAAGCCCCCCCAAGACCACGGCGGGCAGAACCAACAACCCCAAGTACCCGACGGAAATGTTCAAACCGTTGATATTCCCCAGGAGACTTCCGCCCACTCCGGCCGCCATGAAAGCGATAGCCCAAGCCGCGGCATATACGAACCGGGCGCTGACGCCCAGGGAAAGGGCCGCCATTTCATCGTCCGCGGTGGCCTGCATGGCGAGGCCCCACTTCGTATACTGGAAGAACGCCACGAACACCACCAGCAGCAGGATGGCGACAAAAAAGCTCCATAGATACACCCGGCCGATGACCAAAAACCCGATGTGAATGGGTTCGATCGAGAACACGGAAGGTTCGAACACCCGGGTATCCGTATCCCACACGATCGTTACCATGGCTCTGAAAAAGAATGAAAGTCCCACCGTAACCATGATTACGGTAAGAACGGGCTCCCCAATGAGCTTATCCAGGAAAACCCGCTCCGTCAGTATTCCCAGGATAAGTCCTATAATGAGAGAAAATAGTATGGAAAGCACAAACGGAATGCCCATGGAATAGAAACTAAGTGTCACATAGGCGCCAATCAAGGTGAGTTCTCCCATGGCCAGGTTGAGAACCCCCGAACACTTATAAATGAGGACCCACCCCAAAGCGATCAAGGCGTAGATACCGCCTACCATAATGCCTGTGGTAATCGTCATCAAGAACAATTCCATTAAAGGTCCTCCTCGTCCAGGAGTTTAGATATATGGAGATCCGTATTGATATGGGATTGCCGTCCATCTTCATACGTAATGGTTGTTTCCATATGTATGACGTCTCCTGAACCGTAGAGTCCTTCCAGGATATCCCGATATCGTTCTTCCACAAACGCGCGGCGTAACTTGCGGGTGCGGGTGAGTTCATCGTCGTCCGCATCGAACTCCTTGTACAGATTTACATACTTGTGAATGCGGGCGGGCACGGGCAGATCCTTGTTGGCCTCCTTGATCTGTCCGGCGATCAGTTCCCTGACCTCCGGTTTCTGGGAAAGCTCGGGATAGGATGTATAATTGATCTTGCGTTCGTCCGCCCACTTGCCCACCACGTTGTAGTCGATGCAGGTGACGGCCGTGATGTAGGGTCGTTCATGACCGATGATCCACGCGTCCTTGACGTACGGACTGAACTTGAGACGCGTCTCCAGATATTGAGGAGAAAACAGACGCCCGTCCCTCAGAGTCATTACATCCTTGCTTCGGTCGAACACCACCAGGTGTCCGTCCTCATCGATGAATCCCTTGTCCCCCGAATACAGCCAGCCGTCTTTGAGAGCGGCCTCCGTGGCTTCTGGGTTCTTGTAGTACCCCAGAAACACCGACGGACTACGCGAAATGATTTCTCCTTCCTCGGTGATAGCCACTTCGGTATCCGGAATCGGGGCGCCCACCGTATCGAATTTGATGTTTCCCGTGCGGTGCACCACGCTGATTCCGGCGATTTCGGTCTGGCCGTAGATCTGTTTCAGATTCACCCCCAGGGCGTGAAAAAACCGGAAATGGTCCGGTCCCATGGCGGCGCCGCCGGTATAAGCGTTTCGAATTCTTGAAAGACCCAAATGATCCCTCAGTTTCTTGTGCACCGAAAAATACGCCAGCCATCGCGCCAACTTCCAGTACCAGGGGACGGCCTTTTTTTCGAATCCCATGTTGGCCACCCGGTATCCGACCTTCATGGCCCAAGCGTACATGCAGCGCTTGGCCCAAGCGGCGTCCAGGTGTTTCACCTGGACCACGCGGGTCATCTCCTCGTACATGCGGGGAGGAGCAAACATCACATGGGGACCGATCTCCCGGATGTTTTCCTTGGCCGTTTCGGGTTCCTCGGGAAAATTGATGGTGAATCCCACCTGCAATCCGCAGGAAACGGACATCATCTGTTCCCCGATCCAGGCAAAGGGCAGATAGGAGACGAAATCGTCTTCCGGGGTACACGGATCCACCGCCATCAGGTTCTTGCCCATAGTCAGCATGTTGTAGTGGCTCAGCAGCACCCCTTTGGGCAAAGCCGTGGTGCCGGAGGTATAGAACAACAACGCGATATCGTCACCGGAAGTATTTTGTATGCGTTCTTCAAACAGATGCGGCTTCTCACGATCCAATTGCTTGCCCAGTTCCATCACTTCTTTCAGACTGATGAGCACTTTCTGAGTGTAACCTCTCATGCCCTTGGGATCATCCCACAGAATCTTCTCCAGTCTGGGACAATCCTCGAGTATGGACAATCCCTTATCCACTTCTTCCTGGCCTTCTCCGACAAAAAACTTCGTATCCGAATGGTCGATGATGTATTTGACCTCTTCCATCAGACAATCCTGGAAGAGCCAAACGGCCACTCCTCCGGCGCACAGCGCGGCCATTTCGGTCCACAAACCTTCCGGGCGATTGTCTCCGATCATGGCCACCTTGTCGCCCTTCTCCAGACCGAGATGTATGAAACCGAGACTCAAATACTTGACGTTTTCCAGGTATTCGGCCCACGTGATGGGACGCCAGATGCCGAACTCTTTCTCCCGCATGGCCACTTTTCCGTCACCGTATTTTTTCGCCTGAAGGAGAAAGAGCTTGGGTATGCTCAGATCCTTCGTAACTTGAATCCCAGACCCCTCCATATCATCTCCTCGTCGCGTACAGGTCTTCCTCGCCCAAGTAGGCCCTGATCACCTCGGGATCGGCTTGGACCTCCTTGGGCGTTCCATCCGTGATGGCGTTCCCGAAATTCAATACGAGCACACGGTCCGAGATATCCATGACCACACCCATGTCGTGTTCCACCAGCACACAGGTGACCTGCCAACGCTCTTCCTGGTTTACGTCCAGGATAAACCGGGCCATGTCCTCCACTTCCTCCAGGTTAAGCCCGGCAAGGGGTTCATCCAATATGAGCAACTCAGGCTCCAAGGCCAGCGCCCGCCCTAGTTCAACCCGCTTCTGCAATCCATACGGCAACATGCCGACCGTTTTATTCCGGATACTTTCAATTTCCAGAAGATCGATGATCTCCTCTTCGATAAAACGCCGGTGAAAAATCTCCTCCCGGGCCGTCTTCCCCACGTACAAACTTCCGCTGAACATACCGGATTTCATGTGGATGTGCCGTCCCAGCCGGATGTTATCCAGTACCGACATGCCGCTGAACAGCTCGATTTTCTGAAACGTTCGGCTGATACCCAACTCGGAGCGCTTGTGCGGGCTCAACTGGTTTATTTTCTGGCCGCAGTAGTAGATGGAGCCTTTCTGCGGCTTGTACAACCCATTGATGCAATTCATCATGACCGTCTTGCCGGCGCCGTTGGGACCGATAATCGAGTGGATGTCTCCTTTCCGAACCTTCAAGGAAACCCCGGAAAGGGCCGCCACTTTTCCGAAGTACATGTGGATGTCTTCGATTTCCAGAATAAAATCACCGTGCTTCAGCCCACTTCGATGGACCATTCATCCGACCTCCAATGATCGTTTCGGTACAGGTAAGAATAGGGCGTCGGTTCCGGCAGGCACGCCATCACGATCATGCATTCGACAGGTTTAAACGCTGTCTGCACGTCATGAAGAACCCAAGACCGGATCCTGTATATTCTTGAACCATCCGAAATCCAGCGAGAACACTCGGACCAGGATGGCAATGCGCGTAGGAGGAGGCGACGGACGGCGTCTGAGGGGTCCGGTAATCGGCCGAGATAAACGGCAGGACCATACTACCGAAGATCGAGAAACGTTGCACGTTCTTCGATGATACCACGCCATGCCGGACCGTGGGAAAGAGCATCCGCATGAGCGTTTCCAGAACGGCGTTGAACACGTGTTCCCTTTTTTTCGCGATGAATGAAAAGCCTAACTGTCGATCGAAGAACGGGATCACCGCAGGCTGCTCAAACGTTGGGCAATAGATAGCGGTATATCCCGAGAACTGAAGTATACGCCTTGAGTATACCGAAGTCACGACGGACGAAGCGCTATGCCGAAAATCCCGTTTTCAGGCAGCCTGCCGGGCAATCCCCCACGGCCGGGCTCCGTTACTCTGCAACGCATGGGCACGCAGAAGCAGGATGATATCCTCAGTGTCACGATCTCGCGGTTTTGTCAAGGAAAAAGGCTTGTTCTTCTTATTATAATTCCGATTTTCACAAGGTATACTGTATGCAAACAAAATCCTCGCGGATGGTATGAAATATCCGCATTTACGGCTCCAAACTCATTCAAATCGGCCGGGCAACTCTTCGGGCAGCAATCGATTTCGGGCCGCTTTCAAAAAATATGCATCCGTCATGCCCGCCATGAAATCTCGGACCTTCTCTTCGGAACTCAGGCCGTCGAGGACGTCCATATCCAGTTCGTCCAGGAAGTCCACAAACAGTTCACTTCCCCTGCGGTCTTTCTCCAAATCCTCGAGATACTCCTCGAAAAGGCACTCGTACAACCGTTCGATCTTGAGCTTCTGGGTCTTGATCCTTGGATTCGTATAGATATGCTCCACATTGAATCGATACAGCACAGCAAGAGCCTCCGCAATGCTTTCACCGAAACGGATGCGATCCTGATCGAGGCTGTGTTTTACCAGATCCTCCACCAGCCGGTACACGATGGTCCCATTGGTGATTCCCAAGACCTCCCGGACCCGGGAAGGCACCCGGTCCCTGTCGATAAGGCGCAACCGTTCGGCATCCTCCAAGTCCCGACCGATATAGCTGATCATGTCCGCCATACGAACGACCGCTCCCTCCAGAGTAGCCGGCATAACCTCCGCTTCGGGAGCCTCTCCCTTAAGGTGCATCTTGAAGTCCAGGTTTTCCACCGTGGTTTCGCCCATCGGGCATAACTCGGTTTGAACCACCTCGCCGTTATGGCACAGGATCCCGTCCAATACCTGCACCGACAGATTCCACCCGTGTCCCCGCCGTTCGATGCTATCCAAAAAGCGCACGCTTTGAACGTTGTGCTGAAAGGGACCGGCCCCATGCTTCCGGCATAATCGATCCAGTATTTCTTCTCCATCATGACCGAACGGGGGATGACCGATGTCATGCCCCAGAGCGATGGCCTCCACAAGATCTTCGTTAAGGCGAAGCATCCGCCCTATGGTCCGTGCAATCTTCGAAAGGAACTGAACATGCAACACTCGGTGGGAAATGTGATCGTTGGACACCAGGTAAAACACCTGGGTTTTGTCTATGTACCGCGTATAGGCCAGGGAATGAAGAACCCGGTCGCCGTCCACGGCGAACTGGAGACGGTGCCCCGAGTCGGCCCTCGTGTCCGGTTTCCGGCGCAGGGCGGTGCGGCTGGGACAGGCAAAGGGGCTCAGCCAAGATTCTTCCCGATCTTCCAGCGTCCTCCGAGCCATCGCCAGGCACGAAGACTCCGTATGCCCCTGCGAACCCATGTACGGACCTCCCCTCTATGCGGCAACCCCTAACAGGCCGTTCAAAACGCCATGGGCGATCACGCCGTAAGCATGCCTTCCATGTCATCGTTGTCACCGGCCTGCCCGCAATACGGTGGTTCACCAAGCCGCCACGATATCTTCATGATACCGAACTTGGACTACTTTTCAAGGGAAAGGGGTATCCCCCGCAATACGGATGAGCGATTCCCGGATGGCCTTATCTTTCGAAGATGCGCGCGCCCGGGGGACCAATCGTCTCTGAATGGGAGGAGTACCCGCCTCCCATCGGGCAGGACACTCTTGCGATCCCCCGAAAGGCGCACGCCGATAGATAGTTAGAAAGTCAGCGCCAACTGAGTGGTCACCAGATCCCGCGTGTCCAGTTCCTCGTCGTTCGAGGCGAATTCCCCGCGAAGATATTCCACGGACCACGTCACTCCCGGCAGGAATTCCCATCCGAAGACCCCGCCGAACTGGGTGCGGGGAAGCAAATGGAACAGGTCCTTGGTTCCCTCATACTTGGCCGCTATCAGGAAGGAATCCAGAAAGGTGTACGCCAACTCCACGTTCCAAGCTCTGGGGCGTGCGGAAACGAATTCGCCGTCCACCACCGCAAACGCCATTTCTCCCGCATTGAATCGATCCAGGGCGCCCAAATACTCCGCCGTCAGGCTTAGAGGGCCGTACGCAACCGCGCCGTACAGGGAAAACCCGGCGACCAGGTCTTCCAGCCTTTGGTCCGGCACTTCTTCCCGTAGAGTGTCCGTGTCACCGAAGTTGT